>Ga0247727_10016983_pt1 | contig 11650 bp, 11 predicted proteins | sample WisWelCaveWW1625_FD_202498 | JGI IMG/M metagenome (GOLD analysis project Ga0247727, IMG submission 202498) | Biofilm microbial communities from Wishing Well Cave, Virginia, United States - WW16-25 | ecosystem: Environmental > Aquatic > Deep subsurface > Groundwater > Cave microbial mat | place... | reverse complement strand
TAGGTACTATATCCGAGAATAAGGGCGTCGATATTCTCATACGTGCATTTAAGATGATAGAAGATGAGATACCAAATGCGCATCTCATCATTATCGGAAAAGGAAAGTGGGATGCTTATTGTAGATCCCTAGTGAAGAAGCTTCAGCTAGAAAATAAGGTTGCCTTTACAGGACATGTTCAATATAATGAGTTAGAGAAATTTTATCTCAATGCTGATGTTCTTGTGCATCCCGCGCGATGGAACGAGCCCTTTGGAAGAATCATCATAGAAGCTTTCTGCTACGATGTTCCTTGTATAGTTTCGGACAAGGTTTCACCAGAGATCATAGGAGATGCGGGGCTGGTCTTCAATCATGATGATGTGCAACATCTTGCCAGACAATTAATTATTTTTGCTAATGACAAGGATTTACAATCAAAGTTGAGGAAGAACTGCAAGGAAGTTAGAGAGCGTTACGATATGGAATCAATCTGTAGAATGATTGCTGACATTTATTATGAATTGATTAACCGTAATTAAACACAAATTATGTAACACATATCTCATAATGGTTATTAGCAATGTCGATACACACGATTGAACTTAAAAATGATATAACTGATATCTCTCAACACTAGTTTCACTCCCTTGAGCACAATCAAAGCAATTCGCTTGACGTCCGTTATTTAACAGATGATATATCAAGACAGAGCCAATCTAACCTGCACCCACCTGTAACTAAGATTTGCATCACACACAACTCCTCATTCCATTAGTTAGTACCAATTATTTTCCTTCCCCAAAGTTTATTGTGTAGCTAGCAAAGTTCAGAGCAATCCAGTAGTATGCATTTTTTCCATCGCAGCATGATAAAATATCCTGATGCCTCCAGTCTTCAATATGAACAAGCTTATTCTCGCTAATCTTATAAATTCCTGCGTCCTAGTGTTGGAACCAGTAAAAAGTGTTTTTAATTTAGATTTCATGGTGATCCGTTGTATTTCAGTCTCGATCTTTGGATAAGCTAGTGACTTTCTTAGAAACTCTTTCATATAAAATAACAACCACTGAGCTCTAACAATACTATTATTAGACATATGGCTCGGGTGCTTGATATAGGACAGAGCATTAGCAAAGGTGGTGTCACAATTGTTGTTGAGAAGGGATTCGATTGATTTACTTGGAATGTTAAAGTAAAAAATAAAACTAAACCAATCTAGGAAGTAGAGATGCGTTTCCTCCGCACTCTCGAAATCTAATAAAATTGGTTCATTCTCAAGACCTAATAGTATATTGGAGGGATAAAAATCTCCGTTTGTGTACCTTTTGTAGATACTTTTATCTTTAAATGCGTCAATTAATAAATTTACAAGCCTCATTATCAGAGCTTCTTCAGTTGGCGGTGGTCTATACAGCGCAATAAATTGTGAAGTGAGTGCATTTATTTCATTTGCAAAGTCCGTGAAATTTGACAGAATTAGATTTTTATTCAGTAGCATCTGAACTTGAGTTGCATACTCTATGACTTCGTGACAATTATTTGTAGTTCTGTCTTCTTCCCACTTTTTATACAATGTTTTGCCAGCAAATGCCTCTTCTACCATAACTTTACGTCCGTTTATTTCAAAAAGTGATACAGGGTAGGGAATTTTCAGGTTGGTATATTTCGTATATATAGTTCGTTGAATATCATATTCTCTTTCTAGTCGTGCGTTAGAGTTTTTATCACTATAGAACCTGACGCACAAAACAGGAGAGGCATCAGAAAAGATTGTATAATTGAATCTAGAATGTACATAATGCTTATAGCGCGATGTGGAGGTTGGCATGTAACTAATTGTAGATCTATTGAGATTATATTTTTGTGCAATATCTTCATCGTTCAATAATTTACTAATTATAAGTTCGATCATTTTCTCCTCTTAACTACAACGATAAATAGGTGCTATCACCAACTACGAACTTCATACCTTTAGGGAGTGTTCCGTCAGCTGATGTGATCTTGGAGTCCTTTCCTATAATGCTGTCAACTATTCTATTTCCACAATCTATCACTGCCCCTTCCATAACTATACTGTTCTCTAGTTCAGATCCTACGAGTCTGCAGTTATCGCCTATGGCAGTGTAAGGACCCAAATACGTGTTAGGGCCGATTTCGCAGTTGCTCCCAATAATTACAGGTCCTCTGATACGACTATTCTCTATCCTAGTTCCTTTGCCAATGGAAACATTACCAACAATTCCCGAATGGTCGTCTACACTACCTTCTATTGATGTTGATAGGTCCTGCAGGATTAATTGATTCGCTTCCAGCAAATCTTCTGGTTTGCCAGTATCTTTCCACCAATCCTGAACTGATCTTACAGTTACGTTTTTCCCATGATCCACAAGATATTGGATAGCATCCACTATCTCCAACTCATTTCGCCATGATGGCTTGATATTATTTACAGCTTCAAACATGCTTTCGTTGAATACATACACGCCAATAACAGCAAGATTACTTTTTGACTGCTTAGGTTTCTCGACTAATCTCAGTATCCTACCATCCTGCATTTCGGCGATACCATAAAGTGATGGATTCTTAACTGGTTTTACTGATATAACACAATCAGCCTTGTTCTCCATAAATGTCTGGACCATTAATTTTGCTCCTTCCCTGAGTAAATTGTCGCCCAAGTACATAACAAAAGAATCATCGCCTATGTATGGTTCAGAAATCAAAACGGCATGTGCTAAACCTTTGGGCTCCGGCTGTTCTATGTATTCTATTTTTGCGCCAAAATCAGATCCATCACCTATGACCTCTCTGACACCTTCCTTTATGGGTCCTAAAACAACGAATATCTCCTTTATTCCTGCATTTACCAAATGTTGAAGACCATACAACAGCATCGGTTTATTTGCTATTGGTAGCATATGCTTGTTCCCAGTGAAAGTCAACGGTCTGAGCCTAGTTCCATGCCCTCCAGCTAGAAGTAATCCTTTCATTCTACACTACCTTAATCACAACTTCATCAAATTATGCTCAGTTAATAGGTGCTTGTACCAGTTAACAGTATATGTTTTCGGCGAGTCAGTAAGTTTTCCAGCTTTTAGAGCATTGTAGATCTCTACAGCAGCATCTTGTGGAGAGTGCAGTGCATCAAACTTTATCACATCATGGAATTTCTTGAAACTTACTCTATACGATCTACGATCTACAGAACCATACAATTCTATTTCATATTCAGAATTAATAGAATCACCTATTATCTTAGCTAGATCAAAAAGCTGGTAATTCTGCTCGTCAGAACCAACATTGAATATCTGCCCATTTATTGCGTCGTGTGAGTGTTCTATAACAGTCGAATAAGCTCTTGCTACGTCGTTTATGTGTATGAATGGTCTCCATTGCTTTCCATCTCTCATGAGAGGAATCTTTTTGTTCCTGAAAAGCCCCAGCGTCATTCCGTTCAGTGCAAGATCAAATCTCATCCTTTGAGATAATCCATAGACTGTAGCAAATCTAAGTGCAGTGACGGTAAATTTGGAATCTGCTAAAGAAAGAACATCATTTTCCGCCATCAAATTAGCCTTCGCGTAAGTAGTCAATGGATTGACTGATGTTGTTTCATTGACTAATTCATCTCGGAATCCGTAAATACTGCAACTAGATGCCAAGACGTATAGCTTCACGCCTTGTTTCTTGCTTAACGCGGCGACTCTGGCTCTTCCCTTATAATTTATATCGAGTGTCATCTGCTGATCTAGCTCGCCGCTGGGATCGTTTGACAATGCTGCAAGATCAATGACAGCGTCAACACCATTAAGCAAATCAGGGTCAAACCATCGTATGTCGTCTTCAATCAATTCCAAACCAGTATTCGTGGAAATATCGGAAAGGGATTCCTTACCGAAAAAGAAGCGATCCAAGCATTTCACCTTATATCCCTTCTTTAACAGATGACGTATCAGGACAGAACCGATGTAACCTGCACCACCTGTGACTAGGATCTGCATTACCAACAACTCCTCATTCCATTAGCTGGTGTCAATTAATTCTCTACAAGGAAGTTTGTTTTGATTTATTTAACTGATATGTAATTTGAGTTACAATTTTGACACTTGTTTCGCAGCGAACTTGCTGGTTTTGCATGTAATCATTTGTGCGGCGCTCTGTTCCAATCATATGGTGTATTTGTTCGCGGGTCAATTATCCTTGAATCGTTCCAAGGACGTCTCTCCTCGTCTGGATTCTTGTAATCGTAGTGCTTGTTGACAAAGTATAATGTCAATGATGGTTTGTCACTGACAGTTTTGGTTCCATGCCAATAATGCCCAGGACTTCTGACAATCTGTAATCTTTCCTCGCTTGCTACCGCTTCTACTAATTTTCCCCTAGTCTGAGAACCTTCCCTATCATCGTACGCTACTATCTTCATAGCGCCCTGGAGAACAATAAAGTAATCTACCTGTCCCCTAGCATGTCTGTGCCAAGCTCTGATAATTCCTGGATAGCTCACTGATAGGTTTGCCTGAACTGTATGTTCATCTCCAAAGATCTCCTTCCAATCATATCTCATTATCTCTGAAAAATACCCTCTTTCGTCAGGAAGTTTTTTTAGATCGTAAACGGCAAACCCATCCAGATCAAATTTCTGTACTGATGACAATTGATTTCGCACTCTTGACTGAAAGGCATTTATTTAATTTTGTGTAGCAAATCATACATTTCTGCTTCGCTCTCCTTCTTCATAAGCTGCAGCGACTCATCTACTGTGAGTAATTTCACACCCAAATCTTTCATAACCTTGCTACAGTTAAGACAGACATTTTTAGGCCTGGGCGCTATGTGCCTCAACTGATCACTAGTTGTGGGCCTGACTAAACCTGCATCGAAATTCATGGTTTGAGCCAATTTTATGGTGAAATCATAGCGGTTCAAACAAGAAAGACCCGCTACATGGTATATACCATTGCGTTCAGACGTAATCAACTCGATCACTACTTCAGCCAAATTATCAGCCAAGATGGGATTAGAGTACTCATCGGTCACAACTCTTATTTCTTGTCCGCTGAAGAGTTTTGCCATACACCACATGACAAAGTTTATCGATTTATGAGAACTTGATTCAGTTTTGCTATGTTCCAATGAAGTCCAACCGTAAATAACGCTGGCTCTAACTATCGTGTAAGATGGTAGTTTCTGCACAGCTTTCTCGCCCTCGAGTTTGGTCAAGCCGTAATAGTTCAAAGGTGAAGGTTCATCATTTTCAGTGTAATTCCCCTTTTTCCCATCAAAGACATAGTCTGTGGAAATACTGATCAATCTAGCACCAATTTTATTGGCTGTAGTGGTCAAATTTCTTACTGCGGTGACATTTACCTTCCAAGCTTCTTCCTTGTTAGTTTCACAGTAATCAACATCGTGGATGGCCGAAGTATTAATTATAATATCAGGGCGCAATTCTTCGACAAATTTTCGAGTATCGTTCTCTTTTGTGATATCTAAGTGTGATGTCTCGCAGGAATCAAGCGCAACATTCCTCCAATTATATGTTCCATGCAATGAAAATTTTCCTTGAGCAAGCTTCGCTACTTTATATCCTAACAGCCCATTCACACCTATAATAAGCAATGTCGGTTTTGCCAATTCTACTCTCCTTCACCCATTTTAGATATACCGCTTGTCTCAACTTGGCTTGGTCTTGACATCTAAACCAATCTCGCAAGTCTAGTGGCTGCGTTCTCCGGAAGAGTTACGTCAGAAAGCTCAAGTTGTCTGTCTTGTGGATATCCTCGTTGATTACCAGATAGACGACGCCATTCGTCTGAGGTTAAAGAATCCGGATCACCTAAATAGACACCACATAAGTTTAAAGCTCTAGCTAAGAACGAGGTTCCACTTCTAGCCATTCCAGTGATTAGTAAGAAAAGCTTTTGATTATTTCCGTCACTGGCATTTTCCTGTGATGCTTGAATGCCAGCAACAGGATCTTTCATAGAATTCTGCACAGGCGTTAGTGCTCATAGCTTATTTTAACCTCTATGAAATTACTGTTCTATAACTTTTGTTACATATACAATATTATGATAATCTAATCAGCTAAATGTTGATGACAGTCTCAACTCTAAGGAATCATGTGAACAGTATATGGAGTCGTAGGTCATTAATACGAACTTTCGCCATAAACGATTTAAAAATACGATATAGAAACTCCGTATTAGGTTTCTTTTGGTCAGTTCTTGAACCCCTGCTGATGCTATCTGTGCTCTATATCATATTCACAAATGTGGTAAAATCAGACATTCCATACTATCCTCTCTACCTTCTTCTAGGGCTCATTATGTGGAATATGCTTACTAGAGCCACAAGCATGAGCCTTCATTGTGTGACGGGAAGAGCGGGCATTATAACAAAGATATATTTTCCTAGGGAAATACCTGCAATAAGCACGTGTGTAACAGCATCTATCATGATGTTGTTAGAATTAATGGTATTTTCTATATTCATAGTGGTTTTCCAGTTTGTACCACCATCAACTATGGCGCTACTTCCGATAATTTTGATAATACAATTTATTTTGGTATTAGGTCTTTCCCTGCCGTTATCTGTTCTTAATGTATATTTTAGAGACGTGCAATACATCTGGGCTCTAATAACTCACGCAGGTTTCTTTCTTATGCCAATAATCTACAGAGCAGAAATTTTTCCAGAAAAGTTGCAAACACTGCTTTCACTGATTCCGATGACCAGAATTCTAGATATGGCACACGATGTCGCTCTTTACAACATAATTCCGTCAGCCACAGATTGGGCATACATAATTGTATCATCATTAACAATTCTTTGTGTTGGGTATCTCATATTCAAAAGATTCGAGGCAGGAGTAGGTGAAGAACTGTAGTATGGACGCTAATGCTATAGAATTTGAGAATGTGACGAAGAGCTTCAGAATTCATCACGAGAAAATAAACACCGTATTCGAGCATGTAACCAGCATTTTCAACAGGCAAAACCAATTCGAGAGATTGAGAGTATTGAACGATGTTTCTTTCACAGTAAAGCAGGGCGAGATGTTTGGAATTATTGGCCGTAATGGAGCTGGAAAGACTACCCTTCTTAGACTTATTGCCAATATCTTCAGAGCCGATAAAGGCAATGTTAGAACAAACGGTAGTGTCATACCGCTTATTCAGCTAGGAGCAGGTTTTCAACCAGACCTAACAACTAAGGACAATATCATATTGTATGGCGTGATTCTTGGTTTTTCACGGAAAGAAATTGCAGAAAAAGTTGAGGATATATTGGAGTTTGCTGAACTTGAAAAATTTGCAGATATAAAGATCAAGAATTTCTCCTCAGGAATGCATTCCAGACTGGCATTCTCTACAGCGATCCAGGTAGACCCTGATATACTACTAGTTGATGAGGTCTTGTCGGTTGGAGACGAATCCTTCCAACAAAAGAGTTTTGATGCGTTCATGTCCTTCAGGAAGAGAGGCAAAACAATACTTTATGTTACACACAACCTAGAATCTGTTAAGAATTTATGCGATAGAGCGTTGCTGCTGCATAAAGGCGGGGTGCAGGCCATCGGATCACCTGCTCAAGTAGTTGATGCGTACATGAACGTTCTTCGGTCGTATCCAGATCACATGAGGGCGGGCATGAGGAGATCTTGAATAGGTTGATTACGAAATGACTGGTAAGAACCATCAACCACTAGTAAGCATAATTATTCCTACCAAGGATAAAGTTAGTATATTAAAACAATGCTTAAACAGCATCGAAAATAGGTCAACATACAAGAATTACGAAATCATTATAGTAGATAACGATAGTAGGAAAGTTGAATCAAAATCATATTTATCAAGCTTGAAACATAAAGTGATCTCTTATAACGAAGCCTTTAATTTCTCACAAATAAACAATTTTGCCGTTACAAATGCACAAGGTGAGCATGTAATTTTTCTTAATGATGATACAGAAGTAATATCTCCAGACTGGATAGAACGCATGCTAGAACATTCGCAGAGACCTGAAGTAGGTGCGGTAGGTGTCAAGTTACTCTATCCTGACAACACAATACAGCATGCAGGCGTGCTTATGGGAGTCGGCAAATTGACAGCTCATACCTTTGAAGGATTTCCTCGTTACCATGCAGGCCAGAACGGACTCTTGCAGACAGTACGTGATTGTTCTGCGGTCACGGCTGCTTGTATGATGATCAGGAAAAAACTTTTTCAAGAAATCGGAGGATTTGACGACCATTTGGCGTATGCCTTCAATGATGTGGATCTATGCTTAAGACTAAGAAAGAAAGGTTACTCGATAGTCTATACACCATATGCGGAATTATATCATTACTCAAATCTAACAAGACCTTATACGGTTCATACAGAGGAGATCAGATACTTCGTAGATCGATGGCGTGATTTATTGCTCGAAGGAGATCCCTACTATGATCGGAATCTATCTAGGGTGAAGCCGTATAGCCCAAAAACCAAAGAAGAGTCATTAGTTCTGACGGATCTAGGTCTTTTTGAAGAATCCGAACCTAGGATGTTGCGCACTACTAGAAGGTATACTAGGATTGCGAAGAACATAGCAATTCGGCATGGAATAAGGAGATTAGCGGTTGAATTTCTGCGATATCTTATCATCAAGGGACAGAAAAAATAAACCAAATTAGCGACATAATATGATTAATTCTTAGAACGAAGCATTTCATATATCTGTAAGTGTTTTCTGGCTGATTCCTCCCATGTTAAAGGTTCCACATAATTCTTGGCCTCCTTACCAAAATCGGTGATTTTCTGTTCATTGCCAAGAATCTGAATTATTGCACTTGCAATTCCTTCGGCAGTAGGTTCGGCCAGTGTTCCAGTTTTTCCATCTACGACTCTATCTACATGTGCACCCAATCTGGTAGCAACAACAGGTTTACCGCAAGCCGAAGCTTCTGCAAGCAAAAAGCAAAAACCATCTGAGAGAGCTGGACAAACTACCAGGTCACACATAGTTAAGAACCTAGGATTATCTTGATAAGGTATATTGCCTACATAGGTTACGTGTTTCTGTAGATTCATCTTTTTTACGAACGGTTCTATTTCTTCATAGCCAGAGCCAGCTAATACGAGTCTAGCATCGGGAATTTCCTTATTTACAATTCTTGTAGCTTCCAGAAGCATCAACAAGTTCTTTGACTGAGCTGTCTTCTTCATCCTTAATCTACCAAGATAGCCGAAAAGTTTGAACCTTTGCAGTTTAAGCTTATTTCTTAAATCCATACCATCAACATTAGTATTGTACAAATTATGGTTTATGCCGTGTGGTATTACTGTAATCTTGTTTATAGACGCCCCCGCTCTAACAAGAGTTGACTTTGAGTATTCTGACGGACACGCATACCAATCATATGATGCCTTAGCTATTCTTTTTTCCATCATAGGATAGATCTTCTTCTCTAAGACGTTTTGACCGATGGTTTTCCAAAGATCTCCAAGGAACTCATGACAAAATAACAGTGATGGTTTATTGTACTTCCTAGCAATCCTCCACCCAGAATACCCTGCTGTGAGAGTATTTGCATGCACAATATCCATTTCCTTGACAAAATCTAGTTTCTGCAAAGTGGCCATGAAGGGGAATGTCTGTCTACCAGGAAACAAAAATTTCTTGCTAAACAATATCGGAATTCTATGAATATGAATGCCTTGATAGTTCTCGTATTCTTCAGTAGCTGGTATTTTTGAGGTCAACCAGTGAACTTCGCATCCTAGCTTTGTTAGATGCGTTCCCAGTTGGGTAACATAAGTTTCTATACCACCCATAGAAGGCGGCGCAAGATCAGACATTATCATTATTTTCATATATGTTACCTGTCGTGTTAGAGAATGTGTTCATAATAATATTTACTCAATCTTACTCCTAGAGAGAATGAAAAATTGCAATCAATATCACTGATATAGTTCGCTTTGTTTAATATCAGATATTCTCTCCGACAACCTAGCGAGCACAGCAAGGATCACGGACACAACGATCAGCAAAACACCAAGAACGATTGCTCCTATAGAGAATATTCCTGTCCCAATAGCAAACTGGTTTGTCCTGTTAAAGATCTGCAGCACCGTCACAAGCCACCATATTCCTAACGCAAACGAAACCAATCCAGGGAGGCCAAGAGTGAGCAAGGGTCTGCGCTCAGCAACATAATACACCATTGAGTAAACTACGCTAGTTCCATGTGAAAGTGGATGCGTCTTCGAAGTTGGTAAACCGGTATCATATTTTATTACAACAGGCACTTCTACAATGGGCAACTTGTACCTGCTAGCTTCTGCGAGTGATTCTGTAATCAAACCAAAACCAGAATCGGTTAGATTTGGAAGGATAGTTCTTAATGCCTTTAGTGAATATGCCCTGAACCCACTCTGGGCATCCTTTACAGGAACACCATTGTATTGCATGAGTTTTGTAATGAAACGCACGCCAGCCTTCCTATAAGCAGGCATCTCCCTGTCAGATTTACCGATCCTCGATCCAATTACGATCTCCGCATTTCCATCAAGTATTGGAGTTAGCAGAGCTGGTATATCCTCGGGATTATGCTGCAGGTCTGCATCGAGCGTTACAACGATCTCTGCCTTACCCTTCAAAGCCATTGTAAACCCAGACTTTACTGCTGCTCCGTAACCCATGTTGATTGGATGCTTTATCACAAATGCACCAGATCGTTCTGCAAGTTCTGCAGTTTTATCGAATGAACCATCGTCTATCACTATTACATGGTCCACATACTTTGATGTAGTTTGTACCACTTTCTCTATGCTATGTTCCTGATTGTAAGCTGGTATGCATGCAATGACCTTAGCTCTTTTGTGTTTTTCATCACCTTTATTAGAAGTTTCAAAAGTTTCCATGAAAGAGGTCTGCACATGTGTGACTAAATCATAATTTTAAGATGTATGGAACTTTGGCTCTATATCATGTGTTACATAAAATATTATTGTTAATGGCTTTTGGTTGATTATCATTACTATGCACAAAGGAAAGAAGACGATTGTAAAATCTAGCAAGCAAACTAGCTCATCTAAAAATTTTGCATTAAGATACGTTCAATACTTCATTTTGGCTGGCATTATCTTTACAGCAATAGGTTTGCGATGGATCTCTGCTGACTTTCAAGGTCTTCTAGGTGCTGACTCTTGGTGGTTTTACAGACATGCTGAAGAGATCTACAATAACAACTTTGAACCACCGAAGTGGGACATACTTAGTTACTCTCCTCCAGGTAGGCCTGCCGTCTATTATATTGGCTGGTCTTATACGATAGCGATATTTTATGCTATAACTCAACCCTATCTCTCTGGTATGACTATCATGCAGTTTTCTGGTTTGTTTACTCCTGTTTTCGCTTCACTTGCAGCAATACCCGCATACTTTGTCGGAAGGATGATTACCAATAGATGGGGAGGATTAATAGTAGCATTATTTGCTGTCATGTCACCAAAATTTGTTGGTGTATCATTGGCAGGATATCCTGACAGCGACGCACCAGTTGTGTTTTATACTTTCTTAGCTGTCTTGACAACGCTTTATGCAATTAAGAAATCCGATAGACTAAACTTCCAAACGTTCAAGGGTTTTTCGCTTTCTCTGCCGAGATATCTTCCCTACATGA
>Ga0247727_10016982_pt1 | contig 11651 bp, 9 predicted proteins | sample WisWelCaveWW1625_FD_202498 | JGI IMG/M metagenome (GOLD analysis project Ga0247727, IMG submission 202498) | Biofilm microbial communities from Wishing Well Cave, Virginia, United States - WW16-25 | ecosystem: Environmental > Aquatic > Deep subsurface > Groundwater > Cave microbial mat | place... | reverse complement strand
TTGACTTTTTAGCCAGCCAGATTGCCCTCAATTACCGCCGCACGCAACTTTATCAGAAATTTAAACATCTCGTTCGAGAATCGCAGAACCTTAAAGATGAATTAGGCAAAACGAGTGAAGTGACCAATCGGCTGATGAAACAGGTCCTGGTGCAGGACCGACTCGCCTCCATCGGTAAATTAGCCGGCGGCATTGCCCATGAGTTGAATAATCCCTTAGATGGTGTTTTACGCTACCTCAATCTCTCCTTGGAACACCTTAAAGAAGACGATATTATCCGCGGCTATCTCCTGGAAGCTAAACAAGGTCTTAACCGCATGGTTAATATCGTCCGCAGCCTTCTGGCCTGTTCACGCAACACCCCGCTTTCCAAAACAGAAATCAATTTAAATGATGCCGTCCAGGAAGCGCTCATTGGCATCCAATCGGAAATCTTTCATAAAAGTATTCATATCCAAAGGGATTTGGGAAATGATTTAACGGTCATCAACGACCTGGGATTAGAACGGGTTATTTCCAATTTGGTGCGTAACGCCATCGACGCGGTGGATCAGAAAGGCGAGATCACCATCAGCACTCGTTTCGAAAATGATACGCTTATACTCAAGATCAGCGACAATGGCTGCGGAATTCCGCAAGACTCCATTGAAAAAATATTTGAGCCGTTCTATACCACGAAAGATATCGATAAGGGCTGCGGACTGGGATTGACCATTGTCAGTGAAATCGTTAAGGCTTATAGCGGGACAATCAATATTGACAGCGAGCCTAAAAAGGGGACAACCTTTACCATTACTTTACCAACTAAAATAACCGACAAGACAATCGATGTTGAAAAAGCATTCCGGATTTAACATTTTAGTAGTCGACGATGAACCACTCATCCGCAAATCTCTGTATGAGATTTTACGGATTGAGGGATATCATGCCTTTATGGCCGAAACCGCCGAAGAGGCCGTCGAAACACTGCGAAATGCCCGTATGGACATCATTATCACGGACATGATGCTGCCGAAGATGAGCGGGATTGATTTATTGACGAAAATCAAACTGGATTATCCCGATACCGAGGTTATTTTGGCCACCGGTTACGGTAGTATCGATACCGCCATTGAAGCGATGAAAAAAGGGGCTTACGACTATATCACCAAGCCGATTATTGACAACGAAATCAAAATCATCATCAATAAGATTATTAACCAAAAACAAATTTTACAGGAAAACCGTGACCTGCGTCAGTTTATCGCTAAAACCGGCCGAACTTTTTTTTGCGGGATGATTGGCAGTAGCGAAAAACTTCAAAAGATTTACAATATCATTGAATCGGTGGCCAGTTCCAATGCCACGATCATGATTACCGGAGAAAGCGGGACAGGTAAAGGGTTAGTGGCCCGGGCCATTCACGAAAGCGACCAACATCGGAAAGATAAACCCTTTGTCGAGGTCAGCTGCGGGGCTTTATCCGAGACGCTTTTGGAAAGCGAACTTTTCGGTCACGTCAAAGGGGCTTTTACTGGAGCGATTAAAGATAAAGAAGGCCGGTTTGAATTTGCCAATGGCGGGACGATTTTTTTGGATGAAATCGATGCCTTTTCCTTGAATCTTCAGGTCAAATTACTGCGCATTTTACAGGACGGTGTCTTTGAGCGGGTTGGTGAAAACAAGACGCGCCACACCGATGCCCGGATTATTGTGGCGACCAATCAAAACTTAGTCGATTTGGTGACCAAAGGCAAGTTCAGGGAAGACCTTTATTACCGGATCAATGTTATTGCCATTGAGTTACCCCCTTTAAGGGATCGAAAAGAAGATATTGAACTTCTGACAAAAAATTTCATTGAGCTCTACAACAAAAAAAATCAAAAAAAGATTAGAGGAATTTCTGACGAGGTCAGAAAAGTGCTTCTCGAATACCGTTGGTCAGGGAATATCCGGGAATTGGAAAACGCCGTGGAAGGGGCCGTGATTATGGCCAAAACCAATGTCATCAACACATGGGATATCCCAAATTTCGAGAAATTTACCCACGCTTCCGTCATAAAAAGCGACGATGGAAAACCTTTGAAAAAGGCCCTGGAGCTTCCCGAACGCGAACACATTTTATCCGTTTTGAATAATTGTCAATGGAACCGGAACAAGGCCGCGGCGGCTTTGGGAGTTAACCGGACAACCCTTTACAACAAAATGAAAAAATACAAAATCCCATTTCGAAAGTTGATCAACCATGAATAAAGATTCATCCCCCCCCATCATCATTGGCAATGTCGATAAAGAGAAGTGGTCGGCGATTATCAAACGCTTTATCGATGTTCTTAAAATCAATATTTTCTTAGTCAGTCCGGATGGTCAGGCCTTGATTATGCCCTATGCCGACCGTTATGGCTGGAAACTCCTGGCGAATTCGCCGATAGGCAATCAGCTGTTTCAATACCATTTGATCCAAATGGACCATTTCAAAGAACAGGGTCAGTACCGAGAATTCCAGAGCCAGCTCGACTTTCATAATTTCGCCTTGCCCATCATCGCGCCAGGCAACCAAACCCTCGGCTATCTGATCATCGGTCCGATTTTATTGAATAAACGCCGCAGTAGTACCGAGTATGAAACTATCGCCAAGAATCTTAATATCAATCCCAAAGAGCTCATGGATTCGATGAATGAGGTCAGGGTTGTTTCGCATGTGGATATGAAATCCATCATTGATTTGCTTGATGAAGTCGTCCGGTATTCCATCCAGATGCATTTGGAACGGTCAAAACCGGCACCCGCGGTACCGTCAGAAAAAGCAACAGCTTCCAATCTTACCGAACTTCTTGAAACGCTTTTGGAAGTCGCTTTAACGATCACCAAGGCGGAATGCGGTTCGATTATGCTCATTAACAGCCAGCAGGGAGATTTATCCATTCGTGTTTCCCGCGGGATGAAAGCCGACGCCAAGCAAAGCCGGATTAAAATCGGAGAGGGAATCGCCGGTTTGGCCGCCCAGGGAAATGAGGCCTTCCTCATCCATGGCACCGAAACGGCCAACAACCGCATCAAACCATTTCTCAAGCGCCCTGAAATCAAGCACGCCTTGGTTTCCCCCATCACTGTCCAGAACCGCGTTTTCGGTATCCTGAATCTGCATACAAAAAGCGACAAGGCATCGCTGACAGATGAGAATCTCAATACCATACAGATGCTGTCTAAACTGACATCCGCCGCGATCAGCTCGGTTCAAAATGTGTAACGATGGAAAAACAGAAGGGCATCCGGTTTTTCAATTGGCCGACAAAGTTTCAGAGACGACCAATGCCCTCTTAAAAGAATTCAATTCCCGCAATATAAAGCTCAAAGGCCTTTCACCCCACCATAGAATTTTCTTATTTTTCATCACCCGGGCCATCAAAACATTCTCGGCCATCAAAATTCTCTGCCAAAAGGGGTACGGTCAGGACATCGCAACCTTGTTAAGAGGGCTTCTTGAGAATCTTATCTCGGTTAAGTATATTCTTTCCGACCCAAAATCCGCCGACCATAAAGCCGTCCGTTTTGTCGAGTACAAATGGATTATTTTTAGGCGTTACCTGCCCGATGAGCGGGAGGAAGTCAGCCAAGTCACCGATCCCTTACAACAAGAACTCATTTCCAAGAAAACCTTGATTACGGATAAAATTAAAGAGTTCAAAGAAAAATATAATATTACCTCCGACCGGGCACTCATTACCTGGTCCGGACGCTCGGTCCGCGACATGGCCAGGATGATCGATAAAAAATGGATGGGGGAATACGATTCGACGTTCCGGCTGTCCTCACGCTTTTCGCATCCGAGCATTATCGGTGACCGTGAATACATGAATCAGGAAGATAACAATCTGATTTTCTATCCGTTTCCTTCCATGACCGGGGTCTTGACCAATTTACGGATTGCCATTTATTATTTATATGAATATTTGTTATTGATGAATGAGCTTTTAAATCTGGATTTCGCTGAGAAATTGAAAAGCCTAAAGGGAGAAATCGATCGAGTGGTCCACGCGGAAGAAAATGAGAAAAAAGCGGACGATTCCCACCACGCGACAGCCGGACTTCACCGTAGTAAAGGCGACGACATCATCATTAAATTCCAAGAGCCCTCCAAATAACATTTTGATAGTTATTAGTAATTAACGCGATGTGCGAGTTTCCTGTCATTGCGAGCGCTTTTTGCGAAGCAATCTCTAAAAAGGATTGCTTCGCCCTAACGGGCTCGCAATGACAAAAATATAAAATCCTCGATGGAAAATCTCTGATTCATCTCCGACTGTGTCCTAGTTTGTCCTATTTCGCTTCATTGTCCTATCCTGTCCACTGTTGTCCTATTGACATATTTATCAATAGTCATTATAACGTTGTTCACATATTGAACGGGACATGGTTTTAACTGGTCTTTTCGGATTATTTATTTCAACTCATTACGGGACCTCACTTATGTCGGACGACTTTTTACTGGAACAAATAGATAAAAATACGATCGTCCAGCAATACAAAGACCTTTTTCGGCAATTAAGCGGACTTGAAGTTGAAATACGCCGCACGAACGGTGTGCCGCTTGTTTCCCCATCCCGCATCAGTTCTCGCAATTTAAAACGAAACCTTGATTGTCCGACCTGCCTTCACGCATCAGCCAATTGTCTAAAAATAAATGAAGACGTTCTCGAAGAAATGCAAGAGACGCAACAACCGCAGGTGTATGTCTGCCCAGCGGGTCTGCGCAAGATTGTTATTCCTTTAGTTGTCAACGAACGCGTGGTGGGAGTCTTATTTACAGGAGAAAACGCGGCCTTCCGTTTCAATGGCATACAAAGTACCACGATTTCTCATCTTTTACTTCAATTCACCAACTACATCATCAAGAATGAATTGAACCCTTTGAACATGCGCCTGGGGAATTCGATTACCCGCCAGCAGGAAATGCTCAACAAGGTCATCCGCTATATTAAGGAAAACTTCCATTGCAATCAATTGACCCTCCAGGAAGTCGCTGACAATAGCGGTATCAGTTATCATTATTTAAGCCGGCTTTTTAAAAAGGAATTAAAGACAACCTTCGCCCAATTCCGCAACAAGGTCCGTATGGAGGCGGCGACCAATTTACTGAAGGACCGCCGATTATCCGTCAGCCAAGTCTCTTTCGCCTGCGGATTTGAGGACCCGGCCTACTTTTGTAAAGTCTTCCGGGGGACATTCGGGTCATCACCGATTCGTTTCCGTAATAAACGAGTCCCACCTAAATCACACAAAAATAGGAAAGATCCTTTTGTATGATTCCGACGCTCCTTCGGAGGTCGGAACTCCGACTCCTGACGCTCTCTGTATTAAGTCATTGGAAAAGTCAGGACGTCGGAGCAAAAAATTACCACGAATTCGCAAATAATTACATTGATTAAATTCAGTCACTTGGTATCATATCGCCTTGGTTGTTTTGACATGATCTTTTCAAAAGTATTTTAAAAGTTCCGACGCTCGCCAAAAGTGAGGTCGGAACTCCGACTCCCGATGATCTAATTAATTTAAAAAATCGGGACGTCGGAGCAAAAAATTTACATATTAAGGCAAATATCTCCATTGCCAAATTTTTCGTTCATGGTATCCTTGCCAGCATCTAAACAACGAGTCGAATGTTAACAGATTAAAAAAGTTTTTCGGTCATGACCTTTAAATCAACCATACATCAGACAACCAAAGCCCAAGTTCCCGACAGCCACGGCGAGAACTTTGGCTTTTTTGTTTCCGCATCCAGGCATGCTTCAAAAATCTTAAATGGAAAGGGGGTGAAACAATTGAAAAAGTTATTTACTTTAGTAATCGCATCATTGTTCGTCATTGCTCAAACATCTATGTCATTCGCAGCTGTCGCTCTGTCCGATAAGGAAATGGATGGGATCACAGCCGGCGACTGGGTTGTCCTCAAAGATGCAAATGGTGATGAGTTTGTTGTGGATGTCTACAAATCCAACAACACTCTCGATTTGCAAAATGATTCCCAGACCTATCTTCAAGCTGTGAGCAATGCCAACGTCGTTGATAGCGCCGTTGCTGTGCAAACCAATATCGCCAGCGTCACCGGTAATGAGGCTAGCCCTAATGTCGCCATCAATAGTAGTAACGCGGCCAACATCCTCAATTACAATCCTGCTGATAGCAGCTATGAGTCTTCATCTAGCTTCTTCGCGAAAAAGGAAAGTAAGGAATTGGCGGGTGGTTCTTCAGAAGATGTGTATTTCAACTATGGTGAAAGTTCCAGCTCTTCGTATGGTTACGATGAAACACTCGTTATCGACGAAACGCTGGATATCAGCCATGCTTCTGCGTCTGCTGAATCAACTGATTGCAGCAAAGGTTGTGAGGGCGAGAGTGTTTCAATTGCTGTGCTCTTAGTGGACTATGATAAAGACATTGATTATAGCAAAAATAAGTCCGCGAGCTCTTCTCATTCTAAAAACCTGACTAAAACATACAACAGTGCTTCTTTCTTTAAAGCTGGTTTTGAGAAATCCATTAAAAAGGGAGAGAAAAGCGAGAGTTCAAGTCGTAACAACCATGGTGAAAACAACCATATCAACCTCGAAGATCATTCACAGCAATTCCTTCAGGCTGTCAGCAACTTGAATTCTGTCGGTTCTGCGGCTGCTGTGCAAACAAACATCGCATCTAATGTTGGCGTGGGTGGAAGTATCACTCATTCCAATATCGCAACTGTGGTTAATGGTCTATAAATTATAGGGTTATTGTCCTTGATCTTTGGGACGCCCTGTACAACATCAACTTAAGTGAAATAAAAATACAGGAGAAATAAAATGAAAAAGACAATCGCAATTTTAGCTGCATTATTACTCGCCTTCGCGCCTGTAATGTCTTATGCGGCCACTGCAACACTTTCCGACAGCGAAATGGATCAAGTCGCCGCTGGTGATTGGGTTATCCTCACTGATTCAGCTGGCAACCAAACTGTCGCAGATGTTTACCATACCAATAACACCTTGGACCTCTCCGATGAGGCCCAAATGGAATTACAGGCCGTCAGCAATGCTAACACTGTGGACAGCGCTATCGCCGTTCAAACCAACATCACCAGTGTGACTGGTCAAGAACCAAGCCCCAACGTGGCCATCAACCAAAGCAATGCGGCTGACATCACCAACTACGCTCCAGCTAACAGCGAAGCCACATCTTCGAGCGCTTTCATTAAGAAATCTGAAAGCGGTGCTTTCGTTAAAGCTGACAGCTCAAAGTTTGGTTTGACAGCTACTGAATCTTCTTCAAAAGAGTTCAAACTCACTGAAACCCTCGATATCGAAGAGACATTAGATATCCTCTATGCCGCAGCTTCTGCCGAAGAAACAGAGTGCAAAAACTGCGAAACAGAGAAAGTTTCAGCTGAAGTTCTTATTGTCGATTATGACTACACCTTGGATTATGACAAAAATATCGAAAAGAGCGAAAAACATGAAGCTCGCTTAGATATTTCCAAGGAAGAGAAATCTTTCAAAGCTGCGAAATTTGAAAAAGATTTCATTGCTAAGAAAGAAGAGAGCAAATCTACTCGTTACAACCATGGTAGAAACAACCATATTGACTTAGAAGATACTTCACAAAAGAATCTTCAAGCAGTCAGCAACCTCAATTCAGTTGCTTCTGGCGCCGCTATCCAAACCAACATTACTTCCAATGTCGGTGTTGGCGGAACCATTACTCAATCAAATCTCGCAACTGTGGTCAGCGGTCTGTAATACGTAATACGGTTTTTCGCAGAGGGGAGAGGCAGCTTTCCCCTCTGTAAACCGATTGTCATCCTGAGGCCGTAAGGCCGAAGGATCCATTGAATAGATTCTTCGCTACGCTCAGGATGACAAAATATAAAATTATTAATCCTCCAAAGCTGAAAGGATCGCATGAGTAAGAAAATTCTCGCCTCGTTGGTCGCTGTCACGTTCACACTCTCAATGATTACCCCACCCAGTTTCGCGCAGCAAGCAATTGTCCTTTCAGATGAACAGTTAGACGCGGTTTATGCCCGTGGATTCAACAATTTTATTGATTTTTCTAGCTACTTCGCCCAAAGAAGCGGGGTCAATACATCTTCGTCCCCTTCATCTAATAATACCCAGACTGGCAATGGGAATTCAGGCGTGCAAATTTTAAGCTTTGGAACAGGCAGCCCTCAACAAAATTCAACAGCGCAAAGTTCAAGTCAGCCCAATTCAACTCAGCCAAACTCGACACCCGAAAGCACAGCTGCCATTTTTAATCCAATAGACAATCAAGGCCAGGCAAACATCTCAACTGATCCAGCGGATCTTCCGCAAGATTTAGGAAATACGGCCTCAAATCTTTTAAGTTCCCCTAGTGATGTTTCCGCTTCCAATAATGTTCAATCCAGTCCAGCCAGCCAAGTCAGCGCTAATGATTTGAATCCAGCCGGTACTTTGGGGGATGCCAGCTCGCTTTTAAATCCAGAGGCAGCCGGTAATTTAAATGCGAGCCTTAATTCACCTAATGCAAGCAATACTCCGATTAACGTTATTGGAGATGCCAGTTCACCAACCGCCAATGATATCAGCCAAGCCAACGACATCGCCTCAATTCCACTGAATCTATTTCCGACAGATAATGGTGCCCCTGAACCCGTAACCACCAATACACCCATGGACAACATTGCTGTAAATAATTCAACACCCGTAGATAGTAATGTCGCTCCTGTTGAGAATTCCCAGCCCACAACTTTAGCGAATAATACCGTCGCTCCTCAGACAACACCAACGACTACTAATAATACAAGTACGTCTACAAACAACGGTATTCCCCAGTTGAATCTTGTTGCCACTCAAAATTCTAATGGTGGATTTGAGGTTGGTGGTTATTATATTCCAGGAGACCCAACTGCCGGAATAACCCCACCCGAGGTCTCAACTCCAGAAATCCCGAATACTTCTACAAATATTGTTCCTATCGGTAACGGCGGTACGAATGTCGTTAATGTATCTGACCTTTCCCAACAACATCTTTCGGCCCTATTTAATATCAACTCGGCCGGTAGTAATGTTAACATTTTAATGAATCTTGTCATTAATATGGGTGATAATACGACAATCAATAATAATAATTCCTTAAGCACGCTGACTCAAAATTTCTTCCAGATTCAATAAACCTTTCCCCCCATTCAACAGGTTTGAATATGAGCTATGTAATTTTTTTGTTGTTTTTTTTTACTTTACTCAGTTTTAATTTTTGTTATAATACCGCCCACGCAGCCAGCTTTAGTGTTGGCGGCGTTCGAGTAACAAAAAATGTCACCAGCATGAAGGAGATCAAAGGCCGAAACATCATTCATCAAAGTCTGGATTTTAGCTGCGGGGCCGCCGGGTTATCAACATTGATGCATTTTTATCTTAATGACCCGGTCAGCGAGAAAGAAATCATCAATAACATTCTCAAGTCTGTTGATCTGGCCAAAGTTAAACAACGAAAAGGCTTCTCGCTTCTTGATTTAAAAAAATTCGCGGAAGCCAAAGGATACAAAGTCACCGGATACAAAATGGATTCCAAATTCTTAGCGGAACTAAAAACGCCTGTCTTAGTACCGATAAAATTCAAGGCTTATCAACATTTTGTGATTGTCAAAGGAACCGTTGGTGACAGAGTCTTTATAGCTGACCCGGCTGTCGGGAATATGACCATGAAAATAAGCCGGTTTGAAAATATTTGGCTTGGCGGCATCGGGCTGGTTATTGAACACCCAAATGGAGCAGAAAATCAAAATTACGCTTTGCGCGCTAATGAAGAAGAAGCCATTTTCGCTGATTACAAAAATGCCATAAGAACGGTTCAAGGAAGCGTGATTCGCACGTCACTTTTCCCGGGGGAATGGAAATAATATGTTCAAGAAAAACTTGCCTAAACTAACCATTTTTGTATTTCTTTTAATTTTTGCTTCTATTGTCCTAGCCAAAGTGATACGCCATTCCACCGAGCAACTTAAAAATACCCTTAAGGCTCAGCTCAAAGAAGAAATTCGTCAAGAATTAAGCGGAGAAATCAGCCAGCTGGTCAAACAGGAGATGGAATCATATCTCGCGTCTGACAAACTTGCCCAAAAAACAAGAGACGAGACCCCGCACATAACACGTTTAGCGCCTCAGCCAGAAGCGAAAGAAGATACGACTACTGAAACAAAGCAAGAGGCCATTGAGCGCATTGTTAAAACTATTATCCATAAAGAAATACGCGAACTAAAGGAAACAGAGTTAGACGCCATGATTGCCAGCGGATCTCAACAGGAAATAACGGTGGCTGGTGCCTCAAAACGATTTGAACTTGCCCAGGCCGATATTAAAAATCAATCCTCAACGGCAAAGTCAAGTGATCTGGATGTCACCGCTGGAGAAAAAAAAGCAGAATCCCTCGAGCGGGCGCTTATTCAGAGAGGCGGCATCCTTCTTCCAAAAGGAAAACTTCAAGTCGAACCCAGCCTCACCTGGGCGCATTTCTCTTCCAATAGAATCAACATTTCGGGTTTCAACGTTTTGCCGGTTCTGGTTATCGGCCATATTTCAACCGAGACGGTTAAACGAGATATTTTTATCCAAAATAACTCAATTAAATATGGTCTTTTGCAAAATTTACAGGGAGAGGTTCGCATCCCCTTGCGCTTGGAGCATGACCGGACGACGAATACGGATTTTGGTACCGAAAAAACCCAATACAAAAAAGGGTTGGGCGATATTGAGATGAGTCTAAGCCGTCAGATTGGCTGGGAACATGGTATTATCCCGGATCTCTTAGCCACGGTATCCGTTAAATCAAATACCGGCGAATCAATCTATGACGATAAAGCGATTGGGCTTGGAACCGGACATTGGGCTGTCCGCGGTGGTTTGGTGGCGGTTAAATCCAGCGATCCGGCTGTAGTTTTTGGAAGCCTCAATTATACTTGGAATATGAAAAGAGATATCACTGGTATTGGTGAAATCGACCCTGGGGATTCCATTGGGTATAGTATAGGTACAGCCATCGCGTTAAGTTATCAAACCGCGGTTAATTTTACTTTTGAGCACAGTGTTTCCGAAAAAACCCTTCGAAATGGGGGCACGGTTGCCGGTACTTTTGTTAACAGCGCCAGCATGAAAACCGGCTTCACCTGGGCTATCAATGAAAAAAGGTCGGTTGATTTTGGTGTTGCCGTCGGGCTGACCACCGATGCTCCAGACACCTCAGTTACCGTCAGCTTTCCGTATACGTTTTAATTCAAATTTCTTCAGCTTCTTTTTAACTCACCTTGTTAACTTCAACAATTTCCCAGTTGCTCAGTTTAGCGGTCTATGTTATCCTGATGGGGCTGTTGCAAAATACCAATTTTCGTCATTCTGAGGAGCGGAGCGACGAAGAATCTCGATGACATAAGATTCTTTGCTTCGCTCAGAATGACGGGAAAAGGTCATCTTGTAACAGCCCCCTGATATGGTTTAAAAGGTGATTCCCTGGCATATCCTGATGTTACTTCTCGCGATCGCTGTTGCTGCGGGATATTATTTTTCGACCATTCTTAAATAAGTTGAAAGGATTAATGTAAAGCTTTGGAAAGATTGAGGAAATAAAAAAGCATCGATTACCAAAGAAGACCTGATAAAGTT
>Ga0247727_10016981_pt1 | contig 11651 bp, 16 predicted proteins | sample WisWelCaveWW1625_FD_202498 | JGI IMG/M metagenome (GOLD analysis project Ga0247727, IMG submission 202498) | Biofilm microbial communities from Wishing Well Cave, Virginia, United States - WW16-25 | ecosystem: Environmental > Aquatic > Deep subsurface > Groundwater > Cave microbial mat | place... | reverse complement strand
CAGCAGCAGGACGATCTGCATCGGCATGCTGAGCGTCAGACCGCGCGCGACCGGCCCGGCTCCGGCCGCCGGCGCCGCCGCAAGAATAGCGGCTGCCGCCGCCAACATCACCGTCCAACGGGCCGTCCAACGGGCCAGCCTCATCCAAGAGCCTCCTCGAGCGCCGGCGCGCGGGCGCCCAAGCCGGCCGGCTCGCATTCGGAAAGCAGCGTGGTGCCGCTCGGGTGACAGGCGACCACCAGCAGGCGCGGCCCGACTCGAACCAGGTGCAGGGTGTGTTGTGGGGCCAGCGCCAGCCGGTCGACCACCTCGAAGGCCGCCCGCTGACCGGTTCGGCGTCGTCCCAGCGGCGTCCAGATCAGCCGGCGCCGGGCGAGCGCGCGAATTATCAGCGCCAGCAGCCCCAACACCAGAGCCACCGCTCCCAGTTGCCGAGCCAGTTCCATATCCCGCGCTACTCCTGCTGCCAGAAATCGGTGATCCGAACGCCGGTATTGTTTTCGAGGATCACGATCTCGCCGAAACCCATCAGCGCCCCGCCGACCAGGATGTCGATGTTCTCGCCGGCGGAGCGGGTCAGCCGGATCACGCTGCCCACGTTGAGCTCGAGTATGTGCCGGACCGTCATGATCTTTTGATCCAGGTTGACCTGGATATCGACTGGGACGTCGGCCACGGCGGCAATCTGCTCGAGCGCCGTCATCGTGTGGCCTCCCGGTCCGTTACCGCTTCAGGCTCATCGTCTCCTGGCTCAGCTCGTCGACGGTCGTCACCACGCGCGCATTCGCCTGGTAGCCGCGCTGCAACACAATCAGGTTGGTGAATTCCCGGGCGATGTCCACCGTCGAGTTCTCGACCGTGCCGCCGGCGATCGAGCCGCGGCCGCCCGTGCCCGATACGCCGATCGCCGGCAGCGCGCTGCGCGCGCTCAACTGGTAGTTGTTGTTGCCGACGGCGATCAGCGACTCCGGATTCCGGATCGACGCCATCGCCACGACGCCGACCACCGTCTGCTGGCCGTTGGAAAACTGCGCCAGGATGCGGCCTTCGTCGCCGATGCCCACCCGGATCAGCGATGCCGCCGGCGAGCCGTCTTGCGCGTTGGCGGAGATGGCCGATGGCTGGGCGTATTGCGTCAACCGCGGCGTCAGGGCGTTGTAGAGCTGCCAGGTCAGCGTCATGTCCGAGGCGCCGTTCGCCAGACCGGTGACGGTGATCTGCGGAAACGGTCCGGCCACCGGCGGCGTGGTGAGTTTGCCCTGGCTGTTGAAGGAAAGCGCGCCGGTCACCGGCGCGATCGGCGTGGTCGTGTCGCTGGCCGGAAAGTTTACCGAATAACTCCACTGCCCGGCCGCCGCCAGCTTCGTAAGAGTTACCGTCACGACGTGCGAGCCGCCCAAACTGTCAAACACCTCGATCGATGTCGAGAAGGTATCCGGCGGGGGGCCGATCGTCGCCGCCGCGTTCAGGTTCAGGTCGAACGAAAACGCGGTCGAGGGGAGCGGAGCCTTCAAGCTCCCGACCGGCACGACGATGTCACCGGTCGGACCGTTGGTCGAGAGCACTCCATTCTGCTCGGTCCATCCCTGCACTTGCCGGCCGGTCGAAGTGATCAGGTTGCCGAACCGGTCCACCAGGAGGTTTCCGCCGCGCGTGTACAGCTGCGCGCGCGAGACCGGCTCCCGCACCACCAGGAAGCCGTCGCCTTGGATTGCGACATCCAGGGCGCCGTTGCTGGTCCGCAGCCCGCCTTGCGAGAACTGGCGGAGCGTGACCGGGCGGCCGACGCCGAATCCTACCTGCGTCTCGCCCAGGCCCGCGCCAAGCGATTGCGTCACCAGGTCGTGAAACGACACGACGCTGGTCTTGAACCCGGGCGTGTTGATGTTCGCCAGATTATTCCCCACGACGTCGACCGCCGTGGTGTGCGCGCTGAGCGCCGATAATGCCGTCGAGAATGAAGTGAACATAGAACTCTCCCTGACTAAGGCAACTGTGTCGCCGGCGGAGGGCCGGCCGGCGGATCGGCGGAAGTATTCGCCGCCCGGATCGCTTCGAGCTCAGCCCGGATGGCAAACAACTGCTCGACCGAGGTCAGCGTGGCCAACTGGCTGAGGAATTCGACCCCGTCGATCGGCTTCAACGGATTCTGGTTCTGGATCTGCGCGACCAATAACTTCAGGAACATCTCCTTGGTCACCGCCGAGAGATCTTCCGGCGCCGAAGCCGGCGACGAACCGCCGTCCGGCGGAACTCCGGATGCACCCGCGGCCGGTCCTCGACCCGTCACGTTCGTGATCATGTGGTTGGCTCCTTTCGCTCGCTTTGTGATGGAAACGCCGACTCGAGCTCATCCACCCATCGTGGTCTTCCCTGCTGGTCGGCTCCCGACCGCTGGCGTCGCGGGTCGCCTCCGCCGCTGTCCTGGCCTTCCGGATGGCCCGGATAATCGCGGTCGGGCTCGCCTGGTGTTCCGCCGCCGGCATCGGTCTCCGCGCGCGACGTCCAGAACTCGGCACGCACTCCCCTGGCTTCGACATCGGCGGCCAGATCTCCCAGCCCCGTTCGCAAACGCGCACCCATCTCCGGATCAGGAGTGCGAACCGCCAGGTGCACTTCGCCATGCCGTTCGACCAGGTTCAGCCGCACCGGCGATTCGCCGGGATGCTCGAGGCGGACCGAGATGTGGCGAACCGGACCAGCCGCCTCGGGTGGCGTCCCGGCCGGCTCGACTTCGAGCGGCTTGGCAGCCGCGGATTCCCTGGCCGGCGGCGGCTCGGCGGCCGCGGCGCGCTCGCCGACTGGTTCGGCCGCATACGGCGCGCCGCCGGTCGCGGTGAGGGCTTTCGGCGCTTCGAGCGGACGCTCGACGGCAGAGAAGTGACGAGTCCATGGATTGGCTTCGCCCGGCTCGATCGCCGTCTCCCGACCAGCGGCCTCGGAAGCGGCCGCGACGGGCGCTTCGGTGTCGGCTGCGTGTCGCGCCCCCTTTCGGGAAGGCTCGGAGGTGGCCCCGACCGGCAGCCACTCGGTGGGTTTGGCTGTGCGCGGGGCGGCCGGCAAAGTTTCCGCTGACGGATGCGGCTCGGCTTCGGCTTCAGCTTCAGGGAAAGATTCCGTGTTGGTGGGGAGCCGATCCCCTTCCACCGCCTCGATTTTCACGGCCTCGCTGGGCATGGTGTGCGCCAGCCCCCGTTTTGGGGATCCTTCGACCGCGTGCGGAAGCGGTTGAGGATTAGTTTGTACCAGCCGCGCCGCGAACGCCAGCTCGCCGGCGCTTCTGTCGGGATTCGCCTCCGCCACGGGCGCCGCCGGCGGTTGGGTGACAATCGCGGCCGGCGGCCTGTCGACCGGCTCGGTCGAGCCGCCAACCGGCGGTTCGGCCGGCGACCAGGGTGGCGCGAGATTGCTGGCGGGACGTCGGACTTCGGGAACCGGGGCCAAGTCTTCTGCCACGACAAACCGGTCCAGGGTCTCGTCCCCGACCCCTCGCCGCAACGGCAAGCGATCGGAAGCCTCCCCGTTCCGGGTCATCAAAGCATCCGGCTCACGAGCCTGCCGCAAAACTTCGGGCGCGCCCAGGCTGTCGACCGCGGGCACCGGAGGAGTTGGAGCCGCCGGCGGCTTCGGTCCGGCGAGGGCCGCAACCGGCGGGTCTTGAGACAGCTCCTGACTCGCATCCGCCGCCCAGGAATCCGCCATCGGATCCAATGTCGTCGGCCGTTGCTCAGGCTCAGTCACGGGGAACTCGATCTCGGTGAGAGAGGAGAGCAGGCCGCCTGGAAAATGAAGCGGAGGCGGCGGGTTGACAACCGGGGCGGGCACGACGGCCATCAACAATGACAATTGATCGAAGAATCCCGGCTCCGAATCCGGCGACTCCGCATCGGGACCCGAGCCCTCAGTGGTTATCCCATCCAACCCGGTGCGGTCCGATATCGCGCTCTCCCGGTGCCCTATTGCGGCCGGCGACTCCGGGGCCGCCTCCGCCGGAATGTCCAGCAGCAACGTCGCGATTCCAGTCACGATCACTGAACGTGCCTCAGGCACGCCACTGGCCACCCGGCGACCGCCCGCCGTCAATGAGTTAGGAGGTATGGCGGCGACGAGAAGTTGACGCCACCGGCCACGGGACGCGAAATTGCCGTCACCAGAATCCCCCCTTGTCCACTCTCATCGAATCTCATCGAAGATTTTTGAGACACTTGCCTACGCCCGGCCGGGCAGGCCCCTGAATTGCACTGGCTCGAGTCCGTCATGGACACACTCAGCATTCTCGCCGCCAGCGGCATGAAAGCGCGCATGGAATCACTCGAAATGCTCGCCAACAATATCGCCAACTCCTCGACAGCCGGCTTCAAGGCGGATCGCGAATTCTACAGTTTATACATGGCGCCGGAAGCGCTGGAAGGCGCCGGCTCGACCGCGCGTCTGATGCCGCCCCACCTGCCGGTCATTGAACGGCACTGGACCGATTTTTCCAAAGGCCTGTTGAGAGAAACCGGCAACCCGCTCCATTTGGGCTTCCGGGGCGAGGGCTTCTTTGTCGTCGGCGGGCCGAGCGGTCCTCTCTACACGCGCAACGGCAGTTTCCGGCTGTCCGAGCAAGGCGTACTCCAGACGATGGAAGGCTACCCGGTGCTGAACACCGAAGGCAAGCCGATCACACTCAACCCGGATCTCCGGATCGAGGTGACGCCCAGCGGGGAGATCTTTCAGGATGGCCAGAGGGTGGCGCGGCTGCTCATGGTCGACGTTCGCCAGCCGGTGGCCGTCCACAAACGCGACGGCGTGTACTTCTCGCTGTCGAGTCCCTCGCCGCCACCGCCGGCGGCGCCGGATCCGCAGCTCGACCAGGGCCACCTGGAAAGCGCCAACATCGCCCCGGCGGAAGCCGCCCTGCGGGTAATCGGCGTGATGCGGCAGTTCGAGGCGCTGCAAAAGGCCATTCAGATTGGCGGCGAGATGAACCGCCGCGCGGTCGAGGAAGTCGCGCGGATCGGATCGTAAAAGGAGGCACCGGTGATTCGAGCACTCTTCAGCGCCGGCAGCGGCATGACCGCGCAGCAGATGAATGTCGACAACATCGCCCACAACCTGGCCAACGCCAACACCGTCGGCTACAAGACGCGCCGCGCTCAATTCCAGGACCTGATCTACCAGACCCTGGTGCAGCCCGGCGCGGCCGCCGGCGCCCAAACGGTGGTCCCGACGGGCCTGCAATTGGGGCTCGGCTCCCGGCCGGTCTCCAACGAGATCATTTTCACGCAAGGCAACTTCATGCTGACCAACAATCCGCTGGACATCGTGATCGAGGGGAAGGGATTCTTCCAGGTGCGGCAGCCCTCCGGGGAAATCGCCTATACGCGAGCCGGCAACTTCCATCTGGACCGCGACGGCAACCTGGTGACGCCCGACGGCAATCCGTTGGAGCCGCAGATCACGATTCCACCGGAAGGCAAATCGTTGACGATCGCCTCCGACGGCACCGTCAGCTTCCTGCAACCCGGCCAGACCGCGGCCCAACTGGCGGGCCAGATCCAGATGGCGACTTTTGCAAATCCGGCCGGGCTCAACAGCATCGGCCATAATCTTTTCACCGCCACCGACGCCTCCGGCGAGCCAACGGTGGGCATTCCGGGCGGCCAGGAGGGCTTGGGCGCGCTCCAGCAGGGCTATGTCGAGCAGTCCAACGTGAGCGTGGTCGAGGAGTTTATCAACCTGATCATCGCCCAGCGCGCCTATGAGGCCAACACCAAGGTCGTGCGCGCCGCCGACGAGATGTATCAGCAGGTGAACAATCTGCCGCGATGAAGCTGCTCTTGTTCATCAGTTTCTCGGGGTCATTGCCGGCCGCGGCCGGATGCATCGCGATCGAGAGCGAGCGTATTCTGGCGCGCGACCTGGCGCGGGCCGATCCCCGGTTCGGAGAACTTCCACCGGAGGAACCGGTCGCGTGGGCGCCGGCGCCGGGCGCCAGACTCTTGCTGCGGGCGTCGAGACTGGCGCGCCTGGCGAGCCGTCACGAGGCCGCTCTTCTGCCGCCACCGGCCGATGTGTGTTTCGAGTATCCAGCCGCCCCGCTCGATCGCGGGCCCCTGCTCGACGCGCTCGGCAAGACTCTCGCCGATCCGGGCGCACGGATTGAGCTGGTCGATTTCAGCCGCCATCCTGTGCCGCGCGGGGCGATCGAGTTCCTCATGGGGGGGCTGCAACGGTCCAAGGCGCCGGCGCCCCAGCTTTGGCGAGGCGCGGTCCGCTATCATCCCCGCAAGACCATCCCCATCTGGGCGCGGGTGCGGATCCTCGCCTTTCGGGAACAGGTCATGGCCGCTCGCGATCTCGATGCCGGCCGTGCGATTCCGGCTGACGGGCTGGTTATCCGGCGCGTGGAAGCGAGTCCCTTGGATCCCCCGGCCGTCTCGTCGGTCGAGGCCGCCGCCGGACGCCGGCTGCGTCGCACGATCCGCGCCGGCGAGCCGGTGTACGCTGGCATGCTCGCGCCCGCGGTCGATGTCGAACGCGGCGACACGGTCCAGGTCGAGGTGTCCAGCGGCGCGGCCCGTCTAACGCTGGCGGCGGTGGCTGAATCCGGCGGCGTCGTTGGGGACCGGATCCTGCTTCGCAACCCCCTCAATGGCGGCCGCCTGCTGGCGCGCATCGAGGGACCAGGCAAGGCGCGCGTAATCGGCGCAGGAGGACGCTTGTGAGCAAAAGCCAATGGATACCGATGGTGTTGGTCTCGCTGCTCTCCGCCAAGGAAGCCAAGAAAGCCAAGCCTTCTCCCACCGACGTCTACATCGAGCAGGCCAACACACGCGCGACCTCACTTCCCTCCAGTCCCGGCTCGTTATACGCCGGCGGCGGTCGCCTTGCCGAGCTGGCCAGGGATGTGCGCGCGATCCAGGTCGACGATTTGGTTACCATCGTCGTCGCCGACAGAGCCTCGGCGCTGGCGCGCGGCACCACCAACAGCAGCCGCAGCTCGTCCGCCAAAGGTGGCATCTCTTCGTTACTGGGGCCCCGGACCCAGCCATTATTGAACGAACTGGCCAGGATGTCCGGCGAGCAGGAACTGGAAGGACAAGGCACCACCAGCCGGGAAACACTGCTGACCACGACCCTTTCGGCGCGTGTCACCCATGTGCTGCCCAACGGCTACCTCGTGCTCGAGGGATCCAAAGACGTTCAGGTCAACTCCGAGCGCCAGCAGCTCAGCATCCGCGGCGTGGCACGATGGAACGACCTCGCGCCGGGCAATCTGATCCGTTCCGACCGGCTGGCGCACCTGGAGATCCGCGTCGATGGGAAAGGAGTGGTCGGCGATGCCGTCCGCCGGCCGAATTTCCTCTACCGTATCCTGACCGGATTGCTCCCTTTTTAATATGAAATTCAGCCGCGCGGTTGTGTCGGTTCCCTTTCTCGGGCTGCTCGGGGCGGCCGATCCGGCGCCGGCGAACCTGGTACGCCTGAAAGACCTGATGTCGATCGAAGGCGTGCGAGACAACCAGTTGCTCGGCTACGGCCTGGTGGTCGGTCTGGCCGGAACCGGCGACAAGCGCCAGACGGTTTTTTCCGCCCAGAGCCTCAGCAACCTACTCGAGCGGATGGGTGTTCAGGTGGCTCCCGCGGCGCTGCTGGTCCGCAACACCGCCGCCGTCATGGTGACCGCTAATCTGCCGCCGTTCGCGCAGCCGGGGACGCGCGTGGATGTGACGGTGGGAGCCATCGGCGATTGCACGAACCTGCAAGGGGGACTGCTGCTGATGACGCCGCTGAAGGCCGCCACCGGGCAGGTCTTCGCGGTGTCCCAGGGCCCGGTGGTTACCGGCGGATTCGTCGCCGGCCGGGGTGGCACCAGTCAGACCGTCAACCATCCGACCAGCGGGCGCATCCCCGGCGGCGCTATCGTCGAACAAAGCCCGCCCTCGACGCTTGGAACCGGTCCCCTCAAGCTACAGCTTCGCCGCGCGGATTTCTCGACCGCTACCCGCGTGGTCGAGGCCATCAATCGCAAATTCGCCGCCGCCGGGAAGACTCCGCCGGCACGGGCGGAAACCGGCGCCAGCATCGTGGTCGAGCTGCCGACCGATTACGCCTCACGGCGCGTCGAGTTCGTGGCGCAGTTGGAAAGTCTCACCGTCGAGGCCGGCCGGCCCGACAGAATCGTCGTCAACGAGCGCACCGGCACCATCGTGATCGGCAAGGATGTGCGGATCGCTCCGGTCGCCATCCTTCACGGCAACCTGAGCGTCGAGATCGAGACCAGTTTCGCGGTCTCGCAGCCGAAGCCGCTGTCAGCCGGGGAAACCACGGTCACCCCGCGCGTCGGAGTGGGAGTCAAGGAAGAGAAGGCGCGCACGGTGACTCTGAAGGAGAGCGCCACCGTCGAGGATCTCGTGCGCGCTCTGCTGGCGATCGGCTCGACGCCCCGCGACGTGATCGCGATCCTCCAGAACCTGCGCGTCGCCGGCGCTCTCGAAGCGGAGGTCGAAGTGATATGAACCCTGTAACGCCGGTACTTCAATTGCCAAATCCTCCAGCTGGACTGCCTCCGGGATTCTCCCGGTCAGCCGGCGGCGACCTTCGAGAGATCGCCTCCCAGTTCGAGGCGCTCCTGCTCGCACAGATGTTCCGGCACATGCGGGCAGCCGGCTCCGGCGGCTGGCTGGGCGCCGGCGAGGATCAGGCCGGTGTTACCTCGATCGAACTGGCCGAAGAAGAGCTGGCACGGGCGTTGGCCGCCCAAGGTGGCTTAGGTCTGGCGGCTCTTATCGAAAACAGTTTGCGGACAGCAACTACAATTGTCCCCGGTTCCGGCCGATAAGTAGCTCGAGATGGATGACAACCTGCGGATCCCAATTCATCCGGTCGCCGGTGTGCGCACCGGCCCTGTCTCCAAGTCCAGCCGAGGTCCTCAACGGACCTCGGATACTTCCCGGCAGGCAGGCTCCGACATCGTGAGCCTTTCCGCTCTATCGAGCGCCATACTGTCGCCGACATCCGACGTCCGGCTGGAACAGATCCGCCTGGAAGTGGACCGGGAAGTCTATCTCGTCCCGGCCGACGTTCTGAGCCAGGACATAATCCGTCATCATCTAGAGACATCAGGCTGACACGCTGGGGCGACTCCTGAGGTCGGTGCTCGTCAGCACGCCAGATCGAGCGGCGAGTATTCTCCCGGCAAGGGCGCAATCGCGGCCACCGGCGCGTCGCTCAACGAATCGCAGTGCTCCCATCCCTGCTGTATCGTTTCGAGGAGTTGTTGGGCTTCGGCCAACGGCTCGGCGGTCTGATGGAAATTGGCGTTTTCGAGGAGCAGCAGCACATAGTCGTAGAGTTCGACGAGGTTCCGGCTGATTTCACCACCTCGCTCATGATCGATCGACAACGACAGCTCGTTCACAATGGCGATGGCTTTCGTGATCTGCCGGGACCGTTCGGCGATCTCTCCGCTGCGCAGGTGTTTTCGCGCGGCGCCGATCGCCTGGACAGCGGCGCGGTAAAGGATCCGCACCAATCGCACCGGATCCGCGTGCAGGACTTCGGCTTCCAGGTATGAGTCACGGATTAGGCCTGCCATTGTCACCTTCCGTTTATCTCATCGGCCAATTTGGCGCGAAGATATTCTCGTGGCAAGTCGCCATGCGGGCAAGTCGCCGCGGTCAACACCCCAGTGCGCGGCTACAGCCTACCAAGCTCGGCGGCAAGGCGCAGAGCGATTTCGGGAGGAATCTGCCGGATTACTTCTTTGGTCTCGCGGTCGACGATCCGCACCAGGGGCCGACGAGTTTCGCGGTCCAACACGAATGTCAGCTCGTTGTTCTCGCCAAACATCTGCGTACCGCTCAGGGCCTTGACGGCGCGGATTACCTCCCTGTCCTGGGCTTGCACGGCCGGGGATGGAGTGGCTTGGGGTGCAACTGGCGCGACCAGGTCGGTTGAAATGCTTCGGATCTCCATGGTCGTAGCCTCATTCAAGCTTTTTTCTCAGGCTTCATAATTGCTCATCGGCCGCTGGGCGGGCATCTTGAAGCTTTCCGCCCGCGGCAACGGGTGCCGCTGCCGCTATGTCTCAGACCCGGTCTCGCCGGCCAGTTCGGCTTCTTCGGCCGCAGCCGGTCCGGCGGCGCGCGCTTCCGCCAGCACAATCCGGGCTTCCACCACCTGAGCTCTAGGGACTTTCACGTAGAACGGAAGGTTGGGGTACTGAGGAGCACCGATCAAGATTGACGGGATACCGTTGGCATCGAGGACCGCGCGAATCGACATGGCCTCCATCTCGGCGAGAGAGCCGGCGGCGCGAAAGATGGTCTCGAGGTCCAAGTCCCGGGAATCGTCCAACGGCGCCGGCGACGCCGGCATGGATGGATGAGCGAGAATCCGCTCGGCGTCGGGGGCCTGAGAGGCGGGAACCCGCACCTCGACGGCGCCGGCCGGAACACCGAGAGCTTCGTCGTCGAGCAGCGTTGGTGTCAGGCCCGCATCCTTCAGAGCCTCCAGGATCTCAGCGGCCTCTTCTTCGGCCTCCGGATCCGCGGATCGAAATACGGTAATCTGGTCCGCCAGATCGTCCATACTTCGACGATAGCGGAATCGGAGGACGCGTGGGGATCCCGTGTGCGGCGATTGCGGGTACAATATGAGTTCCGAGGAGAAGGTCCCCATGGCGCAAGAGAATACATCGAAGGTTGTGTGGTTCGTCGCGGGAGTCGCCATCGGCGCGACAATCGCCCTGTTGTATGCACCGGCTTCCGGGGAGGAAACCAGGCGACGCATTGTCAGGAAGAGCGAGGAAGGACGGGATACGTTGGCGGCCTCCGGCCGGGATTTGCTTGATAAAGGCAAAGAGTTGTATGACAAGGGACGCCAGATTGCCGATGACGCCGCGGAAATGTTCGAGCGGGGCCGCCGGCTGGTGCAGGGCTGAGTGGGCACGCTGTCTCCGTTTGCCAACGAGCCGTTTACCGATTTCTCGGCTCCCGGTAATCGCGCGGCCGCCATGCGGTCGCTCGAGCAGGTCAGGGCTCGCCTGGGGCGTGAATACGATCTGCGGATCGGCGGACGGCGGCGGCGAAGCGAACAGCAGTTCACTTCCGTGAATCCCTCGCGCCCGGACGAAGTGGTCGGCATTCACCAGAAGGCCGCCGCGGAGCTGGCCCGCGAAGCCGTCGAGGCCGCTTTCGAATTCTTCCAGACCTGGAGCCGCGTGCCGGCCGCCGAGCGCGCCGCGATGCTGGTGGAATCGGCCGCCATCATCCGGCGCCGCAAGCTGGAATTCGATGCGTGGCTGGTTCTCGAAGCCGGCAAGACCTGGCCGGAAGCCGAGGCGGACGTCTCCGAGGCGATAGATTTCTGCGAGTATTACGCCCGCCAGATGATTCGTCTGGACCGGCCCGATCCGCTGGTGCAGATGCCCGGCGAACGCGACCAGCTGCGCTACCTGCCTTTGGGCGCCGGCATTATTATTCCTCCATGGAACTTTCCGCTGGCGATTCTGGCCGGCATGACGGCGGCGGCCCTGGTCACCGGCAACACGGTCGTGATCAAACCATCGAGCGACACGCCGACGATCGCCGCTCAGTTCGTCGAGGTTCTGGAAGAGGCCGGGTTTCCACCTTCCAGCTTTCAGTTCCTCACCGGCAGCGGCG
>Ga0247727_10016980_pt1 | contig 11651 bp, 10 predicted proteins | sample WisWelCaveWW1625_FD_202498 | JGI IMG/M metagenome (GOLD analysis project Ga0247727, IMG submission 202498) | Biofilm microbial communities from Wishing Well Cave, Virginia, United States - WW16-25 | ecosystem: Environmental > Aquatic > Deep subsurface > Groundwater > Cave microbial mat | place... | reverse complement strand
GATTTATGTGCTGATGGCTACGCCCGTAGGGATGAGCTGAGGAATTGGGCGAGGGGGATTGTGCGGCGAGCGAAGGTGGCAACAGCGTAAAAAGATTTGAGCGAAATCAATCCTTCGGAGGGTGCCAACCGGCGCTTGTCCAGTAGCCACGCGCTGAAACGACGAACTTATTGTTGAGCTGCAAAGCCTCGACTGTAACTCTGCCGCATTCAGTTATGCCAATAATCTTTGTCCCGTCAATGCTCCATCTGAAATGCTCCCACCAAATTTGCCGGCGAGGGTTGAATAAAAGAACACGTTTGCCCGTGAGGTAATCCATCCCATCAATTTGGAATCCCTTGTACCCGTTACACCAACTACAAGCTAACCAAAGATTTTCCTCTTCGTGTGAGCCTCCCAAAGTTACAGGGATGATATGCTCGACTTCCAATTGCGCGCCGGTGTACTTTTGCGAGGTGAGACAATAGCCACAGCGATGACGAGCAGCTATCGCAACACGATGGCGAACAGCTTTGGAAATGTAAGCCCGAGGCATTTAAGAATCGGTGTGCGTGTATAGACCTCGCTCGTGCAGCAAAGCATAAGCTTGAGCTTTGCGCAACGTTACCCGGCCATACTCTTGCAGCAAATCGTCGAGCTTTTGCAGTTCGGCAGGCTTCAGAGCACGCTCACGTTGTGCGGCAGACAAGGCGCGCAAGCGGGTCTGCTGTTTGGCAAGCATCACGCAGCGGGCGATCTCCCAAAGTTTTTCGTCCGGCAAAGCGCGCATTGTCGCTACGTCTTTTGCCATTTCCAGGGGCATATCATCGACACGAGGCAACGCCACGTTCAAGATCTCGACAATGATTTCTTCCGGCGGCCGGCGCAACGCTTCCGCCGAGCGCTTGACGCGTCGATAAATCGAGTCTGGCATTGTCAGTGTAACCGTCTGCAGGGACATCTGTCACCTTATGTATTGCCATGTTGTTGTTCTTTTCCAACAATCAAGCCAAATGTCAAATATGGCAAGATCGAACCCATGCTTAGTATAACTACAAATTTTTAATTTGTCAAACTGTTTTTTGGGCACCTTCGAGAGAATGCGGTTGGAAATGGTTGCCAGCGATTCGCCCAAGAACGGGCGGTTGCCGGCGGCCATTTCGTAGACGATGACGCCGAGCGAGAAAATAGCGGAGAGGCCATCAACTAAAAAAATACAAATGGAAGTCGGGGTCCGCTGGCTTGGTTTTCTCGATCGTCGTCACGCTGCTGGTGCTGCTGACGATTGATGTGCTGATGGATGATCTGCGGAATTGGGCGAGGGGGGTTGTGAGAAGCGCGAGATAATCAAGGTTTTTTATAAATTTCGTGTGTGCCGATACGGCGCAAAAGGTAAGTCTCTCCAACAATCTTGAATGTAAACCGATAGTGGATCGTTATTCGACCTTCCCACAGATCTTTGTAGCCTTTCATCTTTTTCACCTGTAGGGAAGGATGGCGCGGATTCTCCAAAAGCAACGCCAATTGCTTTTCCGCAAGCGCTTGGATGTTCTTGGGCAATTTGACGTAATCGCGATCGAAACTCTTCTCGGTTTGAGTGATCATGCTTTCAGACTACGCAAATGGCCAATGAGCTCGTCTGCCGAATGAAACGGTTTCGACACCCTTCCGTTTATAAGGTCATCCTCGGCTTTGCGTTCGCCCTTCTGCCATGCTTCCATCCACCACCAGCGTTGGTCGGGGTCAATCAGCCCAACCTTTGCCGCCACTTTGGTTTCCGCCTCGGTTAATCCTTTTGCCGTTCGAATGTTTTTATTGATCGCGGCAATCTTTTTCCTGGCGGAGGTCAGAAGCGTTTGTTCTTTATCCGAGAGTTTGGGCGCCGGCGCTCTTGCAACCACTCGTTTCGGAATAAGAATCCCGTTTCCGTTTTGTGCCCGTATTTCAAGAAGGTCACCAACTGAAATTTGTAGAGACTCAAACACTTCTTTCGGGATGGTAACTTGATGTTTGGGACCAATTTTGACTAATGGCATAATCCTTATCGAGGTTTAAGCAATGATCTAGTCATAAAGCGGTAATATAATTTCTTACTTCCTTACTGTAAGAATAAACAATTTGATCAAGAATGTCAAGGGAAAAACACTGCGTCAAGCATTTTCTGCTGCATACGGCCTGCACCAGCACGGCATCCAACGCCGGTGACATTTGGAGATTGAGATCAGAAGCCAGAATCGGCATCGCAAGAGAATGCGGTTGGAGATGATCGCCAGCGGTTCGCCCAAGAACGAGCGGTTGCCGGCGGCCATTTCGTAGACGATGACGCCGAGCGAGAAAATATCGGAGAGGCCATCAACTAAAAAATACAAATGGAAGTCGGGGGTCGGCGGCTTGGTTTTCTCCACCGGCGTCACGCTGCTCGTGCTGCCGACGATTTATGTGCTGATGGCTACGCCCGTGGGGATGATCTGCGGAATTGGGCGAGGGGGATTATCAAGCGGGCGAAGGTGGCGACAGCGTGAAAGATGAGTGCGAGAAAACTTTGATTTAATTTGACAATGCCATGACCAAATCGTGGCATTGTTTTTTAGGGCAAATTGAAAACGAAGCTTGACTTTTCCAATCAACTTATCTATTTTGAAGCGTTAATTATTAAGGAAAGGACGAGTGTATGAAGAAAGATTTTAACGGTTCATTCAAGATGATATTGGCTATAACCGCGCTGGCCATTTTTGCCATGCCGCGTGAGAACATGGCATTGGACAAGGCCGCCCAAATTGATTCACTCCTGCGCCTCTATCATTCGTACGGTTTGTTCAATGGTTCCGCGTTGGTGTCGGAAAGCGGCAAGGGCATTTATAAAAAAGGTTTTGGTCTCGCCAACATGGATTGGAATATTCCGAATGCGCCGGATACCAAATTCCGCATCGGCTCGATCACCAAGCAATTCGCCGCGATGCTGATCATGCAATTGGTTGAAAAAGGCAAAATAAAAGTGGACGGAAAAATTACCGATTACCTGCCTGATTATCGCAAAGATACGGGAGAGCGAGTCACGATTCACCATTTACTCACACATACTTCCGGCATTCCCAGCTACACCGGCCTCCCCGGGTTCTGGTCGGATTCGACACGCAATCCTTATGCGCTCGAATATGTGGTCAAAAATTTTTGCAGCGGCAATCTTGAATTCGAGCCGGGCTCCAAATATGTCTACAACAATACCGGTTATTATCTGCTCGGCGCCATTATTGAGAAAGTTGCCGGCAAGCCGTTCGCAGAAGTTTTGACGGAGAATATTTTAAAGCCGCTGCAAATGCAAAACACCGGCGTGGAGGTTGCGAATGTGCTTTTGCCCAAACGCGCCTCCGGCTATTTAAAACAAGCGGGCGGCTATGTCAACGAACCCTACTTTTTCATGCAAAACGCTTTTGCCGCCGGCGCGATGTACTCGACAGTTGAAGATCTCATTTGGTGGTTTTATTCAATAACACCAGCCCGGCCAAGTTGTTTGAAATGAGCCAAAGCATTGCTCATATTCTTTACGGCAAGCCGTTCGCGCCGCCGAAAAAATCCATTGCTGACGCTTTGATGAAGATGGTCGCGGAAAAAAACGTGGAAACTGCGGCGGCGGAATATCGCCGGCTGAAAACCACGCAAGCCGACGCTTATGATTTTGGCGAGAGCGAATTAAATACGTTAGGCTATCAATTGCTCGGCTTGAAAAAAGTCAAAGAGGCCATCGCGATTTTCAAATTGAACGTTGAAGCCTATCCCGAAGCGTTCAATCCCTACGACAGTCTGGGGGAAGCCTATATGCGGAATGGAGAAAAAGAGCTTGCCATAAAAAATTACGCAAAATCTCTGGAACTGAACCCCGGCAATTTCGGCGCGATTGAGATGCTGAAGCGAATCAAAGAAATGAAATGATCATTCCAATTAAAGATTTTAAAACTTTCCTGCAAAGCCTGTCTCCGTTTTTTTAGTGGGTCGCCGATACATAATTTTTCTCACCCGCCGTAATACGAATCGGCAGCATGTTTTGTTCCGGCGGCAGCGGACAGGTCGCGTAAGGCGTAAAAGCGCACGGCGGATTGTAGGCTTGGTTGAAATCGATTACCGCTTTTCCATTCGCGCCCGGAGTCGGAACATAAAGAAAGCGTCCCGCGCCATAAGCTTCTTTGCCGTTGGTTCGATCGGCAAAGATGATGAAGAGTTCTTTATCCGTCATTTTCCCCGTGGCGTCAAGCCGATACGTTTTGCCGTCGATATTAAAAACAAAAGCGCCGGGCGACGGTTCTTCGTTGATCGTATTTAAAACCGTCGGCACGGCAATGATTTTCGGCGGATCATTCGCCTCGAATTTTGCTGCAAGCCGCCATGTCGAATCAACGGGAAAAGTTTCAATGCCGGCGAATAGCTTGAGCAACGGATGCTCATCGTCGCGCAGACGCACGCCATATTTCTCGCCGCGTTTGATGATCGTCCAATTCAATGTGCCGAGCGTCAGCCTCGCCGGATTTCCTTCAATATCATTTCGCATAACCATCGAAGAGATCACACTGTCGTTGTGCGTCACATTGATACTCGGTTGTGCGCGAAAGGTGACTACGCTATCTTGCAAAAAGAACGAGCCAATAAAATCCGGCGCTTTATTTTTTGGAAAAATGATCATATTGGCCGAATCCGCGCCGGCAGTATTTTCACCTGCTTGCAACCAGAAGAGTCCGGCAAGATTGAGCCAGCCGGTCGGACTTTTGAGATTGTCGATACGCTTCTGCTGCCAGCGCTGAATCTCAGTGAGATATTGCGGATTGGCTTTTTGTCGAGGCGGTGATGAATTGTAAGCGCAGCTTGACAAAATACAACAAGAGATAAGAATTGAAAATTTTTGGGCGAGAGTCATAATTTTCTCAAAAGCATAAAATGGATTTTGGTATAATCAAAGCAATGCTCACCGTGGGGCAACGAGCAAACCACAAACATTTTCTGCCTCAATTCACCATAAAACCTGTCCACCGATCCCGTCCTTCCCAATACGGACAATGTTTTTTCTTTGCCATATCGTTCTCCAACAGTTTAGTTCGATCCTTCCGCTGTTTTCCTCACGGCGGCCTTTGGCATGAGATATTTGTCATACCACGCCAGATACCTCTCCAGACGATCGCGCTGATAACTCGGTTTCGTGATGCCGTGATATTGCCCCGGATAAATCACGAGCTGCGTGTCGCGACCGAGACTGCGCAATGCCTGATACATTTGCTCGGAATTGAGCAGCGGCACGTTGAAATCTTCCTGGCCGCACAAAAAAAGCGTCGGCGTGATGATGCGATCCGCGTGCAGAAACGGAAACGACACGCGCCTCCACCCGTCGAGATTTTTCCACGGCGCGCCGAGCTCGAATTCATATTCGCGAATATATTGATCCGTGCCATAACCGGCAAAAATGTTCGCGATGCTCGCGCCACTTGCCGCCGCTTTGAAGCGTGAATCTTGCGCGATGGTGTAATTCGTCAACATGCCGCCGTAGCTCCAGCCGCCGACGCCGAGCCGTGCCGGATCGACGAGGCCCTGCGCGACGACATAATCCACCGCGGCCAGCACGTCCTGCGCATCTTTATTGCCCCAGTCGGCGTAAATTGCCGTCGAAAATTTTTCGCCGCGTCCGGAGCTGCCGCGCGGATTGCACGCGACGACGACGTAACCGCGCGCCGCAAAGAGCTGCCAGTCAAACATGAATTCGTTGCTGAATTGCGACACCGGCCCGCCGTGAATCCGCAAAATCGCCGGATACTTTTTTCCCGCCACATAATCCGGCGGCTTCACCACAAAGCCGTTGATCGTCGTGCCATCTTTGCTTTTGAAGCTGATCTCTGCCGTTGCGCCGAGTTTGAGTTTAGCCAGCAACGCGGCATTTTTTCGCGCCAGCGGCCGCAAGATCTTGTTGTCGAAAGCAAAAACCTCCGGCGGTTCGTGCGGCTGGCTTGAAAGCAAAACGAGTTTTTCATCCGGGGCAGAATCAAAATCGCTGATCACACGGCGCTCGTTGAGGAGGCGCTCGACATTGCCGCCAGCCGCCGGAACTTTTGCAAGCAACATTGAGCGATCATCTTCAACGAGAAAATAAATGGTCGCGCCATCTGCCGACCATTGCGGTTTGTAGATGTTGCGATCCATGGGCGCGACTAATTTTGCGGCGCCGCCCGCTGCCGGAATAATCGCGAGCTGATAAACGGCGTAATAAATCAGTTTTTGCGGCCCGCCCTGCAAATACGCAATAAATTTTCCATCCGGACTCCACGCCGGCCGGCTTTCCCAATCCGGATGATTATCAACACCGTCAAACGTCGTCAGACGGCGCGGCGTTGCCCCGGCTTTAGCGGCAATGACGTAGAGATCATAATTGTCGTCACGATCCGGATCCGCACCACGCTTGCTCACAAAAACGATTGAGTTGTTGTCGGGCGACCACGCGGGAAAATGCTCATCGTAATCGCCGGGCGTTAACAACTCCGCTTCGCGGGTGGCAAGATCGAACACGTAAAGATGCTGGCGCAAATGGCGCAAATAACCAACTTCATCTTTTTTGAATTGATAGCGATCGATGACAATGGGCTTCGGCGTTTTCTTCTCGGATTTATCTTTGGTGGCAATGGCCTCGGAGTCCGGATCGGCAACGATGAGCGCGAGACGTTTGCCGTCCGGCGACCAGACAAAATCATTCACCCCGCCTTTGAAATCCGTGATCTTTTCCGCCTCGCCGCCGTCGCGATTCATCAGCCAGATTTGATCGGTTTCTTCCTCAACATTTCGGCTCGATAAAAACGCCAGATATTTGCCATCCGGACTCCAGCGCGGCGTGTGCTCGCTCTCTTTGCTAAACGTAAGCTGCACCGTCTTCGCGCCGTCCCAACTTGTCATCCACAGATCGCTATTCTTTTTATCTTCTTTCATATCGGTGGCGCTGACAGCATAAACCACCCACGCGCCATCCGGAGAAATTTGCGGATCGCTGACGTCACGGAAAGCAGCGAGGTCGTCGAGCGTCAATAGGCGTCTGTCTGAAGTCTGCGCGATCACTGCCGGCGCGATCAGCATGCTGAGCAGCGCGCCGTGTCTGATCAGTCTTCGCACGTTTTTCATTCTTCCATCCTTTCCAAAAGGAAAAAATCACTCGCTCACGGAAATAGAACGGCTCACGAAATTTGATTCCAGAAGTTTTTCCGTGTGCTGCTCCAATTTCGTGACCAAAATTTTTTGCCATTCACTCTTGAGACATTAAATCGTGGCTGGCGAGGTCGGCGGTGCGTTCATGCCGGCACAAACTCGACCTCGCTTTCGCCTTCTATTCGATCGTCGGATACGTTCCCGGCAGCAGCATGGGCAAGGGCTGGCCGCGACGCTCGCTGAACATCTTGATGTACTGCAAGACCGGATCGTTCTCTAAATTTGTTGTGAGCGGAGAGATTTTGGGGCTAAAGTTGAAAAGCCCTTTGTTCTGCGGAATTTCGACGATTTTGACTTTCTGATCGGGTTTCAATCCGGCGCGATGTTGCGCGATGGCCAATGCGGTGAGCAGCCCGCCGATTTCATCCACCAAGCCGATGGCTTTGCCGTCAGTTCCGGAATAGAAATGCCCCTCAGCGATTTTCTTGACTTCTGCCACCGGCATGTTTCGGCCCTTGGCCACCTTCTGCACGAAACCTTCATAAAATTTCATGAAGAGCGCCTCCACTTTCGCTCGTTCTTCCGCAGTGAGGTTGCGCGCCGGAATTTGCGCGCCGATAAACGGCAGGGATATGCTAAATCCCAGATCGGCATGCGCGCCTCGCTTCACGTGATCCGAAGTCATGCCCAATTTCCCGCTCACACCTTTGTCGTAAAGCCAACCGCCGATGACGCCGATGGAGCCAGTGACCGTGTTCGGCCCGGCTACGATCGTGTCACCGTACATGGAAATCCAATATCCACCGGAGGCAGCCACCTGTCCCTGGCTAATGATGACCGGCTTTTTTTCGCTGCATTTTTTCAGCGCTTCGGCGACCAGATCGCTGGCCATGCCGTCGCCGCCGGGCGAATCCACCCGAAACACCACGGCTTTGATGGAGGGCGTATCGGCAACTTTCAGAAAAACCCGCTCCAGCCATCGCGCTTTGATGCCCTCGTCCATGGCGCAAACCCCCAAGCCATAAACCACGGCGATCTTGGGCTGCTCTCCCCACTCCTGCGGCGGCAGCGCATTCGCCATTAAATTTTTTGTTGCCATGCCGCGGAGGGATTGACCCGTCAAATTTTTGATCACTTTGTCAATCGCCGACCAGCGGGCCAGCGTATCCACCAGTCCGGCGTTTAACGCCAGATCGGGTAAGAAAAACACTTCTTCGTCAACGAGGCGATCGAATTTTTCCGGCGTGAAACGACGTCCATTGCAAACTTCGGCCCGCACCAGCTCATACCAATCGTCCACATAGTCCTGCCGCTGTTCGCGATCGGCGTCCGACATTTTATCGCGGCTGAAATCTTCGAGAGCCGATTTGTATTTGAAGAAACGCCATTCGTCAAATCCGAGACCTAATCTTTCCAGCGTGCCTTTCAGATATGTTCGCCCAAGCACGTAACCTTCCAGCATGATCGTGCCTTCGGGATCCATCACAATCTTATCGGCAACGCTGGCCAGATGGTAAGTCGTCATGCCGGCATTGTCGATAAAGACGATTACCCTTTTGCCAGCCTGCCGGGCTTTTTTCAGTTCTTCGCGGATTTCCCAGGCATGTTCGGGCAGCACGCGCATCGAAGAAAAATTCAAAGCGATGGCGCCAACCCGGTCGTCATCGATCGCGGCGCGAATATCGTTCAGAATGTCCAATAGGCGATGGGTATCGCGGTCGAATAAAACGTATTTGTGGTAATCGACCCGGCCTTTCAGGTTCAACGGCACGTAGTTTTTTTTCTTTGCAAAGAGCGTGGAAAAAACACTCGGCTGCATGCCGCCAGCGCGAACCATGTAGCTGTTGTAAGCACGGTTTTGATCGGTATCGAAGTGCGCTTGCGAGCCGATTCCGGTTCCGCCGAAATTGATGGTTAGTCCGGCAGTGAAAGCCTCATTCTCGAACAGGCGACCCACAAGATGGATTCCGGAAACCACTTGCAACGTTGCGCCTGCACTCCACGGCGCATCAGTAAGCTGCATGTTCTTCTGCAGAGCGGCATCGGCAAAGAGGGTGAGTTGTGGCGTGCCGAGCGGGCGAATTCCAATTTCGGCAATGCCCTCGCGTGCGCTGCTTTCCAAAGAAAAATTGCCAATCATGCCAAAAGACAAATACCGGCAAGGGCAGAAGAGCGAGCCGGTTGCAAGCAGGCGTTCTCTTCCCAAAGCCTCCAAGTCACCGGTGGACCAACCATAGGCGACACCGAATGCCAACCCTGCCGAGCCGAAGGCCGTAGAAATGCGGTAATCGGTTGCTTTGAGATCGCCCAAGTGCTGTCGCAGCGCGCCAAAGCCCAGTCCACGCACACCGGTAAAAATTCCCCAATCATTGAACGAGGTCGCATCAGTTCCCTCCGTCGACCACGAGAAGCGGGTTTCCGAGGCTTGCAGCAGCGCCAGATTCGCCGGATTCGTAAATCCCAAAAGCCCTTCTTGAAAGACGCCAGCCGGCGCCATCAAGAAATTGTTGCGGGAATAGTAATCGGGCAAGGGTTGTGTCCATGCCTCTCCAGCTATTAATATGGCGGACATCAAGATTCCTGCAAATAGAGAATTTTTCATAATCTTTTTGATCTTTTTTAAGTTCCAATTTCAGGCGGCAAGCTGGTCAAGTTCAAACCAGCCAAGTTTAACTCAATGAGATGACCTTCGTCGTCGAATTTGGCTTCTCTGGGCTCAGCGCCAATTTTTTCAATCAGCGTTGCCAAAAACTCTTTGTCGCTTGGTTTTTGAGAGTTGGACATTACAACCTCCCGAAGTTTGGGCCAGTCTGACTTGCGTTGGGCGATGCTTCAAAGTTTTGTAGAATCCCACATCACAAGTCCGCCTGGTCTGGTCATTACCTATTTCACGGGCATTATCCTTAATGCCGTTGCGCGTTCTGAACCGGGTTTAATCTCTTCACAGCAAATTACCCTCTTTTTTACCCTTTTTCACGGATATTACCTCTTCTCCGCCCGAAAGGGCTTTTGCGCCACGCTGCACCTGGGCCGCGCCCTAAGCATTCTACTTTTCCGAGTTTTTGCAGATCGCGCAATACTCGGCGAACCATGTCGCGGCTAACGCCGGGACAGACACGTTCAAGCTCGGCAAGCGTAAAGTTGCCGGAAAAGGCATTCACTGCTGCTTCGATAATCTCGGTCTTCGCCCCGCGCGGACTTTTGATTTGGCCCACTCGTTCCTCGAACTCCCGGCAGGCACTCTCAGCGCATGCTCACGCAGCACTTTGAGGCGCTGCGGGGTTTGCCGCGTGAACAACTCCTGCTTGCCCCGCGCTTCCGAGAGATCTGCCAGATACCAGAAGTGCTCGCCGGAATCGTTTCCAGCTTAACGGAAAACTTTTGCAGTGTCATTTAGCTCCCTCTCTCAAAAATTTGGGCGAAGTCCGACTTGGGCAGCAAGGTTTTAAAAATTTTAAGCATACTCGCGCCCAAGTCGGACTTCACAGGCTTCACATCGAAAGCGATCCCTTCCGAAACGCCGTTTTGCCGATATGCGCATTCACTAATACGGGATGACCTTGTGAAATGGCAACGCGCGCTTGCTGCAAAATTTCTTCAATACGTTGCGATTCTTTGAGCAAAAATCCTTTGCCGCCGAAACCCTCTGCAACGGTGTGATAATCCGTAAAACGCAAAACCGTGCCGACGTCGTCTTTCAACATTTCAATTTGCTCGCGGGCAATTTGCGTCCAACCGGCGTCGTTGCCGACAACGGCGAGCACGGGAATATTGTGGCGCACAAACGTATCAAATTCCGATAAGCTATATCCAACCGAGCCGTCGCCAAATAAAATCCAGACTTCCGATTCGGGGCGACACAATTTGGCGCCAAGCGCGAATCCCGCGCCGACGCCGAGCGTGCCGAACACGCCGGGATCGAGCCAGGTGAGCGGGCCGGATGGCCTCACCGTGTACGAAGCCGTTGCGACAAAATCACCGCCATCGGCGACGATGATGCTGTTAAAAGGAAGCGCTTCTTCAATTTCTCGACAGAGATGCAGTGGATTCAGCAATGCGTTTGGCTCCGTCGCCTGTTGCCGAATTTCATTTTCACGCTCATCATCACGTTGCCGCAATTGCTCGCGCCAATTTTTCCAACGCTCATTTTCCGGCAATATTTTAGAAAGCTGCTGCAAAAACAAACCGGCGTCGCCGAGAATCGCGAGATCGGGTCGACGATTCTTTTTTAAATCAACGCGGCTGCGATTGGCGGAAATGAGATACGTACTTCGTCGAATGTGCCTTCCATAATCCAAACGAAAATCGCACGGCACGCCGGCGAGGATGACGAGATCGGCTTCTTTGAGCGCTTCGCGGCGTTTGTGCCGCATTAATAAAGGATATTGTTTCCCGAGCAGGCCTCGCGCCATACCGGAAAGGTAAATCGGAATTTCCAAACGTTCAACCGCAGTGAAAATTTGTTGCGCGCCGGCAGCTTCCAGCAACGCTTGACTGCCAACGAG
>Ga0247727_10016979_pt1 | contig 11651 bp, 9 predicted proteins | sample WisWelCaveWW1625_FD_202498 | JGI IMG/M metagenome (GOLD analysis project Ga0247727, IMG submission 202498) | Biofilm microbial communities from Wishing Well Cave, Virginia, United States - WW16-25 | ecosystem: Environmental > Aquatic > Deep subsurface > Groundwater > Cave microbial mat | place... | reverse complement strand
GTACAGCCGCACGGCCTCCAGTTTCAACTCCACTGGATATCGCCTCATGCCTTTTTTGCCCGCCCTAATAATAGCGCCTCCTGTAGCATCTTCTCACAGGAGGCTGCCTGTGCATGTCCGCTTTTAGAGGGTCAATCCAACTGAGTCACGGAGTTTTTTTATTGCTTTTCTCCGTGTTTCCGTGTCTCAGTGGTTATGACTTTCTTCCTGCGCTAAATGACCCTTACAAACTTTTAGTGTACTCAAAGCGGAAGGCGATATAACTGCCTTCTGCTTTCTGCATTTTGCTGCATTAATCTGTCACCAGCATTGCCTTCGCCATGCGCCCATGCAATTGACCGATGCCGCGCGCAAAGTTCATGAATGTAGTCCACAACAAAACGCCGCCAAGGATCAACAATGGATACGACCAGGTTGGCGCCAGGACCATACAGCATAAATCCCAATCCATGATTGGAGATTGTTTCAGGATCTCCTGCAAAAACGGGGAAGCGATCAAAGAAACTGAAACGCTGAATACCGTGACGGTCGCAACAAAATAGACAATCCCCAATACGAATTGAATGAACATATAGAGAATTGAAAACCATGTATGCCTGTCCGTTGCGAGTTCTTTGAGGCGGTCGAGCCATTTCAGGTTTTGTTGCGTGAACAACGGGCGGCGCGGCATACGCACGCCAAGCAGCGCTTCAACGAGACGGCCCTCAAGCAAAGCAAGTCCGCGCACGGAGAGCAAAAATAGCAACGCAAGCGGCAGACCAAAGATGAAGATCGAGAATGATAGTGAAATTGAAAGACCCGTCACAGCCCAGGTGAAGTAAAAGATGCCCGTGACGAACGCAATCAACATATACAGCACGCTTCCCCATGCGCGCGCATCCGTGTAGACGCCGAAGAAACGCGCGATAGCAGACTCAGTGTTTTGATTCTCACGTGAAAGTTGAGGGACTGTGCGGCGCTCGACTTCTGCATAAGCCGACGCGGTCTCGGACGGCGAGCCATACTGCTCGATAACTTGATTCAATGCTTCCTCCTCCGCTAATGCGGATTGTTTCTCGCGCAGGTTTGCCAGCGCGGCTCTAAGATGTTCCTCGGCATCGGCGAGCGCGTCCTGAACCGTCGCGGCGTCGCTGCCCTGCATTTCGGTTTTCAATTGCTCCAGATATTCATCAACTGACTTGAACATTTCTACGCTCCTTTGATTGCCTTGTCCACGAACGACTTCATTTGTTTCCAAACGCCCTGCCAGATGGAAACTGTTTCGCGCCCCTCGGATGTTATCGCATAATACCTGCGCGGCGGACCCGAGACCGATGGCTCCACTTTACTTTCCAACAGTCCGCTGTTCTCCAATGAATGTAAAACGGGATACAACGCGCCCTGCTTCATAAACGACGCGTCGCCGCTGTAGCCTTCGAGCAGTTTGGCAATCTGGTAACCGTACATCGGCTTCCTGTTATTATCCAAAACACTCAACAGGACAAGCGAGGCGATGCCCGCGTTCATCTCCTTTTGGAATTTCTTGGTGAGGGTGGACGTATCAGCCACTGTTACTCCTTTCAGTAGAATGGATTTATGACTACTGTTGACTTCATAATAGCACCAGGTTGGGATTATGTCAAGGGTAATAATAGAAACTCCCACTCCACAAATAACAAAAAGCGGAAGACAGATGAGAGTCTGCCTTCCGCCTTCTGCCTGCGTTTTTCCACTTTCCACCGCTCGCTTCCCCCTCCCCTACTGCGCGGGTCTTAACACCGGCTGGGGTTTTTCGCGCGACGTTGAGAAGAAACCAATCGGGAGTTCAATGGGCGCAAAAGTCCTGCCGCTTCCAATATCGGCGAAGGGGATGTAATAAATATTGATCTCGCTGCTGTCGAAGCGCTGGAACACGAACAGGATGTATTTGCCGTCCGGGCTCCACGTCGCGTCGCGATAACAGCACACCCCGTCAATGGGATTGATGATCCTTTCCTGGTGGGTCTCGCTGTCGTACAGGTAGAGATCGCCAAACCCGTCGTTGCGGACTGAATCGTTCAACAGGAACAGGCGGTCGCCGTCCCAATCGTAATCAGTGATCTGGTCAGTGGTATCCGGGTTGGTAAAACCGAAATTCAAACCGGGGAATTTGTCAATGCGGGTGGGACCGGTATTGGCGCAGTTCGCGAGGTCCATGCTCAACAGAAAGATCTGATCGGAGTTGACCAGTTCCGTATCCACCACATGCGCGGCAAGATAATTCCCATCGTCGGACCACAGTACATCCCTGAACGATAACTGGGTATAAAGACAAATCCCCTTCATTGCCAGCAGGTTAAAGCGCGAGGTGACGCCGTCGAACTTTTCAACCTCGAACGGGACAATATTCAACGTCTTCTGAATGCTGACCGCGACGAGTTTGCCGTCCGGCGAGACGCGGAAGCCCTCCAGTTCTTCATCCAGACTGAAACAGGCGATCTGCCGGGTTTCTTTGGTCTCCCCATCCACCAGATAGGCGCAGTTACGCGTCATGTAGACGAGCCGGTTGCCGGGAATCCATTGCAGGTTCGATTTGGCGGAGTTATCGGTGCGGATCTGAATCAGGTTCGCGCCGTCCGTGTTCATCAAATAGATTTGGTTGCCGGAGAGCATGGCGATCTGATCCGCTCTGCCGGGCGCGGGGACGGCTGTGGGCTCGGGCGTCGGCGTGGCGGTGGGGACCGGCGTCAGCGTGGCGGGGATCAAGGTGTCGGTGGGTTGAATGATCGGAGCGGGAGTCAGGCTCAGGGTCGGGTTTGAGGCGGGAGAAAGGAAAGGTAATCGTCCACCGAGGGCGAAGAGTCCCGCAATCGAGATTAAGACGAGGAGTCCGGCTGTGATCCAGCCGGTCATGCGCGAGCGCGAGGCGGCGAGAATGCCGGGGCGATCCATCAGCGTTGTGGATGGGTTGAGGAGCCGGTCTTCGCCGAATGCCGCCTGGTTCAAGGCGCGCGCCAGGGCAATGGCGGTGGGATAGCGCTCCATTTTATCGCGCGCCATGGCGGTCTTGATGATCGTATCCGCGGCGAGAGGCAGGGCGGGGTTAACTTCCAAAACTTCCGGGATGGGCTGCTCGACGTAGGCGCGGACTTTGTCGAGCGAGGTATTGGTGGAGAACCTTTGGATTGCCCTGCCGCTCAACATCTGGTAAATGACGACGCCCAGGCCGTACACGTCGCTGCGCGCGTCCACCTCTTGATCGTACGCCTGTTCGGGACTCATGTAGCCCGGCGTCCCGACGACGCGGGCTTCCGGGTTGGCGGCGCCCGGCACTTCGGTAAGCTTGGCGACACCGAAATCGGAGATGTATGGATTGTCGTTGAGGTCGAAGAGGATGTTATCGGGTTTGATATCGCGGTGGATGATGCCCAGCCTGTGGGCGTGGTCGAGGGCGACGGCGATGCGTTCGATGATGCGCGCCGCGTCCTGCAATGAGAATTTGCCCTCCTCGATCAAAATGGACAGCGACCCGCCCGCCATGTAGCGCATCACAAAAAAGGGTTGACCGTCCTGCTCGCCCACGTCGTAGACCGGGACGATGGCGGGATGCTCCAGCGAAGCGATGGTCTCGAGTTCCTTTTTGAAACGCTCGAGCGCGTTCGGCTCCTTGCCCAACGATTCACGCGGCAGGACTTTGACCGCCACATCGCGCTTGGAGTTCGGGTCGAAGGCAAGAAAAACGCTTGCCATGCCCCCGCGACCGATCACTTCCTTGATCTCGTACCTGCCGATTGTTCTGGACGCCATTTTCCACAAGTATAACAACGCCGAAGACGCGGCGCAAGCACGGATACGATGCAGAATGATTGCTTTTATACGCCAATCCACGTCAATTACCTTACACTCCCAAAAGAGGACGCTGACGCGAAGCGCGCTAACCCTGGCGCCGTCCCCACGGGACAAGGCAGGTGAAACAGTGAACAGTGACCAGTAATCAGCGAGAATGCCTTGCGAAGAGACTGATTGCCTGTGCAAGGCTTTTTGATTCTTATTTCCCCAGGTAACAAACTCGTTACGAAAAACACTTGTATTTCCGCGCGGAATCATTATAATGTTTACACCGGACAGGGGATCATTGAAGCCAGCGCAGAAAGTCCATGATCCCCTTTTCACCGCTATTGTTGTTTAGCTTTCAGTTTGGAGAGTCCCATGAACGCTTTGCGCCTCTTTGCCCGGTTGATTTTGTTGGTTTACTTGCCAATAAGCCTGCTTGTATTGATGGGTGATCCTGCTCAAGCAAATAATTCTATTGACACTAAATCGAATAGTCATTTTTCAGCAGAAGGATTTATTAATCCTGACGGAACTCTGCGTTTGGATGGGAGTTTCAATGGCTCAATTGATCTGCAGGGTTGGGATGTGCAACTCGATCCGCAACGCGGGCCGGTATTCGCGCCCGCGAATCACGATTTACTTGCATCCTCCGCGCCTCCAGGAAATTGGGTCGGGCTGGGCAGTAATGGTAATGGAGACGGTTCGCTCAATTTGCGGGTTTGGGCTGTCGCTGTCAACGGGAGTGATGTGTACGTAGGGGGCTGGTTTACCGATGTCAATAATCACGGCACGATATTGACCGCGGCTGATTACATTGCCAAATGGGATGGAGAAAATTGGTCAGCCTTGGGTAGCAATGGGGCTGGAAATGGTTCGCTCGATTTGTATGTCAGAGATATCGTGGTTAGTGGGAACGATATATACGTGGGTGGGGCTTTTAATAATGTTAATAACAATGGCACGGTGCTGAACGCGGCTGATCTGGTTGCAAAATGGGATGGGTCGAATTGGTCTGCGTTGGGAAACGATGGCTTTGGGGACGGTTCTATAGCTGGTAATTATGTATCTGCGCTTGCAATGAGCGGGGGCAGCCTATTTGTGGGAGGTCGCTATTTATATATCAATAACTATGGAACAGCGTTATATAATGCGGACTCAATAGGCAAGTGGGATGGCAACAACTGGTCTGCGCTGGGCAGCGACGGTTCAGGAGGTGGTTCCCTCAATGGCGAGGTCCGGGCTATCGCAGTAAGTGGAAACGACGTTTATGTAGGAGGGGAATTTACCGATGTGAACAATAATGGCACCATACTTAACAATGCTGACCACATCGCCAAATGGGATGGCGCGAACTGGTCTGCTCTGGGTGGAAATGGATCTGGAGATGGCTCACTCAATTGGTCTGTAAATGCAATAGCAGTAAGCGAAAGCGCCATATATGTGGGAGGTGCATTTAGCGACGTAAACAATGGTGGTGCTGTGCTGACCGCCGCAGACTATATTGCAAAATGGGACGGGGTAAATTGGTCGGCCCTAGGCAGTGACGGGTCAGGGAATGGCTCTCTCAATTCTGAGGTTTATTCTATTATTATAGTGAGCGGGAGCGATGTGTATGTAGGAGGCCTATTTCTCCACGTTAATAACAATGGTATAGAGTTGGGTGCAGGCGATAACATCGCCAAATGGGATGGGACAAACTGGTCCGCATTGGGCAGCGATGGCGCAGGAGGCGGCTCAATCAATTGGCAGCCAGTACATGACATTGCAATTAATGGAAGCGATTTGTATGCAGGCGGTGATTTTACTAATGTCAATAACGATGGCACGGTGTTGAATAATGCGGATTTTATTGCGGACTACGGAATCTCGCCAGGCACACCGACTCCAACATCAACACCAACGAGCACAGCTACGGCGACACTCACTCACACTCCCATCCCGAACGGTTCCACTATTAGAGTGAGTGTGGATAGCGCTGGAAGTGAAGCCGATGGTATGAATGAAGCGCCCGTCATCAGCGCTAACGGTAGGTTTGTCGCGTTTTGTTCTATTGCGCCCAACCTTGTAAATAGCGATACCAATAATAAGTGGGATGTTTTTGTTCACGACACCTTGACCGGCGCCACGACCCGTGTCAGTGTGGACAGTGCCGGGAATCAAGGAAATGGTAACAGCGGTTGTCATTTGGGTCTCGCAAACTTTAGTGGCCCGGGCCCTGCTATCAGTGCCGATGGCCGTTTTGTCGCTTTTGGTTCCGATGCAACGAATCTGGTGTCAAACGATACCAATGCCCTGACAGATATATTTGTTCATGATCGCCTGACAGGGATCACTACCCGAGTGAGTGTAGATGGTTCCGGCAATCAGGCTAATGGTCCCAGTGCAAATTCTACAAGCGGTAACCGCGCGCCTCCTGCGCCAACAATCAGTGGTGATGGCCGGTATGTGGCATTCGTGTCACGAGCGAGCAATCTTGTATCTGGCGATAATAATGATAAACCGGATATATTTGTTCATGACCGCCAAACGGTGAGTACAATCCGTGCTTTTAACGATGTCGCCGAGACACAGGGCTATGGTTTTAGTGATTACCCAGCTATTAGCAATGATGGGCGTTTCATTGCATTCTCCTGCTCCTGTGGAACAGCCGCGGGAGGGGGATTGGGGGGAGGTGTGTTTGTATACGATCTCCAGACTGGTGCAAAAGAACCAATACAGGTCGAGCCAGGCAGTGTTTCTAGCGAGTATCCCTACCTTAGCGCAGATGGCCGCTATGTAGCTTTCGTATCTCATGTAAACGACTTAGTACTCGGAGATACGAACAATGTCCCCGACATTTTCGTTTACGACCGTGTGACTGAAACTTATGAGCGTATGAGTGTGGACAGCGCCGGCAATCAGGGCAATAGCGATAGCATGGCAAACTCTTCCCGAGGCCCTGTCATCAGTGCCGATGGGCGTTTTGTAGCATTTTTCTCAAGAGCCAATAACCTTGTCCCAAACGATACTAATGATGATTGGGATATCTTTGTCCGTGACCGCCAGATGGGAATCACTGAACGCGTAAGTGTTGGCAATGCTAGTAATGAGGCCAACTCATTTAGCGTTTTCCCTGGTATCAGTGAGGATGGACGATTCGTAGTGTTCTGGAGCGGTGCCAACAACCTCGTTTCAGGCGATACTAATAATAGTTGGGACATTTTTCTCCGTGATCGCGTGGCTCCGCTGGTTACTGAAACACCAACATCTACACCCACAAGTACGCCAACAAACACTGCAACCAACACAGTGACAAGTACGTCGACTCGTACACCGACGAGCACACCCAGCAATACGCCCACATCAACCCAGACACCTATAACAACACCAAATGAACTGATCAAAAACGGCGGCTTCAATACCTACACTGGCACATCGAAGATTCCCACCAATTGGAACGCGGTTAATTTTTCCACCACCGATGGAAAAACGACAACCGTGAAAAAGGAAGGCGCGGCTTCGGTCAGGATCATCGGTACGGGAGTCAGTAAAACCTTGAAGCAGACGCTACTGCTCAACGGTTCAACTGGCGACGCGTTCACATTCTCGTTCTGGGTGAAAGGCAGCGCCATTCCCACCGCGGGAGTTTGCCGGGCGCAAATCCTGTTCTATAACGGCGCAACTTTGAATCCCACTAAAAAGACGGTCAACTGTGGGAACGGTACCTACGGTTTCAAACAGAAACTGTTATCTTTCACCGCGCCGGGTCCTTACACCAAAATTGTTGTCCGCTTCACATACAGCAAAGCCAGCGGTCGGGTCTGGTTTGATTGGGTTAGTTTGGTGAGATAACAACAACTTCGGCGCGGACCTCCTCAAGATTTATAGCGACAACGCGGCTGAGGCAAATCGTCCGCAGTTGATGTTCGAGTTTACGGATCCTGAATCTCAGCCGCGCGGTAGGTGTTGCGCATGAGTATGGCAATCGTCATGGGACCCACGCCGCCGGGGACCGGGGTGATAAACCCCGCGACCTCTTTTGCCTCGTCGAAGTTGACGTCGCCCACAAGACGGTAACCGCTCTTCTTCGTCGCGTCCGGCTTGGAGTTGATGCCCACGTCAATGACCGCCGCGCCGGGTTTGATCCAGTCGCCGCGCACAAACTCCATCTTGCCGATGGCGGCGATCAGGATATCCGCCCGCCGCACGACATCGGGCAAATCCTTTGTGCGTGAGTGACAGACTGTCACGGTCGCGTTCTTTCCAATCAACAACAACGCCGCGGGCATACCCACAACGTTCGACCTGCCCAGCACGACCGCGTTCGCGCCTTCGATTTTCACGCCGACTTTTTCGAGCAGATAGATGGAACCGTACGGGGTGCACGGCACGAACAACGGTTCGCGTCCCTTTTGCGCCAGCCGGCCAATATTGATCGGCGAGAAGCCGTCCACATCCTTTTCGATGCTGATCAGTCGCAGGACGCGCTCTTCATCCAAATGCGCGGGCAGAGGCAGCTGCACCAAAATCCCATGCACCGCCTTGTCGTCGTTCAAAGACTTGATCAGTTTCTCAAGTTCCTCCTGCGAAATGTCGGCCGGCACATTATGGCTGATCGAACCCATCCCCAATTCCGCGCACGCTTTTTGTTTGGACGAAACATACGTCGCCGAGTCCACGCGCTCGCCGACCAGCACGGTGGCAAGCGTGGGTTTTGATTTTCCGGCCGCGATGCGTTTGGACACATTCGCCGCGACCTCGTCGCGCACCTGCTGCGCGATCAATTTTCCATCAATCAGTTGAACGGTCATAATTTATCTCCTGCTTCAAAGTCGAGTTCATTGTACAGCCGCGCGCTTATCTCTCACAGTGACAGTTGTCCCGATCTGTAGATTACAGATGGCGCGGTTCCCCGCGCTTCATTTGGATTTCTTCTTCCTGGGAGTTTTTGTCTTCGGATTGACCCTGGACGAAATCTTCTTCACTACATCGCTGTTGGCGACTGACTGGTACGTGTCTTTGGACACTTTGGACGCCACTGCAAGCGCGTCCTTCACATTGCTGGTAAGTTTGGACAGATAGTAGGAGGCTTTTTGAGCCGCCGCGTCCACCTTCTGCTGGCGCGCCTGTTCGGTCAGCCGGACCGAATCAACTTTTTGACTCGCCTTTTTGCGTCGAGGCGTCACTTGAGCCAGCCGCTTGTAAAATGTCTCAGACGGCATTTTGCCGCCGCGCACATCCTCGAACTGGATCGTCTGAATCGCCAGGAACATTTCCGTGTCGTCCAACAGCAACGGAAAGATCGGTTTGCCCCTGGTTTTGGCGGTCACCAATTCATCCGGCACCCACTTCGAATTGAAGGCATTGCGCGACATGACCAAAATATACGCGTCGCAGGTATAAATTTGTTTCTGCAAGCGGGTCTGCCAATGCGTGCCCGCTCCCAGCCCTTCCATGTCCAGCCACGGGTTAAAGCCCTCGCGTTTGAGCGCGTTGATGAGTTTCTCGGCGTAGACGATGTCCTTTTTGCTGTATGAAATAAAAATGTGTCCCATGAGTCGCCTCGTTGAGTCAAAGATCGTTCACGCTGGCGTCAAACCGGCAAGCGCGCCTTTCATCTTATCGCCTGCCGTTTGAATTAACACCACCTCGTCCAATTCGTTCCAACGCGGCGCGGGCGCAAAGGCTTGCACGCGCAAATAGTTTTCGGTATGCCCTTCCATTTGCCAGCCGTACTCGCCCATCTCCGAAGTGGATTCCCACAACACAGACATTTTCCTGCCGACAAATTTTTCGCGATAGGATTTTGCCGACTCTTCCAACGCTTCATGCAGGATGTAATTCCGCTTCTTTCTTGACCCCATCCTGATCTGCCCCTTCATCCTTGCCGCCCCTGTGCCGGGACGCGCCGAATACGTGAAGACATGCCCGCCGGCGAAGTTCATCTCTTTTACGAAATCGAGAGTCTCCGCGAACTCCTCCTCGGTCTCGCTGGGGAAGCCCGCGATGATGTCGGTGGTGATGGCGACATCGGGAATCGCCTCACGCGCGGCGGCGACCAACTGACGGAATGAATCGGGCGTGGTGTTGCGCCGCATCCGTTTCAGCGTGGATAATGATCCGGATTGTAGAGGCAGATGTAAGTGAGGCATGAGGCGTCTATCGTCCCATAACGAGAAGAAGCCTGTATCCAAATCCCAGGGTTCAAGCGAGGAGAGTCGCAAGCGCGGCGTGTCGGTCTCGCGCAGAATCGATTTGATGAGGTCTTTCAAATGCAAATTGAAATCATACCCCCATGAACCGAGATGCACGCCGGTCAGGACAATTTCCTTCGCGCCGCCCGCGATGGCGAATTGAACATCGTTGATTACATCCGCGACTGATCGGCTGCGACCCGCGCCGCGCGCGATGGTGGTGACGCAAAACGTACATTGATTATCGCATCCATCCTGCACTTTGATGAAGGCGCGTGTGCGGCGGTGGAGACCGGGGAGGGGTTGACGAACGATTGGTTCGATATCGAAAGACTCGCGTTGAGAGCCGTCGAAATGCTGAACTCTGAATTCAGAATTCTGAATTTTCAAAGTCTGCGCGACGAGGTTGTCTTTGTTGGCATTTGGCACAACATGTTGAACATGGGGAAGCGCGGCGGCTTCTTTGGGTTGAAGCGTTGTCCAGCAGCCGGTGGCGACGATCTCATTCACGCCCGCGCGCGCGATCTGGCGAATCTTGCCGCGCGAATCGGACGCGGCTTCGCTCGTCACCGCGCAGGTGTTGACGACCGCCATGTCCGCGACTTCAGCCGAAGCGACGATCTCATGTCCCGCCGCGCGAAACTGCCGCGCCATCGTTTCGATTTCGCTTTGGTTGAGCCTGCAGCCGATGGTGTCTAAATAAATCTTCATAGGTTACTCGGTGGTTGAGTAGTCCCGCATGTTCGTCGCGGGACGTATCGAAACCACCGCATTTCCAGGCTATCTCTTATCTGATTCAAATCCGTTGGTCTCGATATGCGTCTCGCTATCGCTCGACGCTACTCGACCAACGATATATCTATGGTTGCATCGCAATAAAATGATCGAACGCCACGTCCACGCCGGGTTGGGAAAACGATCCCGCCAGCACGCCGATATCGCCTGACGAAAGATCGCCATCCTGCGCGGAGGCGATCTGGTTGAAATTCACGTATAAAGTCAGCGTGTTGCCCACGCAGTCCGCGCGCAGGTGGTTGATCATGTTCGGCTGGATCGACGCGCTGGATTGCATTTCGCTTTGACCGAGCAGGGTCGTCTGACCGCCGATGAATTTCCCAAGCGCGTAGAAACCGTCGTTCGAGACGATGAAGAAATAGTAATTCCCGTTCTGGTAGCGGCACATCAAACCCATGCGGTTTTCATCGGGACCCGCCAATTTCAACACGTCCGCTTCGAGGCGCACGTCGCGGTAATCCTTCTCAGGCGTGGACCAGAAATTCAAGCCGGGTAAACGCACGAGGATGCGATAGCCGCCCTCGAAATAATCCATGATGCCGCCGTCGTTGGCGAGGCGATCCCAGCCGCTGACGTTGGAATCGAATTCATCCTGAAAGAGGGTCGTACCGGAGGCGGGCGGAGGCAGGACAGGCGCGGGCGAGGGCGCGCAGGCGGAGAGAAGAAAGAGGCAAGAGGAAAGAAAAAAGAGAATTAGAGAATTGAAGCGGGAGAATTTCATAAGTGGGATTGTATCAAATGATCATGGAAAATATTGGTTCAATACTGCTTGCGCGTCGGCGCTTCCCAAATCGCGCGCCCGGATCAAATGATCCTGCGCCAGCGCGCGAGCCTCCGTTTGCAAATACAACATGCCCAAATGGAAATGCGCCGAAGCGTTTTGCGGATCCA
>Ga0247727_10016978_pt1 | contig 11652 bp, 13 predicted proteins | sample WisWelCaveWW1625_FD_202498 | JGI IMG/M metagenome (GOLD analysis project Ga0247727, IMG submission 202498) | Biofilm microbial communities from Wishing Well Cave, Virginia, United States - WW16-25 | ecosystem: Environmental > Aquatic > Deep subsurface > Groundwater > Cave microbial mat | place... | reverse complement strand
GGCGTTGGTCGTCGAGCTTCTGGAATTCGTCGAGCGCTCGAAAGTAGCCGGCAAAGATGCCCGTGAGATCACCGGCCGAGTAAATGCGCTCAGCCTGGTCGAGGTATGAAACCTCAGCGCGCGACCGGGTCTCACGATCGAGTCGCGCGCGCTCCGCGGCGTCCCAAGCATGCCGGAAGTCTTTCGACCGTTGATCAATCAACAGTTGGATCGCGTCGAGATACCGGTCGATCAAGGCGGCATCGCGCGGAAGTGTTCGCGACCGGAGCGACTGAAGGGACCGCCGTTTCGACTCCAACAACGGCAAATACCATTTCTCCTTCCGGTAGTTCGGCAGATCGACCCCGCTGAATGTTTTCTCCTCCGTCAACCGCGTCTGCAAGATCGGCTCCAACCGACGCAATGTCTCCGTCGTGGTCAGCGATTGCGCGACGTCGAATCGTGTTCGTTCCGCCAGTCGCAAGAACCACCATTTCTCGAGTATGACCGGCTTGGGGAAATCCTGCCGGTACACTGTCCAGAACGCATTGCTGACCGACTTGGTCGCCCCAAGTCCGGCCAGAAACTGCTGCATCTTCTCGTCGCCGCGCGGCAATGCCAGCAGTCCCTCAACGAGCAACCAGGTCTTCGCCTGAAACAGCAGCCGGTCATCTTCGACCGCCGGCTCGCCAGCAATTTCGAACAACGTGCCCGCTGTCAGTGGCCGCCCGGCTTCGACGGAGCGGCGCAGAACACCCCGCGAGACCTCGGCGCGATCTTGCAGCGATTGCGCCAAGCCCTCCGCGAGCCAGACCGGAATCGCCGGCGCGACGTAGCCGGTATGTTTCGTGACCGGCTGGCTACGGTTTGCGGCCTCCGCGCACAAGGCTTCGACGATTCTCGTCAGCAACGCGGCTTCGTCGAGCGGCGGCGGAATCCGGCAGTCAATTTGGTACTTCAATCCCACGTCGGTCTGGAACACGAGCAGCGCGGTGGCCGGGAGCGCGGACTCGGTGGCGGTGCGCGATTCGACGTTCAACACAATGGGGTCGCGCCACGCGTTGGTGATGCTGAGTTGCGTGAGCCAGGTGCGTTTGACGCGTTCGGCGAACACGCAGAGCGCGGAGGCCCAGAACGGTTGCGGCGTGTAGGCGACGAACTGACGCGAGGAACTCACCGCCCGATGACGAACGGTCGCCGGCTGATTCGTGTCGCCGGCCACTTGCGCCCGCGCGACGGCCGGGAGGAGCAACGCGAGAAGCCCGGCCAGCCAACAGCGGCGCGCGTTCATCAACGCGAACCGCCTACTTGGCGGGAGTGGTGAGTTGTTCGTAGGACGGGGCGGCGATGGGCGATTCGCTGCCGGCGGTTGGCGCCGCGCCGGTCGTCCCGCTCGATGGGTCGTAGCGCAGCGTCACGCGACGCGGCTCAGCCGCCATGGAGGTGAGGCGGCCCAGGAGTTTTTGGTCATCCTGCAAATTGCGAAAGGTCTCGGAGAAGTAGCGTTGGATGGCGCTGGTCGATTCCAGCAGCCGGGGATGAATCGGCAGACCGCCGAACTGCGCGGCGATGGGACGGAGCGTGAACTGTTCGCGGCTGATCTCGGGAATGCCACGATATTGAACGTAAATCTTTTTCTGAATCACGCTGCCGAGCTCCAATTGGCCGAGCATGCTGACGACGACGACGCCCTGCTCGAACTCGACCTGGAGGCCGGTCGGCGAAATCCGAAATCCTTTGCTTTCCGGTTTCTCGAAGCCAAACCGGTTGAGGTACGCGGCGACCTCGGCTTCGGAGAGTTGAATGACTGCCGGCTTACGCAGGTCGAGCGCTCGATCCAGCGCGAACCGCTTCTTCTCCGCAGACGTCTGGTCGGCGGCGGTGCTGGCGATGGGTTTGACGTCCGGCACCTGACACAGCAAGTACACGCCCCACGCCACGATCAGCAACAGAAACACTTCCGCGACGCGCAGGAAAATCTTACCGGCCGTGAGCGGCGCGTCCCGGCGTTTGAGCGACGGGCCACCGCGGCTCGGCGCTTTGATCTGGTTCAGATCGAGCTTCGTGCCGCATTGATGACAGAAGATGCGACCGAGTTCATTGTCGAAAGCGCATTTGGGGCAGATCAACATGCAATTAGTCCTTCTGGGGAGTTTCCTTCTTCGGGGCCGGTTTGGCCGCGGGCGCCACGGCGTCCTTCGCCGTCGGGCCCGCCGATCCGGCGCCGCTTTCCTTCTTCGCCGCTTCCGAGTATCCCTTGCTCCGGTAGTCCGTGCTGTAGAAACCCGACCCCTTGAAGAGTAACCCCGCGCCCGTGCTGAGCAACCGCTTCACGCGTCCCCGGCACTTCGGCTGCGGACACGTCTTCTTCGGTTCGTCCTTGATCGACTGGTACAGCTCGAAGCGCTGACCGCATTTCTGACACTCGTATTCGTAGGTCGGCATGGTGGAAACGTCTCTGTTTTATGCAATAAGCCGGCCAAGTCAACCCCGAAGGTTAGACTTGCAATGCCCGCGCTCTTTCTTACGATACGCCTCCGCGAGGAGAACTGTGACCGCCACCTCCCCATTCAATCTCGACAAGTATCTCACGCAAATCTGCAAACGCGTGGACGCCGCGCTCGACCGGCTCCTACCGGCCGAGCGTACCGCGCCGGCCACGATCCACAGGGCGATGCGCTATTCCATTTTCGCTGGCGGCAAACGCATCCGCCCCGCCCTCACGCTCGCGGCCTGCGACGCCGTGGCCGGCAAGGCCAGCATCGCCATGCCGCTCGCCTGCGCCGTCGAATGCATCCACACCTACTCACTCATCCACGACGACCTGCCGTGCATGGACGACGACGATTTCCGTCGCGGCAAACCGACCAACCATAAGGTTTTCGGCGAAGGCATCGCGGTGCTGGCCGGCGACGCGTTGCTGACCCACGCGTTCGCCCTCGCCGCCGGCGATGTCCGCTACGTCAAAGAACTCGCCTTCGCCGCCGGCAGTCAACGCCTCATTGCCGGCCAAGTTCAGGACCTCGAAGGCGAAAACAGCAAGTTGTCGCTCGACGAAGTGAAGCGCACGCACCTCAACAAGACCGCCGCGCTCATCATCGCCTCCATCCGGTTGGGCGCGATGGCCGGCGGCGCAAGCACGACCGAACTCAAGCGCCTCACTCAGTACGGCCAAGACCTCGGCCTCGCGTTTCAAGTGATCGACGACGTTCTCGACGCGACCAGCACGAAGGAAGTCATGGGCAAGAGCGTCGGCGCCGACGCCAAGAACCAAAAGTCCACCTTCGTCACCACCCTCGGCATCGAAAAATCCCGGCAATACGCCGCCAACCTCATCGCCGATGCTAACCGGCAATTGAAGCCGTTCGGGACGCGCGCCACCCCTCTCGCCGCGATCGCCGACTTCTTTCTGACGAGAAAACATTGAAGCGCGTTCCCGAACCCGAATTGATGCTCGATGAGGAGCAGGCGCGCGCGTATGCCGCGGCGGATTTCGAGAGCGCGCACAGCCGGTATCCGGTTCTATTCGCCGAGACGTTCCCCGACCGGCCCACGAAAGCGGTCGCGCTCGATCTCGGTTGCGGGCCTTGCGACGTAACGATTCGGTTCGCTCGCGCCAATCCCGGTTACACGTTTCACGCCGTGGACGGTTCGGCCGCGATGCTGAAGCAAGCTCCGCGACACGAACGGATTCAACTCATTGAAGGTTACATCCCGGATGCGCCGATTCCCGGCAAGAACTACGATGTGATCATGTCGAGCAGCTTGCTCCATCACTTGCCGGACCCGCAAGCATTGTGGAAGACTGTCCGGCAACGCTCGCGTCCCGGCACGCTTGTGTTCGTCGTGGACCTGTTCCGTCCGGCCTCGTGCGCGGAGGCGGAAGCGTTGACCGCAAAATATGCCGGCAAGGAGCCGGAAGTGCTGCGCCGCGATTTCTTCAATTCGTTGCTCGCCGCGTTCACGGTCGAGGAAGTCTCCGCGCAGGTCGCTTCCCTGCCGTGGTTGCGCGTGAGAACCATCAGTGACCGGCATCTCCTAGTGGCCGGCATTATCGGAGCGTGACGCAATGGAGTGGCAACGCGACGAGATCACGGTCAGCGACGATCCCGGCAAGCTCGACATCGAGTTCATCCTGGCCGGCTTGCGCGACTCGTACTGGGCGAGCGAGCGATCACGCGATATTACCGAGCAGTCAATCGCCGCGTCGCTGTGTCTCGGCGCCTATCGAGCCGGCCAGCAAATCGGTTTTACGCGCGTGGTGACCGACCGGGCAACGTTCTCGTGGATTTGCGATGTGTTCGTCGCGCCCGAACATCGGGGCCGGGGCGTCGGCAAGTTCATGATGCAATGCGTCATCGAGCACCCCGACCTGAAAACCACGTCGATGTGGCTCGCAACGCGCGACGCGCATGGATTGTACGAACGATTTGGTTTTGTCCGGCAAGAGATGTTGCGCCGACCCCGGCCGAGCTAGGCAATCGCGCCGAGGATCAACTGCGCCGCACGCACGCTCGATCCGCCGCCGCCAAGAGAGGCAACGACGCCGGCCAGCTCGCGCTGCATCGCCTCGCGCTTGCCGGCATCGCGCAATAACTCGAGCGCCGCGCCGGCGACGAGATCCGGTTGCGCCGCATGCTGGATGAACTCCGGTACGATCTCACGCCCGGCAATCACGTTCGGCATCGCGATCCAGTTCACTTCCACGACCGCCTTGGCAACGAGGTACGTGAGCCAATTCACTTTGTACGCCACGACCATCGGGCAACCGGCAAACGCACACTCCATCGTCGCCGTGCCACTCGCCGTGATCGCCAACGTGGCGCGTGGCATCCACTCCCGCGCTTTGCCGATTTCAACTTTCACGCGCGGATGCCGCATCATGCCCGCCGTGCGCTCGTCCACCGCGGCCGCCACGAACTCCACGTCCGGCATCCGATCCACGACCGCGCTCATCACCGGCCAGAGCTTCTCAACTTCCTTCACACGGCTACCGGGCAGCAACAGTACGAGGTTCTGACTTCTGGTTTCCGGTTTCTGCATTCTTTCCGCAAACGGATGTCCGACAAACTCGACGCGCAACTTCGGAGCATGCTGCGCGTACCACGCCTTCTCGAACGGAAAAATCGTCAGCATCAAATCCACGTCGCGCTCGATCTGTTTCGCCCGGCTCGCGTGCCACGCCCATAACTGCGGCGATATGTAATAGATAACCTTCGTGGCCGGGAACTGTTGCTTCACGGCGCGCGCAAACCGCAGGTTGAATCCCGGAAAATCCACGAGAACAACCGCGGCCGGTTTGCGCTTCTCCACCTCGGTAAGCAACTCGTCGAAGATGCGTTTGAATTTGCCGTAGTTTTTAATTACCTCGACGAGGCCCACGACGGCGTGCTCGGTCAGATCGAGCAACAACTCCATCCTGGCCGCTTTCATTTTCGGGCCACCGGCGCCGAAGACGTCCACTTGGGAACGCAACGTCGCGACAATCGGCGCGGCGTTCGCGTCCCCGCTCGCCTCGCCGGCAATGAACATGACCGACCGCGTCATTTCCGGCGCGCCAGATCGGTGATTTCCAAGGCGACCTCGAGCGCTTGCTTGGCCGCTTCGCCGGTCACGAGCGGATCGCGGTGCGTCCGGCAGGACTCGATGAAGTGTTGCAGTTCGAGTTTGAGTGGTTCGTCGCGTTCGATGGGTACCGGCTCGCGAACGATCTTCTTGCCGCCGAATTCGCTGACGATGCTGGCGTGTTTGCCGGCAAGAAGTTTCTTGAGCAGACCGGACTCCTCGGCATCGTCGGCGGCGACCCGGTACAGCTCGCCCTCCTGCTTCATGTAATCGAGCGAGATGTACGCCGCGCCGTGGTTGGTACTGCCGAAGATGCGCATCTTGCGCATCCGTTCGGCGCTGACGCGGCTGGCGGTGATGTTGGCGACGCAGCCGTTCTTAAATTTCAATCGCGCGTTCGCGATGTCTTCGCTGGTGCTCAACACCGGTATACCGACGGCGTCCACCTTCGTGAGCGGCGATTTGACAAGCGAGAGCACCACGTCGAGATCGTGAATCATCAAGTCGAGTACGACGCCGATGTCGGTCGAGCGGCCGGGATACGGCGAGAGCCGGTGGACCTCGATGAAACGCGGCTCGGCGAGCACCTCGTCGAGGTAGCGCATGACCGGGTTGAACCGCTCGACGTGACCGACCTGCAAAATACATTTCTTCTTCCGCGCCAGCGTGACGAGTTCCGTCGCCTCGCCCAAATCGTCGGTGATCGGCTTCTCAATGAGCACGTGCTTACCGGCTTCGAGGAAGATGCGCGCGACGGCGTGGTGCGTTTCGGTCGGCGTCGCCACACTGACCGCGTCGGCAAATTTCGACAACTCTTCAACGCTCGCGAAAGTGCCGCCGCCATATTTCTCCATCACGGCGCGGGCGCGAATCTTGTCGCTGTCGAAAACGCCGACGAATTCACACGTACCATTCGAGCGCTTGGCCAATTCGGCGTAAAGCCGCGCGTGTTGCGAGCCGAGTGCGCCCACGCCGACGACGCCAACTCTGATGACAGCGCTCATGACGCGGTGACACCGACGATACTGAGACCTTGTTTGTCCGCTGCCGGCAAGAGTTTGTCTTTGTCGAGCAACAGACTGCTGCCGGCTTCGACAGCGAGCACGGAGATCTTGCCGGCCGCGCAGGATTCGAGCGTGGTGACGCCGATGCACGGGATGTCGAACCGGAAATCGTGATTCGGTTTGCTGACTTTGACGACAACGGCGCCGCCCTTCTCGCCGGCCAGCGCGCCGCCCCGGCGAATACATTCGTCGGTGCCCTCAAATCCCTCGACGGCGAGCACGGTGCCTTTCCGAACGACGACGGTCTGACCGATGTCGAGCGCGCTGACCTGCTTCGCGATCTTCAGGCCGTACGCGACGTCGTCCTGCTGTTCCGCGTCGGGTTTCCGGCGCGTCAGCACGCCGGCACGAGGCACGTTGTCGCCCAGCAACGGACGCGGATCGATCAACTCGACACCATCGTCCTCCAGTTCCTCAGCAATCGCGCCGAAGATTGTCTCGGCATTGCGGACTTTGAGGCGCGCGACGACGGCAATCATGCGGAAATCGAGCGCGAGATTCTTGAAGAGGTTCGACGGCGTGATGCCGCCGGCCATGACGACGCGCGTGATACCGTTGGAGGTGAACGTCTCGATAAGCTTGTTGAGTTGGCCGACCTTGACCCACTTCAGTTCGTCCACCACCCCGGCCACGTCGGGTTTGGTCTCGCCTTCGAACGCGACAGCGACGATGCGACTGATGCCCTGCGCACGCGCAGCGCGGGCAAGAATGAGGGGAAAGTCGCCGTTGCCGGCAATGATGCCGAGTGAGTCCATTGGAGTGTGATTGTTGCTGGTGCGGCGGGGCTTGGCAAGATTTTAGAGCAGAGGCAATCGCCGTGCATGGCAGCGGGATGGGCAGCAATTGTTCTTATGCATCCAGCGGACTTTTCACCGTCAGCCCCGGACGATTCAAGACGTGCGTGTAGATTTGTGTCGTGCTCACGTCCTTGTGGCCGAGGAGTTCCTGGACGGTGCGGATGTCGGAGCCGCTTTCGAGCAAATGCGTGGCGAACGAATGGCGGAGCGCGTGCGGGGTGACGCGTTTGTCCAACTGTGCCGCGCGAGCAGCCAGCCGGATGGTGTTCTGAAAAGTGGCATCGATGACGTGGTGGCGGCGCTTAATGCCGGAACGCGGGTCGGTCATGAGATTGGTGGAAGGGAAAAACCACTGCCATTCCCAAGACGTGCCGGCTTGCGGGTACTTGCGCTCCAATCCTTCCGGCAGCCAAACGCCGGGCAGATTCAAAACCAAATCGTCTTCGTGCCGTTTGCGCAATCGCTCGCGGTGCGACCGTAATCGCTCCATCAAAGATTCCGGCAACATGGTGATTCGATCCTTGTCGCCTTTGCCGACGCGAACCACGATTTGATGGCGCTCGCAGTCCACGTCCTTGACGCGGAGCCCGATCAATTCTGTCAGACGCAGGCCGCTGCCATACATCAACTCGGCCATCAGTCACGTCGTGCCGTCCAAGGCGGCGAACAGGCGCCGGCATTCCTCGCGCGAGAGCACGACTGGCATTCGTTTGATTTTGCGCCCCCGCACATAATCACCGAAGTCGCCGGGGTCATGCCCCAGGCCACCGCGCAGGAGGAACACGAGCGCATTCAATCCCTGCTTTTGCGTGGAAGCGGAGGCCCGCTGGCGTGTGGCGATCTCCGAAAGGAACTCGCGCACGTCGCCCGCCGCAGCCTTCTCGATTGTGTGCTGACGTTGTTGGAGCCAGTGCGCGAAGCGCCACGCCCACTGCCGGTAGGTCTGCTCTGTTCGCCAGCGATAATGCCGGCCCCGCAATTCACGGATGAGCTTTCGTTCCCAGTCCGTTTTCCCCAAATCAGCGGCACCAAAACTGGGCACATCCGTCATCACGTCCCGCGGGCGCTCGGGATGAACGGCCAGTGCGGGCTGACGGCTGGCTTCCTCAAAGAACCAGTTGAGCGCGGCCTTCCAATGGGCCAACTGTGAAACGCCCAACCGGCGCTGCGCTTCGATCTCCTGCATGAAAAGCCGGGCCGAATCGACCGTCGCCCGCTGATGGGTCTGCTTGCAGAACCGCAGGTACTGAATGAGCGCCGTCCGGTAATGCATCCGAATACCCGGCACAAGACGCAATTGATGCAGTGCATCCACCCAACCCGGAAACCAGACCGGCGGATGCTGATGAGAAGTGTTTGGACCCGACATATCGCTCCGGCAAAAGACAAAGCCATTTGTCTTTTCACCGGGCGATATTTGCAAGCTGAAAGAACGCAAACCTCACTACCCTAGCTGACCGAACTACCGCTGCAAGCTGCTGGAAATGAGATTGACGCGGCGATTGAGCAGTTCTAGTCTGCGCTCGTGGACAAGGTGAAATCAGCGATTTGTCTTTTGCCGGCGACTTTGTCCGAATACTAATGATAGGTGACGAAAGGAATCGTGCTTATGAAACTACTTGATTGCCCCGACTGCGGGCAGCCCGCTATCAGTGTTTTGAGGCGTAGCTGCCTCGGGCCAGCCTTTCCCGCTACTTGCCGAGCTTGCGGAGGGATGGTTGGCGTTCCTTGGTCTTCCATCGCCGCTTTCGTGCCAGTGCTTGTACTTACCCTTGTTCTCACATTTCTGCTGATCAGACGAGACAGCACTGTTCCCGGCCTTCTCGTTTTTTGCGCCGGCATGGCTTTAGCCACGTATATCCAGATGCGGTTTCCACTGGTGAAGCGATGATGCCACACCTATCAATTCGCTTCAGCCAACGCGCGAGGACGCGCGTGGCTGAGCTTTATCGTTAGACGAAATGAAGCAGACATTCCTCATTATGGTTTGCGTCCTCACGCTCGCGGCTTTCACCGGTTATGAGTGGTTGGATGCGAAGAGCGCAAACACGCTTCTTGAGACAGCACGGCAAATTCGTCCGCACGCCACTATTGCCGAGGTTACGCAGGCGCTTGGCCATCCGTCTTACACTTTCGAGGCTCCAGACTTCCCGCCTTGGCTGGCAGCATCAGCGATTGGCAGCGTCAAGCGCGGCACGGTGCTCGTCTATACGATCAAGCAGTTTCATCCGAAGCTTTTGATTATTCACTTTCTGCCGGAGTCTGGGGTGGAGTTTGTCACTTGGGAGCATACATGAAAGGTCTAACCATGCGCTTCAGCCAACGCGCGCAAGCGCGCGTGGCTGAGCTTCGACGTTGGCCGGAGAACATCGCATGAAATTACTTCTGACAGTGATGCTTGCCCTGAGTGTTATTCCGCTTGTTATGGCAGACAATGAGCCGCGGCCTGCTGAAGTGAAGATCACTTCGCTTGCTGGCTGGAGTAACAATGAGAAATGGATTGGGAAGACATGTCGCGAAGTGTTTGGCGATTTCCAAGTGGCAGAAGTCGTGATTGTCCGGCACGAATGCGAAGCGCCAGCCGAGCGGATGATTCAAGTCATCCAGCAGAAGTTGAAATCAGTTGCCCAACTCAGCATCAAGCCCGCAGACTTCAATTTGACTGACCGCGATTACTATTTTGAGTGCATTATGAAGGGGAAGGATGGGCGATTGTTGCGAGTGCGCCTCGGTAAGAAAATGAGCTCTATTTGCTCTGAACAGGGCTGTGGGACAATCTCGGAGAAAAAATCGGCCAACAATGCGGTCGAGCCAACTCGCGCCCCGGAGGGCGCTCGTGGCTCACCTTGAGCGTAGGCGGACTTATGAAAGCTCTACCAATTCTTTGCGGCGTAGCGTTCGCCACGGTTATTTGTTTTGCCGCTTCGCGCCAGATTCACGTTACCGAGTTGCGAGAGACTACAGTTATCGGCTTGCTTGGGAAGCCGCTAGGCAGTCGTACTGTCATTGCAGGTTCGTGGGCGGATTTTGCCATGACAGCCAACCCACTTACGATTGTTGAGGTAGATGGCAGCACGCTGAGCAACGCGGTAGCTATCGAGATTCGGGGAGTACCGCTTCGTCGAGGCACGCGCTATAAGATCGAGGGCTACGAGTCAGGCGAGTATTATTGTGATCCACGCTGGGTCAGGCCGGACGCCCAAGCATATTTCCAGTGGCATAGTTTCTTTGTTGCCACGAAGCTTATTGAGCCGGAGAAGCCGTGACGGGCCTATCCATGCGCTTCAGCCAACGCGCGAGGACGCGCGTGGCTGAGCTTTATCGTTAGAGGAATGCGGCCGGACGACACGGCGCTCAGAAAAAGCCCGGAATAATTGCCACAAAGTAGGGCCTGTGGCGTTTGCCGTGGGAATACAGCGAACGGCGTGTCGTCAGACTCCGCTCCGTCGGACTCGGCTCGGATTGAGCATTTGTGGAGAAGTGTTGCCGGCCTTCGTGCAATCTTAACAGGGACTGAACCGCCAACTCGGCGGAAACACCTGGCGCTAGAGTGTCCGGAGATAACGGGCACTCTCGGCGACGGCGGCCGGGGCGTTGTCCGCTTCGTACTCGACGATGACCGGCCAGCCGCGTTGCCGGGCCAGCGGGATGATGAATTGGAAGTCCACGTCGCCCTGCCCTGCCGGCACGTCAGCGTTGTCGCGCCTTCGCGGCGACGTAGCCGCTTCGGCGGCGCAGGCGCGTTTGCGAAGTTCTTTCGCGTGAATCGCCCCGACGCGCCCGGCATGTTGCGTGAGGAATTGCCGGCAATCGCGCCCGCCTCGTTCAACCCAGAACGTGTCCACCTCGAAGGCGACGAGGCCGGGATCCGTCTCGCGTAACAGGATGTCCATGCCAGCCGGCGGGTCGAACTCAAAGGCGTGGTTGTGGTAGAGAAACTGAATGCCGGCCTCGCGGGTTTGCCGGCCAATCGTATTGAGGAATTGCGCGGTCTCGACGTAGCCGGCCACGGTGCGCGAAGATTCCGGTATCCACGGCAGGACGAGACGCCGGCAGCCGATGGATTGCGCGAAGGTGATCTGCGCATCGAGTCCCTTCGTCATCGTTTCATACCGGGCGTGGAGACCGACGACGGTGAGTTTGGTTTCGGCGAGAATGTCGCGCCATTTCGGGGCCGGCCAGCCGTAGTCACCGGCCAGCTCGACGGCGTCGTAACCGAGAGCTGGGACGCGGCGGACGGTGGCTTC
>Ga0247727_10016977_pt1 | contig 11652 bp, 10 predicted proteins | sample WisWelCaveWW1625_FD_202498 | JGI IMG/M metagenome (GOLD analysis project Ga0247727, IMG submission 202498) | Biofilm microbial communities from Wishing Well Cave, Virginia, United States - WW16-25 | ecosystem: Environmental > Aquatic > Deep subsurface > Groundwater > Cave microbial mat | place... | reverse complement strand
GGTTTGACCCGGTTCACGCGCCATACGCACGCGGGCGATTTTCCGGAGCTGTTCGTAGACGAGCGGAAATAACTCTTTTAGTCCCTCACGATCCCCCGCGCTGATCGCTTCAAGAATCCCGGTGATTTGACTTGCAGATTTCATTACCGTAAATAAACAGTAGTCTACTCCATTTTCTCTTGTCAAATTCGTAGCGCGGCACGCCCGCCCATTCGTGTCAACTTCAGGGTGCCAATTTTCACCAAGGAAGGGCGCGGTTCTGTAGCGCCGGCGTCCCCGCCGGCCCTGGAGTTTCTACATTGTTTGAAGCTTGCTCGATTAGTTTAGTTAAGTGGATTGTCCGGTTAAAGAAACCTCCGCGCGTAGTGACAGACTTTCCGAGGTGTTAGAATGTTGAGAGCGGTGTAAGTGGGAATGATCGGCGCAACACTTTCGCATTACAAAATTATTGAGAAGCTTGGTGGCGGCGGAATGGGCGTGGTCTATCGCGCGGAAGATACCCGCCTCAAACGCAGCGTAGCATTGAAGTTTTTGCCGCCGGAATTATCCGGTGACCCGCAACAGCTCGAACGATTTCAGTTGGAAGCGCAGGCTGCCTCAGCGCTCAATCATCCGAATATCTGCACCATTTATGACATTGGATCCGGAGCCCCGTCTGCGGAATTGGGATCATCTCCAAACATTATGCAGGGCACGGTTCATTTCATCGCGATGGAGTTTTTAGAAGGAGAGACTTTAAAGCATCGCATCGTTGAGAAACCACTGGATCTTTCCAAATCCATCGAACTTGCAATACAGATTGCTGATGCGCTGGAAGCCGCTCACAGCCGTGGCATTCTGCATCGCGACATCAAACCCGCGAATTTGTTTGTTACGAATCGCGGTCAGGCGAAGATCCTGGATTTCGGTCTGGCAAAGCTGATGCCGCATGGTCAGAAACCGACGGACGTCTCCACTCTGCAAACCGAAGCACCCATCGCACTCACGAGTCCGGGAATGACTGTCGGGACCATTGCGTACATGTCTCCCGAACAGGCGAAAGCCATGGATCTCGATGCACGATCCGATCTGTTTTCGTTTGGCGCCGTTCTCTATGAGATCGTGAGCGGGAAACAAGCATTTGTTGGAAGCAGCGCGGCTGTTATTTTCGAAGCAATCTTGAATCGGACACCTGTTCCATTGCACCAGTTCAATTCAGGAATTCCGGCAGAACTGGAACGGGTCATTCAACGCGCTATGGAGAAAGATCCCGATCTGCGTTATCAGAGTGCCTCCGATATGAAAGCCGACCTGAAGCGTTTGAAACGGGATCTGAGTTCAACGTCCGTATTTTCCGGTATCGCCACTTCCACAACTGCGCCAACTTCGGTATCGCAGGTCAGTTTTCCTGTGGCGACTGCGACCGGGTCCACACCCGCTGCATCGCTAAAATCCAAAGGTTATCTGGGTAAGATATTGATCGCCGCGGCTATGTTGGCGATCGCGGCGATTGCGTACCGTTCTGGTTCGAGCAACAAATCGATTCCCACTTCTGATATGGGTCGCGTTTCTTTTAAACAATTGACGGATCTGCCGGGAAAAGAGGAACAGCCGACCATCTCTCCTGACGGCAACTTTGTGGCTTTCGTCAGCGGTCCGATCACCAAACGCGACGTTTACTTGCTACGGGTTGGAGGGACCAAACCGATCAACCTGACCGCTGATTCCGCAGAAGATGATTCTCATCCGTCCTTTTCTCCTGATGGGACGCGCATTGCATTTCGTTCCGAACGGCAAAGTGGCGGAATTTTTTTAATGGGCTCCACCGGCGAATCCGTAACAAGACTTACGGATTTTGGATACAATCCTTCCTGGTCCCCGGATGGGAAAGAAATTACTTTTTCCTCTGCGACTTTTGTGAGCCCCCTCGCGCGCAGCGGAGTAGCCAAACTCTGGATCGTCAATTTGGCGTCAGGTAAAACAAGACAAATTGGTTCGCTCGATGATGCTGTTCAACCATCCTGGTCTCCTAATGGGAACCGGATTGCTTACTGGGGCGTTGGCAGCGAAAACGGACAACGCGACCTGTTTACGGTCTCTGTGAATACCGGAGATCCTCTCAATGTTACGAATGATGTTGATGTGGATTGGAACCCGGTCTGGTCTCCCGATGGGAAGTATTTGTTTTTTGCGAGTTTTCGTGGTGGCACCATGAATCTATTGCGGATCGCCATTGATGAGGAAACAGGAAAAGTTCTGGGCGAACCTGAAAATGTAACGACGCCATCGCGTTGGAGTGGAAATCTGGGAATATCCAGAGACGGGAAGCAGATTGTTTTTGAATCACAGGACAATCGTTCTGGAATTATGATGGTTCGATTGGATCCTGACACGGAACAGATTCCTGGCGCGCCGGAACAGATGATCGAGGTAACAAAAGTCATCGCCGAAATTGGAGCTTCTCCTGATGGGGAGTGGATAGCCTATCGGAATGTTGATGCCAGAGAGGACATCCATGTAATGAGCACGAATGGGAAAGAATCGCGGAGGCTCATGGATGATCTACACAAGGATCGCGGTCCAAGCTGGTCACCGGATGGTAAAGAGATTGCGTTTTATTCCGACCGTTCCGGCAGATACGAAATCTGGGGCATCCATCCGGATGGAAGCGGCTTGCGGCAACTGACAAAAACGACCGGTAGAAGTGTCTGGTTTCCTGCGTACTCGCCTGATGGCCGCAGACTTTCCGTATTCAATGATCAAGCCTGGTCGCTTTTTGATCTAACCGGGAAACTGCCCGTTGAACCGGCACAAACATTAAAACAAGGCTCCGCTGAAGAGGATCGCTATGGTGTTCATTCCTGGTCGCCTGATGGGAAAAAGCTCGCCGGCGGATTCTTTTCATCCTCCGCCAGATTCATCCCGGGCGTTGTGATCTATTCTTTCGATACGGGCAAATACGAACGCGTTTCCGATCGCGGAGTCACGTACGGTTTGTTGAACTTTTTCGGATGTCCCGATTGGGTGGATCAGAATCGACTCATAGCAATAGACCAGAATGATTTGATTTTGATCAATACTCAAACAAACGAAACCAAAACGATCCTCACCGTCCCGGCAACGAAGACCATGACCTGGTTGAGCTATTCCAGATCCGCCGCCAAAATCTTTTTCTCTACGAATAGCCCGGAGTCGGATATCTGGCTCCTTTCGCAGCAGTAACCAATGCAATTTCGGAAGCCGCGAAGTTGTGAAAAAAATCTGGAGAGGACGGCTTAAGTCCTGGCTCCTTCAGCGTTTTGCTCTGAATACCTGCGTCTGGTTCAAATGAAATTCATTCATGATCACAAATGTTTCCCCTTTCTCATCCCCCTTTACAGTGGCGATTGTGCGCGTGGATTGTCCGGTTAAAGAAAACTCCGCGCGTAGTGACAGACTTCCGCTTTTTGGAAACTTGTAGGCCGCGAGCCATCCGGGATCACCACCTACGGCAAATAGCGTACTCTTTTTGGAGAAAGTGAGATCGCTGATGAAGCCTTTCCCAAGCTCGTTTCTTTGCAAGAAATTCAGAGATGTCGTCCCTATTTTGTAGGTCCACACATCTCCCAGCGTTGTACCGACAGCGAGGCGATTTCCTCTTACAGCCATGGCCGTTATTTGCTGTCCGAGGTTTTCAGCATCCAGCGGAGTTACAAATCCATTTGGCTCGACGCGCCCCAACGCAACGATGCCGGGGGAAGTCCCGACAATGACCTGATTTCCTGTTGCTTTCAAATCGATCGGATCCGGCGGAAGCGGAGTACTTCCTATCGGGCTTAATGCCCCTCCTCGATCAAGCCGGAAAACCCCGAGATTGGCTGAATCACGGTTTGCAACACAAATAAAGTTCTGGCCCCCTGAAAATGCCACATCCAGGGCCACCGGGCCGACCCCGCCTGAAGAAACGTTTCCAATTGGACTCAAGGCACCGGTTCCAGCGTCTAATCTGAGCGCGCCGACGTCACTTAATGCTATATTGGCAGTATAAACGTACGTGCGCCCGTTGATTTTAGTAGTAGTAATATCAGAAATCCCCTTTTGAACACGCGCCGTTCCTTCCGCTGTAATATTACCTGTGATATCCTCCAGATCCCAACTCTTTAAGCGTTTACCACGGTAATTGCCGATCAAGACATGAGGGTTGTCGCCCGAAACAACACTGATTGCCAAAGGGGCCTTTCCTGGCACCACATTACCTACCGGTGTTAATGTGAGTGGCCTGTTCAACTCCTCCTCTTTGGCACTTACGATAGCGACGAGCAAGAACAGGATCAAAAATACTGACTTCCATGCTTTCATGTTTCCCTCCGTTCACCATACATGCGTAGTTCGCCGGAAAAGCGCGCCAGTTAATCTGCAGCGGGAGAGATTACGATTCCTGTTCCGGTGGCACATCCTGTACAGTATGAAAAGACTCGCTTGAGCTTTACATTGCAGGTACCGTTCACGCCCTGTGCATACACAGGAATCAGGTTGTTGCCGTAATCCGTACACGGTGGGTTGCACAGCCCCGCACAAGCATTTGCACCCAGTGGAATGGCCAAAGGACACGCCGTAAAGGTGACAGTGTACCGGCAGTACCGGTCCCCCCTGAGAACATCATTGCAACTTTGCAAATTATCGCCGAATGCCGCTCCCGCCTGGATTGTGCCTTCCAGCTTGTTCAGGTTCAACTCCCAAACGCTGGAGTAGAAGGGGTAGGGGCCATTAAATCGGATTCTGGCGGTAATTGTCTTTCCTGATTGTTCTACACCGTTCTCGTCAAAAAAGGGAGAGGAAGCCTCCAGGAAAATTTTCCCGGAGTCGTTTTGCAGAAGCGCAACAGATTTTCCGAATTCAGCGTCCGGATGCCCGTCTCCAAGCCTCCATCGTAGCCATTCCACCGTATCAGCAGCCTGCAACCCGTTCGTTGTGATACCTCGCACGGAGAGTAAGTCGACGGCTCCTTTCGATCCATCCGCACCGGGACATCCAAACGCAAATAGGAAATTGCCTGGCTGGCCGATGGAGTCCTGTGCGAAGCCGCATTTATCTCCAGCTTTTGCGTCGGGACTTACGAAAAGTAAGGCGCCGGTTGAAGTCAGTCCTTTTTCCGATCCGTACAGATGAAAAGAACCCCCTGTATTCTGATTCAGCCCCGGCGAACCGAGTGTGACATCGGCAAATTCATCGTTATTCAAGTGGGAGAAGCTTGCAGACCAACCAAAGAAGTTTCCATTCACTCCATTACTCAATTTCACCAGTTGGTTTCCTGAGGCGCTGAGACCGTTCGGGCTCCCGTAGATGATATTTACGAAACCCTTCGAATCCAGTCCGTTCGGGCTGCCGGCAAACACGTCATCAAAGCCATCATGATTGATATCACCTGACTCCAGTGCTCGACCGAACAAGCTCTGCGCCTTCGGACTTCCTTTGAGTTTGGAGAGATTCCAGGTTCCGCCCGGAGTCAAGTCCGGCCCGTTAAAAATGTTAATCTCTCCGGCGTTGGCTTTTCCCTTCACCGCGGCGCCAACATCGGCAACTGCAACGTCATAGTTCCCATCCCCGTTGAAATCGCCGCAGGTGATAGCACCGCCGCGAAATAAGTTCGGCGCATCGCCAAATATCTGTCTGAGCGGCGTCACACCGTTCCTGGAACCCTTGTAGACCGAAATTGCGCCGGCCGCAGGGTTCGAACCGAAAGTGGCGCCGGGAGAACCCACAATCACTTCCGCAAAGCCGTCGTTGTCGATATCACAGATCGCGGTGTCGGCTCCAAAAGAGGTTCCCGGTCCCGGATCCGATCCAAAATCGGTGTAAAGAAGCGTCTGGTGTTTCTTGCCGGTGGGTCCCTTTGCAACACCCAAAATGACATGTACGACTCCGGAATCTGCGACGGGAATGTTTTGAAGAGTGTTGGCATCGAATCGCGGCGAGCCGATGACACTATCGCTGAACCGATCGCCGTTAATGTCGGTTCCCAGAAATTTTTTGCCGGCTGCCTGCATCTTGCGTGACGCTTCGAAATGCGGACCAGTTCCCTCGATGACTACCATCCCGGAAGCGGACCGAATCTCCGCTCTGCGGGCGACCGATCCGGGATCGACTTCGTAGTTCTTGAGTTCCTCATCCGCATTTGCGATAAACCCGGGCAAAAGCAAGGCAATCAAGAATAGTGGTTTGGATGTCGTCATGTTCCCTCCGCTTACAAGTACATGCGTATTCCGCCAGCAAATCACGCAGAAATACAAAAACCTTGTGATGGTTCGGAACTACTTCGATTGAGGTACTGATGCTGCAGACGATGAAGAAAATACATTTTGTGCTGGCATTGTTTTTGATGGCGGCGCCGGCATTTGCGGAAGAGTCTGCGAAGCCTGTTCGGACGGTGGTACGGGCAAAGCAGATGCTGGATGTGAAGACCGGCGAACTGAAGCTGAATGCGGTGATCGTCATCGAAGGCGGCCGGATTCACTACCGTGCGTGACCTGGGCGCATGCGGTTTTGCAGAGGTCACGCTGATGCGCGCAATCGACCAGGGCATTGTCGATGGACGCAAAGCTTTAACCTTTGCATCTTTGCGTTAAAAAAACCTGTTTGGTTGCGGCTTGTCCGCGTTAGGAGGGAGGGGAGACCGCTTTTCCTGCGAAAGTATCAGACGGATTTTCCAGTAAGCTGAAAATGGGGTGCTGCGGCAAGGAGTCGCTTATCGTTCGACCAAATTTCGGTAAAACCACCATCCTGTGCTGTTGCTAAATGGATTGCATCTCCCGCCCTTAGAAGAACACCAACAGGCGCAGCCAGGACACGTTCTACCGCAATCCGAAGGATCCTTTCCGGAACAGGCAATAAGTTCCAGACTCCCTTCTTGATATCCCGCAGAAACAGATCCCAGATCGAGTTTGCAGCATTTCCTTGAATGGATCCTTCACGTAAATGTCGATGCAAAACGCACCCGAATTCAGCGAGGCACCAGACGGAAGAACTCAACCCGGTAGAGTTGTACGCCAGTCGCCGGACCTTTTTCCCATCAGGCTCATTGAGATAGCATTTCGCAATATAAGCTGAGTCGAAATAGAGCGTCATGACCTGTCTTCTTCCAGAATACGTCCCGTATCCGTAACGACTCTTCGCATTTGCGCAATGGAACGTTCCCTGTTCGGAAGTTTGCATCTTGAACCGGCCTGGCCTCTTGGGCGAAGTTCGGCTACGGGTTGGCCTCGCTTTTCGATCATGAATACCTCTCCAGATTTGACGGCTTCAATGATTGCGCTTGTATTCAGATGCAGTTCACGGACACTTGCTTTTCTCATGTGTAACAGTGTGACACAATCGACTCCGAGATGTCAATAATCACCACTCCGGCGGTGTGCGGAAAAGACGACCACAATTTATCCTTGAAGTGGCTGATGCCTCACTGGCTTGAGAAGTTTTCGCGTAGCTCGATTCCGCATCATCTACAGAGTACGGTCTGACGTCATTGAGATTGTTGCAATCGGGCCTAGAGCCAGCATTTGCCTGGAGTCACTGCAGCTGCTCAAGAAAGAAAAATAGCGGAACGGAACAGGCATGCTAGAGAGATTGTGTACTTGTAGATGCCTTAGTCTACCTTCCGTACCGATTTCAGCTGAACCGGGTCCGTGCCATAGTTTTCAATTGCCAGTGTTTTTGTCTCGGGATCCACTTTCAATTTCATGGCAAACCCGAGCCAACCTTCGCCTTCGTTCTTTTCATCCAGTTCAATCTGTACGAGGGTTATCGCGTAGTCCGTTGAACGGCCACCACGCCAGGCTTCTGCAAACGAGACCGGACGATCTGTTGCGAGAACAATACGTCGTTTGTTTCCATTTTGAACCTGATACGCGTAATACAAACGATATCCCATCGTGTTTGGCAGCCGCATGAATCCGGTTTCCGGTTGCTTCTCCAGGATCTTGATCATGGCCTCCTGGCCCTGGTCAACGAGCGCTTTCAGCAAAACATCTCGTTCTTCATCCGTAGTCCACCGTGTTATGGTGACCTGTAACTGTGACGCAAGCCCTTTTCCAAGCGCCATTGCGTTTGCACGATACGATTCCTTGGTTTCTTTCTTATCTTCAGCAAAGACTGCAAGGCCTGACAATAAAACAATTGCAATCGTCGCGACGAATGTTTTCATTTTGTTCATTTGGTTTTCTCCTATTATGCCTTCGTCGGCGAACTTCAATCTTAGCATGTACATTATAAAGAAATAGTCACTTTCATCCAAACGATTAGAAATTCGGGAAATATTTTGCGGGATACCACTTGCGACTGAAAATGGAACCACGGTAAGATCGCATTTGTTTATGCCAGAAGAAACCGAAACTGACGCGTCGCAGACGATTGCAACCATGCAGGAACGCCTGCGTTTGGAGGAATTGATTTCCGATATCTCCACGATTCTGGTGGATGTGCCCGTGTCAGAAATAGATTCGCAAATCGAGAAGGCGCTCAAGCGGATCGTAGAATTCCTGGATATCGACAGATCCACTTTTGGAGAATTCTCAGAAGATGGAACTGAATTCCTGGTTACGCATAGTTACGCTGTGCCGGGGATTGAAGCGTATCCGGGAGTTCTTGCCACAAAACTTCTACCCTGGTACTTTCAAAGTCTTTGTCGGGGAGAGATTATTCGTATCGAAAGTCCGGCGGACTTTCCTTCAGAAGCCGTTAATGAGAAGGCTTACTTCGCGCGCGTGGGACTGAAGGCGAATCTCATCATCCCATTCTCAATTGGCGGCGTAATGTTATGCGCGATCGGATTTGGGTCGTTTCGCAGCAACCGGCGCTGGCCTGATTCACTGGTGAGCTCGCTGAAAAGAGTGGGAGAAATTCTGGGCCACTCAATCTACCGAAAGCAATCTGAACAGAAACTCAGTCAGCAGATCGAACCATTGAAGAAGCAGTATCAATTTGAACAGCTCATTTCAAACATTTCCGCGCGATTTGTAAGCACATCAACGGATCAGGTGGATCACGATATTGAAAACGGATTGGAGCAACTGCTATCTTTTTTTAATCTGGATCGCTGCCATCTGATGAAAATTGAACGGAACGGCAACGGAGTTAGAGTCGCTGAAATTCACAGCGCACACGGAATTCCTCCTTTACCAAAAACTCCAAAGTATTCCGACATTTTCCCTTGGCACGTCAATAAACTTCTTGCCGGTGAAACGATATGCACCAACGTTGAAGAGCTCCCTCCGGAGGCAGATGTCGACCGTCGAAACCTGGAAAAATTCGGGATTCGTTCCAGTTTGTTCATCCCGTTGGCTCCAGCGAAAACTGTAAACTACGTTCTTACTGCTAACTCGGTTTCCGAAAAACGAACGTGGTCGGATGAAATTATCTCCCGTATCCGGTTGCTCGGAGAGATTTTTACTGGAGCGCTCGTTCGCAAATCTGCGCAGGAAGAATTGGCGAGGCTCAAAGACCGGCTACAGGCGGAAGCCGAGTACCTTCGATCCGAGATCAAATTAACGTACCGGTACGAAGATATCATCGGGGAAAGCAAAGCGATTCGTGAAGTGTTGATGAAAGTCGAGCAAGTAGGACCTACTGATTCGTCCGTACTGATCACAGGAGAAACCGGGACGGGAAAAGAACTGATTGCGCGGGCGATTCACAGTCTCAGCTCACGCAAGAATCGTGCAATTGTAAAAGTGGATTGCGGATCGCTGCCGGCAACCCTCATTGAAAGTGAATTGTTCGGTCGTGAAAAAGGCGCCTATACCGGCGCGTTAACGAAGAAGAGAATTCCATCTTGTACATGGAACACTGGCGAACCAATGAGGCATTGACGAAGCATATTCGATCGGATCTGTTCAGAAGAATTCTGACTGTTATGGAGTTGAGTGAATTTTCCCCGCAGATCACTTTTGAAGAACAGGGAAAAACACAGGGAATGGAATTAATTGTAAATTTAAGAGAGGGCGCTCTTTGAGTGATATCAACCTTTTGCATATTCAATTTCAAATTAGATAACCAGGAGAGATTCATGAAAGTTGGAAGAATGTTTTCAGCCGTTCTCATCGCGCTTTTCTGCGCGAGCCCGGCGTGGTCCGAAGTCACCGCTGCCGGGACGAAATTAGATCCAAAAGCGGATCAGCTTCTGCGCAGCATGAGCGATCTGCATGGCAAATCAAACAACTTTACTTTTCGCACTTCCGAAGTGCACGACCGCATGCGACCTACCGGAAAAATGGTGCAGGCCCAGGTAACACGGCAGGCCACTGTACACAGACCGGATGGACTCATGTTTCGCGCGTCAGTCAAGGCTCCGGATGCTGAGCGCGAGCTCGGCCTCTGGTATGATGGAAAGACGCTCACACTGCAATCCGATAAGGAAAAAGTTTATTCACGTACGAAAATGCCGCCTACAATCGACGATGCAATTGATTACGCCGGGGAGTATCTCGATATGCCGATGCCGATGGCTGATGTTTTCTACAGCTCTCCGTACGATGCAATGATGAGCCCCGACACAACCGGTGGCTATGTGAAACTGGAAAAAATCGGAGAAAAGTCCTGCCATCAACTTGCATTTCAGAATTCGGTAGTGGACTGGCGTATCTGGATTGCCGAGGGCGATCAGCCGCTGCTCTGCCAGCTGGAAATTACGTACAAACTGGATGAAGGAAAACCGAAAGCCCTGATGACATTCATGGATTGGAACTTTGCCCCTGAAATCGCTGCAGACACGTTTGCGCATCAGCCGCCTGCAGATTTCGCGAAAATCAAAATCATCGGCCGCGTTCCTTTAAACGAGGAACAACCGCAGACTCAGCCACAAACCGCCCCAAAGGAGTAATCATGAAAAGCAAATTCAAATCATTTTGCATTCTTTCCTGCGCAGTTCTTTCCTGGACAGCGCTGGTTCCCTCGAATCTCTGGTCTGCGGAAAGGACCAAACGCAGCACAACATCGACTCGCACAAGCACAACCACAAGATCCACTTCCGGTTCGTCAGTCAGGCAAGCGAATGTGAATCAAAACGTAAACGTGAATCGCAATGTCAACGTAAATCAAAACGTAAATGTAAACCGTAATGTAAACGTGAATACGAATACAAACGTGAACCGCAATTACCCGACTCGCACGTATCAGGGTGAGGAAGTTGCGGTTGCAGCCGGCCCTCGTGGTGTAGTTGCCGTAGGTGAAGAAGGTGCTGCCGCTGCAAATCGCTACGGCGCTGTTGCCGTGGGTGAAGAAGGTGCTGTTGCCGTGGGACGTTACGGCAACGCCGTATACAGAGGAGAATACTACGACGACTATGAAGGCTGGAAAGTGGCCGCCGGAGTAGCAACAGGAATCGCTATCGGCACCATGCTGGCCAGACCGCCTGCGTCTTCTACTACAATTGTAGTAACAGGAACCTCTTATTATTACAATGATTATGTGTTTTACTCCCAGGTCTATCACCAGGGCCAGGTCGTGTATCAGGCGATTCCGGCGCCTGCAGGAGCCATCATTGTGACGCTACCTCCCGGTTGCTCGGTCAAAATTGTCGGCGGCGTCTCCTATCACTTCTGCAGCAACACGTATTACATGAGAATGAGCAGTGGCTACAAAGTCGTTGTATTTTAGTCAGATAAAATAGCGTTTTGTAGCGGGATGCCAGCATGAATCAGAATC
>Ga0247727_10016976_pt1 | contig 11652 bp, 12 predicted proteins | sample WisWelCaveWW1625_FD_202498 | JGI IMG/M metagenome (GOLD analysis project Ga0247727, IMG submission 202498) | Biofilm microbial communities from Wishing Well Cave, Virginia, United States - WW16-25 | ecosystem: Environmental > Aquatic > Deep subsurface > Groundwater > Cave microbial mat | place... | reverse complement strand
GATTCATTTCCGGTGATTTCTTTTTTCGCATTTTGGATTCGTGTGTTGAGATCTGTCATGGCGAATAGTATAGCAGAATTAGATTTCCAACGCCGCAAAATCTTGAGGATTCCCCAACGGGAAACGCGCCGCAGACGAATCGATTCGTTTGATCAAACCCAACAGGACGTCCCCGCTTCCTGCCTCGACGTAGGTCTGGATTCCGTTTTCAAGCATCGCCTTCACTGATTCGGTCCACCGCACGCGCGATTGCATTTGCGCTTTGATGTCGGCGCGCAACTCGTCGGCTGACGTCATTACTTTGGCATGGACATTCCCAATCACAGGAATGGACGGTGTTTTCATTTCACACGAATCTACTGCGGAGTTCCATTCGGCTTGAATCGAATTCATCAACGGAGAATGTGCGGCAATACTGACAGCCAAAGCCACCGCGCGTTTTGCGCCCGCGGCTTTTGCCCCAGCCATCGCGCGTTCGAGCGCGGGTTTGTGCCCCGAGATCACCACCTGCCCGGGACAGTTATCGTTTGCGACTTGCGCAACTTCATCCGCAGTGCTTGCCTCTGTGCAGACTTTTTCCAGCGTGGGAATATCCACGCCGAGGATCGCCGCCATGCCGCCGGGACTCATTTCACCCGCGCGTTTCATCAACTCCCCGCGCGTGCGGACGAGTTTTAGCCCGTCAGAAAGAGATAACGCGCCAGAGGCGGTGAGAGCAGATAACTCGCCAAGCGAATGCCCGGCAACAGAAGCAGGCTTGAGCGGAGTCAGATGCGTGAACGTCATCCACGCGGCAACCGAGTGGACGTACAACGCGGGTTGCGTATTGACCGTGTCATTCAGTTCTGTGTCGGGTCCATCCCACATCAGTTTCGAGAGATGGAAGCCGAGGATGGAATCCGCTTCGTCAAATATTTGCTTTGCGATTGGGTATTGTCCAGCGAGGTCTTTGCCCATGCCGACGGCTTGCGAGCCTTGCCCAGGGAAGATAAATGCTGTGGTTTGAGGGTTGAGTTTCATACGATTTAAAACACAAACGGGTCGTGTTCGTCACGACCCGTTTGTACGCTTATAGCGTGGGCGGGATGATCCTTCGATGAACTCAGGACGGCGCCCCGCCCTTACGCATTCTTTTTCTTTTCTTTCTTCACTTCGACGACTTCGCGACCTTCGTAAAAGCCGCAGTTGGCGCAAACCGTGTGCGGAAGGCGCATCGAACCGCAATTCGAGCAGTTGGTGAGGTTGCGGGGTTGCAAAGCATCGTGGGCGCGGCGCATGTTGCGGCGGCTCTTCGAATGTTTGCGTTTTGGATGTGGGGGCATTCGTCTTACTCCTTTATAAAATCAATAGTAACGACTTTGCGAAGCACTCTTTAGAGTAAGTCGTTACTACGCCGTTAACTGAAGCGGGCAGATTATAGCGGCATGAGGTGGGTGCGTCAAGTACGAGATGGGCGTATAATCGCAATCATAAACCGAATCTGGCAAACTCGCTAAACACGTCTGAAAGGAGTGTTTATGGATACAAACTCTTCCCCATCAAATGTCCTTGCCCGCTATAAAATCAACAGGAGCGGATATAACGCAGTCATCCTGATCATTGGATTAGCCCTGGGCGGAATCATCGCCTTCCGCATGATCGGTCAATCCAACGAAGAACGGCTTGTCACCCTTTCGATGATCTGTTTTCTGTTCCTTGGAATCACCGCCTTCATCATCGTTTTCTCATCCATCAGCGTGAATGCCATCGAGGCAACCACGGCGGGAACTGTAGATTTCATCTCGCGCGTAAAACGCGACTCTGTCCCACGCAACTCGCTCGTTCGAATTGAGGGTTTCACAACGCGGGGTTCCAAGGGAGGAAGCGCCTTTTACGCACGGTTTATCTTCGCCAGCGAACCTCAAAAGGAAACGAAAAAGGATGTTATTCTGCCTTCGCGAAGCGATCCCGCACCGGAGGAATTTGTGCGTCAACTCGAAAAATTGAACCCGCAATTGGACACGTCCAAATTCTGGGCGTGGGTGAATGAATAACAGACCTCACGCAGTATGCAATCCCGAAGGGATGGGATGATTCTAGTTTTGATGCCAGGCCCGGAAATAATCCCGAAGGGATGATATGATTTCACGCAAACCCATGACATCCCTTCGGGATTGATAAAAACATTCCGAACCCTCTATAATCGTTTCACTCCTTCGGAGTTTTTCCTGCGTACGGTAAATGAAGAAGGAAGGAGTTGGATACAATGGCAACGATCATTCTTATCCTGGCGGCGGCAATCGCGCTGGTTCTCGTTGTGATTCTGGTCAGCAGGGGAAGAGGGCAACAGGGAAACACCCACCATGATGGAATGTATTACAGCGCGCACGACAGCCATCAAAGCGGCTCGAAGCATCACACAGGCGACTTGGGCGGCAGAGACATCAGTCACCACGATGGTGGAGGATTCGATTGGGGCGACAGCGGCTCTGGCGGCGATGGTGGTGGAGGAGACGGAGGTGGGGGCGAATAGAAAGCACATGATTATTATCAAAGATTACGATCCTGAATGGCCCCAACAATTTGAAACCATTCGATCATCCCTGCTCGATATTTTAGGACCCACAGCCTTGCGTATTGACCACATAGGGTCAACGTCGGTCCCTGGCTTGGGGGCAAAGGATGTAATTGACGTCCAAGTGACCGTTCAGGAGTTAAGCCCAAAAGTTATCCAAAAACTCGTCAATGCAGGGTACGAGCATCGGGGAAACATCACACATGACCATATCCCGCCTGGCGAAAAAAATGATCCCGATTTATGGGCAAAACTCTTTTTCAATCAACCTGTGGGACAGCGGCGCGCAAATATCCATGTGCGGATTGAGGGCAACCCGAATCAACGATATCCGTTGTTGTTTCGAGATTACCTGCGCGCTCACCCAAATTCAGCCAAATCTATTGACATTATCAAGCGCGAAATCGCAAAACGACACGCGGAGGATATGGAGGCGTATTACGATATCAAAGATCCAGTCTATGACCTGATCTGGGATGCCGCCCTCGACTGGGCAAAATACGTCGACTGGAAACCCGATCAATCAAGGTGAGCTATAAATTGCTGATTTCTTGCGATCCCATGTCTTTGGGATGGCGTTTGACGTTCGACAGGCTCAGTCCAGGGTTATGAAAAAGAATGTACTGCCGCACCCACAAAACGTACGTTTTTTTCAGCGCGGAGGAAATATTGTTTCAGGCGGATTTGGTCACGCAGTTGGTCAAGGAGTTTTTTTGGCGGAAGCTGTGTCATTTTCTTGTCCGTAGGTCTAGGCGGATGTATAATCTGTACATACGTAATTATACAGTCTACACGCTGTATAACCACCCTGTATGGGGTATTATACAGCCGTTGGCTGTATAAATCATAGTTCGGCGGCAGCCTATAAGTAGTTTACAATCTCCGTATGATTCTTGGTTAAGCCACTGCGACTGGTATTGCACTTGGAGACCATTATGGCAAAACAATTGAATCAAGGTTCTAAAAATAATAAAACCAACCCACAACCAAAATTCATTTTTGGTGTAGTGGGAGTCTTTATCATAATATTTGGTTTGATTGCGTTTAGTGTTCTTTATAAATTGGGGCAACAGCAGTCCCTGTCCACTCCTACGATTGACCCGACAAAAATTGCGCTTGAGATCGAAGCAACAGCCATGCGGAATTTTTTGACCTCTCAGGCAGCGACATTGTGGCCTTCCAATCAGCCTTTGTCCACTACCCCGACGTCCGCATTTCTTTCTATACCGCTCCTTACTAATGAGAATGAGGGGTATGCGCTTCGCTACCCCGCTGAATATCATGTCGTCTTTTTTGGCAGATCTATCTGCTTCACTCTCGCGCAGACAGACGGTCGTCCAAGCGCGTGCCATGTCGCAAACGCGATTCTCGACGTCAGCGACGCGAATAGGCGAACTCTTGCAAACGTCGCTGATGAATTAGCCGCCAATGGGAATCCAAGTGTTGAAGTTACACGCACCAATGTGAAGATTGGCGGTGAGGACGCAATCTTGTTGGATAACATTTATACCCATGATGTTCTTCGACAGTTGGTGGTTATTCACAACAACCGTTCTTATGTGTTCACCTTCGTTCCTTGGGTGGCGGGAATTGATGAGTTCCAAAGACCCCAGAGCCTATACTCAACCTTGACCGTGTCGTTCACCTTCTTGGACAAGCCATGACCACAGACATTAATAGGACTTACGCAAAACCCAAGACGAATCCGCTAATCCTCGCTAATCCACACTAATCTCTTTTATATTCGCGAAGATTAGCGTAGATTAGTGGACAAATGGTTTATTCTGCGTAAGTCCTGATTAACTCGGATTATAGGGCGCGTTCACAAGAAAGCCGCCGAACAAAGCGTGCACTGGACAGGTGGGATTCGTCGCCATTTTCAAGCATTTTTCTGGGTTCGAGTTTTTCCTGCCCGCAAGCAGAATCCACGCCCGCCCACTTGCGGCTAACGCAAACCGTTGAGTCAAATTCTCCTTTCGCTTGGAACAAGCGCTACGCAAAAAAATATCGTTTGCAAGTGATGAGGGAAATAAAAATAAACCAACCCAATCCCATAGTAAAATGAGGGCATGGAATTTCAGATCGCGGTTGCGAAGGTCAATAAATACGCCACCTCCGAAAGCGGCGATACGCTGGAAGTTGTCGAACGCCCCAACGGCGGACTCTCCGTCGTCCTTGCAGATGGGCAGACCTCAGGGCGCGGGGCAAAGGCGGTTTCGCAACTGGTCGTTCGCAAAGTGATTGGCTTGCTTGCCGAAGGAGTCCGTGACGGAGCCGCGGCGCGCGCCGCGTCCGACGCGTTGTTTACAGACAAACAGGGGAAAGTAATTTGCACTTTGAATATCGCTTCGTTGGATTTGCACAGCGGAACAATCGTCCTCACACGTAATAACCCTGCCCCATTGTTCGTTTGCCGCGGCGAACAAATTGACAGGGTTGATTCGGAAAGCATTCCGCTGGGGACTTCGCGGGATGTACGTCCGCTCATCACAGAATTTCCAATTGAGGCGGGGTTGACCGTTGTGATCTACACCGATGGACTCACACACGCCGGCGAACGACGCGGTCAGCCCATGAACGTCGGCGAAGCGATACGATCCATTCTCGAAGATCAAGACCCCATCCCACAAGAACTTGCCGATTCACTTTTGGCACACGCTGTCAGCCTTGACGAGAATCGTCCAGCGGACGACATCAGCGTTTTGGTGCTGAAGTTCACCCCACACACCGGCGATAACGTCCGACGCATGACCGTCCGCCTGCCTCTCGAAGGAACAATCAGATCATGAGACTCGCGTTGCGGCGCTGGACGGCAACCTGGCGCGATACCATCATCTTGTTCAGGGAATTTCAGACCCCGCTTGCATTGTTCACTTTGACTGTCCTCATTGGCGCATTTACATACACATCGATTGCCGCACATGTTGGGGAGCCAGTAGGAGGCTATACGGAAGCGGTTTACATTGCCCTCACTTCTGCGTTTATGCAGTTCGGAGGGGATTTCCCCAGAAATATCTATTTACAATTATTTCATATCTTCATGCCGATCGTCGGGATCAGCGCGCTTGCGCTTGGGCTGGCTGATTTTGGAAGCCTGTTCTTCAACCGACGGGCGCGCAACAAGGAGTGGGAGGTGGCAGTGGCGTCAACCATGAAAAAACACACGATCATCGTTGGGTTGGGACATTTGGGTTTTCGAGTCATTCAAAAATTAAACGAAATGGACAGGCAGATGGTTGTCATCGAACTTAACCCTGCCACCGACCTGATCAGCGCGGTGCAAAAGATGAAAATCCCTGTCATTCAGGAAGACGCCACGCGCCCCGCCGCGCTCGAAGCGGCAAACGTCAAAAGCGCGCAGACGATCATCCTCGCCAGCCAAAACGACGCGATGAACCTGCAGATCGCGCTCAAGGCTCGCACGCTCAACCCAAAAATTCAGGTTGTCATCCGCATCTTCGATCAGGATTTCGCGCAGGCATTGCGCGACCAGTTCGGGTTCACAGCGTTGAGCGCAACAGAGATGGCGGCGCCCGTCTTTGCCTCCGCCGCAGCTGGCGCGGATGTCACACATCCGATTTCCATTGAGGGACAGCAACTCAGCCTTGCCCGCTTTACCATTTCGCCGTCTTCACGCATCGCCAATAAAACCGTCGGCTACGTGGAGGACAACTACAGTCTCAACGTCATTCTGCTCAGGCACGATCAGCAATCTGAAATCCATCCCAAAGATACGCGTCCCCTGCACCCTGGCGACACACTCGCCGTTCTTGGCGGTCCCGAACAACTCAGGAAATTAATGCAACACAGTCAGTAGGGGCGACCCGTCAGGATCAATCAGAATCCACTTTAACGCTGGGCGGGTCGCCCCTGCTAAAAGGTGAAACACCAATCGAAAATCTCATGGAGCATCCAAGTAAAAGACCACTGATCGGTGTCGTCGGTCCCTGCGGATCGGGAAAATCCACGTTGATCGCGGGTCTCGAAGAGCGCGGCTTCGCCTGCCGCCACATCGCGCAGGAACATTCCTACGTGCAAGCCATGTGGCAGATCATCACCAAGTCGGATGTTTTGATCTACTTGAATTCATCTTTTTCCACAAGCACAACGCGCAGAAAATTAAACTGGCTAGAAAAGGATTACCACGAACAACTTCGCAGGCTCGCCCACGCGCGCGCTCATGCAAATATTTTTATTGATACGGATGACTTGACCCCCGATGCCGTCCTCCAAAAAGTTTTGGATTCGCTAAAGAAAATGGACTCATGAAAAAAATCTTCGCCTCATTCCTAACCATCAGCCTGCTCGCCGTTTCCTGTGCCTTTCCCACGCTGACAGCGACTCCCCTGCCGATAACGACTCCCCAGACCACTCCCGATCCGCTTGAGACCGCGTGGGACGACCGCGCCATCTTCAAAGATGGACTCGTCCCCTCAGCGCAAGCCGCGCTGGATCAATTAGACGGCGCAAGCGTCTATCACATTGAACTCGATATTGCCGACGATCTCTACCACGTCACAGGCACAGAGGAAGTGAGATACACAAATAGAGAAGATGGGTCTTTGAACGAAGTTCTGTTCCGCCTGTTTCCAAACATTCTCGGCGGAAAAATGCAGGTATCAAATTTACGCGTGGACGATTTAACTACGTGGCCCAAATATGAACTCAATAAGAGCCTGATGATCGTTCCGTTTGTAAAGCCGCTCGAACCCGGGCAAAGCGTTGTCATTCACATGGATTTCTCAGTCACCGTCCCGACAACAGTTGACCTAAATTACGGCGTGCTTGCCTACGCCGAGGATGTGCTCGCGCTGGCGCACGCCTATCCCATGATAGCGGTATACGACGACGAAGGCTGGAACGCGGAAATCCCGCCGCAGGATGGAGATGTCACTTATGCGGACGCGTCGTTTTACATTGTGCGAGTCACCGCGCCAAAGGGATTAACGCTGGTTACGTCCGGGCATCGAGTCAGTTTTGACGAAGCCGGGCAGGCTCAGGCGTTGACAGTGGCGAGCGGTCCGGCGCGGGATTTTTATCTCGTGGCGAGTCCGCTTTATGAAGAAATGTCGCAAATAGTGGATGGAGTCACAATCCGCAGTTATGCTCCGAAAGATTCAGTGAATGGCTCGCAAATGGTTTTGGATGTGGCATCAAGAGCGATGAAAGTCTACAGCGAACGATACGCGCCGTATCCGTACACCGAACTCGATTTTGTTTCAACACCCACGCTTGCGCTCGGTATCGAATATCCGGGGATGGTCGCGATCACTTCATGGGTGTACGATGTGAACAATGAGGCGGCGGACATATACCTGGAATCAACTGTTGCCCATGAAGTGGGACATCAGTGGTTTTACAATCTTGTGGGCGATGACCAGCTCGATGATCCGTGGCTCGATGAAGCGTTGACTCAATTCGTCACTTTGCAATACTACGTTGATGAATATGGCGCGGAGGGAGGAGAAGAATTTGTCAACGAGCTTGAATCCCGCTGGGCAGGCGTGGGAAACGAAAAGATTCCGATTGGGCTGCCGGTAGCTGGGTATACCGGCTGGGAGTATGGAGCCATCGTCTACGGGCGAGGACCGTTGTTCTTCGTCGCGCTCAAGGAGGAGATGGGCATGGAGACATTCGACGCGTTTCTGAAAGAATACACTCAATCGCTTTCATGGAAGATTTCCACGCCTGAAACCCTGCAGTCATTCGCCGAAAAAAATTGCGCCTGCAACCTGGATGCAATTTTCAATGAATGGGTGTATTGATCCAGACTTCGGAAGTCTTTTTTGAAACTACCCGTCTTGGCAAGATAACAAGCAGACCGTAATGCATCAAGATAAAATGTTACTTTGGTGGTAACGTTGCATCAAGAGAGAATGTTACCGAGAAATTTTCCAAAGTTTGGCAGTTTTTTGGTCAATCCGTCGCCGAAGTTCGGCGGGATTGAGTTGGACATACAAGTTCATAAGTTGCGCCTTGGCTTTCACCGAATATCGTTGCGTTCGAGTACACGCTGGTAAGGTGTTTTGGCAGGATCATACCGTTTGTGGGTCTGATTGCCAATACGTTCTTTGGCAATCAGTTTGAGAGACGGCTGAAAGAAGTTGATATAGTGCCGTAAATCATCATAGATACTTTCCAGGAGAGCCAGTTCCTGCCCTGTTTCCCAGCGATCATAGCCAACGGTATGACGCACAACGGACCAGTTCTTCTGTTCGACATGCGCCTGATCGTTTTTCTTGTAAGGGCGAGAACGGGTGAAGGTGATCTTCTCATCCAGACAGTAGCGGTATAACAGATCGTTAATAAACTCACTGCCATTATCCGAATCGATGTCGAGCAAAGGAAAGGGCAGTCTTTGACGCATCCGGTGGATGGCTTCCGAAACCATCTGTTGCGAGCGGTGTAGCAGGGCAGTGACATCCGTCCAGCCTGTAGAAATGTCCGTACAGGTCAAAGTATTCAGGAATTGACCTTCTGGGGTGTTGCCACAGTGCGCGACGAGGTCAATTTCCATGAAGCCAGGTTGTTCTTCGTCCCAGGCTGTGAAGGTGCGTACTGAAATTAGGTTTTTCAGCAGGCTGCCAGGTTTGGTGGTACTCAAACCATGCAGTGCCTTTATTCGGACAGGACGCAAGCAGCGATCGATGCTGGCTGAACTGATTTTCAAGAGCAGTTCTTTTGTGTCTTTGCAAAGTTCGATTTCTGTGCAGCGTTCCAGCACTCGAATAGCTTCTGGTAAAAATGGTTGTAAACGCTTGGAACAGATATGTCCATAGATCTCCCAGATCTGTTCAAGCGCCTGCACCACTTCGCCACGATAGATAGTTTTGTAGGATTTGCTTTTCCTTTTAAGGTGGTTTTGAACTTGAATTTGCTTTTTGAGCACCCGGATCGCATGTTTCCGATGGTAGCCAGTGATCAATGTAAACTCATCCAACATTTTCTGCTTTTCGACCTTGCTCGCTTTCAGGTACCTGGGTTGCACTACTTCCAACAATTCGCGCTTGCTTTTCAGGCTCATCATGATACTCCTCCGATAGGCTTGTGCGCCTATCGGAAAGTAACATTTCCCCTGATGCAACGATGCTTTCCATAGTAACATTTCCCGTGATGCAATTCGAGACTTCCGAAGTCTAAGATGTTCAAGTATAATCACCGCCACGTGGCGCTACAGCGCCACATTTTCTTGGATGGAGAGACCCTAGCATGTTCCGTAACCTGACCAATCGAATCATTATGATCGTGCTTGTGCTTGCTCTGGCGTTGTGGGTTGACCTGAGCGACGAAATTAAACTTCCCAACCCAACCGATGAAGGTACTTTCTTATTTACAAGAGATGTAAAACCACGCCTCGGGCTTGACCTGCAGGGTGGTTTGCAGGTCCTTCTCGAAGCCGACCTCCCCGCTGAGACCGAAGTGACACGCGATGCTATGAATACCGCCCGCGACATCGTGGAGAACCGAACGAACGCGCTCGGTGTGAGCGAAAACCTGATCCAGGTGGCGGGCGAACGCAGAATCGTCGGCGAATTCCCGGGCGCGGAAGATACAGACGCCATTCTCGATATCATCCAGCAAACCGGTTTGCTCGAGTTTGTTGACACTGGCGATTTCACCCCAGAGGAAGCCGCAATCCTGCAAACAGATTTCGCAACAGGCTCCTCAACAGAACCCGTCCCTCCTGTTGATGGAACACAATCCGCAACAATTTATCACACCATAATGACTGGCAAAGAACTCCGCAGTGTCAATGTGGGATTGAACGCCAGCAATCAACCCGGAATTGATTTTGTCCTCACAGGCGAAGGCGCAACAATTTTCGCCGAACACACCGCCGCAAATATCGGAAAGACATTGGCAATCGTGCTGGATAAGACTGTTGTTTCAGCGCCCAACATTGACGAGCCCATTCCCGATGGGCAGGGACAGATCAGCGGGAGTTTCACACCCGAATCCGCGAACGCACTCGCCGTGCAACTGCGCTATGGTTCACTCCCCATCCCGCTCAAGGTCGTTGAGACGCGAATCATCGGTCCTACACTTGGTGAAGACTCACTGCAAAAGAGTCTGGTCGCGGGTTTGGTTGGCATGATCATTGTCATATTGTTCATGGGGATTTACTATCGTTTGCCCGGCGTCGTTGCAGACCTCTCGATTCTCTTCTATGCCGCGATTGCGTTCGCCGTCTTCAAATATTTCCACTTCACGCTCACGCTCCCCGGCATCGCAGGCTTTTTGCTCAGTACCGGCGCGGCTTTGGATGCAAACATCCTGATTTTCGAGCGCATCAAGGAAGAACTTCGCAACGGGCGCAACCTGTCGCAGGCAGTAGACCAGGGCTGGACGCGCGCCTGGCCCTCCATCTGGGAATCGAACGTGACAACGATCATCACATCTGTAATTCTTTACTGGTTCGGTTCCACTTTTGGAGCCACCATCGTAAAAGGCTTTTCTCTCACACTTGCATTGGGCGTTGGCATTTCGTTGTTTACCGCCATCTACATCACGCGCACCCTGCTTGCTCTCTTCCTGCAAACATTCAAGCCAACCAACCTGCAACGCTGGTTTGGAATATAGCGCAGGACGCGTTCTCTAACGCGTCTGTCGGCGTAAGAGAACGCCGACTACACCCTAAAATAGGAACAACAAATGATAGACATCCTCAGCAAACGTTATCTTTATTTCCTGGTCTCCGTGTTGGTGATCCTGCCCGGGCTGATTATTCTTGGTACGCGAGGGCTCCCGCTCTCGATTGACTTCACCGGAGGCTCTCTCCTCGAAGTGCAGTTTGAAGAAGGCAAGACTCCCCAACCCGCCGAACTCGTGAGATTGTATGAAACCGCCGGCATTGACGATGCCCAGGTCCAAACCACAGACAGCGGCACCCTGCTCATCCGCTCGTCGTTCCTCGAAAACGAAAAACGCGACAGTGTGCTATCCGCCATGGAAACAGAATCAGGTTCAGACGTGGCAGTGATCCGCTTTGACAGCGTCGGTCCGAGCATTGGTTCGCAAGTCGCATCCCGCGCCGCGCTGGCAGTGGGCATCGCCGCACTCGGAGTTGTCCTCTTCATCACGTATGTGTTCCGCAATGT
>Ga0247727_10016975_pt1 | contig 11653 bp, 8 predicted proteins | sample WisWelCaveWW1625_FD_202498 | JGI IMG/M metagenome (GOLD analysis project Ga0247727, IMG submission 202498) | Biofilm microbial communities from Wishing Well Cave, Virginia, United States - WW16-25 | ecosystem: Environmental > Aquatic > Deep subsurface > Groundwater > Cave microbial mat | place... | reverse complement strand
ATATTTTTTAAAGCATAAGTTTCAGTCAAAGCTCTATCAATAATCGCGTCTTCCTCACTAGTTAACCCTCCCAACATAACTCGAAATAGTCCCACTAAATTTATAATATTACTTCTTAAAACTTCTCCCACGGATTCATCTTCCCCTGGTTTCGCCACATCAAAGGGATTAATATGATGGGAAGAATTTAAAGAAATATTAAAATAACGACCACCTACTGATTCCGCTAAAAATTCATATTCTTTTTCTGGATCAATAATTATTACATTAGCATCAAACATTAAAGTTCTGAGAATTTCCAATTTCATAGTATAAGATTTTCCAGATCCAGATTTAGCAAAAATCATACTATTATAATTTTCCAAAGAAAATCTATCGAAAATAATTAAAGAACCATTATGCCGATTAATGCCATATAAAATTCCTTTATCACTAGATAAATCAAAAGAGACAAAGGGAAAAAAAGAGGACAACGGGGAAGTATTTAAACGATTAGTAATTTTTAATTCATCAGTACAAAAAGGTAAAATGGATTTTAAAGCCTCGGCCTGTTGAAATAAAGCTGGCTTCACATAAATTAATCTAGATTCTAAAAGATTTTTAATTTCAGTTTCAGTTTTTTGAATTTCTTCTTCTGTGTCGCCATAAACTGAAATATATAACGCCACTTCAAACATTTTTTCTTCAGCCTGCATCAAAGAATCACGCAAATCTTCTAAATCTGTGAGAGCAGTTTCTAATTTCGGATCTCGCACTTCCCCTTTTTCTTCTTTAATCATAATCTGGGATTCCACTTCCGCAACTTTTTTTTGAAAATCCTTCATTACTTCTGTAGTATCTAAGGGGGTAATGTGAATAGAAACATTAAAAATTTTATCTAAATTTACCACCGGAGACAACCAAGAATCATTTAAATATCTCGGATAAGAAATTACAAAATAACTTCTAACCAATTTCCCAGATAAATTCATAGATTTAGATTCCACCCCCACCGCGGAAGGCGCCAACAAATCTTGTAATTCCATTTTCGCGGCATTATAAATTTCTTCTGGTTTTTGTACAACTGGTGCAGCTTTGGTATCTGTATTTTTTTTGAAAATATCTAATAATCCCATAATTTAATTATTATAGCAGATAATATTTTTGAATTTATTTTAAATTGTTTTGAACTCAAAAATCAATCACAGTCTTTTTAAGAAATAATTTTTTTGTAGATTAATTTATTTTGTGTTTTTTGTAAATTAGTTTGTCTTTGGGAAATGGTTTGATTTGAGGATTCCACCGCGCCGCGGTGGAATCGTGTCTTCGGAATTTCGAATTCAGAAAATTAATTTTAATTATTCTTCAACTTGATTTAAAGTCGGTGCATCAAGTTCATTGGGATTAAAAATTTTATAATAAAGTTCCACTAAATCTTCAGTCTGAGTTAATTCTATTTTCAAACCTAAAGAAGTTAAAGTACTTTTTACCACATTTACTCTTTGTAAAAGAGAATTATAATTTTTTAAAAATTCTTGATCGCTCATTCGGCTAGATCCAAAACCAGTCACACTAGGCACATCATAAGGCACCACAATGAAAAAACTTTTAGTCATAATAGCTTGTTGCTCTGTAAATTTTTGCACAAAATCTATATATTCTCTAATTTGAATTTTTAATAAATCTTCCACCACTTCTTTTTCTCTTTGTCTTAAAATATTTAAATAATTTCTAATATCTAATCTTCTCGATTGCAAAAAAATTTGTATATTAAAATCTAAAGAATTTAAAAAAGTTTGGAAACCATTAATAGCCGCCGTTTGTTCATCCGCACTTTTTAAAGAAAGATTTAAAGAAGATGACGATAAAACCGCTCGCATATTTCCATCATTTAAAATTACAATTCCATTTCTAATTTCACTAATGGGTACAAATTTCTGAGTCGCATTTTTAATCATGCTTTTATTATATCATCGCCTTTCATTATGAGAGAATCCAAATAAACATTCATTTGTTTATTGGAATAAAACTTTCTAGAAAGATTTTGTTTTTTCTGAATATCTAATTCTACAACTTCTAAAAGTTCTTCTAGAGTCGGACTCATTTGTGGAGTAATATTAAAATATTTTTTCATTATTTTTTAAACTCTAAATCTATTTCTTTCTTTCAGAATTTCTTCTCTTAAATCTCTGGTGATATTTTTGGGTTTTTCTGGTTGATTTAAAACATCTAATTTTTTAGAGAGATTTTTAATTTGTTCAAAAGTAAAATGTTTGATTTCCCCTTTTTCTCCATCAGATTTTAATGCAGAAAAATTTTCTCCAAATCTTTTAATTTCCAGTTCACCCTGTCTCAGTCTTTCATTGGAATTATTTGATAATTTATTTTGATTAAAAGAAGTTGCCTGTTGAGGATTTTCTCTTTTTTGCCAAACATAGATTTTGCTACTTAAAAAATATTTAAAACCAGCTTGCAAAACATCTCCAAAAGGTCTTTCATTAATTTTTACAAAAGCTAAAGCTAAAAAAGTTCCTGAAACTAAAATAATTAAAGGCATGGAAACATAAACTGGTAAAAGTTTCCAAAAAATATAAGCAAAAGCTATGGCCCCTAATAAATATCCAAATTCTTTAAAAGTAAAGGGGCCGAAAATTTTATCTTCTACATCTAAAAATTGTGGCACTCTAAATTGCATATTGTTTTATTATACACTCTCTCGATAAGGATCGAGAGCAGTTTGTCTTTGATCTTCTTCATCAGCAATCTTTTTTACATTTTGTCTTTCTTTAATTTGCTCTTCCTCCTCTCTCTTTTTAATCAATTCTTGTATATCAAAATTTTGTTTTTCCCCTTCTGCTAAATTTTCCTCTAAAACTTCTTTCATCTGATTGCTAGTTTCATTAGTTTCTAAGATCTCACCTCTTCTTTTTTGTTCTAATTCTAATTGCTGCTTTTTTTCTGATTCTTCTCTAGCTAATCTGGTTTGAATTTCTGCTTCTTTAGATTTTTCTAATCTTTTTAATCTTTCTTCTTCTTCTAATCTAATTTGTCTCATTCTTTCTTTAACTTTTTCAATATCAATAATTTCTCCCGGCTGAATATTTATTTTGGATAATAATGATTCACGATTATGAGCGCCTGAATTATTTTTTGCATTCTCTAAATCATTTATTTTTTCATCAGTTTGGCTGGGATCAGATTTTTTATATTCAAAAGTATTAACTTTTCCTTTTAAATTTCCAGTATTTTCTAAAAGAAGTTTTCGCAATTCTTCCCTGTCAGTTTCTTCTCTCTCTTCTCTTAAAGTTACATGTCGAATATTTTTATTAGTCACTTTACTTTCCAAAATTTGTTTACGCACTGGGGCTAAAATATATGCATCAATATCTTTTAAAATCAGTTGCACATTTAATTCCTCAATTAAAATTCCACTAATTTTAAAACTTTCCATTAAAGTATTTTTCGCTTCACTAGTAGAAAGTAATCCCACTAAAATTGAAATTGCCACATTTTCAATAATTACATTTTCTTTTTCACCTTCTAATTTTTGTAATTTGCAAATTAGGGAAATATTTTTAGGAAATTCTTCCGACAAAATATAATTTTTCACTTCTAAACTAGCTTTATTAAAAGCCTCATCAAATTTATTCATTACTAAATCATTTGAATTATTAGTATTATTATTTTGATCATTATTTATATTATCATTCGGCATACAATAATTTTTTGTTTAATTATAAAAATTATAACATCAAAACTTGATAAGTTTATAACCGGAATGTCCAAGTTCAAGAATATAGAAATTAAAAAAGGAGCTTTTAAAAACTTCTTTAGAAGACTTTTGATTATTAAATAATCAAATCTTAGTCCTTGTGATAATAAACCACCACATCTTTTATGTGGTGGAGTTTTTTGTTTGCGACCTTTACTCCTAGCGCTATAAAATTCTTACGTCTTTTAGTTTAAACCCTAACCTCACCCAACATATTAAATAAGGGTCAAGTATTTATCCACGAATTCTACCTTCAAACGCAATCCTGGTTCAAAAAAGCCTTATTTTTACAAGACTATTATTGGTTTTTTTGTACGTTACTAACGAACTCACGTATTTTTCCATATTTAGAAATGTCTTCCGCAGTCGGTTTGTGTATATATTGATAATCATCCTCCTCTTTTTTGGTGTTCTGTGACCCTTTTTCTTCTTTAGTATTTTGCTCAGGATTAACGTGGGTATTTTCTTTTGTTGTAGTATCACTAGTTTTATTTTGATTTTGTGTTTCAGTATTGGTTGTGCCAGATTGGCGGGTCTGATTGTTTGTCTCACCTGTTTTTTGATTATTTTGATTTTGTGTTTCAGTATTAGTTGCCACTTTTTCTTTTTCAGTTTCTTGTTTACTACCATGTTTTTTATTCATTTCTTTATGGACATCATTTGCAATTTTTTCTGTAGCCTTTTTTCTTTCTTTTACATTTTTTAAATTTACAGCTTTTTCAAATTCTTTTTTAGTCTCTGCATTGTCTTTTAAATGTTCTCCAAAATTATTTTTTCCACCAAATTGTTCTGCTTCTTTATCTAAATGTTTTATGACTTCAGTCATTCTAGTATTTTCATCAGCTTGATTTAGAGCTGACTTCCAAGCTTCTGAATTATAATCAAATTTTTCAAATTTTCCTCCAAGTCTATCTAAAAGCCCTTTTCTAACAGTATTTCCACCGCCCAAGAATGTCTCATTTATTTCTGTAAACATGCCAGGATTCTCCAATCTTGCTTTTAATCTAGCTTTTTCTTCCTGATTTAAAGCTTGAGCATATTTCCACCTCTCATTTAATTTTTCTCTCTCCGCTGCCTCAGGATTATATTCACTCGTGAATTTATTTTGTAGATTTTTTAGACTCAATGCTTCCCCTTGACCAATATTACCAAATTTTTCGAATTGTTTATTTAAAAATTCATGTCGCGCACCACCTGGTGCTCCAAGAACCCATTTTCCTGGTTCGGTATTAATAGCTTTATCTCTGATATATTTAAGGCCCCTACTGGTTCTTCCAAAAGTTTGTTTTCCAGACCATTTGGAAACCCAAGACGTAGCTTTATTACTAAATTCCCCCGCTAAATGTTTAGCAGTAGTGATGGCAATTTGTAAAAGAGCAATAACCAAAACTGAACCAATTAAAGATTGTATGCCATCAATTTGTGTACTACCAGAATTTAATTGATTAAAAGCTCCCAACATACCAGCGCCCCCATCTTTTCCAGTTACCGCAGCTCCAATTTTTATACTTAAACCCATTAAAAAAACAAAAATTGGAGCCATAATTATATTATTTATAAACATTTCTCTAATTTCTGTTTTCTTTTTATCTAAAAGAGCGAGACCGGTTTCTGGAATTATCATAATTGGTGAAAATACCAATCCTAAAACTAACATAATAGCTCTAAATATCATTAAGACCGCAGCTTGCAGTAAAATAAAAAATGAAGCCAAATTAACTATTAATTGTCCTAAATTATAAATTAAATCTGCCGAGGAAGTTTTTGCTTGACTACCTAAAGGATCTAAAAGACTTTTTATATCTGCCGCTAAAGTGGTTGCCCCTCCACCAGTAATAGCTCTATAAATATAAATAGTTATAATATTAGCTTGATCTATAATAAAAGCCGCAATAGGATATGAAAAATAAACTAAAACTGCTGTGGCTAAAATTGGCCCCATGGCTTTTTTAAAACTCTCATCGTTGTTTATAATTTGTCTAATTAATAAATATAAAATAAATGGTAACACCAAAGATGTAATTAAGGTTAAAATTGTTTTCCAAACTGGATAAATTCCATCCACCCAACCACTGAAATTATAAATTCCCACATTCATGGCCACATTAAAAAGATGCGCCGCTACGGTCATCAATTGAACAGCCAGAGAGTTTATTATAGATATTAATCCTGATATTATTCCTAAAACCGCATTACAATCAGCAGATGTTACTGCTTGATAGAGAGATTGGCATGGTACCATCTCTGATGCATTTTTTGCGTCTGCTAGATTCTCGTCTCTAGTTCGTTCTCCATCTTCCATGACGGTTCTGGCTCCGGCTACATCTCCGGCCTGATTTTTTTTGTCCAATTTTTTTATTTCTTCAGACAATGGAGTATAAACTTCGTCTTGTAAATAAGGTATAACACTATCTGTAAAAAAATCAGGATCAAACCTCGGTATAAATTCTGTCAGACTTATTATGGGGATATTATTCTCTAGGTCACTAATCTCTTTTTCTAAAATTTGAAGAGCGATGTATGAAGCTGCAATATATTTTGTAGTATTACTAGAATCAGTATCACTGGATATAGAATTAAAATGCTTTATAAAACCTTCTAAAGTGTCATCTAAAACCCTGTGTATGACTTGAACCGCATCATCATTGTGTCGAGGTATCCAATTATTAGTCTTGTTATGCTTTGGGTCTTTAGTATCTTTATAATCATTAATAATTTTTGTAAACTCAGCTACAGGATCAGGAATCGGATCAGGTGATGCGGCATCTTGTCCATAAACTACAGGTAAATTAGAAAAATTAATAGTAAAAAATAAAATAAAAACAGCAATAATTAAAAATAGATTTTTCCAAAAAATTTTCATATTCGATTATATAAAATATATTTATATAATAACATTAATAGATAACTTCTACATTTTTTAAGTTTTTATTCTGAATGCAACATTGAAATTTTATTTGTAATTTTTTATTCATATACAAACACAGTTATTATTGTAATTAAAATTGTGGTATCTTTGTTTATTTTATAATAACCACTCACACACCCACATGTTTTTTTAAGATTCTTTAGATTTGATTAAAGTATCATAAGCACCCCTTCTTTCCGCTGCCGCATTTAGATAGCCATTAGCTTTCTCTCTTATAGTGGTAAGCCTCCTTTGCTCTGATTTATCCACATCTTCTTGCCCTTCTGCCACATCTTTCTGTTCCCATTTTTCTTTAGCCTCTAAAACAGTTCCCTCATTTGGGCCATCTTCAAGTGCATCGGTATAGTTTTTATTATCTTTTTCACTTGTGTCTGCATTTGTATTGTTGCCATTTTTCAATTTTTCTTCTAAGTCTAAAAATTTTTCTTCTGCAGTTTTAGCTTTTTCTAAATCTTTTTCTACTTTTGGAATTTTCTTTGTTATTTCTGTAAGTTTTTTATTGATATAATCTGTTTCTTTTTTCATAGATTGAGATTCTGATGGTTTAAATATGATTGTGAGAATTTTATTCTCATTATCACAACTATAACTTTCATCAACAGGGAGTGTTGTAGGTTTTGGGCACAATGTGCTCTTTTCACCACCAATTTTTTTTAGAGCATCAGTTTCTCCATAGATAATGTTTAATTTCTCTTGTATAGCTTCTAAATCAAATTTTAAATTCTTATATTCATCTAATCTGTCTTGCTGAAGATCAGCCATATCTTTATATGCTTTCCCAGCACCTTTACCAAGTTTAACCAGATTTTCTTTATTTTCTTGATCATATTTTTCCGCTTGCTCATCGAGAGCATTAAAGCCATCAGAAATATTACCTAATAAAGCTCCAACTTCTCCTTCTGGAAACATTAATGTTAAGGCAGCAGTAAATGTACTAATACATTTAGCATTTCTTGAAACACCAGCCAGGGACAGTAAAGGAGTATCATCATCAGCAGCAGGAGGAGTGGCAGTACTTTTGGTACAGTCTGCTATAGACTGCAGTATGGCCTTTTGGCCAGTATCTTGATCTGTTGTTACTCCTGCTGGAGTTCTACTGGGGTCTGTAGTATAGTTTTCACAAATTGAATCTGGTTTTGTTGAGTCAAAGTCTAGAACTGGATTACCCTCTTTATCAGCACACTGAGAAGGTACTGCCTTACCTAGATTTTCTAAAGACTCTTTATCTTCTGATTTTTGTTTTTGAACATATTGTAGGGTAAGATCTGTTTGTCCAGACGGTGTGTTATTTTTATGACTCATGGCTATTCTGGTTTCATCACCACCATATCCACCTTTAGCTAAGGCTAAAAATACCTGTTGAGTTTTAATTTCATCAATATCTGCTCCACATAATTCGTTTATGTCAGCAAAACCTGTATTTTTAAAATCCACCGCTAATTTTTTAATTGTTGGACCAGTACTTCCATTTGTAATAACATCTTTTAATTTATCACTATTACATATTTCTTCTTTAGCTGTGCTTGGTAAAGTAAATAATTGCACAGGTTCCCAGTTATTTCTCTCACTGATAGTCACAGCCTTAAGACTACTTTGTGTATACGCACTGGGTTTTTCCTGAATCTTTTTGCCTGCCTTTTTAGTAGCTATTTTGTCAAGACCTTTTTTAAAAGAACCATAATGTTTTATTATTTGTCCATTAGTCAATGGGTTTTTCCCTTTCCCTTTTTCTGTTACTTTGTTTAAGGCTGTGTTAGCTAGTTCTCCAAGAATGTCCCCACTGGCAGCCTGTGCAAGATCTTTGAGTTTTATTTTTTTTGCAGCTTCAAAAGCCTTTTGAGTGTTTTTGGCTATTTGTATACCAGACTGAACCTGTTTTGTATAGTCTTTAATTTGCTGTCCAAATGATTGGGCTTTGGCCGCAACATCTTTACCAGCAAGTGTTGCTCTTTGAGTGATGGCCCCAAGATCAGTAACAGGGATTCCAAATGATTTTTCTGGAAATAAAATAAAAATAATCAAAAACAAAATAATTATATTTTTTGTGAATTTAGAATTTTGGAAAAAAGAGTTGTAATTTATTTTCATATTTTTTTATTTTATTTTTCTTTTAAAATTTATTTCTTTGGTTCGCTGTAGCAAATTAATTTGCGAAGGCGACTTATAATTTTATTTTATTATACCTCTTTCATTAAAATATTTCGCTAAATCTGTGATTATTTTTATAAATTTATCTTGGGATTGATTTAAATAATTATCCCCTCCCAAAGAAATATATTTCATCGGGTCAGTTTCGGTTTGAGTTAAAGATTTGAAATAGGCTAAATTTTCCGCAAAATAATTTATTAAAGCCAATTGATGAAATGCGCCACTAGCATTGGCCGGAATAGTCAATAATTCATTGATAGTTTTATTTAAAATTAAAATATTTTGACTAATTTCTTCTAAGGCTAAATTAAATTTGGTGGTAGTGGAAGCCTGGCTATTTAATTTTAATTTATTTTGAAAACTCTGACTTTGTTTAGTCATCAATGTAAAATAATTATCAATAGCTGTGGACAATTTATCAGTATAATCTTGCAAAGCTTCTTTATTTTCTTCTCGATTTAAATTTAAATCTGCCTCAGTATAAATTTTTCCTTTGGCAGCATCTTTATAACTCTGGGCCACGTCTTTGATAATTTCTATTTGGGTTTCTGGGTTGCTGATATTTTGCACATCTAAAACTATTTTCGTGAGAATAACATCTTGAATTAAATCTGTAGTTAAATTATTATTGCTGTCATTTACATAATCTTTTATTTGATTTTCTTGATTATTATTAGTTAATCCATATTCTGTGCCTACAGCATTCATAGCTAAAGCTAAATTAAATTTTTTTTCGCCAGTTAAATATTTTTCTTGATTAGAATTAAAATTATTTTTGAAAATCAAAAACATAGCCAATAATATTCCCAAAATTAGCAAACCATAAAAACTAATCCTAATTTTTTCTTTATCTAAATTATTAAAATATTCAGAAATAGTTTCTAACATACTTCTAATTATTGTAGCACAATTTTTTCTGCAATTTTTAGAAAATTTTCTTTTTGTAAATCCTCAGCCCTGACTTTTTTATTTAAATTTAATTCACTAAATATTTTGTCCCAATCAGGTATTTTTAAATTATCTTTCAATTTTTCTTTTTCGTTTATTATTTTTTCTTGCAGATTTTTGTTAAAGCCGGTTTTCAAATTACTGAGCATCATTTTTCTTTTATGAGCGAAAGCTATTTTAATAATTTCTAAATATTTTTTTTCTATCTCTCTTTTTATTTTTTCATCTTTATTATCAACATTATCAACTGAATTTTCTGGGTTTTTAATTTTAATTTGCAAAACAGCACTATCCACCTTGGGTTTGGGAAAAAAAGATCCCGCGGAGACTTTATAAATAAGTTTTGGATTTTGATTTGTGTAAAATTTTACAGCCAAAGATAAAATACTTTCTTTTTTATTTTTCGCCACAATTCTGTCTGCAATTTCTTTTTGCACTAAAAGCACCATCATGTCTGGCTTAAATTTAGTTTCTAAAAATTTTGTAAAAATCATGCCCGTCAAATAATACGGAATATTAGCAATAATTTTATATTTCAATATATTATTTATTTTAATTTTATTATTAGAGATGTTCTTTTTTCCGCTAGAGGCGGACCCGCTTCTGGCGGGAAATACTAAATCTGTCTCTGGATTAAAATCTAAAATATCTTGATGCAAAAGTATTAATTTCTCGTCTTTAATTTCTTTGGCAAATTTTTCTTTTAATAAATTCACTAATTCACCATCTTTTTCTATGGCAATTATTTGAGCGCCACTGGCTAAAAGTTTTTCAGTTAAAACTCCAGTACCTGGGCCGATTTCTAAAATTACATCATTGGGATTTAAATCCCCGGCTTTAATAATTTCCGCAATGGCTTTTTGGCTAGTTAAGAAATGTTGTCCCAAGGATTTTTTTGGTTGCATATTATTTATTTCTTTGGTCTGCCGAAGCGAATATATAATTCACGAAGGCGACTTTTATTTTAGCATAAAGCCACCCCTACATCTCATAGTCAATAATTCTATCTGGTGAAGAATTGCGCATATAAATTTCATGATAATGGATTTTGTCTTCATCAATTTCATTTAAATCTTCTAAAAATTCGGAAGGACTAGTAATTTCTTTTTGTCCATAAATGGTACGTAATTCGGCAAAAGTTAAAAAAAGTTTTTGTTTGGCTCTGGTGATGGCCACATAAAAAAGTCTTCTTTCTTCTTCCTCTTCTTCTAAACCTCTTTTTTTATTTCCAATATTTTTATGCGGAAAAAGATCTTGTTCTAAACCGGTCACAAAAACATAATCAAATTCTAAACCTTTACTGGCATGAATAGTCATTAAACGCACACCATTTTTATTTTCATCATTATCATCTTGATCAGATTTTAAAGAAACTTCTTCTAAAAAATTTTCAATAGTTTTGTGGGCAGGCTGGACGTCAAATTTTTTAGTAATAGTTACTAATTCTTGTACATTTTCTAATCTTTCTTGATCCTCGCTATTGCCTTCTAATAATTCTGTTTCTATTCCAGATTTTTTAATAATAAATTCCATAACTTCTGATAATTTTATTTCTGACTCTGCACTGATTTGCATTCTAATTTGCTCTAAAAATTCATAAACTATTTGCACTTTTTGTTGCTGAGAATAATTGAGAGTTTCTAATTGATTAGAAAAAATCTTGGCAATAGTTACGGAACCAATGCCTTTTTTAGGGGTTTCAAAAACTCTTTTTAAATCAGGTAAACTTTGGGGATTTAAAGCTGCTCGCAAATAACTCATGGTATCTTTGATTTCTTTGCGTTCAAAAAATTTTGTACCCAACATATTATAAGGCACACCATTTTGTAACATGGCATCTTCTAAAACTCGAGATTGAAAATTAGCTCGAAATAAAA
>Ga0247727_10016974_pt1 | contig 11653 bp, 9 predicted proteins | sample WisWelCaveWW1625_FD_202498 | JGI IMG/M metagenome (GOLD analysis project Ga0247727, IMG submission 202498) | Biofilm microbial communities from Wishing Well Cave, Virginia, United States - WW16-25 | ecosystem: Environmental > Aquatic > Deep subsurface > Groundwater > Cave microbial mat | place... | reverse complement strand
GCTTCGATACGGCGAGGATCAGATTGTCGAGGCGCGCCGCCGTCACTTTGGCGATCTTTCGGCTCAAGTACTCCGGCGTCCAGAAGCCGACGATCTCAAGATAGACTTCGTGGCCGCTCCGGTCGCGCAAGGTGAAGTCGGGGATCATGACTTGGTTGCATTCGACCGGAATCACCGCGTCGGCGCGAGCGAGGCTCCACTCGCCCGCGCCGCCCACGCCGTTTGGATGGCGCTCGAACGCTTTCTGAAAATCATCGGCGAAGTCGCGCTCCAACTTGGAACCGAACAGCGGAAAGCGGCGGAAGTGCGAAACCAGTCCGCTTTGATCGTCGAGCGAGAAGATCAGCCGCTCGCCCGCTTTGACGATGACGGCTTCCATCCGCCACTTTTGGCAGAGCGCCAGAGCAGGGAGAAAGACCGCCATCTTCAAACCATAACGCCGCGTCCCTCGAAGCAGCGATAACGGCCCGTCCAGTTCGATGCGATAGCCGCGTTCGAGCCGCGTGATGGTGTGCATCAACCGGCACAGTTTGATGTAGCGAAAAACGTCCTGGGGCGAATCCTCGATGTCAACGGTGAGTCGCTCGGCCCAGTAAAGTAATCCGCGCGCCAGTTCCATGTTGTAGCGGGCGATCAGCGCCACAGGCTCGCGCGGGGCCGTCACGCGAATCAATCGTCGCCGTTCGGGAAGATCGGCGTAAAGTTCATCTTCAAGTTGCGAGACGGGAAGATCGAACTCGGCGGCGACCGACTCAAGAACAGAATGACGATCGGTTTCCGATGGCGACGTTTTGCGGCGAACCACCGGCCAGCCTTCGGCGGCTCGCTCGAAGACGGCGCTTCGCAGCTTCGCCGAATCCGCCGTTGACGATTCAAACTCAGCGAAGCTCGTGATCACGTGAGCCAGTCCGCGAACGATTCGATAGTCGGTTCGGCCCGCCGCGTATTTCTCTACCGCTTCCTCCAACTCGCCTTGAGTGTTACCAACTTGTTTATCGAAGGCTGCGATCAACTCGCTCGCCACTCGGTTGTAACGCGGCGAAGCGGTATCGAGAAATGCCGGGCGAATCTGCCCGGAATCGATCCGGTAGCGAAGGAGTTCCTTGGGCAACATATCGTCAAAGCTGAGAGATTCTTCGGGCGCGTCCGGCGTAAGCTTCGGTCTGGCGTCGCCGCCGGCTGATGGCTGTTTCCATCGTTCCCCGCGCAGTGATCTCGTAAAGGACGGCCTGCTTGTTCGCTCGCTGGCGGAGGATGCGACCGAGCCGCTGAGTGTGTTCGCGCGCCGAACCGCTTCCGCCCAGAATGACCGCCACAGCCGCCGCCGGCATATCAACGCCTTCGTTGAGGACCTTCGACGTGACGACGGCTTTGTATTGGCCGCTTTCAAACCGCTGAAGAATGGTTTTACGTTCGTTCGCGTTCGTTCGATGCGTGATCGCCGGGACGAGGAACAGTTGCGAAACACGATAGGCCGTCTCGTTCGTGGCCGTAAAGACGACCGTCTGGTCGGAGGCGTGACGGCGGAACAACTCTTCGAGCAGATCGAGCTTGGCCTCGGCGCCGGCGATGATGCGGCGCATCTGATACCAGGCTTCGATCGCGCGCCGCGCCCCGGCGTCTCGCGTCTGCTCTCTCAACAAGATCTCCAGCCGGTTATCAATTCTCTTTTCAGAAGACTTTTCAACAGACTGAGCGTCAGGTCGCTTCTGCCAATATTCCAGGTAGATCGTTTCCTCGCGCTCATACTCGTGACGTTCTTCGGGCGAAAGGTCAACGCTCAACCGGATGACTTCGTAAGGGGCCAGCCGTGTCCCGCTCAATTCGCGCACCGGCTTCCAGTAGGCGAGCGGGCCGACCAGTTCGTTCAAGACCTCGGACTGGCGCGGATCGTAAGTGGCGGTCAGTCCCAAACGGAACGGCGCAATCGCCAACCGCGCGATCTCAGTCCACTCAGGCGCGATCAGATGGTGGACTTCGTCGAAAACCAATAGCCCGAAGCGCCCGCCGATCTCTCCCATCCGGCGATAGGCGCTGTGGTACGTGATGACCGTCACTTCCCGAAGATCGCACACGCCCTGGCCGATGAGACCGACCTCGATGTCGAAGGCTTCGGTCAACCGCTTATGCCACTGGCTGAGCAGGTCGAGCGTCGGCGCGACGATCAGCGTCGGACGCGACGTCGCGCTGATGGCTTCGAGCGCGACCACAGTCTTCCCAGCCCCGGTGGGCAAGACCACTATGCCGCGCTGATCTGCTTGTCGCCACGCGGCGACGGCTTGCTCCTGATAATCGTAGAGTTGAATTTCAGTTCGCGGCTGAAGACGAAGTCCCTGCGGATCGTACTGGCGGGCGCGGTCGGCGAAAGGAATTTTCTGCCGCCGCAACCAGAGGACGGCGTCGCGGTAGCGATGAGCTTCAGATCGCCAGGCGCCGACCCGCTCATCCCGGACGAAGCCGGGCGGCGTCTGAAGAGCCTGGTCGAGTCCGTCCAGGAGGAGCGTGCCCTGATCGAAGGAGAGGGTTGTCATACGGGCATTTCCGCGGCTGATCTGGCGCGCTGACAGCGCAACCACTCGACAATTCCTACTAAATGACCTCTATAATGGCGAGCGCAGTGTAATCCCACTGCGCAGACGACGCAATTACAACTTGCGGTGAGTTCATTTTGTTTGCTGTACCGTACGTCTTTCGGAGAAAGCCTGATGAAAAGATTCGCTCCTTGTATAGCTGGACTGTTGTTTGTTCTCTGTTCCGCCGTTGCAATTCAAGCTCAAGACCGCGTCGAACAGTGGCGCGGCAAGACGGTGATGGTCTTTACGCCGCATCCCGACGACGACGTGTTCGGCTGCGGGGGCACGCTGGCGTTACTGGCCCGCAACGGCAACAAGATCATCGTCGTCATCTACACCAACGACAACAAAGGCTCCTTCGACCTGGAGATGACCAGCGAGCGTCTTGCGCGCATCCGCAAGGCCGAGCAGGAGGCGGCGATGGAGGTCATCGGCGTCCCGAAGGAGAACATCATCTGGATGGGTTACGACGATGGCGAGTTGGAATACGCCGAGCCGAAGGCGCTGTGCGGCCAGGCGGCGAAACTGATTCGCAAACACCGTCCCGACGTAGTCTTCAGCATTGACCCTGGCGAATGGTACGAACGCTGGCACAAGTCGGATCACCGGATGGCGGCGTTCAACACGGCGGACGCGATCCGCGCGGCTGAGTTTCATCTCTACTACCCTGAGCATCTGCTGGTTGATGGGCTGAAGCCTTACAAAGTACCGCTGATGATGTTCTACTACGCGGCGAGCGAGGCGAACTACTGGGTGGACATCAGCGACGTGATTGAGCAGAAGATCAAAGCCGTCAGCAAACACGTCAGCCAGTTCGAGCCTTCGATCAACAAGTACCGGCCCGATTGGGATCCGAAAGATCTGGAGAAACTGATTCAATATCTGAAAGGCCGCGCGACGAAGAAAGATGGCAAGTACGTCGAGGCTTTCCGGCGCGCGACGGGATTCAACCCGCAGTGATGCGCCGGGATGATTGGCGGCGAGCCACAGTCCATTCGCATTCATCGCACAGGCGCACATCAAAGCGCGCGAGACCGAAGACGATCCGAACCGCCGGTATGATCTGAGAATGGCGTTGCAGGATGCTGTGGATGAGAGCGGGTTGAAGAAGAGAGAGGTCCTGCTGGTCACACGGTTCATTGAGGAAGTGATGCGATTGCCCGAAGACCTGCATCGAAAGTTATTTTTCGAGCGTCAAGCTCGCAAGGAGGGCAAAAAAATGGTGTACACGACTTACGCCGAGAGAATTGGGGAGAGAAGAGGGGTCAAAAAAGGCAGGCTTAAAGGAAAGATCGAAGGCCAGGTGGAGAGCAAGCGGGAGCTTGTGCTGAAGCTGCTGGAGATGCGTTTCAGCAAAGTGCCGAAACGCGTGCAGACCAAAGTGTCGAGCTTGAATGACCTGGCCGTGCTCGACAAATTGTTCACCGCCGCCTTCCATTGCGGCAGCCTCCAGGAATTCGAATCGCTTTTGCTGGCGGAATAAAGATCAGTGGCTTCTTCCCTGACCGGCGTTGAGATTGTTTTAAACCGGACAGGTGAGAGGCGAAGCTTGATCCAATGCGAGATTCGCCTCTCGCTGTTATTCATTGTTGGTTGCCTCCTGACGCGTTGTACGTCCCCGCCAATTCCCTCGCCCGCTTCATCTCCGGCAAATCAGCGTCGGCCTTCGCCCAAGCCTTCACGAACTTCGCGTAAGATTCGCGCGCTTCCGCCTCTTTGCCCAGAGCCTGTTGCGATTGCATCGAGCCGAAATAGGCGCGGCCGCTGCCCGGATCGCGTTCGAGCGCGGCATTGAAAAACTCTTCGGCCTCTTTCCACCGCTTCAGTTCAAGGCAGACTTTTCCGGCGACCTCCTCCATCGGAATCGGATAGAGCGGCGGCTCGGCGTAACCGAGTTTGACCTCTTCTTCAATTCCCTGCTTCAACATCGCAATGGCTTCGTCGGCTTTGGCTTCGCGCGCCAGGATTCGGGCTTGCAATTCAAACGGAGCCACGGCCAGTGCGCGCAACTGTTGACGCTGTCTTCCGGCTTGCGGCAGGTCTTTCGCTTTGCCGAATCTCTCTTTCAGCCAGGCCGTCTCGCGCTCCAATGTTTCAAGCTGCGCGCGAGTGACTGCCACGTCGCCTTTGCCGATCTTCGCCAACGCCAGCGCGTAATAACGCCAGGCCCGGAAGACCTCGAATGTGCCTTCGTCCGGCAAAGCTTTCCCGTCGAGTATCTCGTCGTATTTCTCAAATCGAGTCAAAGCTCGCATCATCGAGATGCGGCCTTCGAGCGCCGTGCGCGATTTCTCTTCGCCGGGCGTCCTCGTCGCATCGAGCAGTTCCTGGCTCACTCGCACGGCGTCGCGGTAACGGCCTTGATAGCCGTAGACCATCGCCAGGAAGTGCAGGTTGTGGCCGTAAGGCCCAGCCGCGTGATCGGTCTCTTCCTTGTTGTCGCGGATGTAAGCTCGATCAACCTCGGCTGAACCTTCAAACGCCTTCGCCGCGTCGTCCCAGCGATCAATGTGAACGTAGGTGTGGCCGGGCATGTGAACGGCGTGACCGACTTTCGGCGCGAGCGAGCCGTAAATGTCAGCCGACGGCGCGCCGTCAATCGCGCGTTTGCCCGATTCAGTAGCGTGGATCATGTAATGATTTGCGGCCAGATGCTTTGGCTCTTTCGCCAGCACGACTTGCAGCAGCGCGATTGATTCGACTGTACCAGGCTTCGGCGTTCCGTCGCGCTCGTAGCCCGACATTGAGGCGAGCGCGAGAAACAGTTTCGCTTCTAGATCGTCAGGGTAGAACGCGACGATCTTGCGCATCGCTTTCTGATAAGCCTCGCTCGCGCCCAGGAATCCGTTGTTCTGGACGGTCGTCCGTTCGCCCTGATAACGAGCTTCGACGGCAGCGATGTAAAGCTTCTCGCGCTCGCTCACCTTTGCCGCCAGCTCCTTCGCGCGTTTGATGGCTTCGTCACGCCGCTTCTCGTTCACCCCGGACATTGCAATTCCCCACTGCGCCATCGCGCATTCCGGATCGAGTTGGGCCGCGCGCTCGAACGAGCGGTCTGCCTCGTAAAACCAGAAGGAGTGGAGCAGCGCCAATCCCTGATCGAAAAACTTCTGCGCCGCTTCGGATTTCGCGGTGATCGGCATGTGCAGACGACCGTAGCCTTCCATCAATCGCGCGGGCGTTGTCGCAGCCTTCGTCGCGCTCGGCGTGTGGCAAACGGCGGAGTTGTCTTGAGACTTGTTCTGCGTTTGTGTGCGAGCTTCAACCGAACACAACAACCACACACAACCCGCGAAAATCATAACTCGTAATCTCATCGGCTTACCTCCCCGAAACCTGTTTCTCTTTTGTGATCCCGTGCTTCGCCAAAAACTCACGGATGGTGGAAAAAATCTTCATCGTCTCATCGCGGGTGAATCCGCCGTGTTTGCCGCCGGGGATGGTGAGCAGTTGGTTAGGCAACCCGGCTTTGGTCAAAGCTTCGTGCAGTTTGACCGCGTGCTGGTAAGGCACGGTCGGATCGGCGTCGCCGTGGATCGTCAAAATCGGCGGCAATCCGGCGCGCACGTAATGAATCGGCGAAACGCGCCTGGCGACTTCAGCCCGATTCGGCAGACTGCCCAGCCATTGCACGGCGTAAGTCTTCACGTTCGGACTGTCGTCCAGCAGATCGTTGACGTCGGTGATGCCGTACCAGTTGATGATCGCCGCAACTTTGACCTCGGGGTTTTTGATGTCGTCGTTGTTGAAGCATTGGCGATCAAGCCCTGCCGTCGCGGGCAGCATTCCGGTGGTCAGCGACAGATGGCCGCCCGCCGAATGGCCCGTCACGACGATCTTGCTCGTGTCGAGGTTGTACTCTTTCGCGTTGCGAATCACCCAGCGCAACGCGCAGCGGCAGTCTTCGACTGCGGCGGGCGCGGGCGAGTGTCGCCCCAGACGATACTCGACGTTGACCACCGCCCATCCCATTTCCAGGTAAGGCGCCACGTTCAAAAACGCGCCTTCCTTTGTCCCGCCGACCCATCCGCCGCCGTGAATGTAGACGAGCGTCGGCGCGGGCGCACTGGCGCCGCGCGGCGTGTAGACATCCAGCTTCGCCTCGTAATTGTTTGCCGTGAGGTAGGTGAGGTTCGGCGCGACGCGATAACCAATCGTCAAATCGGCAGCCCACGCCGCCGTATCCGGCAGTTTCGCTTGCGCGCGAGCATTCACTGAAAGTGCAAAAACGAAAACCACCGGCAGGAAAACCGCCCAGGCAGATTTTTTGATCATCGTTCTCTCCATTTTCTTGACCGATGAGGTTGCCTCAAAAACAAAAGGCCGGTGATCTCTTGCGATACCACCGACCCCGGTTTGAGAAATTCGGGCTTACTTCTTCTTCGCCGACCACGAGCCTGAAAATCCGCCGGCTTCCCATTTGCCGCCCATCTCGCTGCCAGTGCGCTTGCCGGGCAGCGGGAAAGGATTGCCCTGGAAAGTCGCGGACAAAGTCACGGCGTCATCTTTGACTTCGATGCCGACGATGTTCAGATCGCCGCCGTTTTCCACGGCAGTGACCAGCTTGTCGCCATCGCGTTTGATGATCAGCGTGAAAGCCAGTTCTCCCTGACCCTCGGCAATCACTTTCGCCTCGTAAGTCCCTTCGAGTCCGGCAGCCGCGCCAGCCGCCGGAGCGGCGGCAAGCTTGTCGGCAGGCTTCGCAGCAGCCACGACCGCATCTTTCTTCACGGCTTTCCACGTGCCTTTGATGTCGCCGGCAGACCAATCGCCGGCGATATTGCCGTTGTCATATTTGCCGACAATCGTCACGGTCGTTCCGCCCGCGTCAGCAGTGATCGTGACTTTATTGCTGTCGTCTACGACGACGTTGGTGACTGTCATCGGCGTCGGCGAATCTTTGACTTCGCCCGTCCACTTGCCGCCGTCGCGCTTGAGCACCATCGCGAAGTTGATAGTGCCAAGCTCGCTGCTGCTCGCCGTGACGTTGTAAGTTCCTTCGACCGCGCTGTTGTTGGTCTGCGCCAAAACCGCCAGCGCCATCAACGCGGCGCAGATCAATGACAGACCAATCAGTTTCAATACACGTTTACTCATCGTTATTGCCTCCTTGTTTGTGAAATCATCTTTTGTGAATCCAAATCAGACCAAGCTACAGTGGAAAGTCGAGAGTTGATTTGCTGTCCCAATCTTGTGCGCTTCGATTTAGAATAGCGAAGGCCAGCCGGGCGCCGATGCTTCAACCGACTGCGGAGTCTACTGCCCAAAATCGCAGAAAACAAGCCGGCAGCAGTGTCCGGCGAATCTGCCGGTATTGGTTTAACCTTCTGCCGCGTGGTTTCAGTATGATGAAGATTCTGAACTACCTGATGAGCGCCTGCTTCCTCTTCTCGGTGATCGTTCAGTATAACGATCCCGATCCTGTGCTCTGGATGTTGATGTACGGGTTGGCAGGCGGGGCTTGCGTGCTGGCGATTCTCAATCGCGGGAAGTGGATTTTCCCCGCGGCCATCGGAGCCGTCGCTCTGGTGTGGGCGCTCACGCTCGCTCCGAACGTCATCGGCAAAGTCGCATTCGGCGAATTGTTCGAAGCCTTCGAGATGAAAGACGAAAGGGTCGAAGCAGCCCGCGAGATGGGAGGTCTGCTGATCATCGCCTTCTGGATGGCTGTGCTCGTCTTCGATGCTTTGCGGAGAAAGAAGACAGGATGACCGGGCCATCCCGTCGTTCGCGTCAACTCACTTCTTCGGCGACGATGTCGTCTTCTCTCAATACATTGAGCAACTGCTCGACGTGATCGTGGCCGCGCGTCTCCAGAATCAGATCAATTTCAACCCCGCCCACCTCCAGGTTTGAAAAAGCGCGATTGTGGGTGACTTCGAGGATGTTCGCGCCGACCGCCGCTGCGTGCTGGCAGATGCGCGCCAGCTCGCCCGGACGGTCTCGCACCAGCGCGCGCACGCGCACCAGGCGGCCGTCTTTGGCCAGACCGCGCTCGATGATCTTCGACAAGAGGTTCGGATCAATGTTGCCGCCGCTGACGATCAGCGCGACGTTACTGTTTTCGATCCCGGCGATCTTGCGAAACAGAACTGCGGCCAGCCCGGTAGCGCCGCCGCCTTCGACCACCGTCTTCTCGATTTCGAGCAGCTTCAAAATCGCGCTGGCGATCTCGTCCTCGCTCACGGTGACGATCTCGTCAACGTAACGCCGGACGATCTGCGTGGTGATCTCGCCCGCGCGTTTGACTGCCAGACCGTCGGCGATGGTCGGCTGCGTCGGAATCTCCACCGTCCTGCCCGCCTCGACCGCCGCCTTCATCGCCGCGTAATGTTCCGGCTCGACGCCTATGACGCGGATGTTCGGGCGGTTCTCTTTGAGGGCGACGGCGACTCCGCTGATCATCCCTCCGCCGCCAATCGGCGCGACCACAGCGTCGAACGCGACATCCTCTTCGAGCAGTTCCAAACCGATCGTCCCCTGCCCGGCGATGACCGCTTCGTCGTCGAAGGCGTGAATGAACGTCATTCCTCTTTCCGCCGCAACCAGTGTGGCGTGAGCGAGCGCCTCGTCATAATTCGCGCCGTGCAGCACGACCTCGCCGCCCAGATCGCGCGTGTTCGAGACTTTGATCAGAGGCGTCGGCTTCGGCATGACGATGGTTGATTCGATGCCGAGCCGCGTGGCGTGATAGGCCACGCCCTGGGCGTGATTGCCCGCGCTGGCGGCAATCACGCCCGCGCGCTTTTCCTCTTCACTCAATTGCAGCAGCTTGTTGAGCGCGCCGCGCTCCTTGAAGCTGCCGGTCATTTGCAGGTTTTCGAGCTTGAAATAGGTCCGGCATCCGCACAACCGGCTGAGCGTGAGCGAAAGCGGGCAGGGCGAGTGATAGATCGCGCGACCGAGCCGCAAGCGAGCATCCTGAATATCTTTGAGTGTAATCATAGCGGGCAAGACGTATCACAGATCGCGCCTGCCCGCCAATCCCTTCGGGTTATTTCAGTTTCGGTCACCATCTGTAGCGCGTGGCTGAGGCTTTATGCGCAAGCGCGCCGGCAATCGCGCGCGCTTCGGCAATCGGCAGGTTGCTGATCTGCGGGCCTCCGCCGGTGTAAGCCTGTCCCGCCGTATCCACGCTCAGTGTCGCCAGTCCCAGCCTGCGGTCGAAAGGCGATTGATGAATCTCGACCGCCTGAATCTTGTTGATCGGAACGATATGCGTCGAACGCCCCAGCCAGCCGCGCCGCGAGCGAAAGTAACGTTCGCCGATGGCGTAACCCAGATGGCGGTAACTCTTGACGTTGATGAAGTAGACCAGCGGCAGAAGCGCAAGCGGCCACAGCGCGATCAGCTCGCGTTGAATGAAAAACAGGGTTGCGGTTATAAACGCCAGAACGACTGCGCCTTTGATCACGCCTCGCCGGATCGCGAGCCTGGAAACTCGCCGCCATCCGGCATTGTCTGCGTCGAAATCGGGAAAGAAGATGGTCAGCATATCGTCAATTTCATTGCGGCGCGCAATCGGCAGCAAAACATCACGGCCCGTATTGTCGTCTTTATCATCGCGACGATTGCCGGAAGTGTCCGCCCGCAACGTCGCCAGCCCAAACAGACGGCGTAATATCTTCTCTTCGATCTCCAATATCTGAATGCGGCGGCGCGGCAGACTGCTCGTCCGTTGCGTAAACAAGCCATAACGGCGGTGCAAATCTTCTCCGCCGCGCGAGAGCGTAAAGCCATAGAACCGGATGATCGAGCCGATGGTCGAAAAAACAGCCCCGATCAGGAAGGCCGCCATCACGCCGAGCATCGTAATGACGATTGTGGTCACCACATCCTGCGCGAAGAATCGCGTTGACTCGCGGTAAAGAATCCCTCCCGCTCGCCGGTAGAAGTTGCCCGGCAGAATGTCTTCGGCGAAATTCCACAGCGCTCCGGCCAGCGCCAGAGCGGAGATCAGGTGATTCGTAGTCAGCCCGATGAGAACCAGGTCCTTCAAACCGAGCCGGCGAATGACGGCGCGTTCGGGATTGGCGCCGGCCACCCAGCCCTGGGTCGTTCGCTGCGCAACCGTTTTGATCCTCTCCGCGCGCTCGAAAACGGCCTGGCGCAATCTTTCGGCCTCCGCCCGCGCGAGCACGGACAGGCTGGCCTCCGCGCCTTCGCCGCCGCCGGTCTCGATCTTCGCGTCAACCACGTCGAAGATGCGATGGAGCACGCCCTGCTCGACGCGGATCTCCTGAATGCGTTCGAGCGGGATGACGCGCTGTCGGCGACCGAGTATTCCGTGCTGCGTGATCAGCTCGTTGCCCTCAATCCGGTAGCTGAACGAAAAGTAACGCGCGAGCGCCGTCGCGATCGTGCTGACGACGACCATCACCAGCAGAAAGAAGCCGAAGGCCTTATTGCCGAAGAGCAGCAGCGGAATGACCGGAATGATTCCGCGCGCCGCTTTCAGCATACCGAAGGCTATGGTCAGCGGGTGCAGACGGCCTTCAAAGACCGAAGAAACGGGAAATGAATTCGCGGGCTGAGTCTGCTCAACGACGTTGAAATGCGGCTCCGGCCGATGATCCTCTGGTTGACGATCCCCCGGTGGTTGCACGGCTGTTTGCCGATCCACCGTTTGATCGTTCGACTGTGCAGGCAGCTCAGACGGCATCGTCACCTCCGATTTCGAGCAGATGATCGCGCAACCGCACGGCCTCATCGGCGTCAAGCCCCGGAACCCTGATGCTCGCCGAATGCGTGCCCGCCGTGTGCAGGACCAGCGAAGCCAGCCCGTGCATCCGCTCGAAAGGGCCTCGTTCGATGTCAACGTGCTGCAAGCGCGAAAGCGGCAACAGTCGTGTGCTTTGAAACACGACCCCGCTGCGCGTTTCCAGCACCCGGTCGTCAATGCGATAACCCCACGAACGATAGTATCTGGGGGGCCGCCACAGGCTGTACCAGACGCACAGCAGCGCGAGCGCAAACCATCCCGCCAGCAGCCAGGGCCAAAAGCCGACTCGCGCAAATTTCGTAAACCAGATGCTCACCAACGACGCAGTCAACAATACGCCATAGCCGATCAGATCGGT
>Ga0247727_10016973_pt1 | contig 11653 bp, 9 predicted proteins | sample WisWelCaveWW1625_FD_202498 | JGI IMG/M metagenome (GOLD analysis project Ga0247727, IMG submission 202498) | Biofilm microbial communities from Wishing Well Cave, Virginia, United States - WW16-25 | ecosystem: Environmental > Aquatic > Deep subsurface > Groundwater > Cave microbial mat | place... | reverse complement strand
ATGTCGGCACGCACCGGCACGATCTCGCTGTCGGCGAACCCGAGCTCCGCGCCGGCGGCTTCGATGGCCGCACGGGTGGACTTGGATTTGGCGCGGGTCGTGTCGGCAAGGTCGTAGGGCGGTGCCCATTCCGCAAACGGCCGCAAGCCGTCGATATGGGTCAGCACCAGCAGCATCGGTGGCCGCCGCCGGTTCGGCTGCGCCGCGAAGCGCTGGCGGATCGCCTCGAGCGCAGCGCGATCGATGTCACGTGCCGCCCGGGTCGCGGCGCACACCCACAGCACCATGTCGCAATCTTCGACCCTGTCGATCAGCGGCGCGATTTCCTTCGTGCCTGTGAGGCCGGGGCTGTCCACGATGAGCGCCGACGGCAGGCCGTCGCGGGTCAGCTTGTGGGGCGTGAAGCTCCTGGTCGCCGGGAGTACATCGACCGCTGCCTCCACGGCGCCGGCGAGGGCATTCACAAGGCTCGACTTGCCGGAGCCGGTCTGCCCGGCAACAAGGATGCGCATCGGCTCGGCCGCGCGTGCGTCGACGGCGGCCATGTCCCTTTTCGATGCCGCCGATACGTGCGCGCCCAACTGCTCGCGCGTTACCCGCAAATTTCCGCCGTAGAGGTCGATCGCTGCCCGTCCCACCTCCTTGACGTAGGCTTGCGCCAGCCGGCGCGCCAGATGCTCGCGCCCGACCTGGTAGACCTGCCGGGTGAAGCGCTCGCGCAGCTCCTGGGTGGCGGCGGCAAGCGGATTGAGCAGGCGCACGATGCGCCATAGATCGTATCCCCTTTCGGCGAGACTGACCGCTCCGCGCCAGCGATAAAGCCACATTACCTGGGCGACCGTGACCCGGTCGCCGAGAGGGAAGGTCTTGACGATAAAATCCCGCAGGCCGTCGCTGGTGCGCTCGATCACGGCCAAGGCTTCCGGCACGGTGAATTGGAGGAGGGGATCGCGACGCTCGGGATGCAGGCGCCGCGCGACCAGCTCGATCGTCTCCAGCCCCAGGTTCAATACGCCGTCGCGGCTGGTCATGCGATCGGCCGACACGCCGGATGCCAAAGCCGTGACGTCGCTCCAAGCCTCTTCCTGGCGCGGCGTCCAGGCCCGATCGCCGGGATCATCGGCAGCCTGCAAGTCGGCGGTGCGAGGCGCGGGGACGATCAGCCGCCGCTGCAGATAGTAGGCGCCAGCCACAGCAATGCAGGTACCGATCGCCCAGTAAGGGAGGTAGCCGCGCTCCCAGAGCCAGAACGTGCCGAGCGGGACCAGGCTCAGCGTCGGGAGCAGCAGCGCGACCGCCAGCAGCACCAGGCGCAGATGACCGGTGGAGTTAGGCTCCTTCGTCACGATGCGGCCCTGCTCGGATCCCGATCCCGGGTTTTGTCCAATACGAAGGCCTCGCGCAGCGCCTTGGCATAGACGCTCGCAACGTCGCGCGTATGCATGCCGCGCTGCCGCCGTGCCAGGAAGAAGGCGGCGGCCCTGCCCATGGCATAGGTGGCCGCGAAACTCGCGGCGGCTGCAGCCGCAGCACCCGCCGTCTGCCCGTAGACCGGGATCAGCTTGACGAGCTGACGGATGCCGAAGCTCGAAGCGGTCCGCACCAGCGTACCGACCCCGAGCGCCCCTGCGAATTCGGCGTAGGCGCGCTGGTCCCACTCGATGCCGTGGAGCTTCGCCAATCGATGCAGCATGGCAGCCTGCACCATCGGCACGACCACGGCGCCCGCTACCGGAACAACGTCGCCGGCAGCAGCGGCAACGGCAAAGCCCAGGATCTGGGCGCCATACTTGCGCCCGTCGCCAAGGAGCGCATCGGGGAGCCCGGCAAGGGCGACGGCTGCTGCCGCCGGCGCCGCCGCGATCAGTCCGCCGATCAGCGCGTCGCGGCCGTAATCGGGCGGGTCGAAGCCATCGCCCGGCTGCGTGAAGTCGAGCGGCACGAAGCTCAGTCCGCCTCGGCCCAGCACCCCCTCGAACAGAGACCGCTGATGGGCCAGCACACGCCGCAATGGCTCCGGGACGGCTGACGGCTCGGCCTCCGGCGCGAACGGATAAGGCAGAACATGGCTGTGCGCGCCCGGCGCATAGGCTTCATGCAGAGAGGTTTGCGCGACGACGACCGGCCAGTCCGGATGCCGTTTGCGCACCGCCGAGACCACGTCGAGCACCGCCTGCTGCTCCTGATCGAGCGCCTTGACGACCGCCAGAATCAGATGCGAGCGGCCTTCACAGAAGGCAATGTCATCGCTGGGATCGTAAGCGGCCTCGCCCAGCCCGCGCGTGTCGAGAAAGCGGATGATCGGGGCTTCCTGCGGGAAATCGAAGACGCGCGCCGTCTTGGTGCAGGCACGAAAGCCTTCACCAATCTCGGCGTCGGTGGCCTGTGTCAGGCTGCGGACAATGGAGGTCTTGCCACTCTGCACCTTGCCCAGCAGCCAGACCACCGGCGCGAATTGGCGCGCCCGATCGGCAATGGGCGCCTGCGCCTCCTCCGTGTTGCTCATCGCTTGATGATAGCCGGTGCATCGGCGGCAGGGCAATCGATCGCCCGCTGCAAAGACTGTGGCTCCGCTGTGCCGGACAATGTAACCTGTCGTAACCGATCCTGCCGTTGCCGCCGCTCAATTGAACCGGACTCGGTCAGAGAAAGATCAACGATGGCACTCTCCGTCACCCCTTTGGCCCCCGCGGTCGGCGGCGAAGTGGCCGGAGTCGATCTCGCCGCCCTCGGCGAGCATGAGTTCGCCCAGATCGAGCAGGCGTGGAACCGATACTCGGCACTGCTGTTCCGCGGGCAGCGTCTGGCCGACGACGACCTGCTGAGCTTTAGCCGCAGGCTCGGCGAGCTCGATCCTCCTCCCAACATGGAGCGCGGGCGGCTGAGCCCGCCGGGATATCCCGATGTCTACGTCGTCTCCAACGTGGTGGACGCGCAGGGCGCGCCGATCGGTGCGCTCGGCGCCGGGGAAGCGGTCTGGCACACCGACATGAGCTACCTCGATCTGCCGCCGGACGCCTCCATGCTGTACGCGCTCGAAATTCCGCCGGAGGGCGGTGACACATCGATCTGCGGCATGCAGGCGGCATGGGCGTCCTTGCCGGAAGCCCTGAAGGCGAAGGTAGGAGGCCGCCGCATCAAGCACGACGGCACGTACAATAGCGGCGGTTACCTGCGCCAAGGGGTGGAACCCTCCGATGATCCGCACAAGGCCCCCGGGGCCTGGCACCCTGCGGTGTGCGCGCACCCCGTGACCGGCGCGCCCGGCCTCTATCTCGGCCGGCGGCGCAACTCCTACGTCGAGGGGTTGCCCCCGAAGGAGTCCGAAGCCCTGCTCGATGCGCTCTGGGCCCACATCGACCGCCCGGAGCTGCGCTACATGCACCGTTGGCGCGTCGGCGACCTGCTGCTGTGGGACAACCGCTCGACCATGCACCGGCGCGAGCCGTTCGACGCCAAGGCGCGCCGTATCATGCATCGCACGCAGATCAAAGGCCGGCACCGCCCGCAAGCCTACGTTGCGCCTCTGTAGCTCGCCGCCTTTGGGTAGTGGGTTCAGACCACTCCCCCCTTTGACTCCCCTGCCTTCCGGCGCAAAGCTCCCGCAAACGGGGAAGGGCGATTCGCGCCATGAAGGCGAGCTTCGAACTGGAAGCAGTCGAGCTGCTGCTGCACGGCGGCCCGGTCGCCGGCGTCGACGAGGCCGGCCGCGGCCCTCTGGCGGGCCCCGTGGTTGCCGGCGCGGTGATCCTCGACCCGCACAACATTCCCGAAGGTATCGCCGACTCCAAAACGCTCGAAGCGGACGTGCGCAAGTCTCTGTATCTGGCCATCCTTGCCACGGCGCAGGTCGGGATCGGCGTTGCCGGCGTCGACCGCATCGATCGCGACAATATCCTGCACGCGTCGCTATGGGCGATGGCCGCTGCCGTCGCGCAGCTGCCCTGCCGGCCCAGGCTCGTCCTCGTCGACGGCAACAAGCTGCCGGGCGGGCTCGAATGCGCCAGCCGCGCCATTGTCAGAGGCGATGCCAAATGCCTCTCGATCGCGGCGGCCTCCATCGTCGCCAAGGTGGCGCGGGACACCATGATGGTGGAACTGGCGCGCGACTATCCCGCCTACGGCTTCGAGCGCCACAAGGGCTACGGCACGGCCGAGCACCACGCCGCCATCGAGCGCCACGGCGTCACGCCGCATCACCGCCGTTCGTTCAAGACCGTCCAGCTCGCACTGGGCCTGGCCGAGGCCGACACCTGACAGCGGCCGGCCGGGAAGATGTCGATCAGGCGGGCCGCCTTCAGTTGCAGCAGCTCGGAGCCAACACCATCTAACCGCAATGCGCATAGAGCGCCCTCTGAGCGCGCCCTGCAGCCGTCACGGCGCCACGCTTCAGCAGCACGCAGCGTGCTTGACGCAGGACAGCATCGGCCACAACTGATTGTCCTTCAGCTGTCGGGTGAAAAGCGCCGCTGTAGGCGGCAGATGCGATCAGGCGCCACGACGCTTTACCATTGATCTTTTCACGCGGTTGCGTATGAAAATGGTCCGCAAGATACGCGTCGTTAAAAGTGCGGATCCACCGTTGCCTTGAGACATATGGCGAAAACAGAGTCGGATCATAAGGTAGCCACTCCGTAGACGAACACCTTCCATTCTTGCCCCTGCGGCAGCGTGGCAATCTCGCCAACTCGGCGATCCTCTGCTCATCTGTCGAAGTCGTGCCCGCCCTCGCGCAAATCCCGTGCGATCTGAAAGGCTCAAGGTAGCTGTCCACAAGTGTCCATCCGAGCCTGCTCGCGGTGTTTTTCGTCCGCCCATAGAGGCCATCGTCGCTTGCGCTGGCGGTGAAAGACTGAACCTTAACGGCTTTGGACGCGTCGAAAAGGAAGAGTGGGTGGACATCCATTCCAGCTGCCACCGCCGTCAGCTTGCGCTTTTCCCACCCAATATCTTCGTCATCGTTCGACAGGAAGAACCCGCCACCGCAAGCCTTCCTGTTCTCGTCATAGCTCATGGGCGGGTATGCCGTTACCAAGATCCGATCCCGCTCGGATTGGGGTATATGCAGGAAGTTTTCTATGGCTTTGTCGGCAGCTGCAAAGCGCCTGCCAAGCATATCCAGGCGGTCGCGAGCCTTCGTTTCGTCATGAATAGCCTTGATTTTCTTATTCCAGAGCTGTACAAACTTGTCGTGCCCAGCGATAATATGACCAAGCAATGGCACAAAACCGACGTCGTTGCCGCCAAAACTCACAAGCACAAGATCGACCTTGCGCTTTTCTTTTGCTTCGCAAAGCAGGGCGGTCGCTTCCTTTTCTTTTCCGAATTTCTCCGCAGCGGTCGTGTTATTGGGATCGAACAGTTTTGCTGTGTACGTAGAGCCCAACGCCGTCGCCAACCTGACCCGCTTCGGAGCGTTGTGTCCCATGCACAAGTCTTGCGCTACCGCGCTGAGCTGGGAAATCTTGAAGCGCTTGCTCAGATCGTCCTCCTTCTCGAGCGCAAATTTTTCCGCCAGTAGAAGGCCTTGCAGGAGTTCCGCGCCGCTGCAGGCGTAGCCCAGGAACGTCACAGCGCGGTGCGCATCCTCCAACGCGAGCTGAAGGGCAACGCGGACCTGATACGAATAGAGCGATCGATGACAGGCTGTACTCAGCCAGCTCGAGCTCTGTTTCCTGAAGATGGGCCTATCGAAATAATGGCGCTTGGTTTGGAAGTTACCCGACCCATAGTTCGTGTCTGCGCCAACCCGGGTTGGGTAACCTTGCAGCGGAAGGAGCCTCCTCTCTTTGTTTTCGCAGTCCTTGGATGCTATCGAAAAGCGACCCTGCGCCAGGCTGAGGCACCAGTCGCGCGCATCGCCCTCATAGGTTGGCCTGTACTCCTCATAGTTATTGTAGAAATTCCCCGCTAGGCGGACGGGAGAATCGGGGTTGCCCTCGCCGGACGCAAACGAGTCGCCCAAGCCGACAACCAGAATATCTGTGACCTTCAAGTCCAGATCGGGAGCCAGCCGGCTGGCCGCCTCAGCGCCCCTGACCGATATGCGGGCACCATCTGTATACGGGACGTCCAGGTCCCAGGGGTTGGCGCAGGGAACCGCAGGCATCTCGGTCCGCGCCCCGGTCTTGTTGTCAACCCAGCTCCATATGCACTGGCTCGGCAGGATGTCGCTCCCCTCAAGGCGGATTTCCACCTTGTGGAAAACGGGGTTGACGTAGGACCGCCCGATAAACTCCGTTCCGCGCGCCGCGCCCTTTTCACACGCCGAATAGCGCTGAGTGGTCTGGTCGAAACAGGTCTTGTTTCGATCAGGTCCGATCAGGGCTTCGGCCCAACCCCGATACGGTTCTGCGGGTTTCTGCTTTAGTTTACGCAGGTATTCGATCTCGCCGTGCCGGGCTGCAAAGTACGCGATTTCCGCAAAGTAGATGGGGCCTTTTCCTTCTAGCCCCAACCGATCGCGCTCGCTTGCAGGCAACGCGAGCCAGGCCGTGTAGGCGGCGCGATGCGCGTCGGTGTCTGCTTGATCAAGGAAGAGGCGAAAAGGATTCGCTACCTTCCATTTTATCTCGATGCTTGCCAGCGCCATCGCCGGCGAAATGAACAACCCGACGAGAAAGACTACGACAAATCGCTGCATGGCCGTCCCTACAATACCTGGCACGCATCGTATCACTAGAAATCTGTACGCCGATGTATGCATTCCCCGGTTCGAGAGTCAAGCAGCCGTCGCAAAGCCCGATGACTTGGCTTACATGCAACTGCTGAGGGGTGGGAGCGCGTCGCCGGACCGGTGGCGGACTTCGACCCGAACGCTGCATCGCCTGCAGCCTGCTATGGTCTGACCGGTCAGACCCTGCGCGTCTGACCCCGCTGACACGGCGGGCTCCGCCGGTGCGCCACCTGGCGCTCTTGTCGGATCATGCCGGAATAATAGCACACCAGCGTGACGCTGGTGATAGACCGAGCCGGGCGCAAGGCAAATTGAGCTTAACGGTGGGCAATAGGGGGCCTTCGGACGGGCCAAGACACCGTCAAAGCCTGCGAGATCGAGGCTTCCAACAACACCGATCCCACGCGCTCCGCCGGCCAGAGCCGCTGCTGCGCGCCAAGGCGTAGTCCGCAGGCGGGTTCGTCAACCACGAGAGGGCAGGATGCAACGAGACGCAACAGCGACTGGTTTGGAGCCGTCATGGCGCCGTCCCGAATCATGTTGCAGGTTGCCAACGGTCGGCGGAAAGAGACGCCGCGCAAAGCCGAGAAATTTGCGCCTGATGCAAATCCCCGGGCGGAGTGGCAGACTGGCACCATTCGCCCTTGTAGGCCACGCGTCCAAGCGAAGGCGTTAAGCGTCCTCTTTTGAGGCGAAGAAGAAGAAGCGCGGTTTCTTGGGCGTGTGCCCGGTTGCGGCATGCTCGACCATCCAGATCACGAGGCCGAGGACGATGAACCCCGCAAGCGCGCTGATCTTGCGCAGAAACGATCCCAGTGCCGTCTGCGTCATGGCGCTCATCGTGCCTGGCGGAGCGAAGTCGTCCAGGGAAACCGCAATCCAGTACAGCAATCCATGGGGCTGGCCGGGGCGCGCCAGGAGGTCTTCAACAACGTAAAGGAGCATTCCATTGGCAACGAGCAGCAGGAACAGCGCAAATAGCACCCCCCTCATATAGGCGGCATTGCGAATAAAATCTCGGAGTATGGGCCGGACCGGAAATATTTTCATCAGGATTTGAGCTGCACGCCAGTCTTGTAGGCTTTGAGTTTTGCGATGTGCTCTTTTTTGATGACGATCCAGTTTCTCTGGTCGCGGCCCCACTGCACACCCGCAACCTTCTTCTGCCGCAACCATCGCTTGAGCGTGCTGGGGTGAACGTCGATCTCCTCGGCGACCTTCTTGACCGAGTCGAAATCATCGATTTTCCCGCTTGCAATGGGATGCGGAATTTCAGCCATGCGCGCTTCTCAATGTGCTACGGGCTATGCCGGTCTATGCCGGTGTACAGCGGTATACTGCGCGATGCGGCGGCTGTAAAGATGTAGGTGGTGCTTTTGGGCTTGATCCCGGCAACGCGTGCGGGGATGACACGCACCCAAGTGTTGCTGACGAAACCCTAGCGGCAGGAAGCCATGTCGATCTGGGAGATCTACAAGCGCGCGCTGTCGATGCTCGTGGCAGAGCGCGCCCAGACCTTGTGGGTCGTGGTATCCGGGATCGCGCTCGGCGCGGTACCGGTCGCCGAAGGCGTGTTGCTCAAATTCGTGGTGGATGCGCTGACGCTGGGGCAAGGCGCCTTTCCCATCATCGGCGTGTGGGCCGTGGTCGGTCTGGTCGGCATCCTTGCCGGCGTTGTCGTTGCGGTGATGGCCGACCGGCTCGCGCACCGCCGCCGCCTCGCCGCGCTGGGGCAGGCCTTCGAGCGCGCCATCATCCTGCCGATCAGCTATCACGCCGAGAAGGGATCGGGCGCCGTGGTGCGCACCATCCTGGCCGGCACCGATGCGCTGTTCTGGAACTGGCTCTCCTTCCTGCGCGAGCAGTTCGTGGCGCTGGTCGGCATCCTCGTGTTGATTCCAACGGCGATCTACATGAACCCCACGATGGCGCTGATCCTGGCCGTGCTCGCCGTCGTCTACGTGCTCTGCAACGTGCTGGTGGCGCAGAAGACGAGCACCGGACAGGCGGCCGTGGAGCAATACCACAACAACGTCTACGGCCGTGTCGGCGACGTGCTCGGCAACGTCACCGTGGTGCAAAGCTATGGCCGGTTCGCCTCCGAGATGCAGGCCATGCGCTCGATCATGGCCGAGTTGCTCAGCGCGCAGTATCCGGTCCTCACCTGGTGGGGGCTGTTGACCATGCTCACGCGCACTGCCGCCACCATCGCGTTCGTCGCCATCTATGCGGTCGGTGCCGTGCTGGTCGGGCGCAAAGAAATGACGGTCGGCGATGTGGTGGCGTTCGTGACCTTTGCCGGGCTGATGATCGGCAAGCTCGATTCGCTGTCGGGCTTCGCCGTGCGCATCTTCCAGTACGCCCCGACGTTGCGCAGCTTCTTCGGCCTGCTCGATGCGACCGAGGGCGTGCGCGAGAAGCCCGACGCTAAACCTCTGGAACATGTCGCTGGCGACGTCCGCTACGAGAACGTGACCTTCAGCTTCAAGGGCAGCGACCAGGGCGTGTTCGGCATCAGCCTCGATGCCGCGGCGGGCAAGACCACGGCACTCGTCGGCCCGACCGGGGCCGGCAAGACGACCACGCTCGCGCTGCTGCAGCGCCTGCGCTCGCCGGATGCGGGCTGCATCCTGGTCGACGGCCAGGACATCGAGGGCGTCACGCTCAACTCGCTCCGCCACAGCATCGCCGTGGTGTTCCAGGACGCCGGCCTGTTCAACCGATCGATCGCCGAGAACATCCGTATCGGCCGGCCCGAGGCCAGCGACGCCGAGGTCGAGGAGGCCGCCCGCCTCGCCGAGGCGCACGATTTTATCGCCAAGAAGCCCGGCGCCTACCAGTTCGTGATCGGCGAGCGCGGCGCCTCGCTGTCGGGCGGCGAGCGCCAGCGCATCGCCATCGCCCGCGCCATCCTGAAAAATGCGCCGATCCTCATTCTCGACGAGGCCACCAGCGCGCTGGACGTGGAGACCGAAGCCCGCATCAAGCGGGCGCTGGATCGGCTGAGAAGGGGCCGCACCACCTTCATCATCGCGCACCGGCTGTCCACTGTTGCGGACGCCGACACGATCCTGGTTCTGGAGGTGGGGCGCATCGTCGAGCGCGGGACGTTCCGCGAGCTGGTGGCACAGCAGGGCCTGTTCGCCCACCTGGTGGCGGAGGGAGGCTTCACCGTGCCGGGAGAAGCCGCCCAGGAGATCGAGGGGGCGCCTTCGTAGCTTCGTAGAAGCCGCAGACCCAACACTTTGGCGGGGCATGCTTGGCTGTGTTGGGTCTTTCCCCTGCCTTCGCCGGGGTCGACACCGAACCTACTCGATCCGTTCGACCTCCGCCGCCATGTCGGGCGTCAGCCGCACGCGATAGGTGGCGTTGTTGCAGCGCAGGATCCAGACCGCCGCATTCGGTGCCGAAGCATCCCGGTCGCGAACGGCTTTTTGCGCCTCCTCGCAAGCAAAGCCCTGCTTGCGGATCTGGACGGCGATGATATCGGCGGAGCTCTCCTCTTGCGCCGCCGCCGACGCGAGCCACAAAGCCCCGGCGCCGGCTGCAGTCAGCGTGGCGCGGCGCGCCGCCAAGATGAATGCGTGGGCGGCCATTGCAACGCCGGCGGGCCCGAGGCTTCGGCCGGCGACGGCACGGCGAACGGCGCTGGCGGCAGGAGCTCCGTCGCGAAGTCTCCGATCCGATCCGACCCGCCGTTGCGGTCGAGCTTCCCGGCCGGAGGGCCGCTCGCACCGCGGCTTGACCGGTGTGAGATTGGGGCTGGCAGGGCGCATGCGATCCATCCATGTCTCCAGCATTCGCTGGAATGAGTAGCTGGCGAGGGCCAGTCGAGATATCAGGGAACGCCCGCTGCATCGGGCGGAAGAGCACGGAGCCGGCACCCCGGCCACAAGGTGGAGAGTTGGTACGAGCTGCGGACGCCGCTCGATCCGGCGCAAGCTGGACCAACACCGGCGCCGGCCGGCGGCAGACCCAACACGAACGAGCGTCCAGCCTTGCAGCGTTGGGTCTCGCTAGCTCGCCTTGCCAGGCGCATCGGCCTCGACCTGCCCGCGCGACTGCAGCCACCTCATGACGAGGAGGCAGATCAGCGCCCAGACGCCGCCGAGCGCCCAGCCGGCCAGCACGTCGGTTGGCCAGTGGACGCCCAGATACACGCGGCTCACTCCCACCAGCACCGTCAGGATCACGGCCACGACCAGGACGTAGGCCTTCACCGCCCGGTCGGTCTGTGTCCGCGCGAGCAGCGCACCCAGGGTCAGATAGACGACCGCCGACATCATCGAGTGGCCCGAGGGAAAGCTGGCGGTGTAGACCTCGGCACCGTGCGGAACCAGCTCCGGGCGCGGGCGCGCGTAGGCAAATTTCAGCGTCTGGCTGAGGAGCGTGCCGCCCATCACGGCAGCCAGCACGAACAGCGCGGCATATCCCTTGCGGGTCATGGCGAGGAAGCCGGCTATGGTCAGCACCATCAGGGCGAGAACGCCCGTGCTGCCGAGCGCGGTGAAATCGCGCATCATCTCCTCGAGCCACTTCGGGCCGATCGGATCGGCGAGATCGCCCGGCGTGCGCAGCGCAACGATCAGCCACTCGTCGAAAACCAGCGTGCTTCCCCGATCGACCGCACCAGCGAGCTTGGCAAAGGCGAACAATACGGTGGCAGAAAGGATGATGGTGACGAGGGTCAACCGCTCGACACGAGTAACCCGCGCGACGAGTCCCGCAATCAGCGGCTGGTCGCCGATCTCTTGCAGCAATCGCCGCACACGCGACATCTTTCCGCCTCCGGAAAACACGCCCTACGCTAAAGCAGATTGCGCCCACACGCCAATGCATGCAATGCCCGCCCAGGGCCATTCAAAGAATCCGGCCTGTCACGGCGGCAATGGCGTGGGTGCGATCCTCGCGGAAGTTCTCGCGGGCCTCGCGCACCGGTAGGCCGCGGGCGCGGATGAGATGGAGCACGAGATTGCG
>Ga0247727_10016972_pt1 | contig 11654 bp, 9 predicted proteins | sample WisWelCaveWW1625_FD_202498 | JGI IMG/M metagenome (GOLD analysis project Ga0247727, IMG submission 202498) | Biofilm microbial communities from Wishing Well Cave, Virginia, United States - WW16-25 | ecosystem: Environmental > Aquatic > Deep subsurface > Groundwater > Cave microbial mat | place... | reverse complement strand
CGAAGGACGGCTATGCCAGCGAGGTGCCAGTGATTCACAAGGCGGCAGTCGTCACCGAGCTCCTCGTTTGCTTGGAGTCCGAGCAGGAGGCCGACGCGGGGGAAGTCTGAGCCCCGGCGAGTGGCCCGAGTCGCCTGGGGTGCGGTTCCTCGTCCACTGGCTGCTCCGCCGGGAGGATCTCTGTGGCGGCCCGAACCTCTGCCCTTCGGCGCCCGACGATGCCACGCGTTGTCCGGATTGCCCAGTCCTCAAGCTCGAAGAAGCGCTCGACTCCGAAGCTGGCTGGCTGCTGCAGCGGGCCCTGGATCTCGACTTCGCCCTCCGGACAGGCCTCACTCTGACCGTGAACGACATCGCCTTCGATGAGTTTGTCGCCCTGCGCATCCGCCAGGAGGAACGCGACCGCCACGCTGCGGAACTGAGCCGACGATGCCCGCCTCGAACATCCTACAACTCGTAGTCGAGGTCACAACCGACGCGGCCAACCGCTCGATCGACAAGGTCAACGCGGGCCTCGCGCGCATCGAGCAGGTGGCAGTGCGGTCCTCCCAGGGCGCCTCGCGCGGCATCGACGGCCTCACCGGCAGCATGGCCAAGGGCGTGGTCGCCGGCAGCGCGCTGGTTGCCGCGATCGAGAAGGCGTTCAGTGTGCTGAAGTCCTTCACTGTCGAGGCCGCCCAGTACGCCGCTCGCACCGAGACACTCGGCGTAGCCCTCGACCAGCTTGCGAAGGCGAACAACCTGAGCGTGGAAGCCGTGCGCGCCCAGGTCGAAGGCGTGAAGGCCCTCGGTATCACCACCCAGGACGCTCGCTCGGCCATCGCCCAGATGATCGCGGCCCAGATCGATCTCTCTCGGGCCACGGAACTCGCGCGCCTGGCGCAGGACGCGGCCGTGATCGCCGGAAAGAATTCATCCGAGACCCTGGCCGGCATCGTCCACGGCATCGTCACCCAGCAGATCGAGGTTCTGCGCACCTACGGCATCCAGGTCAACTTCGAGCGGGCGTTCCTCAGGGCCCTACAGGAAGTGGGCCGGGAGCTGACCGAGACCGCGCGGAAGATGGTGGCGTTCAATGCGGTGCTCGCACAGGCGCCGAAATTCGCCGGCGCCTACGAGGCCGCCCTCGGCACGGTAGGCAAGCAGCAGACCTCGCTCACCCGGTATGTGCTCGAAGCCAAGAACGCCATCGGCGAGCAATTCTTGCCCCTGATGCGCGAAGCCGTCAAGGGTCTTACTGAGCTCGCCAAGTGGGCGAAAGAGAACGCGACCGACATCGCCAACCTGACCAAGGCTGCGGCCGGGCTGGCCGTGGTCATCACCGCCTACAACCTGCCGGGTCTGCTGTTGAAGATCGCCGCCGGCATCCGGGCGATCTCCCTCGCTGCGGTCGCCAGTCCCTGGGGGCTGGTCGCAGCAGGCGTCGCCACGTTCGGCTTCGCCCTCTACGAGATGAAGCAGCGGCTCGATGAGAGCGCCGAGGCGATGGAGCAGACCGCCCTCCGGGCCAAGATCTTCGACGAGATCCGCGCAGGACGGTCGGTTGAGGAGCTGCAGAAGCTCGGCTACACCGCCGACCAGATCCGGCAGGCGCTCACCGGGACGCGACGGGCGCTCACGGATCTGACCGAAGGGGCCCCGACCTTCGACTTCAGTGCCCCGATTCGGGCGCGCATCGCCGACGAGCAGAAGCTGCAAGAGGAGCTCCAGCGCCAGCGGGAGCTGCGGGCGAAGATCAAGCAGGCCGAGGAGAAGGCTCATGATCTGCTGGTCGCGGCCCAGAAGCAGGAGTTCACCGGGCTTGCCAAGATCATCGCCGAGTACGAGATCTACCGCCAGGAGATCGGCCTCTCGGTCAAGGCCAACCGTGACCTCGCCCTGGCGACTCAATTACGGCTGCGCGTAGAGGCGAGCAAGGAACTCAAGGAGAGCGCTCGGGAGCACGTGAAGCAGCTCGAGGATCAGACGGCGGCCGATCTTGACTTTCGGGGCCAGCGGATGCTCCGCGAGAAGGAGTTCCAGTCGGAGACCCTGGAGCTGGCCATCGACACGCTCAACAGGCGCCTCGACTACGAGCAGACGGCACTGGAGCAAGCCCGCGACGCTCGGCTGCGCGCGCTCGAGTTTGTGGACGCCCGCACGGTCGCGCAAAAGATTGCGATCGAACAGCAGAAGCTCGCGATCGAGGAGGATTACCTGCTCCGTTCGTTCGCCCTCAAAGCCGCGGCGCTCGACCGCGAGGCCCAGGCGGAGGTCGCGATGATGGAGGCCGTCGCCCGGGCGCGTCTCATCAGCGAGGAGGAGATCGCCCGCCGCCGGGATGAGCTGCTCCGGGCCTTCGCTGAGAAGGGGCGCCAGCTCGAGGCCTCCACCCAGGAAGCCATCAACGCGGCCCGTGAGAACGCGGCCATCCGCCAGACGCAGATCGTGCGAGACGCCAACCAGCGGATCTTCGACCAGATGAAGTCGGCGAGCGAGCGCGTCTTTGACGCCATGCTTCAGAAAGGCCAGAGCATCTTCTCGGCGCTCGCCGACGCGCTCAAGAATGCAGTGCTCACCGTGCTCCGAGAGATCGTCACCTCGCAGGTCGCCCGGATGCTGACGGCGCTGTTCACCGGGCAACGCGTCGCCCTGGCGCCCGGCGGGGCCGGAGGCGGGGTACTCGGGAGGCTCGGCGGGTTGTTGGGTGTTGGAGCCGTGCCAGTGTTCGGTGCCGGAAGCATCACGGGCGGGCCCGGTGGGACCGGCGGGTTTGCAGGACCGGTGACGACCGGCTCTCAGGCGAGTTCCCTTCTGGGGTTCGCTGGTCTCGGAGCGAACCTGAAAAGCTTTTTCGGCTTCGGCGGCGGCTCTGTTGCCCTGGGTGCCGGTCGCGCGACAACGACGGCCACGCTGGGCGGAAAGTTTGCGGCGCTCGGCCGCTCCGATGCCGCGGCTCTCGCCGGCGGGCTCCTTGCCTTCGAAGGCCTCCGTCGAGGTGGCGTCAGCGGGTTGGCCATGACCACCGCCGGTGGCGCGCTGCTCGGCTTCAAGTTCGGCGGCCCGATCGGGGCGGCCATTGGCGCAGGCGTCGGCGCCATCGCCGGCATCGTTCGCCTCTTCATCAAGAGCGCGGCGCAGAAGGCTCGTGAGAAGATCCGCGCGGTCTACGGTGTGGACATCCAGTCGAAAGGAGTCGTCGACCAGATCGTCCAGATGGCCAAGCAGGGCTTCGGCGGCAATCTCGACCTTGCGATCCGCAGCCCGCAGATCCGCGATCTGATCGAACTCTACGCGCTCTCGACCGGCCAGAGCATCGGCGGGCTGCCTGCCACGGTGCGGCCTGTTTCGCTGGTCCAGCAGGGAGGCGCCCCTTATCAGCCGAGCCTCGGCGCGGTCTCGCTCGACCGCATCGGTGCGGGCGTGCCACAGAACGCCGGGCCAATCGTGATCAAGCTGGACGGGCCGGCCACGACGGCCTTACTGCGCGGCGAAGCTGTCCACGCGATTGCGGACAATCCGCGCGTGGTTCAGAGCGCTGCGATGACCGCCACGCGGGCCAATGCCGGCCGCCGTGAATTGCTCGCGTTGCAACTCTCTCCCGGAACATTGACGGCCTGACCTCTCATGCGAATCGCGAATCGAACCTCGATACTCGCCCTGCTGCTGCCGAGTCTCGCGGCGGCCGCTGGCACCAGGATCCTGGACACGATCAAGTACCCGGATGGAACGCTCGCGAGCGGCAAGGCCGAAATCTCTCTGTTCACGCCGTTCATCACCGCCGGCAATGAACCGATCGGGGCCGGCAAGCAGACCGTGACCATCACCAACGGGGTCATCGACGTGACCCTCGAGCCGAACGATACGGCCACACCGGCGGGGACCTCCTACGCCGTCCGCTTCTATCTTTCGCGCGGCACCTACCTACAGTACTGGGTGATTCCGACTTCGGCCACGACCCTCAAGATCAAGGACGTGGCGGTCTCGACCATCCCCACGCCGGCGCTAACGATCGCGCTCTCGCAGTTGAGCAGCCTTGGGGCCGTCAAGGGCGACGTGATTGCTTTTGGAACTGCCTGGAGCCGTTTGCCCGTGGGCGCCAACGGGCAGGTCTTGACTGCCGACTCAACGCAGCCGCTCGGCTTGAAGTGGGCCGCCGGAGCGGGCGGCGGCATTACCTCCCTGAACGGCTTGACGGCCTCATCCCAGACTTTCGCAAACGACACCAATGTGACGATTTCGTCGAGCGGCAGCAGTCACACATTGGGCTGGAGCGGAACCTTGGCGAAGGCCCGACAAAACTCCCAGACCGCGTACAAAGACGAGGGCAACGCTTTCACTCAGCCACAAACGATCAGCGCCGCGACCACGGATCTGCTCACCTTGAGCAACTCGACGGTCAACGACTGGGTGACGATCACCGCCAACAAGTCCCGGTTCAAGGTGTGGAACTCCGGGACCAGCAACTTGGCGGAGCTTCAAGCGCTAACGTTCTTCGGCAGCGGTGCCGGCCTATCCGCCGGCAGCGTGCCCGCCTCGGCGCTGGCCGGGCTGGTTAACACCGTCGATCAAGGATATTTCTACCCGATCACGATCCAGGCGCCGCAGTCATCGGGGGCTACAACAACCTTCTCGACGAACACGACGCGGGTCTGGCAGTTCGTCCTACCGTTCGCGGTCACCTTGAACCAGATGACCTTTGAGGTGGTCGCGACCAGTGGCGTCGGAACTTCCCTGGGCCTTGGGCTATATGACGCCGCCTGCGCGAGCCTGCTGGTCAACTCCGGTGTCATGACCGCCGGCGGCAGCCCTGATATCAACGTAGCCGGTATCAAGACCAAGGCCATCACCGGCGGGCCGGTCACGCTCAATCCTGGCATCTACTGGCTGGCCATGACCGCGGACTCTACGACCCTGACACTCCGATCCACGAGCCTTCCGAGCCAGGTCATCACCATGTTGAACACCCAGACCAACAAGAAGTTCGCCCAGGCCGGCAACAACGGGAGCGCCGGAGCGCTCCCTGCCACGTGCGGGTCGCTGACCGTGGCCGCGTCCAACCAGCCCCCGATCGTCCTCGTGGAAAGGTAAGCCTATGCGAACGATTGAGCGGTATGGGCCTCCAGCGAGGCTCGTCGTGAATCTCGCGGCGGTCCTGTACCTGGTGTTCGCCATGTTTCGCTTCGGCGCCGCCGCGCAGGGGATCAGCGTCCAACAGCGCGTCATCGAGAATCACCAGCGGATCGATGGTCTTGAGCGCCGCCTCGACCGCCTGGACCAGAGTCTCGAAAAGCTCGACATCGCGCAGCGGCTGACCCGGATCGAGGCCTACATCCAGGCAGCCAAGGAGTCCTCGGAAAGCAGCCGCCAACTGCTGCGCGCGGTCGTCGTCGGGGTGGCTTTGATGCTGCTCGAAACGCTGATCCGCACCGTGGGGGCCGTGCGCCGGCAGCGGAATCACTGATGCCCGGATCTGTCTTGCTTGCGACGCCCGTGATGGTGCTGCCAGCGAGCCTTTCGCGAGCCTTCCTGCACTCGCGTGAGTACCCGGTCCAGGTGAGCGAGTACCAGAACGGCGAGTCCCAGCGCGGGCGTCTGGCCGACACTAGCCGCAAGCGATGGCGACTCGCCAAGCAGCTCACACCGATGCGGTTGGCCGCCCTACGCGACTTCTATGACGCGCGCAACGGTCCCCAGGAGCCGTTCTACTTTTACGACCCTTACGAAACCGTCCCGCCGTTCTCGCATGATCCCACCGGCGCGGCCACCCAAGGCCGCTACACGGTCCGCTTCGAAGGAGCGTGGTCCCAGAGCTCAGGCCTGGCGCGCTCGGAATGCGAGATCGAACTGGTGGAAGTGGCCTGATCGGCCACGGAAAGGAACCTCATGGCTCGAAACTATTCCGTCAACGGAAACGCAGTGAACACGCAGTCGTCGACGCTGCCCCTGGTCACGTTGATTTCCTCGGCGAACATCCGCTCGCGCATCTACGACATGACCTTCGGCTCAGCGGCCACGCCGGCGGACAACGCAGCTCGCTACACCTTGCAGCGGTGCACGAGCCCCGGCACGCCCGGCTCCTCAATCACGCCGCAGGCGCTCGACCCGGGTGATCCGGTGGCGCTCGCGACCTCGGGCCTGGCGGCCTTCTCGGTCGGCCCGACGCTCACGGCGAACGCCCTGCTGCTCCAGTTCGGCGTCAACCAGCGGGCCACCTGGCGCTGGGCGCCCAAGGACGGCAAGGAGATCGTACTGCCGGCGGCCACGGGCAACGGCATTGCGATCCTGCCGGTCCAGGTGACCTCGGCGTTTGATCAGGCTTTCTCGATCCAGTTCGAGGAGTAGCGGTGGCGAGCGAGAACTTCGAGCGGAACGCGCACGGGGCATTTCTTATCGACGGCCGCGAGGTGGCCCACACGCTCCAGTGCCCGCACTGCGGCTGCCACTTCGTGAGCCGGCGTGGCAGCGGGGCGCGCCGGACTTTCTGCTTGCGGTGCATGGCCGTGACGTGTGGAAACCCTGCGTGCGACCACTGCATTCCGCTCGAAGCGAAGCTCGAAGCGATGGAAGGAAGGCGACCATGGCCCAATCGGTAGAGCAGTGGATGCCCGTGCCGGCGACGCCGACCCTGTGCAATGTGCCGGTCGCCGCGCTTCCACAGCTTCCGGTAACCGCGCTCGAGCTTGACCAAACCCAGCGGCCGGAACGGGTCACCGCCGACCGATGGACCGCGCCGGACGCGAACCTCGTCCCCACGCTTTTTCCCAAGTAAGATGCCGAAGCTCAAGCCCGCAGTCCGCCTCACCGGAATCCGCCCGGAGATCCTGTTCGCCGTGATCGCAGCCGAGCGCGCCTACAACCGGGCAGGCCACGAGCTTGTCGTCACGTCCTGTGTAGACGGCAAGCATGTGCGCGGCTCGCTGCACTATCAGGGTTCCGCGATTGACCTCAGAACGCGCGACGTACCCGCGGACGTCATGGAGTCGATCGTCGCCGAGATCCGCGAGGCGCTGGGCGCCGACTTCGACGTCATCCTCGAAGGCGACCATCTCCATCTTGAGTACCACGCCAAATGAGCGACACCCTCGGCCGGGTGCCGGTGCCCGAGATCGTCATCTCCGGTGTCTTCCCGATCACCTCCGACTTCCCGCACGGCCGCGCCCACGCGCCCCAGGTCGTGGTGCACCGCTTCGGAAGTGCCAATGCCAAGATCGAACAGCGCTTCCTACTCGGCACTGGGGCGAAGCGCTTCACTATTCGACGCACGCGGCTGCGCGATTCGGAACGCATCGCCCTGCGCGACTTCTGGGAGAACCAGTATGGGCCGTTCGGCGCCTTCTACTACGACGCGCCGAACGACGACGCGAGCGACACCACTCGCTACGTCTGCCGCTTCGAGAACGAGCCGCTCTCCTGGGAGATGGTCTCGGATTCCGTCTGCTCGATCGGCCTCACCCTGGTTGAGATCCCGACCTCCTCGCCCACCTACATCCTGAACGCCACTCTCTCCCGGTTTCCCTCCTCTGAACTTTCGTCCGCCCTGCTGGCGCAGGTCCAGCAGCTCGTCCCGCTCGTCAAGATCCAGCCGCTCGAGCCAGGCTATCCCGCCATCTACGTTTCGGACCGCCGCTGCACCGTCGGTGGCCAGCTATACCAGGCGCGCCTCGTCGACTTCGACGGCATCTCCCAGTCCCTCGGCAACCAGGCCGACGAGGCCCGCTTCGTCTTCGGCAACGGCGACCGGGTCATGCGGGAACTCGCCAACGACGTCGACCTGTTCCGCGCCTCGATCGAGTTCAGCCTGTTCCACGTCCCCACGGGCATCAAGCTGGACCTGTGGAAAGGCGACATCGTCGACTGGTCGTTCGATTCGGGTCCGGAGTTCCGCGTCCAGGCTGCCGACGGCATCTACGAGCTGAACCTGCCGTATCCGACGCGCCGCATCTCGCGGACCTGCTGGAAGCACTTTGACGACGGTCTCGGGTGCCCTTTTTCCCAGCAGGGCGGGCTCGACCTGGTTCACTTCCCCACCGCCAATCTGACCGAGTGCGACAAGGGTTACGAGACACCGAACGGGTGCCTCGCGCACGGCATGAAACGCTACTTCGGCGGCCTCCTGGCCGAGCCGCAGGGCGTGCGCATAAAGGACAACTCGACCGGGACGTGGGGCTTCGGGCGGTCGTCGATCACGAGCGTGTCGCTTGTGGCCGACTCCATTTACGACGAGGTGTTGCCCGAGATCTACACCGACTCCGACATGCCGGTGAACTCGAAGATCGCCGCCGGGCGCGACGAGTCGGATTTCTATGACGCATTGGGAATCGTGGGCGAGGGGCCGCTCGGCGCCTTCGGGACAGGCCACAAGCTCGACGGCCAGTTTCATCACGGCTACCCCGGCCCGCTCGGCCTGCGGACCGCGCTGGGCACCGATCCTGCTGGCCCGAGCGACTTCTTCTCCCTCGGTCAATCCGGGGACCAGACCGGCGGCGCCTGGCGCAAGGTCTTCTCGGGCGCGAGCACCTACCGCGACAACTTCGCCGCGGGTACCGCCTTCATCGAGCTGCGCCGCTCGGACCCAAAGGGCCTCCAGCCTTCGCGGCTGGGCGAGCACCAGATGCAGGCCATTGTCAACCAGGGCCTCTCCGGCTGGGTGTGGACGGCGCCTGGCGTCCGCTCCCTGCAGGTGCTCATCAACCCCGTCTGGATCGTCGTGAACATGCTGCTTCGGGCGCGCGGCCTCCGGTTTGCCGATGCGGTCACCGCCGAGCAGTACTTCGATGTGGACGCTGCAATCGCCGCGGCTTCGGTCTGCGACCAGCAGGTGCCCAAGCTCGTCGGCGCCGGCACCGAGACGCAGTTCAAGTTCCGGGGAATCCTCCAGGAGGAGAAACCGCTGCGGGACTGGATTCAGGAAGTCCTGATGAACTGCCTCGGCTACTACACGTTCGCCTTCGGCAAGCTCAAGGTCGGGGTGCGGGTGAACTCGTCGGCGGTCGAGGCGTTCACCATCGGCAACATCCTGTTCGGGAGCCTGGGGCTTGCGCCGCTCCGGCCCGGCTTCAACCACCTCACCGCCAACTTCGCCGACGAGGAGTTCGAGTTTGTCAATAACTCGATCACCCTCTACGACATTGACCACGCGAAGCTCATCGGCGGCGCCACTTCTCCTTTGTTTCTGAAGTCCAACGTCAACCTCTCGGGAACGGCGAGCAAGTCCCAGGCCGGGCGCATCATCACAATGCGGCTCCGTGAGGAGTTGGGCGGCATTACGCCGGTCGAGTGGAAGGCGGCGCGGCAGATCAGCTTCCGGACCACGGTCCTGGCGCTCAACACGGAGCCCGGCATAGTGTGCTCGATGACGCACCCCGACATGCCCGGCAGCTCCGGAGAGTTTCGGGTTACCGGCTGGCGGCTGAACAAGGACTTCTCGATCGACATCCAGGGCCGGACCACCACGGACTCGATGTACGACCTGCTCGTCGGCCCCAAGCCGGCCGACGTCCCGGCGTCGCCTGTACCGGTCGAGCCGGGCCTCACCGACAACGCGGTGCCGCCCGAGCCAGGTTTCGGGATTGCGCCGCAGGATGGCGTACTGCTGCTGGCCGCTGTCGGCTTCCAGGATCTCACCAACACCAAGACCATCTCGACCCTGACCTTCACCGTCTGGCACTTCGATGAGGCCGCCCCGGCCCAGACGACTCTCGCGGCACCCACATTCGCCTCGAGCACAACGCTGACGGCTGCCAGCCTCGCCTCGTTCACCGCCGGTGACCTCGCCCTGTTCGGCACCGAGATCGTCAAGCTCGTCTCGATCACCGGAAACACGGCCCAGATCGAGTGCGCCCAGAAAGGCTCGACCGCTGCTGATCACACCGCCGGCGCTAAGCTCATCCGCCTCGACAAGACGATCTTCGTCTACAACGTTCCCAGGAACTTCTTCGGGACGCCCGAATCGGGCGCCTGGGAGGCCCGCGAGCCGTTCCGATCGATGGCCGTCTGCGCCGTCGAACTCTACGTCACCAACATCCACGGCAACTCGCCGGTGAAGGTCAACAACTACACGGGCGGCTTCATTGACGGTCGCATCCGCATTCTGAGCGGCGAGCAGGTGGATCTGATCGTCGAGGGCGTCATTGGAATCGAAAGCGACGCCGTCCCGCCGGTCTACCTCCGCCAGGCGACTTCGATCCGCGACATCTACGCTTACTGCAAGACCGCTCCCCAGGGCGGCAACATCAACGCGGTCGTGAAGGTCGCCGGCACCCCGCTGGGGGCCGTCGTGATCAACGACGGCCAAACCTTCCCAGCGAACGTGATCGACGGCAAGGACCTGCCGGCGATCCAGCCGACGCAACCCATCACGCTCGACATCACGGCCGTGGGGAGTACCTTCCCCGGCGAGCGCCTGGTCGTGAGCATCCGGTTGTGAGCCATGGAGCAGATCAAGAAGCTCCAGCCGACCCGGTCGATTCATCTCCAAGGCTTCAGTGACTTCGGTGCGGCCGCGGCCCTGCATTCGGCCTCGGAGACCGGCTTAAAGGTCTCGGGCGTTTTCCGCGACGCCGCTGACTTCGCCGTGTTGGTCCCTTGGGACCGCGACGACTTCTTCGGCCACCCGCGTTTCTCCTACCTCCCTGACGGCGACTTCTCCGGCATCGTCCTCACCTTCGATCTCACCTACCAGAATCTCCAGCCGATCGACTCACCCAAGTTCGCCACCATCGACTGGCCCTACCTGAACTGCCTCAAGACCGACGGCATCTTGAAGCAGATCAAGCTGTTCGATCACGCCACCCAGGTTGGCGGGACCTACACCGCGGCGAGCGGGACGTTCACCCTGGTCGACAACGGCCTGCAGCCGTATGACCGCGTCACGCTGTGGTATCAGAATCTTGCGTTCGACTACATCGTGCCGGATCCCGCGACCGGCGTGACGGCCTCGATCATTGTGGCCAACATCCGCGACCAGATCAACAACACCAACTGGGCGGCCCTGGGCGTGCTCATTCCTCTGACCGCCACCGCCTCCGGCGACACCCTCACGGTCACCGCTGCCCGAGCTGGCTACGACGGCAGCATGATCCGGCTGTATGAACTGCACAAGAACCCGAATCTCTACTTCACGCCATCTGTGCGGCAGCTCTCGGGCGGCTCGTCGGACGCCACCTGGCGGATCACGATCGACTTCTCGGCCGAGGGCGCCACGGACCTCCAGAAGATCTGGTTGACCTTCGCACCGAAGCTGGCCGACTCGGCCGCCTACCAGGACCAGGAGTGGGAGGCAACCTTCACGAACTGGACGGTCAGCGACCCGCAAGGCGAGCGTCCGCTGAAGGTTGCTGGGCCGTTATCGGTGCGGATCGAGGAGAACGATGCCTGGGTCCTCTACAGCGGCTTCTGGGAGTGGGCGCCGACACAGTTCTGGAGCCAGGGACGCGCGCGTCGGGCTGCCCAGGCGGGCGCCACGGCGACCGTCGAGACCCACTGCAGCGCCGGCCAAGACATCTACCTCGGCACGCGGCTCGACTTCGACTGCGGCATCGTCGAGGTACGCCTCGACGGTGGGGCCCCTGTGCAACTCGACTGCTACGAGCAGGCCGCCAAGGCGCGCCAGGTTCGCCGCAAGGTGTTCTCGAACGTCCGCGCGGGCCAGCACTCCGTCGAGATCCGCCTGA
>Ga0247727_10016971_pt1 | contig 11654 bp, 6 predicted proteins | sample WisWelCaveWW1625_FD_202498 | JGI IMG/M metagenome (GOLD analysis project Ga0247727, IMG submission 202498) | Biofilm microbial communities from Wishing Well Cave, Virginia, United States - WW16-25 | ecosystem: Environmental > Aquatic > Deep subsurface > Groundwater > Cave microbial mat | place... | reverse complement strand
TCGCTGGCGACACGAACGGGCGGTCGGACGTTTTCGTCCACGACCGCTTGACCGGGATCACCGAACGCGTCAGCGTGGACTCGTCGGGCGTGCAAGGGAACGACTTGAGCGTGTATCCATCGATCTCTGCGGACGGGCAGATCGTGGCGTTCCACAGCTACGCCTCGAACCTCGTCGCCGGCGACGCGAACAGGACCCTTGACGTCTTCGTCCACGACCGCTCCACGGGGCTCACCGAACGCGTCAGCGTGGACTCGTCGGGCGCGGAGGGGAACGCATTCAGCTTCAGACCGTCGATCTCTGCGGACGGGCAGATCGTGGCGTTTTACAGCGATGCCACGAATCTCGTCGCCGGCGATACGAATGGGTGGTCGGACGTCTTCGTCCGCGACCGCTCCACCGGGATCACCGCACGCGTCAGCGTGGACTCGTCGGGCGCGGAGGGGAACAGCAACAGCGAGTATCCATCGATCTCGGCGAACGGGCAGATCGTGGCGTTTCACAGCCACGCGTCGAACCTCGTCGCTGGCGACACGAACGGGACCGGGGACGTCTTCGTCCACGACCGAGGAACGGGGATCACCGAACGCGTCAGCGTGGACTCGTCGAGCGCGGAGGGGAACGACCACAGCGCCTATCCAGCGATCTCGGCGGACGGGCAGATCGTGGCGTATCACAGCTACGCGTCGAACCTCGTCGCTGGCGACACGAACGGGACCGGGGACGTCTTCGTCCACGACCGAAGAACGGGGCTCACCGAACGCGTCAGCGTGGACTCGTCAGGCGCGGAGGGGAACGGCTACAGCCTGTATCCATCGATCTCGGCGGACGGGCAGATCGTGGCGTTTGAAAGCGACGCCTCAAACCTCGTATCCGGCGACACGAACGCTTGGAGCGACGTCTTCGTTCACGAGCGCTGCAGGATCGTCGACGCGACCTGGACGAACTACGGCGCCGGCTTCCCAGGTTCGACCGGCGTGCCGCCCTTCACCTCGAGAGGCGATCCGGTCTTCGGGTCCAAGCTCACCCTGGACCTCGGCAACAGCTACGGAAACGACACCCCTGGGCTGCTCCTGGTCGGCTATCAGGAGGCGGTGATCCCGACCAACAGGGGCGGCGATCTGCTCTTGATCCCCGTGGTGATCACCCTGCTCAACGTGCGCTGGACCGGGATCACGATCGAGGGTGACGTTCCTGACCAGACCCAGCTCTGCGGGATCGAAGTCTTTCTGCAGGTACTCGAGATCGACCCGGGAGCCGCGAGGGGAGTCTCGTTCACGGCGGGGCTCAAGCTCGTGCTCGGACTCTGATCGCGAGAAGGGAGAAATGCCATGAAATCGCGTCGGCTCACGCGCGGTCTCGCAAAGGTCGTCTCGGAGTCTTGACCGCGGCTTTCGGAGTCGAATTGCTGACAGCGCCCGCCGATCGGCAGGAGACCACGCGCGTCAGCGTGAAGTCGTCCGGCGGGCAGGCGAACAACGAAAGCTATGCGCCGTCACGACGGTTGATGCGCCGCCGGGGTGAGCCGTGTGCAGGAGAACTGCCCGCACGGTTTGAAAGGGCTCCCACCCAACCCGTCCCCGGCTCTCGGCGCGCACGCTACAAGTAGGATCAGCAGGCCTGGTCACCAGGATCTCCTCAATGACCTTGATTTTGAGGAGGATTAGCAAGTTTACGAAAGGAGCCCCAGCCACGGGGACACGGCATTCACCGTGCCGCTGTTCGATGAATTCGTGCGCCGAATCATGCCGGGTGACCAATGGAAGTCGTGAAGGGTTCGCGTCAGAATCCCTTTGGGCGCAGTCGAGCGCGAACATCGACACTGCACTGATTGCACAGGCCGAGAGCGCCGGCCTCGCGCTCACCGACCAGCCGCGCAGGCTTCCGGGGGCGTCCCTTGGCCTGAAGGATCACCTCGACGACGACCTCGACGACGGTGAGAACGCGCAGTAGATTCCACTATGCGCCGTCACGACGGTTGATTCGCCGCCGGTGATCCCGGCGCGCACGTTACAACTAGGATCGACCAATGGCTCCGTTGACGCCGGACGAAGACGACTCGCAGATCGAGCGCCTGCTCGGAGACTTCGTCCCGGGATCCACGCCCTCCTTCGACCCGGAACGCCTGTGCGCGGAGCATCCCGCGCTGGGGTCGCGGCTGCGCGACTGCTTCGCGGCGCTCGACTTCCTGGGACAGGCGCGCGAGGACGAGGCGGCGAGCGCGCACTTCGCGCAGCCGACCCGGCTCGGCGACTTCCGCGTCCTGCGAGAAGCGGGGCGCGGAGGGATGGGGGTCGTCTACGAGGCCGAGCAGATCTCGCTGCGCCGGCGCGTGGCGCTCAAGGTCCTGCCGCTCAGCCCCATCGTCGATCCGCGACAGCTCAAGCGTTTCCACATCGAGGCGCAGGCCGCCGCCCAGCTCCATCACACGAACATCGTCCCCGTGTACGCGGTCGGTTCCGAGGACGGCGCCCACTACTATGCGATGCAGTACGTCGAGGGCTCGACGCTCGCATCGGTGATCGGAGAGCTGCGCGGCCTGCGGCGGGCGGAGCGCTCGGGCGCGCAGCCGCCGTCGCCTCCGTCGAGCGGGACGAGCGCCGCCACGCGTGCTCTCCTCGGGTGCCGGACGCCCGCGACCCCACTCGATTTCGATGAGAGTGTCGAGTCGGTTCCAAGCGTAGTCCCGACCCAGGAGTTCTTCCGCGCCATCGCCGGGCTCGCGGCCCAGGCGGCCGATGGCTTGGAGCACGCCCACCGCCAGGGCGTTGTCCACCGCGACGTCAAGCCCTCCAACCTCCTGCTCGACGCTGGCGGACATCTGTGGGTCACCGACTTCGGGCTCGCCAAACTGCGCGATGTCCCCGCCGGGACGTTGACCGGAGACGTGCTCGGGACGCTGCCGTACATGAGCCCCGAGCAGGCATTGGGAAGGAAGGAAGACCTCGACCAGCGCACCGACGTCTACTCGCTCGGGGCGACGCTGTACGAGCTGGCGACTCTGCGCCCGCTCTTCGAAGGACGGGACCGCGAGACCCTACTGCGGCGGATCGCATTCGAGGAGCCCGCGCGGCCGCGGCGGCGAGAGCGGGCCGTCCCGGAGGACCTCGAGACAATCCTGCTGAAGGCAGTCGCAAAGGACCCGCGCGACCGCTACCCGGACGCCGGAGCCCTGGCGCTGGACCTGCGGCGGTTCATCGAGAATCGCCCGGTCGAAGCGCGCCGGGTTTCCGCCGTGAAACGGCTCTCGAGGTGGGCCCGGCGTGAGAAAGCCAAGGCCGCTCTGGCGGGATTCCTGGCGCTGGGTGTGCCAACTCTTGCGGCGCTCGCGACCTGGGCAGTCACGAACCACTCCCGGATCATCGCCGCCGCGGAGCACGCGCGCCTCGGCCGCGCGGAGGCGCTGGTCGATGAGGGTTTCTTCCTGCTCGGGGACTGGAATCTCGAGCGCGCGCTCGATTCATTCCACCGGGCTCTGGCGGTCGACGCATGCAATTCGGAGGCGATCGCGGGGGCCGCGATCGCGCTCAACCGACGGACCAGCGCCTCGGAACGCCGCGATTACTGGGAGACGCTCGTATTTCTGGATCTCCATCCCGTCGACCCGCGAGAGCAGCCCGCGCTTCATCGCATCCGCGCGGACGCATTGCGGATGTCGGGACGGAACGCGGAGGCGGACGCGCTGGACTCAACACTGGGTCCCCCGGCCACGGCACTCGAGTTCTTCGTGGAGGGCGAGCGTGCGTGGGGTCCGGGAGGCAAGGAAGCCGCCGCGCGCGCTCAGAGCTGGTACGCTCGAGCCTGCGCGGCCTCGCCCCGGGCCCGTCCGCCCTTCTACCAGGCGCGCGCCGAGGCGGCCATGGTGGCGCAAGACGACGCTGCCATCCGCGAAACCGTCGAAGCGATGCGGACCCTCTGGCCGAACTCCTCGCGCACGTGGTTCTGTGTCGGGGAGATGCTCTCGCTCATCGACCGCGCGGGCGCGGTCGATGCCTACGAGAAGGCGATCGAGCTCGATCAAGCCTTCTTTGGAGCTCGATGCAGCCTGGGGAGCCTCCTGCTCGACGCGAACGACCTGGCCGGCGCGATCGCCCTCTTCCGAAGCTGCATCGAGCTCAACCCCGACGACCACCTCGCGCCCGCCAATCTCGGACGGGCGCTGCTTGCCTCCGGCCATCGCGAGAGCGGAATGGCGGCCCTACGGACCGCGATCGAGAACGAGCCGAGGTACAGCGCGGGGCATGTGTGGATGGCACGGGCTCTTCGGGACGCGGGGAACTCAGCAGGCGCCGTCGCCGCGTACCGCCAGGCCCTCGACCGCGGTTGGCCGGTCGGAGCGCCGCTGTACGAGGAGATCGGGATAGCCCTGCGCGAACTTGACGATCCCTCCGGCGCCCGACTGGCCTTCGAGCGAGCGTTGCGAGTCGATCCCAGCTTCACTGCCGCACGGGAGCACCTGGCCCAGGTCCTTGTTGAGCTCGGCGACCGCGAAGGAGCGATCGCAGAGCTGCGGAGCCTCGTCGACGCGCTCCCAACGGCGCGATCCTCGCACGAGGCGTTGCTGTCACTCCTGGAGGCGGCTCTAGACGTTCCGGGTCGCCGCGCCGAGCTGGTGCGCTGGGTGACGGTTGAACCCACCGATTCAAGCGCGTGGACGGAGCTCACTCGGATCCTCACTCCCATCGATCCGGCCGAAGCGCTCAAGGCTGCGCGTCGCGCCGTGGCCCTGAGCGACGAGGAGGATCCCGCGGCGCTCGATGTTCTCGCGCATGCCCTGTTCGCGAACGGAGACTCCGCGGGTGCCCTGGAAGCCGAGGAGAAGGCGCTCGAACTGCTGAGCGCCGCGCCCGCCGACTCCGCGCTGCGCGCATCGTTGGAGGCCGCGCGCGAACAGTTCCGCTCCACGGTCGAGACGGCCGTCAACAAATAACGAGTGCTTGATCGCCCAACGCTCCTGCACTCAAACCGAGCCGGCTCGCAGTGCCGTGGCGATCGCGGGCAGGATCCTGCGGAAGCACTCCTTCTTCACGGCCTCGCCACTCGTGGCGCCAATCTCGCTCGCGATCTCCTCCCATTCCGCGCCCGCGAAGAAACGCAGGAGCACGATGTCGTGGTCCCGGTCGGAGAGCTTCGCAAGGACGACGGCGACTTTGCGGCGCTTCTCCGCCAGCTCGGCCTGCGTCGAGGGACGCGGCCGGGGATCGAGGGGCTGCGAGCCACGGCTGGACTCGCTTCCGGCCGGACGAGCTTTCCCCGCGGCGAATGGCCGCTCCTGATGAGGACGGCGCCGGTCGGCCTTCCAATAGACGGCGCGGTCCTTGGCTTTGCGGGTCGCGATCGTGGCCATCCACGCGAGGAGCGAGCCTTCACCGCGGTACTCGAAAGTCCGAAGCCTTTTGTGTACCTCGAGTGCCACCTCCTGGAGGATGTCCTCCATCTCGGACTCGAGCCGCGACCGCAGGATGGGATCGAGGGAGCTGCGGAACTTCCCGGCGAGGAGGATCTCGAGCGCGGGTCGATACCTCTGCCACAGTCGCTCGAACGCCTGCTCGCCACCCTTGGTGGCGGCGGCGACCTGGGCGGCCGTGCTACCGAAGTCGCACGCTTCGGGGACTCCCAGATCGAACAGGGTTGCGGGAAGGCCGGAATCTGGGGAGTCGGGGGCAGGCACGCTCCCGTGCGGGCTGTCGTCGGGCATTTCTGTCAGTATGAACCATCGGCTCAGTCCGCGCGACCCATCGACGCTCTGTAGCATCCGGCCGACATCGCTCGCCTCGTAATGGCTCGCCAAGATCTCTGTCCCGCGGCGGGCGCGGCTCCCATTGATGTGGGTGACCGCCAACACTCCATTCCCAGACAAGTTCGCGCGCACCCGGCCCGCGAGAGAGAGGAGATCTCGATCATGACCTGCAGCCCGGTGATCCTCGCCTTTGCCAACCTGTGGATCGGCACGCTCGCGTCGCCCGTGCCCCAGACTGACCTCTTGGTCAATTCCCCCGACGTGCGATCGGTCCTGCGCTTCGACGGGCTCACTGGCGCCTTCCAGGGGAACTTCATCCCGACCCCGCGCCTCCCGGGAAGCCCGCTGGGGATGGAGTTCGGGCCGGACGGAGATCTCTACGTGGTGATCCAATACGAGCTCGAAGGGGTCCATCGCTACGACGGGGAGACCGGAGCCGAACTTGCTCAATTCATTCCGCCCTTGAATTCTCAGGGGTTCGGTTCCCCGCACGACCTGCGGTTCGGACGAGACGGCCACCTGTACGTCCTGTACGGCTCGAACAACGTCGGAAAGTTCAACGGGACGACCGGCGAGCTGCTGGGCGAGTTCGTGGGTCCCGGGAACGGACCTGCTCTGTCTTTTGCCCAGCACCTGACCTTCGGTCCGGACGGCCACCTCTACATCTCCAGCTACCACACGGACAGCGTGCAGCGCTACCATGGAGTCGAAGGCTTTTACATCGACGACTTCATCGCGCCCGGGTCGGGGGGGCTGGATGGAGCGGCGGGCATCCTGTTCACCGGGGACGGCCGGCTCTTCGTCACCAGCAGTCTCAACTCCACCATCAAACGCTACGACGCCTCCACCGGGGCGTATCTGGAAGATTTCATTCCCTCCGGCAGCGGCGGGCTCTCCCATCCGCATGAGACCGAGATGGGTGCCGATGGGTATCTCTACACCACGGGAAACGGCGGCATCAGGCGCTACAACGGGCTTACTGGGGCCTTCGTCGACAATTTCATCCCTGAGGGCTCGGGTGGATTGTTCGCCTCTTCCTACATCGCCTTCTTCCCCGAGCTCACGCCCGTCCCGGCGCTGACGTGCCAGGGCTTCGAGCCGCCGGCGGACGTCGGTCCCTTGACCGTGAAGGGCAATCGGGTGCTGCCGCTCAAGGCGCGGCTCGTCGACCAGCTCGGTTTGTTCGTGACGGGTTCGGATCTCGTCGCCGCGCCCGCGCTCCAGGTCCTGTTCTATCCCGGCCAGACAGGAACGCCGATCGACGTCACCGATCAGGCTCTGGCGGAGGGCCTCGGGACCGATGGGAACCAGTTCGTCTTCACCGGCGACAGGTGGCAGTTCAACCTGCAGACCAAGGGGTTCTCGGCCGTCGGCAGGTACGTCGTTTCCATGATCTCCGGTGACCCGGCCGAGTACGTGATCGATCCCACCTGTGAGGTCGCGTTCCTGAAGAACTGAACGCCCTGTCGACGAGGAAGCGCTGAGGTCCGCCACCGCGCAGGTGAGCACACGCGTGAGTCCTTACTCGTCAGGCGCGGAGGCGAACTGGCAGCGCAGTGGGCGGCCATTCGAAGGGAATTCGCTCGAAGGCCCCGTGGCGGCCATCGACCAGGGCGAGGTCGCCCGCCGATCCGCATGCACTTCTCTCGCGCCGCGCGGCGGCAACGATCGCTGCACATCCTGAGCCGCGTAGAATCTGCCGCGGCATCGACGATCATGACCACCGACGATCACGCCGAGGAATCCGGTATCGCGGCGCGTGCGAGCGCGCTCCTCGAAAGAGTGGCCGCGGGTGACGGGAAGGCCTCCGAGGAGATGCTCGCGCACCTGTACGGAGAGCTGAAGGGCCTGGCCCAGGGCCAGCTCCGGCACGAACGAGCCAACCATACTTTGCAGGCGACCGCCCTGGTGCACGAGGCCTGGCTGCGCATGGTCGGCACCGGCGGGGATCTTCCCGACAAGAACCGCACGCAGTTCCTGGGGATCGCGGCGATCGCCATGCGTCGCGTGCTGACCGACCATGCGCGGCGGCGCCTCGCCGACAAGAGGGGCGGCGATCAGGGCCGCATCACCCTCACCGACTCGGTCGCTCTCTGCGACGGACCATCGATCGACCTTCTCGACCTCGATGCCGCGCTGGAAAAGCTCGGCCATCTCAACGAGCGCCACCGCCGGGTGGTCGAGCTGCGCTTCTTCGCGGGCCTGGAGATCGATGAGGTCGCCGACATCCTGCACGTCACGTCGCGCACGGTCGACAGCGACTGGGCCTTCGCCAAGTCCTGGCTGCGCCGCGAGCTGAGCCGCAGAGAACCGTGAACAGCGAACGGCACGAGCAGATCGCGCGGGTTTTCGAGGCCGTGCGGGCCGCCGCTCCGCTGGAACGTGCGGGTCGAATCGAGGAGCTGTGCGCCGGCGACTTGGAGCTGCGCCGCGAGATCGAGTCGCTGGCCTCGTTCCTCGAGGCGCCGGACGAGGGGATCTTCGCGACTCGCCCGGCCGACCCTGCTCGCCCGCCGCTGCTCGACCTCGTCACCACCGCTCAGCAGCCACCGCTTTCCCGGATCGGGCATTACACCCTCCTCGGCGTGCTCGGAGAGGGCGGGATGGGCATTGTCTACCGGGCACGTCAGGAGAATCCCGCTCGCATCGTCGCGCTCAAGCTGATGAAGCCGTTCGCAGTCTCCGAGAAGGGCCTGAGGCGCTTCGAGAACGAGGCCCAGATCCTGGGAAAGCTGCAGCACCCGGGCATCGCGCGCGTGTTCGAGGCCGGTACGGCACAGACTCCGCTCGGCCCGCAGCCCTTCTTCGCGATGGAGCTCGTCGACGGCAGCCCACTCCTCCACCATGCCCGAGAACACAAGCTCGACACTCGCGGCCGGCTCGAGATCTTCGTCAAGGTGTGCGCGGCGATTCAGTACGCCCACGACCAAGGGGTGGTCCACCGCGATCTCAAGCCCGGCAACATCCTGGTCGACAAGACGGGGCAGCCTCGGATCCTGGACTTCGGGGTCGCCCGCGTGACCGATGCCGACCTGCAGCTCACCTCCGTCTCGACCGAGATGGGCCAGTTGCTCGGCACGCTGCCGTACATGAGCCCGGAGCAGCTTGCCTGTGATCCCGCGGCGATCGATTCCCGTTCGGACGTCTACTCGCTCGGCGTCGTCCTGTACGAGCTTCTGACCGAGCTTTTGCCCCACGACCTGGACGGCCGCAGCATTCCCGAGGCGGTCCGCGTCATCCACGAAGAGGATGCGGTGTCCGTCGCCTCCGTCGACCGCCGCTATCGCGGCGACCTCGACACGATCGTTGCCAAAGCGCTGGAGAAGGATCGCGTCCGGCGTTACTCCACGGCCGCGGAGCTGGCCGCCGACCTCGAGCGATTCCTGCGCGACGAGCCGATCCTCGCCCGGCCGCCGAGCACGATGTACCAGCTCGCCAAGTTCTCCAAGCGCAACCAGGTGCTGGTGGGCAGCGTCGTCCTGCTGTTCGTGATCCTGGTGGCGACGGTTGCCACGGTCACCGTGCTCCTGTTTCGCGCCACCACCGAACGCAGCAAGCAGCTCGCGCTCAACGATTTTCTCGTGAGCATGTTCGGATCCGCCGACCCCTGGATCGGGAAATCCAGGGAGGTGACGGTGGTCGAGATCCTGGAGGACGCGGTAAGGAAGCTCGATACGCTCGCGGGGCAGCCGGAGGTGGAGGCGTCCGCCCGACTTGCCATCGGCAACATCTACCGGAGCCTGGGTCGGCACGACGATGCGATCGTGCACTTGAAGGAGGCCCACCGTCTTCGTCTTCGCGAGCTGGGCCGATGGAACGTCGAGACCGGAGAGGCGGCGATGCGCCTCGCGTACGCCATCGATTCGTACGGAAGCCCGATGGAAGCGGAGCCGCTGTTCCGCGAAGCGCTGGCGATCCAGCGGCGGCTGCGCGGCACGAGCGATCCGGAGATCGTGCGGACCCTGACGCTCCTGGGGAGCCTGCGCAGCCTGCTCGGAGACGATGCCGAGGCAGAGGCGCTGCTGCGCGAGGCGCTCGCGATCGCGACCAAGCTCGAAGCGGAGCTCGAACGACTGAACCAGCCCAGGCTCCAGCAGGTTGAGGTCGCGTCCTACCGGCTGGCGGGCGTGCTGGCGAGCCGCGGCGATCTCGAGGCGGCGGCGCCGCTCGCCGAGAAGGCACTCGAGGGCTATCGCTCCGAGCTGGGGAGCGACCATCCGCAGGTGGCTCTGGTGATGGTCAACCTCGCGCGGGTCCTGCGCATGAGAGGTGATCTCGACAAGGCGCAAGCGCTCCTCGAAGAGGCGCTGTTGGTCTACCGGCGCAAGCTCAAGGAGCATCCGCGGATCGCGGACGCGCTCCAGGAATCGGCGCTGGTCGCGCGCGCCCTCGGGCGGAACGCCGACGCTCGACGGCTGTTCGAGCAAGCCCAATCGATGAACCGGCAGATGCGCGGCGGCGAACACCTGGAAACCGCGAACAGCCTGGGACATCTGGCCGCGATCGCGCAGGAGAGCGGCGATCTCGACTCGGCGGAGTCGATGCTGGGCGAAGCCCTCGCGATCCGCCGGCTGCGTCTTCCCGTCGATCATCTCCTGACCGCGACGACCGCGAGAGAGCTCGGCTCGATCCTCCTCGACCTCGGCCGGAAAGAAGAGGCGAAGGCGCTTCTCAAGGAGTCATTGCCTGCCCTGCGCCGGTACTCTCCCGGTCAGGCAAGCGAGGTCGAGAGCCTCCTCAGTCAAATCCCACCTTGACTCGAGGGGCTGTCCCCGCCCTGCCCGCGCAGGAGAAGCGCAAGGTGGTCGATCGAGGATCCGTGGCGCCCGGGGCCGGGAGTTGTAATCTTCCGGCCGGACTCCGGTTCATGGCCGGAGAGGATTTTTCAGCCCCGAACAGAATGACCTCGTCGCAGGCAGACCGCGCTCTACAAAGCGCCGGTCGAATGCAATGGTCACTCGGTGAGAGGCTGTCAGGGATCGATTGCCTCGGCCCGTTCGTGGGAACCGTCACCCCCGGCCGAGATTGCAGCAATGGCAATCGGGAGTTTCAGTCTCGCGAGACTGATGGAGGAGGACGCGTCATGGCAGGAAATCGAGGAGTGGCGTACCTGGGACCGGGAGAGGTTGCCGTTCAGGGGATCGATTACCCCAAGCTCGAGCAGGCGGAGCAGAAACGCAAGTGCGAGCACGGGGTCATCCTCAAGATCGTCTGCACCAACATCTGCGGATCGGACCAGCACATGGTGCGCGGCCGGACCACGGCACCGCGCGGTCTGATCCTGGGCCACGAGATCACCGGCGAGGTCATCGAAGTCGGCCGCGACGTCGAGTGCATCAAGAAGGGCGACCTGGTCAGCGTGCCGTTCAACATCGCCTGCGGTCGCTGCGCGAACTGCAAGGAAGGCAAGACCGGGATCTGCCTGCGCGTCAACCCGGCACGTCCGGGCGCAGCCTACGGGTACGTGGACATGGGCGGATGGGTCGGCGGGCAGGCGGAGTACGTGATGGTGCCTTATGCCGACTTCAATCTGCTGAAGTTCCCGGACAAGGATCGGGCGATGGCGAAGATCAAGGATCTGGCGCTCTTGTCCGACATCTTTCCGACCGGTTATCACGGCGCGGTCACGGCCGGCGTCACGACGGGCAGCACGGTCTACGTCGCCGGAGCAGGACCCGTGGGACTCGCGTGCGCTGCGTCCTGCCATCTTCTGGGCGCGGCCGTCGTCATCGTCGGCGACTTGATTCCGGAGCGCCTTGCACAGGCGCGCAGCTTCGGTTGTGAGACAGTCGATGTTTCCAAGTCCGCCTCGGTGGCGGATCAGATCGCCCAGATTCTTGGCGTCCCCGAAGTCGATGCCGCAGTGGACTGTGTCGGATTCGAGGCCCGCGGCCACGGAGCGGACTCCAAGAGG
>Ga0247727_10016970_pt1 | contig 11655 bp, 17 predicted proteins | sample WisWelCaveWW1625_FD_202498 | JGI IMG/M metagenome (GOLD analysis project Ga0247727, IMG submission 202498) | Biofilm microbial communities from Wishing Well Cave, Virginia, United States - WW16-25 | ecosystem: Environmental > Aquatic > Deep subsurface > Groundwater > Cave microbial mat | place... | reverse complement strand
AATGCAGAAGTCGGTAGTGATTCTGGGTCAGGGCGAGCTGAAGAAATCGCTCACCGTCAACGCCCATCGCTTCAGCAAATCCGCGAAGCAGAAGATCGAAGCCGCCGGCGGCAAGGCCGAAATCATCGCGGCCCAGGCGACGCGCTCGGCTGAGTGAATTTGAAGATCGAAGATCGAAGATCGAATAGAAACAACCGGCCACCCTTCTATCCGCTATCTTCCATCTTCAGTTCTGAGGAAGTAGCAGGGTATTTGTTATGCTCGAGTCATTCATCACCGCAATCCGCAACCTGTTCAATGTTCCAGACCTGCGCAAGCGTGTTTTGTTCACGCTCGGGATGCTGGTGATCTACCGCGCGGGGATTCACATTTCAGTTCCCGGCGTGGATCAGGAGGCGCTCAAACAGTTCTGGGGGCAGGTTGGCGGAGGTCTGGGTTTGTTAGACCTGTTTTCAGGCGGCAGCCTGCGGCGCTTTTCGATCTTTGCGCTCGGGATAATGCCTTACATAACATCCTCTATCATTTTGCAGTTGATGACCTCGGTCTACCCCGCGCTGAAGAAGATTCAGGAAGAGGGCGAGCTTGGCCGCCGCAAGATCACCCAGTACACGCGCTATTTGACCGTTGTTCTCAGCTTTGTTCAGAGCATAGGAATCTCGTACTGGCTGCAGCGTCAGACCAGTCCGCAGGGTAATCTGGTGCCTTATCCCGGTTTCTGGTTTGTCTTCATCTCCACGCTGACGCTGATGACCGGAACGATCTTCATTATGTGGATCGGCGAGCAGATCACCGAACGAGGCGTCGGCAACGGAATCAGCCTGTTGATCTTCGCCGGCATCGTCGTCGGTCTGCCGAACGCGATTGGGCAGTTGGCCGATCGAGTCACAGACCCGCTCTCGGCAATCGGAGTTATCGCTCTGATCGTTGTGATGGTGTTGGTCACGGCAGGCATAGTCTTCGTTGAACGAGGCACGCGCAAAATCCCGACCAATCACACCCGCCGGATGGTGGGACGACAAATGGTTGCGACGGCCTCATCTCATCTGCCGCTCAAGGTCAACATTGCCGGGGTAATTCCGGTGATCTTCGCCTCGTCGGTGCTGGCGATTCCACAACAACTGGTGACGTTCGGCAATTGGGACTGGTTGCAGCGAGTGAACCTGTGGTTGAGCGGCGGGCATCCGATTTACGAGACGTTCTTCATGGCGATGATCGTCCTCTTCGCGTTCTTCTATGTCTCGATCGTTTTCAACGCCGATGAAGTGGCGGAGAATCTGCGTAAGCAGGGCGCGTTCATTCCCGGCATTCGCCCCGGCAAACGGACGGGCGATTACCTGAACTCGATCCTCGTTCGATTGACGACTGTTGGCGCTCTCTATCTGGTGTTTGTGTGCCTGATCCCGCAAATTATGATCAGCGGTTTCAAGGTTCAGTATTTTCCCGGGATTGGCCGGTGGCTGGATAACCTGCTGCAGACCGCCAATCTCGAATGGATTATGACGGGATTGGGATACACGTTCTATTTCGGCGGCACCAGTTTGCTGATCGTTGTCGGCGTTGCGATGGATACGATCAGCCAGGTCGAAGCGCAGCTTGTGATGCGCCATTACGATGGTTTCCTTGGACCTCGCGGAGGAAGATTGCGTGGCCGTCGCGCCGCTTGATTGCCCCGCAGCGGAGGCATCGCCTATGTCGAAGATTATCGTGCTGATCGGCGCGCCGGGAGCCGGCAAGGGAACACAATCGCGGTTGCTCTCTGAAAAATACGGCTATCCGCAGATTTCGACTGGCGACATTCTGCGTGAGATGGCGCAGGCCGCCACTCCGCTCGGACAGAAGATCAAAGAGACGATGGCTTCGGGCAGGCTGGTGAGCGATGAGGTCCTCGCCGAAGTTATTTTGACCAGGACTTCGCGTCCTGATTGTGAGAGCGGCTATATTCTCGATGGCTTTCCGCGCACTCTGAACCAGGCTCATCTGCTTGAGGAGTTGGCTCGGAAACAGCGGAAGAACGTGCTGTTTGTGCGTATCGTGGTTGACGAAGAGTCTCTGTTCAAGCGGCTGACCGGCCGTCGCACCTGCACGAAATGCGGCGAGATTTACAACCTCCATTTCCGTCCGCCCAAAGTCGAAGCTGTCTGTGATCTGGACGGAGCGCCCCTCGCGCAGAGAAATGATGATCATCCGGAATCGGTGAACAAGAGGCTCGAAGAGTTCAGACGATCCACCGCGCCGTTAATTGATTACTACGGGCAAAGCGGACGATTGGTGGAGATTGACGGTGAGCGCCCGGTGCAAGCGGTTTTCGAGAAGCTTTGCGAGGTGATTGATAAATCCGTTGGCGACTGAGGTCAGAGAAGACCGGAACTGCTCCGGGCGGAAGAAGCGGAACGATGTTCAGTGTGAATGAGAGAGTGATTCGTAAATCGCGCAGCGAGCTTGAAAAGATGCGGCGCGCGGGTTTGATCGTGGCGGAGACGCTGCGTGATCTGCGAAGTATGATTGAGCCGGGAATTACTACGCGCGAGCTTGACGCTTATGCCGAGAGGAAAATTCGCGCGGCCAACGCCTACCCGACATTCAAAGGTTATCGAGGGTTTCCGGCTTCCATTTGTTCTTCGGTCAATGATGAGGTGGTGCACGGCATTCCCTCGGATCGTAGATTGCGGGAAGGCGACATCATCAAGATTGATTGCGGCGCGACGCTGGATGGTTACGTGGGCGATGCCGCAGTCAGCGTGGGCGTCGGCAGAATTTCGCCGGAGCTTGAAAAATTGATGCAGACAACCCGGGAATCGCTCTTCCGCGCTATGGAGAGGATGGTTCCCGGCAATCGCCTGCACGACGTTTCCTATGCCGTGCAGGAGTACGTCGAGGTGCGGGGCTATTCGGTCGTTCGGGAATTTTGCGGGCACGGTATCGGACAAAAGATGCACGAGGCTCCGCAAGTGCCGAATTACGGGCGACCGGGCACCGGGCCGAGGTTGAAAGAAGGCTGGGTGCTGGCAGTCGAGCCGATGGTCAATGCCGGCTCGCACAAGGTGAGGATGCTGACCGATGGTTGGACGGTGAAGACGAAGGACGGAAGAGCGTCGGCCCATTTCGAGCACACAATCGCGGTCACGGAAGATGGCCCCATAGTGCTTACTGCGCTGGAAGACGGAACATTATTTCTGTGATTCAGGAAGCGGCTGGCATTTGGCTTGCAATTGGCTTGCAAAATGAAGTTGAGCAGATATAATGCCGGTTTCGCAATTTAACTGTGAGGATCAACTATTGAACTGAAGGTATGTCGAAAGAAGATGCAATCGAGGTGCAGGCGACGGTGCTGGAAACGTTGCCCAACGCGATGTTCAAAGTCGAGTTGGAGAACAAGCACCAGGTCCTCGCTCACATCTCGGGGCGGATGCGAAAAAACTTCATCAAGATTCTGCCGGGCGACAAAGTGCTGGTCGAGCTTTCGCCGTACGATTTGACGCGCGGGCGAATCGTTTATCGCTTCAAATAACAGTCGGAACGCATACCTCAATCCGTAATCGGGAACAGCTATGAAAGTCAGAGCATCAGTCAAAAAAATCTGCGACAAGTGCAAGATCATACACCGCCGCGGCGTCGTGCGCGTCATCTGTGTGAACCCGAAGCATAAGCAGAGACAAGGATAGATCTCCCATCTCAGATCTGAGATTGGAGATCTGAGATGGGAGAGTGGAGGAAGTAAATGGCTCGTGTTGCAGGCGTGGATTTACCGCCACAAAAGCGCGCGCAGATCGGATTGACCTACATCTACGGCATCGGCAAATCGCGCGCGACCAGCATTCTCAACCAAGCTCAGGTTGACGTGCACAAGAAGATTCGCGAGTTGAGCGAAGAAGAGTTGAACCGCATCCGCGCAATCGTGGACGCGCAGGGCAACGTCGAAGGCGATCTGCGCAAAGCGATTCAGTTGGACATCAAGCGTTTGATGGACATCGGTTGTTATCGCGGATTGCGCCATCGCAAAGGTCTGCCCGTTCGCGGCCAACGCACTCACACCAACGCGCGCACCCGCAAAGGCCCGCGCCGCGCCACGATCGCGAAGAAGAAAGCGCCCGGCAAGAAGTAATTAAAAAGTGATCAGTGGCCGGTTAAAAACGCGCGGCCACTGACCATTGACCACTGACTATGGCAAAACAGCAAACGGCCTCAGGCAAGAAGAAAGTTTTCAAGAAGAAAGAGAAAAAGGTCGTGCCGCAAGGCATCGTCCACATTCAAGCCACTTTCAACAACACCCTCGTGAGCATCACCGATCTGGAAGGCAACCTGGTTGCTCAATCGTCGGCTGGCGCGATGGGCTTTCGCGGATCGCGCAAAGGCACTCCGTTCGCCGCGCAGCAGGCTGCCAACAAAGCCGCTTCGATTGCGCGCGACAGCGGGATGCGCTCCTGCGAGGTTCGGGTGAAAGGGCCGGGATCGGGACGCGAATCGGCGATTCGCGCGATTCAAGGCGCCGGCATTGACATCAAACTGATCCGTGATGTGACGCCGATCCCGCACAATGGCTGCCGGCCGCCGAAACGCCGCAGAGTTTAGTTGGTTGCCTGGTGGAACAAGACGCCATCTGGTTCCACGTTTATGGAGGAAAGAGAGTGGCAAGAGATAGAGGTAAACAATGTCGCCTGTGCCGGCGCGAAGGAATGAAGCTCTACCTTAAAGGCGAGAAATGCTACAAGCCTTCGTGCCCGATTGAAAAGCGCGGAACCAATCCGCCGGGACAGCACGGTCCGAATGCGAGGCGCAAACCGATCGGTTATGGCGAGCAGTTGCGCGAGAAACAGCGCGTCAAACGCATCTACAACCTGCTCGAAACGCAGTTCCGCAACTATTTCGAAAAGGCCGCGAGCCAGAAGGGCGTGACGGGCGAGAACCTGCTGGCGCTGCTTGAGCGCCGCCTGGACAATGTTGTCTTTCGCCTGGGTTTTGCGATGTCGCGCCGTCAGGCGCGCCAGTTCGTGCGTCACGGCCACGTCAGCGTCAACGGGCGGAAAGTCAACATCCCGTCGTTCCAGGTGAGGATCGGAGACGAGATCGCAGTGCGCGACAAGAGCGTGAGCAACACTCACATTCAGGGCGCGTTCCAAACCTCCGGCGGTCGCGGACGTCCCGGATGGCTCGAAATCGTCAGCCCCGACAAACTGGTCGGCCGCGTGACGGCGATGCCGCGCCGCGAAGACGTTGACCAGAACATCAACGAGCAGTTGATCGTCGAGTTGTATAGCAAGTAGTCGCCCTCACAGATTCCCCTGGCTGAGCGCGACTGCGAGCCTCGCCCACCCGCGCGAGATCGTTTTCGGCTCGGCCTTTCGCCACAATCTGGGCGGAAATCTGCGAGGCGCGTAGGTTGAATCAGCAAAGTTGGGAGTGGAAGGTAAAATGTGGACAGGATTCCAAAAACCGAAGCGTTTGTCATGCGAAACCATGACTGACCGCTACGGGCGTTTCTCCGCCCAGCCATTCGAGCGCGGCTTTGGCACCACGATTGGTAACAGCCTGCGCCGTGCTCTTCTCTCGTCAATCGAAGGAGCGGCCATCACCGCCGTCCGGATCGAAGGCGTGTTGCACGAGTTCTCTTCGATTCCGGGCGTAGTCGAGGACGCGACCGACATCATCCTCAATCTCAAACAGATTCCGTTCAAGCTTCATTCCGGCGAAGCGAAAACCATTCGCGTTTCGCGCTCCGAACCCGGAGTAATGAAGTCCGGCGACATCGAAACGGATGATGACGTGGAAATTCTCGATCCGAACATCCACGTCGCCACGATCAGCGAAGGCGGAGCTCTGAACATCGAGATGCGGATCAAGCGGGGACGCGGTTATATCTCTGCCGACCGCAATTTCGATGACGATCTGCCGGTCGGCTACATCCCGGTTGATTCCGTTCATTCGCCGATCACCAAAGTGAATTTCCACGTCGAGGCTGCCAGGTTAGGGCAGGATACCGATTACGACAAGCTCCTGCTCGAAGTCTGGACCAATGGCAGCGTGACACCGGAATATGCCATCGGACTGGCCGCCAAGCTGATCAAAGACCACATGGCGATCTTCATCAACTTCGAGGAAGAGATCCACGAGCAGCCGGAGCCGGTGGTCCAGAAAGCAGCCCCGGTTTACAACGAACATCTCGACAAATCGGTTGACGAGCTTGAGCTTTCGGTCCGCTCCTACAACTGTTTGAAGAATTCCGATATCAAGACCATTCGTGATCTGGTTCAAAAGTCCGAAGCCGAGATGTTGAAGACCAAGAATTTCGGCCGCAAGTCGTTGAACGAGATCAAAGACATTTTGACCGGAATGGGACTCGGACTCGGAATGAAGTTTGACGAGCACGGAAACATCGTCAAAGGCCCGGACGCGCCCTGAGATCAATCAATGGCCAAGGCGTGAAGCCGAAAGAGAAATTGAGCTGAGGAACAGAAAGTCATGAGACACCTGGTTGCACACAGAAAGCTGGGGCGAACCTCGTCGCACCGGAAAGCTTTGCTCAAAAACCTTTGCACGTCGTTCGTGCTGCACGAGCGCATCATCACGACGCTGCCGAAAGCGAAAGAGTTGCGGCCGTTCGCAGAGAAGGCCATCACTCTCGGACGCCGTGCCCGCGCCGCACGCGAAGAGGGCCGGAATGAGGCCGCGCTGCACGCCGCACGTCGAGCCGCAGCCTTTTTCTTCTCCGGCAACACGGGAGTGGCGAGCAAACAGCACGACTCCGGCGCAGAACGTACCGCCGGCGTGGCGGCGTTACAGAAATTGACCGGCGAGCTGGCCGAACGCTTTGCCGACCGGCCCGGCGGATACACGCGCATCTTCAAGCTCGGCCCGCGCAAAGGCGACGGCGCCGAGATGGCCTTGATCGAGCTGGTCGGCAGCGAAGACAAGGAGCCGGTTAAAGACAAAGCCGAGAAATCGGGCAAGAAATCGGGCAAGAAGTAATTTCGAGCTGAGAGGTTATCTCTCGCACAGTTTGCGATAAGCCTCAACCGTGCGAGGCGTCACGCGGTTGGGGCTTTAACTTTGCCGTGTCTCTATAGTGGTTTGCAATTGAGTAGGGACAGACCTGTGTGTCTGCCCCGGCTGCATCAGGGCGCACACACGGGTGCGCCCCTACACTGATTTTGCAATCCGCTCTGAATGCCGCACGGTTGAGATCCGTTGACGTTTGTTGGAACACCAACCCCCGCTGCCCTATGAAAAAGACCGAGCGTAAAACCAAAGCCTCAACGAACAGGATTTCCAATTCCGCCGAAGCTGGCGCGGAAGCGAACGAGTATCTGAGCCTGGTCGAGATCAAAGAGCTGATCGAGCTGATCGCAGAAAAACAGTTCAGCGAGTTCGAGCTTGAACGCGGCAGCTTCCGGTTGCGTTTGCAAAAGGGAGCCGGCAAAGCAATCGTCGAGGCGAGTCCGCAGGCCGCCGCCGCTCCGATGGTCGCGAACGAAAGCCGTCCGGTCGAAATCGCTGCCCCTGCGCCGCCGGAAGAGAGCCTGCACATCATCGCCTCGCCCATTGTCGGCACTTTTTTTCGCGCGGCTTCGCCGGAAGCAGAATCGTTCGTCAAACTCGGCGATCCAGTCGAAACCGGAAAGACGCTCTGCATCATCGAAGCGATGAAGCTCATGAACGAGATTACCTCCGACGCGAGCGGCGTGGTCGCCAAAATCTTCGTCGAGAACGGCCAGCCGGTCGAATACGGCCAACCACTGTTCGGAATCAATGTTCAAGAAAATCCTGATCGCCAATCGCGGTGAAATCGCCTGCCGCATCATCTGGGCCTGTCGTGAGCTTGGAATCAAGACCGTCGCCGTGCATTCAGAGGCCGACCGCGAAGCTTTGCACGTGCGGTTCGCCGGTGAAGCGGTCTGCATCGGCCCCGCGCCTTCCGCGCAAAGTTACCTGAACATCCCGCAGATCATCGCCGCCGCCGAAATCACCAACGTTGACGCCATCCATCCCGGCTACGGCTTCCTCTCGGAAAACCCGCACTTCGCCGAAGTCTGCCGCGAATGCAACGTCACCCTCATCGGCCCTTCGCCGGAAGTGATCAGAATGATGGGCGACAAGGCGGAAGCCAAACGCACGATGAAAGCCGCGGGCGTGCCCGTCACTCCGGGTAGCGAAGGTCTGATCGAAGACGAAGAGACGGCGATCAAAGAAACCGAAGCCATAGGTTACCCGGTTTTGATCAAAGCTACAGCCGGGGGCGGCGGACGCGGCATGCGCATCGCCCGCAATCGTGACGATCTGATCAACGCCTACCAGACCGCCCGCGCTGAAGCCGAAGCCGCTTTCAAAAACAGCGGCGTCTACCTCGAAAAGTACATCGAGAATCCGCGCCACATCGAGATTCAGGTCCTGGCCGACAATCACGGCAACGTCATCCACCTCGGCGAGCGCGAATGCTCGATCCAGCGCCGCCACCAGAAGCTGATCGAAGAATCGCCGTCACCCGCGGTGAGCTATGAGCTGCGACAGGAGATGGGCCGCGTGGCGGTCGAAGCCTGCAAACAGATCGGCTACAACAACGCGGGCACTATCGAATTTCTGTTAGACGACTCCGGCGCCTTCTACTTCATGGAGATGAACACGCGCATTCAGGTCGAGCATCCAGTGACCGAAATGGTCACGATCTCCGACCTGGTCGCCGCTCAAATCCGCATCGCCGCCGGCGAAGAGTTGACCGAGACGCAGGACGAGCTGATCTTCGTCGGCCACGCCATCGAATGCCGCATCAACGCCGAAGACCCGCAGACTTTCAGGCCAAGCCCCGGCCGCATCACGACGCTCAATCTGCCCTCCGGCCCCGGCGTCCGCGTGGACACTGCGATCTACGACGGCTACTTAGTCCCGCCGCATTACGACTCGCTGATTGCCAAAGTCATAGTCCACAGCCGGACGCGCGAACGAGCCATCGCCCGGATGCGACGCGCGCTCGAATCAATGGTCGTCGAAGGCATCAAGACGACCATCCCGCTTCACCTGAAAATTCTCAATGACCCTGATTTTATCGAGGGGAACCTCTCGACGCAGTTTATGGATCGGTTTATGATATAAGCCATCAATGGAGGTAATGAACCATGCCAGATCAATCCGACGACCAGACCACGCAATCGCTCCGGGAGGAGATCACCACCCGGCTTGACCGGCTCGAATCACTCATCGGCTCGCTCTCCGCTCAAGTCCTATCGCTCTCCAATCAGGTCTCCACTCTCCAGGCCACCGTTGATCAAATCGCCCAGACGCAGCGTGATATGTATGTCGATCTCCGCGAGCGCACCAAGCTCGTTCACGAAAAGGTCCATTTCGTCCAGCGCGAGGTCGAGCAGTTCATCCGCGATCAGGAGCCGGATTCGCTTCAATCGCGACTGCTGGGCTGAGACCGACGAGTCAGGAGGTAGAGACAATGGCGGTTCAGAATAAAGAACAACTCTTCTCGCTTCTCAACCAACACCGCCAGCAGCTCAAGCGCCTGGGCGTGAAAAGGTTCGGCCTGTTTGGCTCATTCGTGCGCGGGCAGCAGCAACAACAGAGCGATGTTGACCTGCTGGTGGAATTCGAGCCTGGCCAGAAGAGCTTCGACAATTTCATGCGTCTCGCCTTCTTCCTCGAAGAACTCCTCGGTCGCAAGGTTGATCTGGTAACACCGGAATCGTTAAGCCCGCACATCGGGCCACACATTCTGCGCGAGGTCGAATATGCCTCTGTCGGTTCGTGAATACCTTCAACACATCCTCGACGAAACAGGCTACCTGATCGAAAACTCTCGCGGTCTCGATCAAGAGACGTTCCTGCAAAACGAGACCCTCAAACGCGCCTTCGTTCGCAGCCTGGAAATTATCGGCGAAGCGGCGAAACAGGTTCCTGATTCGCTGCGCCAACAATATCCGCAAATCGAATGGCGCGCCATCGCCGGGATGCGTGATCGTTTGATCCACGCTTACTTCGGAGTGGATTACGAGATCGTTTGGGATGTCGTGGCGAGCAAGATTTCGGACCTGGCCAAAGAGATTGCGCGGATTATTGAAAGTGAGTTCCCACAGGGTCCCGGCTAAAGTTTGTCTAGCGGGCTGCGAACGCCGAGTCCGCCGGCGTTCAGGACGTGCGTGTAGACCATTGTCGTGCTCACGTCCGCGTGTCCCAGCAGTTCCTGCACAGTGCGAATATCGTGGCCTGCCTCGAGCAGGTGAGTGGCGAAGCTGTGGCGGAACGTGTGGCAGTTTCCGTGCTTGGTGATCTCGGCCTTGCGCATCGCTTCTTTGACCGCTTTTTGCAGGACCGATGGGTCGAGGTGATGGCGGCGTTCGATCTTCGTACGCGGGTCAATCGAACGTTTCGGCGCGACGAAAACGTACTGCCATTTCCACTCCGTAGCCGCCTGCGGATATTTCTTCTCCAGCGCGTAAGGCAATTCGACGTTGCCGAAGCCTTCCCTCAAATCAACCTCGTGCGCCTGTTTGACCTTGACCAGATGCCCACGCAATGGCTCTTTCAAGCTCAGCGGCAGCATCGTTACGCGGTCTTTGCCGCCCTTGCCCTGCCGGACGGTGATCTGATTCATCTGGAAATCAATGTCCTTCACCCGCAGCCGCAACAACTCGATCAGCCTCATCCCGGTTCCGTAAAGCAGGCTCGCCATCATCTTCTTCGTCCCTTCCATCTGCGACAGGATCGCCTGAACCTCATCCCGCGTGAAGACGACCGGCTCCCGCGTGCCTTTCTTCGCCGGCTGTAGATCGCCGATCACTGGCAGTTCGATCTGCAAGACCTCGCGGTAAAGAAACAACAGCGCGTGCAGCGCCTGGTTCTGAGTCGAAGGCGCGACGTTGCGGTCGTTGACCAGATGAGCAAGGAAATCCCGGATTTCCGGTGCGCCCATCTCTTTCGGATGGCGTTTCTTGTGGAAGATGATGAAGCGTTTGATCCAGTCGGTATAAGCCTTCTCCGTCTGGTAACTCATCCCGCGCAGGCGGATGGTTGTGCGGACCTGATCCAGCAGCTTGGGCTTATTGGCTGGCGGAGCTTGCGGTTGTAGTTGGCTCATCGTTGACTCCCTTTCTGGATGTTTTCTGCTGGTCGGCGGGAATGCCGGTGAATTGATTGCATTGGCTACGGCGCGGGATTATACTCCCCGTCGTCTCAGACTCAAACGGTAATCAATCAGTCGCGGTTTTTCTCCAACCATCAGGAGGGGCGTTTATGCAAGCTCGACGGACACTGGCTCCCGGTCAGAAAGGCACGAAGAAGTTCCTCGAACGCTACGGCGAACAGTTGGTCTGCGTTCGCTATCGCTACGACGAGCAGCGGCGTAAACGCTTCACCACCGTCGAGATCATCGTCGAAGAATCCGGCTGGTCTCCACCTGAGAAGCCGGCCATCGTCGGGTTGCGCGTTGAATTCCAGGAAACCGAGTTGCAACGCCGCGTCAAACAGGCGGGCGGCAAATGGAATTCCGCGAAACGAGTCTGGGAAATTCACTATGACCAGGCCGTGGCGCTTGGTCTCAAGAAGCGGATTGTGAAGCTGGGGGTGTCTGATATTAGACACCATCTCCAGCGGCATAATTACATGTTGGGGTGCGACACGAGGTCGCGTGAGTAGCTGTTATGACTGAAGTAACAAAAAGTAACT
>Ga0247727_10016969_pt1 | contig 11655 bp, 13 predicted proteins | sample WisWelCaveWW1625_FD_202498 | JGI IMG/M metagenome (GOLD analysis project Ga0247727, IMG submission 202498) | Biofilm microbial communities from Wishing Well Cave, Virginia, United States - WW16-25 | ecosystem: Environmental > Aquatic > Deep subsurface > Groundwater > Cave microbial mat | place... | reverse complement strand
TGATGGCCGATGATTCGGTGATCGCATCGCGGACCCCCTGGATGAAGTCTGGAGCCAGAATCACATCATCTTCCAAGATCAAGGCTCGGTGCCACTGTCGTTCCACCACAAGACGCATGGCTGCAAGGTGTTTCATGGCACAGGATTGGTTGCCAAGATTTGGGTAAGGAACCGTGAAGTGCCGTTGAACCGTCGCAGGATCGAGATCACAAGCGTCGTAGGTGTGAATGAATTCATACGTCAACCCCAGCGACTGAAGTTGTCGCTCAATACTCTCTCGACGCTCAATGAAACTTCGCGGGTTGATGATAAGGATGCCGTCAACGGGTAGTACTCTATCCTGAGCAGACGCGTGAAGAGTCATAGTAGATCCCTCATCACCAACTGAAGACCCTCAACTACTGTGTGCATCCACACCTGTCACGATTCCACCGGAAAGAACTAGCTGGATGCTGAAAAAGTCCGCCAGCATAAGAAGGCCGTTATTTGGTTTGTCTGGTTTGTCTGGTTTTTGGTTGAACGAAACTAACCAGATGAACCAATCAACCAGATAAACAAAACAAACCAGATCAACCAGATGGTCAGGACTCAACCATGTGATTTGAGGCAAGCTGCCGTGCGCTCTGCCAGATGGACACCCACCATTGCGGAGATCATCAGCAACCCCCATAAACCAAGGATCGCGAGCCGAGCATGATTACTCGCCACCTGATACCCCCACGCCAGGACACCACAGAGCACCATCAGACCATATTCCGTGAGTACAGTTTTCCGGTGCCCCCACCCGCTCAATACCAATCGCTGATAGTAATGGTCACGATGAGCTTCCCACACCTTTCCTTGATGAAGCGCCCGTCGTGCCAACGTCACTGTGGCATCGAGAATAAACGGTGAAAAAATGATAAGCGGAACCCACAGATCAAAAACCCCGTCGCGACATCCGAGGACAATCAGCGCCGCCGTAAGAAATCCTGTGGACACACTCCCGACATCACCCATAAAAATCTTCGCCGGAGGGAAGTTGTAGATAAGAAATCCCGCCGCTGCGGCAGATTGCAAGGTTGCGATGACAGAGATCACGGGATGATTGGCCTGCCATCCCAAATATCCGAGCAATCCACAGCCGATCACCGTCATGCCGCCGGCGAATCCATCCATCCCGTCCATGAAATTGTAGAGATTGGCCATCCACATGAGAAACAGCATCGTCATTGGAACGGCGAGCCATCCCAGCGCCAGGCTTCCGAGGAACGGCACAGGAATGGTGGTCACCGTCAACCCGGCCCCCCATGTTACGCCGCCGGCCGCCAGCGCCTGCACACCCAGCCGAAGACTCGGCGAGAGGCCTACCCGATCGTCCCAGAACGAGACAGCGCCGACGAGCAGTGCCATGCTCAGAATCCAGAGGATTCCGTTCGCCTGAAATATCGCACCTTCACCCAGCGCGACCGTCACGATGATCCCCACGAGCACGCTCCCGAAGATCGCCAGTCCTCCGGTGCGCGGCAAAGGCTCCGAATGCAGGGACCGTTCGTTGGGATGGTCGAGGTGATAGAGCCTGGACGCCGGCGAGCAGAGCAGCCTGGTTAACCCGTTCGCGGCAAGAAACGCCAGGGCAAGGAGAGCCAGCAGGCCGGCGGTCACGCCTGCCCCTTTCGATACCAGGCGATCAGCTCCGGCAAGGCCTCCGGGAGCGTCATGCCTGGGCGATAACCCAATTCACGGAAGATCTTTTCCGAGCTGTACCAGGCCGACCCGGCTAGCTTCTCGATGGCGTCGGAGTCGAAGACAAACCTCGTGCCTCGCACGCGCCCGATCGCATCGCCAACTCTGCCCAACGTCGTTAGCGCCCAGAGCGGGACATGCCATCCGGGAATCCGTTTCCCGAGCGCCCGGCAGATCAGCTCGTACAGCTCGCGCGTCGAATAGCCTCGTCCGTCCGTCACGATATAGCACCGCCCGTTCGCCGCCGGCTGATCGGCCGCAAGCAGGGCGGCCCGTACCACGTCCACGACATGAACCATGCTCCGCCGGTTGCCGAGCTCCGGCAACGGCGGGAACGTCCCGTGATCTATGGCCGCCATCATCTTAGAGAGGTTACCCTTGTTCCCAGGCCCGTACACGAGCGGAAGCCGCAGGCACGACACGTGAAGGCCGGCCTGCTTGCCGATCTCCCGTACCAGCCGTTCCGCCTCCAGTTTGGACCGCCCGTAGGGGGTCTCCGGCGGACCGTCGAAGCTCTCATCCAGACATCGCTTGCCACCTTCGCCCATCGCCTTCACGCTGCTGAACAGAACAAACGCTCTTGCACCGCCCGCTATGGCTCCCTCCAGTACATGACGTGTGCCGTCCGTGTTGATCACGCGGTAGGCATCCTCACTACCTCGTACTTCCGACAAGGCATGGGTCTTGCCGGCCAGGTGATATACAGTCTCACATCCGGCGGCCGCAGCTTTCATGGTTTGCGTATCTCGCACATCACCGGCCATGACCTCCACGCCAGCTGTCCATGCCTCGTGCCGCTTGACATCATGCACGAGGGCTCTGACGGGGCATCCTCTCTTAACAAGGTACGCGACAAGGTGGGATCCGATAAATCCGCCTGCCCCTGTCACCAGCGCGTTCATCGTTCCATGCATTCCTGAAACAACTGCTCGTGGGCTCTGCACATGAGCGCCTGCTCGAACTGCTCGATCACGTGGCGACGTCCCGCTTCCCCCATTCGCCGGCGAAGCTCCGGATCCGCCAGCATGAGCCTAGCGGCCTGGGCGAAGGCGTTCGGATCGCCGACATCGGCCAGCACGCCGGTTCGTCCGTCCATGATGATCTCGTCAAGCGGCTGGATACGACTGGCGATTACAGGAACCTCCATGCTCATTGCCTCGATGAAAGTCACACCGAATCCTTCCCGGCGCGTCGGGAGCATATAGATGTCTATGGCGGCCATTACTTTCGGAATATCCCGTTGGTACTCGGCAAACACGACCCGTCCGTTCAAATTCAATACTCGCGAAAGATTCTGCAGTTCTTTATGGAGCGGTCCACCACCAACGAGGAGACATTGCACATCCACATCCGGCGACCGCTTCGTCAATACGCTCACAGCATGAAGAAAAGTGTCCCAGCCCTTGTCTTTCACAAACCTTCCAACGGCGCCGATGACAGTCGCGTCAGGCCGCAAGCCAAATTCAGCACGGATAGAATGCCGTTCGGCTCGATACTTTGCTGGATCAAACCGCTCCGTATCGATTCCCATCGGGATCACGCGGATACGGTCGGGGGCAGCCACTTTATACTTCAACCCACGTTGTCTTACACACTCACTGTCCACGACGATCACGTCGCACAGACGAGCCGCAAACCGCTCCAGCACTGCATACAATGTGACCAGCCAGAGACTGAGATGTTCATGAAACGGGAACGCATGCGCCGAGTAGACAATCACCGGTACTCGGGAAAAATATGCCGCGACCCGGCCGATCATCCCTGCGATGGCAGTTTGGGCATGAACCACATCAAAACGACGTCGTCGCAAAATTCTATAAAGTTGAATGCCCGCAAGCAGATTCCGCCATGGTGACATGGTACGCCGCATGGGAACCACCAAGACCTCAAACCCCATGCGGCGGAGTGGCCCCACGAGGGATTGACCGTACTCTCCCGGGTCGTCCGAGCAGGCCAACGTCACGTGATGACCCTGTTTCCGCAGGTGCTGAGCCAACGGCTGGATAAAGGCCATCTGAACGCTCGATTCCGTGGATAGCTCAAGAATCGTCATGCCGACTGACCCGATCCGCCTGATACAACGCGTTGTGAAACCATCGCTTCTTCCAGCGTTTTCACAAACAAGAAGAACAGAAAGACGACACTCGGCCACAGGTGTATCCAAAGCCGGTCGAGTGAAGTCTGGGACTGATAGCGAACCCGCGACGAAGTGACGACACTCTCGTGTACCAACACATCTCGATCGTCTGGGTTTTGCATGACCACGATGGATCGATTGAGTGCAGTGACCCACCTGGGCTCCCGCTGCAACAGGGAACAAAGAACGGAGGTTTCTTGTGGTCGATCGGTAAACGGGTAGCCCATCCCTCCAAAGACATTAACGACAGCGGGAATGCGGGTGACCCACGCAACGAAAGATCCATAGAACAACTGCTTCATAGCAACATGCTGGACAATCTGCGGACGGACTCGGCGATGGACCTGCACCAGTTCAAAAACGTCATCAATTCCCTGAGCGAATTTCGGCTCCCCTTCGCATCATGATAGGGACAAGGGGGGGCCATCTTGCCGAATACGCTCGGCATGGACGGTCACACCTATAGCAATCGAAACCTCCAAGCCAGCAATCACGCAAGGTCATGCCAAATTTCTCAAAACCCCCAATCTTCCTTAATGCCCAGAAAGAGCTTTGGCCACATGCCTCTATCGCTCATTCCACGTCTGAAACAGCAACACATTCCAGAGCGCATACTGCCAATTGTCCTCTCCGGACAGGTGCTCAGCCCATCGTTGTCGGATCGGACCAGGATAAAAAGTATCCTTTCCGTTAAAGGCTGTTGGGCATCCAACAGCGATTTAGCACTTCTCGCAACAACCCACGCAGCCAGGAATGCCAATGGCACGCCAAACCGAATCTTCGGTCACTTGATCAACCATCTGGACACTTAACCCTCATATATGAGCACTTCTGCTGCAAGCGCGATTCACAGCTGCGACGAACTTGGCCGTGTGTTTCGCTGCGCCAAGCGAGAGGGCTTGCCCATGGCCGATCAATGTCCTGTTCAAGAGGCCTTCCTCGTGGCTCCGCGCCTTGGTCCCGCTCGCGACATCGCACTGTCGCAACAAACCATCATTAAAAATACGGCTAAGGAGAACCGTCGTGCCAGTAAGTTCTCCTTCCAGACTGCCCAAGATTGGGAGAAACGCCTTCCTCATGCATTACCTCAACATGTACTAGTCGTTTAAAGTACTTTGCAATGGAGAACACGCTGGCTAGGACGAGCAATACCCAGCTGATATGCCTTGCTTTATAGAGAGCAATGAAATTGCTCAACTGTCCCTTTTCCATTGCCCACATCTCCGCGCTCAGCCCAGCAACTCCATAGGGTGCCTTGAACATGTATGCGAGAGGGCATTCCATCCGCATCACCATTCCGCCTCCAAATGCAACTCGCTGCCAAAGATACAAGTCTTCGGCGTACCGTTTGTTTTCTTCAAATCGAAAAGGAATATGCCGCTTCAACATTACCGTTGGAGTGGAAAAACTGTTCCTGAAAATGAGACTGATAGCGCTTATTCTTGTGATAGTCAGGGGTTCGAAAATTTCAGGCGCTGCCTCACCCTCACGCCTGAAAATACATTGATGGCCAGAAATATCGACGTCTGGAGTTTTGCGCATAAATCCATACTGGATACGTACCTTCCCCGGGTGCCAGGAATCGTCGGCATCCAAGAATGCGAGATAGGGCTGCGTTGCGGCTTCCCAGCCCACATTTCGCGCACTTGCTGGGCCTTGATTCTTTTCCAAGGCAATTACTCGTATCCAAGCTGGATACGACCTGGCCAACTCGTGCAATACCGACAATGTATCATCCCCGCTGGCATCATCAATAAGAACGACCTCAGCGGGCTTTAGAGTCTGTTGCTCAACTGATGCAACCGCGCGGCGTATGGACGTCGCGCACCGAAAACATGGAATCACCACACTTACCGGGGCGACCACACAATCATCCATTTATGTTTTAGTCCAATATGCAGGCTGCCCCTGCATACGTCTTCCCAAGTCGAGCGTTCTTCTGGCCAGACACTCTCCAAGCATCCGCCACAATAGCAACCTCAGATACACCCTCAGCATTGACAGAACCCAAGGCGAGGATGGGCAGCGCTGTCCATGCATACGCTGCGCTCGTCTCGCCTCATGCAACATCAACAAGCTCGCAGCCGGATTGCTACTGACCCCCCCCTGACGCATCCCGACCAGAACTAGCCCGGGAACAAACATCGCATCGGCATTTTTCAATTCGCGTAACAGCAATTCATAATCACCCGCTATACGAAACGATTCATCAAATGTACCGTGCTGCTCAAACAAGCTCCGCCGATGCATCGCGCCTGGATGCGGAAGACACATACATTTCTTGAATCGCTGCTTAATGCTCTCCCAAGATTCACCAAGCGGATAAAGACTTTCCCCCTTTCTATTGAGCACCATGATTTGTCCGTACGCCACACGAATGTTGGGCGTAAGGGTTTCCAACTGCTCACTCATCCGCGTTAATACATGTGCGTCCCAAAAATAATCATCCGCGCCCAGAAAGCAAATCCATTCACCTTTCGCCTGTGCCAGCCCTTTATTCCAAGCGTTATACAAACCGCCATCCGATTCGGAAATCCAATAACTGAACTTCTTGCTATTTTCTTCCAGTAACTCCACCGTTCCGTCTTGTGAACCGCCATCAATAATAATCAGCTCTTTGTTTGGGTAGGTTTGTTGCGTGACACTGTCAATGCATTGCTGCAACGTTGCCTTGCCGTTGAAAACGGCGACAATGATGGAAATCAGAGGGGCAGTCTCGTGCTTCATGGCTTCGTCGATAAAATATGCTTCATTTGTGCAGCGTACCTGCCGGCACTCAAGAATTTCGGTAAAAGACCCCATCAACCTGAAGTGTGCGCCCAGTAGCCGGATCGACGAACACGGGTTATAGCGCCCATAACACAAAACCTTCTGCTTCCAAGCGTTCAATGCACTCCCGCCAAAGTCGCTGTCCTTCGTACAGTGGAACCAGAGATAGCTCCATATGGATTCCGCGTATCTTTGGCAGTGTGGCAAGCGCTCCGCTGAGGACATGCCATTCGTAACCCTGGGTATCAATTTTGAGAAACGGTGCCTGAGTATCATCGAGATAGGGCGACGCAACCGAGTCCAGTGTGATCAGCGGAGCCGACTCATGTCCAAGATAAGCAGATTCAGGTGCCGCACTGCTATGCGACGTAAGCATGGGGAGGATCGAACTACTGACCGAGTTGCCGGATATGTTTAGTTCGATCTCGCCAAGACGATCTCCCAACGCGCAACGCGGATGTACATGCCAGGCCGAATCACTAGTGCTCTCCTGTAAAAGCCGACGATGGGCAGCCGACAGCGGTTCGAAGGAGACAATGCGCCCTGAGTAGCCGCCCACACGTAATTCTTTTGCAAACTGTCCTTCGTTGGCGCCGATGTCAATAACAAGGTCGATGTCAACGGCACGCAAAGCGGCCATCAGCCGTGCTAACGGCGAGGTGTCGGGATGAAACCGGTGGGCCTCGATGCCCGCCGCATTTAATAGCTGTTTCATACCTTGCTTTACTGAACTCAACATGCCCCGCCCCATTTCAACCACTCAAATATCTGATAAAGCCAACTCGTATTTTACGCCTGTTGTTCGTGGAGGATCATTTCTCGTACGACGTCTCGCATTCTCATGTTGGCTTCCCAGCCCAGCATACGTCGTGCTTTCTCTGCGTGCCCACGGCTATGGCGGATCTCCGTCGGACGGAATAGTTTGGGGTCCTGGACGAAATGCTGACGCCAGTCCAAACCCACTTGTGAGAAGGCTGTCGCAACAAAGTCTTCAAGTGAATTCGATTCGCCAGTGGCAATAACGAAGTCCTCGGGGCTATCGGTCTGTAGCATTCGCCACATCGCATCAACATATTCAGGACTCCAGCCCCAATCCCGCTGGATTCCCATATCCCCCAATATCAGCTTCTCCTTGTTTCCGTTGGCAATTCTTACTGCCGCTTGGACGATCTTTCGAGTGACGAAGCGTGGTGGACGCAATGGGGATTCATGATTAAATAAAATGCCATTACAGGCAAAAAGTCCATATGCAGATCTATAATTGGCAACCAACCAGTGTGCCGTGGCTTTGGCCACAGCATAGGGACTATGTGGTTGAAAAAGAGTGCCTTCATCTGCAGCTGCCACGCTGATATCCCCGAAACATTCACTGGAACCCGCGTTGTAGAACCGGACGGGCAATCCAAGAAAGCGAATCACCTCAAGAAGGTTGAGTGTGCCGGTGGCAATACTCTCGAGCGTTTCTGCTGGTTGTTCGAAAGAGAGACCCACCGAACTCTGACCGGCCAAGTTATAGATTTCATCTGGCTCACTGCGGCTGATCGCCTGCAGCACGCTTCTGAAATCATTGGCTGCCATGGAGACGGTTTTAACCCGGTCTAGTATCCCCAGACGCAATAAATTACCAAAAGTCGAAGCCTGTGCATCGCGTGACGTGCCCCATACTTCATAGCCTTTTTCGAGCAGAAAACGGGCAAGGTAGGCGCCGTCCTGGCCAGAAATACCGCATATCAGTGCTCGTCGCATATTCGATGCCTCTTCAAGTCAGCTGCATGTAGATATCGAGTGTTTCAACAGCGCAGCGATCCCAAGAGAAATATTTCAACCGCGCACGGCCTTTCGAAATCAGTAATTTCCGGTGGCTATCCGACGTGACAACTCGTTCGATAGCCGCGCGCATGCTTGCAGCATCAGCAGGGTCAAAATATTCACCGGCATCGCCCACAACCTCAGGAATAGAGCTTGTATTGCTACAAACGACAGGGCAATCATGTGACATGGCTTCCAGCGGCGGGATGCCAAATCCTTCATAAAGCGAGGGGAATATAAACGCGCTGGCGTGTTCGTAGAGCTTGGCAAGCAATTGATCGTCGCCCCCAAGCTGCGTGACTTGACCGCTATCCAGCCCCAGTGTTTGCATCGTTTTCAACTCATCCGCTTGAAACGCTCCACCCCCAAAACAGATCAACTTATATCCCGTTTTGAGTTGAGGTGAAGCCCCATACGCTTCAAGCAGACGGAGAAAGTTCTTGTATCCCCCGCGATTGCCGACATACAGCAGGAAGGGTTCACGCGTAGGCAAAACCAGTTCTTCGACTCGCGCCCCGGCAGTATTCATCAAGGCGAATCCCAAATAAACCACTGAGGTTTTATCGGGGGGAAGCCCTAGAATTTCAATCGCGTCGCGCCGTGTGGATTCGGAAATGCATATAACGTGATCCGCGCGTTCTGCTGCCAGCGCCTTGTATCGGGCGGTTTTGTCTGCGTGTGGGAAGCTCGATGCAAACTTTTCATGAATCATGTCGTAAATAGTTAGAACGCGCCGCGCGCGCCGCGCCCCGAGTCGATAGGGAGAGAAGTACGTTTCATGCACGATATCTGGTTTCATGGCGTGGAGCATCCAATCCCCCATGAGCAAACCCAGTCCTCGCAACGCCAGACGGGGGTAATTTGCCCCGTAATTTGTCTGGAAGCGATCCGTTTCAGGTGCTCGGAATCCGGACACGATGCCTGGCGGCACATGCGCCAGATAGGCATTGATATGCATTGGAGCGGTGATGGAAACTTGGACGCCGGGTTCTTTAGCAATGCGAGAAGCAATCTCACAAAAATATCGAGAGACCCCACCATAGGTCTGAGCGCGGAATATCTGCGAATCATAGGCTATCTTCATCGGTTCGCCACCCGACGCATCAGCCGATGCTCTGCAACATCAATTGATGATCACTCATCGTTTTCGACCCCAGGCGCCGGCGAATCCACCACGGCGCAACACGCGAGGCCCAGCGTCCTGTAACTGCGCGCAGTAGGCGTTCATTAACCGCCACCTTGGAGAAGATATGGAGTCCGCTAGCACTGGCGAACTGGAGCCCCAGCCTCGCACCCAAGGCCTCCAAAGTCCGCCGCTGGAAAAACCCGATATGTTGTCCGGTGGAAAATGCGTAGTACCACCACGCGCCCGGCAGTGGCGGAGGGCCTTCGTATAATTCCGTGGTAAACAACAAAGTTTGCGCACCCGAGAAGGCCAGCGTTTCTTCTATGAAAGCAACCGGGTCCGTAAGGTGCTCCAATACCTCCATTGCCGTGACCGCACGGCAAGCCCCCTGTGCTTGACTGTATTCGAAGCCGGCGGCAAGCAGGTTATCGCAGTGTTTGTCGGCCCAATAGAAATCGAACCCCAAATCGCGCATCAACCGGGTCAACATGCCGTAGCCACCCGCGACATCCAGATAGCGACCCTCGCCGCGCTCGCTCACTATCCAATACAGCACCCCGGCAAGTTTGCACCCAAGGGCGATATTTCGCATGACCAATCCGGTATCCGCTGCGGCGATCGCACAGGAATATGCCTCATCCAGCCAATGGGGCTCATGGGTACGCAGAAACCCACAATTCTTACAGGCCTCATAGTGAGCTGGATATTTGCCTAGAACCTGCGCGGTGAAACAGGATTCCATCGACCCGGAACAGATAGGGCACGCCATCCCTCAGCCTCGCTCCTGAATCGCCGCCGTCATCGTAACCATCCGACGAGCTTATTGCGGACACGCTTCGTCAGAGGTATCCGAAAGCACATACGCTCACTGAACTGGTCCGCCTGGATATTCCTGAAAACCCCTGGAGGATGCGTTAGGGGGAAACCAATCTGATTTCGCGCCAAGTTGGACAGATCGCTATCCACTACTATGGTGTGTGTCGCGTTTTCGTCGAACCCGACATTCGAGATCATATTCACCGCAGGGAGGATACTCATCCGGCCTTCCACCCAATTGGCGAAAAGCCACTGGTAAGCCCAACTGTCAATCTCACCACGATGTACGCGCTCGAAAATATTTTGCCAGTAGGCGGCTTCACGTCTGTTGCCTACCATATCACCGAGCCAACCCTCGTCGCGGATTCGTGGCCATCTGGCCATCGTGACGTCGTAGCTCCCGGCCCAACGGTCACGCCACGACGCCCAGCCCCAGACGTGAACATACTTCGAAAAGTAATAGCTATCGTCATTGCGGCGATGACCTAGCTGAAAGTTATCGCCGCTAACCATGCCGATGCGCTGATCATGACGATAGCGCTCCAGCAATTCCTGACAGAAGCGGAAAAAGGTGGGGTCTGGCAAGCAGTCATCTTCAAGGATGATGGCTTGTTCCACCTGCTCGAACACCCAGTCGATGCCGATGGAGACCCGCCGCTTACAGCCCAGGTTCACCTCGGAGAAGTTCGTCAGCACCTCACAGTCCCAATCCACGCGCTTGATGATGGCGCGGGTGGCAGCGACCTTATCAGCCGCCCCCGAATGATTCGCGCGAGGCCCGTCGCCCACAACCAACAACTTAGGTGGTCTAGCCTTGGCGATTTCCGCAAAAACCCGTTCGGTCGTGTCTGTCCGGTTGAAGATGATGAAAGCGACCGGTGTGGTGAGTTGAAAATCAGGCGTCAAGCAGCTTCCTGAAGTAAGCGATGGTCTCTTTCAGACCATCTTCAAGCGGGACTTTCGGTTCCCAGTCCAATTCCGCCTTGGCCAGCGTGGTATCAGGTTGGCGCTGTCTCGGATCGTCCGTAGGCAAGGGTTTGCAAGCCAGCTTCGATTTGCTGCCGGTCAGCCTTAGGACGCTCTCTGCCAGTTCCAGCATAGTGAATTCACCAGGATTGCCAAGATTGACTGGACCGGTAAAGCCCGGTTCGCTATCCATCATGCGGACAAAGCCTTCGATCATGTCGTCCACATAACAGAGGCTGCGGGTCTGAGAGCCGTCGCCGTAGATGGTGATATCGTCAACCCGCAAAGCTTGGACAATAAAATTGGA
>Ga0247727_10016968_pt1 | contig 11658 bp, 11 predicted proteins | sample WisWelCaveWW1625_FD_202498 | JGI IMG/M metagenome (GOLD analysis project Ga0247727, IMG submission 202498) | Biofilm microbial communities from Wishing Well Cave, Virginia, United States - WW16-25 | ecosystem: Environmental > Aquatic > Deep subsurface > Groundwater > Cave microbial mat | place... | reverse complement strand
CAGACCTTTCAACAACTTACTCCCGCCACTCCGCTACAGCAGCGGGCTTTTCAGCTCCTCGGGCTGTAGCCAGAAAACGAAAATTGATTTGAGCGTCTTCTTCTGTGAAATCATCAACTTACGCTCCGGAGCGGTAAGGAACTTCGGACTATACCGCATCTTGCCGCTATGCATGCGGTACGTTGCAGCGTCTTGCGCCTTTACCGGCGGTCCACTCCGTGGCAGTTTCTTGACATGCGCAAACGTCATTTCGTGCTAACGGCACTCACGCTCTGTGGCTGGCTCCATGGCCAGACCCTCCTGGAGACCTTCAGCAACGCTCCCGACTACACCAACAACTGGCAACTGGGGGTTAACCAGGGCGGGGCGATCCTGACGTACACGCCCGGAAACCTTCGTCTGCAAGCCAGCCGTATTCCCTTTCCTCCGGTTAGCGCGGTAGGGCTTATCAGCAACCAGACGTTCTGCGGCGACATCGACGTAACGTTCGAATTGAACCACCAGGGCTTTGGCCAAACCAAGGTTGGTCTCTATGGCCTGTCGGCCAGTGACCCGCTGGTGTTTTTTGACCTGGACACCGATGATGTGGCCTGTCTCTGGATGAACGTTCCCGGCTCACCGGTGCGGAACCGGTGCCCCAGCTCCGCATACCTGAATCGTTGGCTCACTCTCCGGATTACGATAGTCGGCAACCAGGCCGAGTTCTACGCCGACGGGGCGCTGTTGGAGACGATTCCGTATCCCGCCCCGGCGGGAGCCTATCGTGCGTGGTTCAGCGTCAGTTCGGTGCCGTGGAAGTCCGGAGACAATGACTCGTCCTTTCGGCTGGTGACCGCGAGTGGGACGCCGTCTTGCACGCCTGCGAATGCACCGCCGGTAATCACCAGCCTGACCGGACCCACGGATCCGCTGGCCATCGGAGCATCCGCCACAGTGACCGCGGACTTCACGGACGCCAACTCGCTGGATACCCACACCTGCTCGTTCGATTGGGACGATGGCCTCGCGGCCACTCCCGGAATCGTAACCGAGAGTGGCGGGGCGGGTTCGTGTACCGCCAGCCAGAGCTTTGGAGCAGCTGGCGTCTACGAAGTGGGCGTCACCGTCACCGACAATCCAGGCGCCAGCGACACCGAGCCTTATCAGTTTGTCGTGGTCTACGACCCGTCGGCCGGGTTCGTCACCGGCGGCGGCTGGATCGATTCCCTGCCCGGCGCGTATGGGCCTGACCCCAACCTCTGGGGCAAAGCCAGCTTCGGCTTCGTCGCCCGCTACCAAAAAGGGGCCAACGTGCCCACCGGCCAGACCCAGTTCCAGTTCCGGGTTGCCGATTTCAATTTCCACAGCACCACCTACGACTGGCTGGTCATCGCCGGCCCCAAGGCCCAGTACAAGGGATCGGGCACGATCAACGGCGCGGGAGACTACGCCTTTCTGCTCACCGCCACCGACGGCCAGCGTCCCGGCGGCGGGGGTGAGGACCGGTTCCGAATCAAGATCTGGAACAAAGGCAGTGGCGGTGTGATCTACGACAACGCCCGGGGCTCGTCGGACGACATCGACGACGCCGATCCCCAGGTGCTCGGTGGAGGCAGCATCACGATCCAGAGCAATTGACACTGTGCTGTCTCCTTACGTAGTCACCCCATCCGCTCGACCACCCGCCTGCCCGGCGGTACGCCGAAGGGAGTAGACTGCCACGAGGTACGCCGACGCCCCGACAAGCAGGGTCAGGAACAGGCCCAGGTGAATGGCGACGAAGATGGCCGTCACCGAACCGAGCACGCTCGACGCTGAGTTCACCGCCCACGCCCAGCGGACCGCCGTGGGATGGCTGCGCTCCAGACGCTTGAGCCCGCAAGGGAACGGCATCCCCATCACGAACCCAGCGGGAAACAGCAGCGCCGCCGCTAGCACACACCGGGCCGCCAACGGCAGCGCGACCGCCCGGTCGACTACCGCCGGCGCCAGCGCCCCGAGGGCCGCCACCACTGCCACCACCAACCCGAGCAGGCGTGCGAGGCGTCGGTCGTCGCCGCCGATAAGGTGTCCGCTGGCGTAGCTGCCCAATCCGCTCGAAACCAGGAGCGAGAACACCACCACGGTGAGCGAGTACGTGGGGCTGCCGAGAAGCAGCACGAACTTCTGTATCAGCCCGACCTCCACCATAATGAACCCGACGCCCACGGCGAAAAAGTAAAGGAGATGCAACAGCGCCGAGCGCTCGCGGGGGAGCTGTGTTCCCAGGAGCCACGGAGGCAGAGCCAGGACCAGGACGGTGGCGACCGCGCTCACCGCCAACGATACAAACAGCATCATGACGCCCAGGTTGATCTTGACGTCCTCGCTCGGCCGGAACCGGACAAAGTCCCACAACTCGCGGGTCCGGACCGTGTAGAAGAAGAACGGGCGATCATCGGTCACCGGTGATACATCGTATTGATATCTTCTGGCGAAGGCGGCGGGGTCGGCGGATCCGATGAGCGCAGTGAAGGCGTTTGGTATCCGCTCGCCGGGCAGGTATACGGCGGGCATTCCGGCTTCGGAGAGAGCCTGGCGAGCACGCTGGAGTTCGTCGTCCGCAAAGGGGGACCGTTTCACCACGACGGTGTCCTTGGCCCCGTACTTGCCCGCGTCCTGGGCGCCCTCGCGGCCGATGACGAAATGCCGCGACGGGTCCGGGACGCCCAGGCGGCGCAACGCCTCCATCGCCACCGCGACCACCCGCAGCGACTCGCGCGGCGGCTCGAATTCCCAGCGGGTGATCGAGAGGAGGCCATCCGCGGTCAGGCGGCGGAAGTAGTCGGCGAAGGCCTCCACGGTGTAGAGGTTGTTCTCCGAGAGGGCAAAGGCCCCCGCGGCGGTCGAGGCCCAGGTGTCCACCAGGGTCATCTGGATGACCTCATAGGAAGGTCCCGGACGCCGGATGAAGCTGCGGCCGTCCTCTATGTGGATGCTGACGTCCGGCCGGAAGTACAGGCGCTGGCTGCGGTCGGCGAACCGGTCCCGCATAATGTCGTTCACGATGATGGGATTGATCTCGACGCCGGTGATGGCGGTGCTGCCCGAAGCCAGCGCCCGGGCCACGTCGTAGCCGCCGCCGGGACCGATGATGAGGGTTCGCGCGCCCGGGCGGATCCGGTAGACCAGGCCGGGCCCGCTGCGAAGAAGCTCGGCGCGGAATTTCGGGTCCGCTGACTCGGGGGAAAAATTAGGGATGCTGGTGGCCGCGTCGGCGTCGATTACAATCGCCGGGGAGCCGGCCCCGTCATCCGGCTTCACGCCGACGCGGGAGAAAGAGTTCCAGGCCGAGAACAGCTCCTCGGGCATTCTCTGACCCTTGGCGTAGCGGACGTCGATTATGCGCGCCCGGTAGTTCCAGGCGATGCAGGTGGATATCGCCGCCGCCAGCGCCAGCGAGGCGCGGACTCTGCCGGCGCGCCCGGAACCGCCGTACCAGACCGCCCCCGCCACGGCGTAGAGGGCGGCCGCGGCAAGGACCGTGTTCGGTCCGCCAAGCAGGTTCAGTAGAGGTACTAACAAGAGGCAGCCGGCCGCCGCTCCGGCCAGGTCGAAGAAGTAGACGCGATGCACCCGCTCGATCCCTGCCGACACGGCCATCGAGATGACTACTCCGGAGGAGAAGAAGGGCAGCGAAGAAACGAAGTACGCGGCTGCCAGCTTCCACGCGGTTTCCCCTGTCACTTGTATGCTGACGTCAAGCCGCAGAACCACCATCAGGACCACCATCGTCAGCGGCGCGCTCACCGCACTCATGCCACCGAGCAGCGACCAGAGGTCCTCGTTGCGCCGGGCCAGGTAGTAGGAGACCAGCGCCCCCGCGCCCAGGCCAAACAATGCCACTGAGATGGCCATGAAAGCGAAGTGGTAGAAGAGGACCACCGAAAAAATGCGGGTCAGGGCGAGCTCGAGCAGCAGCGTGGCGAGCGTAGTGAGCGCGATACCGGCGTAGATGCGGCGCCAGGCGCGATTGTCTTGGATCGTCATCGAACCTCGTAATGGGGCAGGCGGAGGGCGCCCGTTACAAATACATACATGGCGAAAACCTCGAGGCCGAAGGCCGGGAAGCCCAGGTAGCCGGGGAGCGGCATCTCAAAGAGCTTCCAGTTCTGGAGTATCGGAAAAGTATACACCCACCGGGCGCCGGCCCAAGAATTCCAGCATTCCCAAGCCAGCCCGCAGATGATCCCTGCCCGCGCCAGAGCCCACCTCCGCCTCGGGTCGCCGAGGAGGCTCGGGCGTCCAGCGCGCAGGTTGATGGGGTCGAGCAGGAGGAAGAATCCGAGCCATACGGCTCCGAACAAGTAGCTCCCCCAGCGGGGCGGCACCGCAATAGGTACTACCAAGCAAACCACTCCGGCGCTCATCCATCCGGCGACGGCCCGGCGAGGGCCGCTTCCGGTGGCCCCGGATCCAGCGAGCAGCAGGTCAGCGGTTTCGAGCACCCCGGGCCAAATCGTTGCGAAGGACCAGGCGTATCCGAACAAGCGCTGGATGGCGTTGTCGGGAAGACCCTGGTAGCTCCAGTTCCGAAGGCGCAGGTTGTACGCCTCGAAGATCAGCCACAGGCCGATAGAGAGCAGGGCCATCCAGGCGAACGCCTTGCGGTCGCTCGCAAGCATGGAGCGGCCGCGGGTGGCAAACACCGCCCCGTCGACGGCCAGGATGTAGCCGGTCCAGAGGATCGGGGTGAGGAATGTAGTGACAATATCTATGTCGGCGAGGCGCATAGCGGTGGCCGAGAGCAGGGTCAGGGCTCCCATCCATCCGTGGACCGGAAACCGGGAGTGGCGGCGAGCGCGCCACAGTGGGGCCGTCAGGTAGGCCATCGCGGCCGCGAACAGAAGTGTGCCGAGCGTGGTCAACTTAATCTGGTACGCTGGTGCGGGAAACGTGCCAAGACATTCTCCCACGGATTTTCGGGCGTTGCTCGCGCCGTTTCTGGAGATCCTGGGCCTTCGCCTGCAACCGGAGCAGCTTGCCTTGCTGGAGCGCCATTACAGGGCGCTGATGATGTGGAATCAGCGCCTGAACCTGACGTCGGTTCGGGAGCCGGAGGCAGTCGTCCGGCGCCACTTTGCCGAGTCTTTGTTTGTGGCGGCTCACCTGGGCGTGGACGAGGGTACCCTGGCCGATGTGGGGTCGGGCGGCGGGTTCCCCGGCCTCCCGATCGCGGTGGTTCGGCCTGGGGTTCAGGTTACGCTGGTTGAGTCCGTGGCCAAAAAAGCAGCGTTTCTAAAGGAGGCGTCCCGCGGATTGCCCAACGTGAGGGTCGTCCGGGTACGCTTTGAGGAGATAGAAGAAACCTTCGACTGGGTAGTGCTTCGGGGTGTCGCGTCAGATCCCTTGGCGCCGTACCTTCGGCGCAGCGCCCGGCGGCTCGGCCTGCTGATGGGTAGCAAGGAGGCTGAGGACGCCGTGCGCCAACTGGGGATTCGAACACCGCAGGTAGTCGCCTTGCCGTGGGAGCAAAGCCGGGTGCTTGTGACCGGAAGTTCCGTATGAAACATCGCGCAGCCCTGTTCCACGTGAAACCTCTCAGGGCCGGTTCCGCTCAAGACCGGTTCCACGTGAAACGAAGCGCACGTGAAACAAAACGAAGCCGGATTTGCGCGGAACGTGCTAAATTGAGGTTCTGGGAAAAGTCATAGCTATCGCGAACCAGAAGGGCGGAGTCGGCAAGACCACCACCGCTATCAATCTCTCCGCAGCCTTGGCGGCAGCCGAGTGCCGTGTCCTGGTGGTCGACTGCGACCCCCAGGGTAACTCGACAAGCGGCCTGGGCTTCAACAAGGGTTCGGCGCGCAAAAGCCTCTACGATGTGCTTCTAGGGGACGCCCAGATCGCTGACGTCGTGCTCAAGACCGCCATCGACGGCCTGGAGCTCGTCCCTTCCGACCGGAACTTGGTTGGGGCCAACCTGGAGCTGGTCGGCTCCCAGCGCCGGGAGTCCATCCTTCGCCAGGCTCTGGCCCCCTTGCGCGATCAGTATCGCTTTGTGGTTCTGGACTGCCCGCCCGCCCTGGACCTGTTAACCCTCAACGCCCTGGTCGCCGCGGATCGGCTTCTTATTCCCATCCAGTGTGAGTACTTTGCCCTGGAGGGTGTCTCCGAACTTCTCAACACCCTGGAGCGCGTGCAGGGGAGCCTGAATCCCGGTCTAAAGATCGAAGGCGTCTTGCTAACAATGTACGATGAACGCACCAGCCTCGCCCGGCAAGTTGCCGAGGATTTGCGCAGCTTCTTCACCCAGGATGTTTTTGACACCGTAATACCGCGAAACATACGATTGGCCGAGGCGCCGAGCCACGGGAAACCCATCATCTTGTACGATGTAAACTGCCGCGGAAGTGAGGGATACATCCGGCTCGCGAAAGAGATCCTCTCTCGCGACGAAGAGGAGAAGGCCCTGACACACGGGAGCGGCGAATGACAAAAGCGGAACCAGCGGGATCCGGCAGGCGGGCGCTCGGACGAGGCTTGGGTGCTCTACTTCCCCCCCTCGACGCCAGCCCAACAGCCGCCGAGCGACTTGCGAACGTCGCAATCGATCGAATCGATCCCAACCCCTTCCAGCCCCGCAAGGTGTTCCAGGTCGAGCGGCTCGAGGAATTGGCGCAATCCATCCGGTCGGATGGGGTGATTCAGCCCATCGTGGTCCGGCTAGCCGGCTCCCGCTACACCCTGATTGTCGGAGAACGCCGATGGCGGGCCGCGCGGCTAGCGGGGCTAACCGAGATCCCGGCAATTGTGCGCGACGTTCCGCCAGACCGGCTCCTGGAAGTCACGCTGGTTGAAAACGTCCAGCGCGAGGACCTCAACCCGATCGAAACCGCCCAGGCGTTCGAGCGGATGTCTCGGGAGCTCAGCCTCAGCCACGATGAGATCGCCAGTCGCACCGGCAAAGACCGGTCCACGATCACGAACCTCCTCCGGATCCTCAAACTGCCCCTAGACATCCAGCAACTCGTAGCCGAGCGAAGGATCTCCATGGGACACGCCCGCGCGATCCTGGGACTTCCCGGCGAAGACCACCAACGCGCGGTCGCGGAGAAGACCGCCGCCCAAGGCCTTTCGGTGCGGCAAGTCGAGCGGCTGGTACGCCGCATGACGGAGCGCCGCGACGTGGCGGGACCCGAGGAGGCCGATCCCAATATCGTCGCAGCCTTGCGGGCCATGGAGCAGGCCCTCGGAACGCGCGTACGGATGGTCGAAAAGGGCGAGGGCCGCGGGCGGCTCGAGATCGACTACCATTCGGCCGACGACCTTGACCGGATCTACGCGGTCATCGTCGGCGACGGGGACGGCCATAGTAACTGATAATATTTACTTATGATACCTTTGACGGCTCAGGTGAAGGCGGCCGGTTGAGCGTCCAAGCTCAGTCCAAAGTTTTTGGACATGGTGCTGGGACGGCTGCCGCGGGTCCGGAATGAAAATGTGCTGGTGGGGTTCGATACCTCGGACGATGCTGGCGTCTATCGGGTCTCGCCGGAGCTGGCCCTGGTCCAGACGGTGGACTTCTTCACCCCCATCGTCGACGACCCGTACCTGTTCGGACAGATCGCCGCGGCCAACTCGCTGAGCGACATTTACGCCATGGGAGGCCGGCCGATGTCGGCGCTCTCGATCGTCGCGTTCCCCGGCCAGGGGGATCCCGAAGTTCTCTCCCAGATCATGTGCGGGGGCTTCGACAAGATGGCCGAGGGCGGCTGCGCGGTAATCGGCGGCCACAGCATCGCCGACGAGGAAGTGAAGTTCGGCTATTCGGTCACCGGAGCGATCCACCCGGACCGGATCCTGATCAACGCGGGTGTCCGGACGGGCGACGCGCTGGTCCTCACCAAACGCCTCGGAACCGGCGTGATCACCACGGCCCTGAAACGCGGCGTGGCAAAACCCGGCGACGTCACCGCGGCCATCGACTCGATGCTGACGTTGAACCGGAAGGCCTGCGAGATCATGCTCGGCCACCCGGTCAGCGGCTGCACGGACATCACCGGCTTCGGGCTGCTGGGGCACGCTCGGGAAATGGCTAAGGGAAGCGGGGTGACGATTGCGATCGATCACCGGCGGGTCGAGTTTCTTCCCGGGGCCCTCGACTACACCGCCCAGGGTGCCATCCCCGGGGGCCTGAAGAATAACCGTGAGTTCGTGTCGTGTGCAGTCGAAGTAGTCACGGCGGTTCCTGCTGATGTAGAGCAGCTTCTGTACGACCCTCAAACGTCCGGCGGACTGCTGATCTCGGTCGCCGCCGAGCGCGCGGCGGCGCTGGAGCAGGAACTACGCGCGGCCGGCCTGCCGGCGGCGGTGATTGGCGAGGCGCGACCGCACGGGTCGAGCTGGATCGTGGTGGAGTAGGTAGGCTACTCGGCCCGGGCTTCTTCGATCTTGGCGGTGACAAGCTCCGAGTAGCCGCTGGGCGGGAACCCCGGCACGCGGCTCACCAGCTCGCCGCGCCGGTTGAAGACCATCAGGGTGGGAATACTCGACACGCGGTAGAACAGGGCCAGGCCATCCTCGAAGTAGACCTCATCCGGCCACTGCAGCTCCTGGAGGAACGGCCGTACCAGGGCGCGGTCGCTGTCGGTGCTGATCGACACAAACGCAACTTCGGGGTGATGTTTGTACTTCATCTTGATCTGCTCGAGCATCGGGTGCTGGACCCGGCACGGCGCGCACCACGTGGCCCAGAAATCGAGCACCAGCACTTTGCCGCGCAGGCTGGCCAGGTGCAGCGTGTCGCCACGCAAGCCGGAGAGTCGGAACTCGAAGGCATCCTGGAGGCCCTGGTTGGGGCCGGCCGGCTTGGCCTGAGATTCACGCGCTCTCACACTTTCAGACGTTCGGTCGTAGGCCTTCAGGATCACGTCTCCGAGGCCGGCTTCCGAACCGTGGAGCTTGACGTAGATCTCGCCCAGCACCGCGCGGTGGTGGGCGCGGTTCTCGACCGTGACCTTGGGGTCGGGAATAGCGAAGGCGTCGGCGTAGTGGGTCAGGGCGTCCTCGAGCCGCCCGGCCCGCATCTCCCAGCGCCCGGCCTCGCGGGCGGCCTCGCCGGTGGGCCAGGTCTGGTAGCTGTGCACGGCTTTGGCGATGGCTTTGTCGAGTTGGCCAAGGTTGCCGAGGGCGCGGGCCTGAAGCGACTGCGCGCGGGCAGCGTCCTGCGGACCGGCGGCGGCTTTCTCCATTCGCTCGGCGTAACCCAGGCCCTTCCGCGCGGACTCGGCATCGTCGGACTCGAGCAGCGACCGGGCGACGTGGTCCAGGGTGGATGGATCGCCGGCGTCCCGGGCCAGCACGCGCTCGCCGTATCGCAGGATGCGGGCGTGATCGCGGACGTCGATAGCGGCCCGCAAGATGGCGCGCTCCAGGTCCTCCCGCAGCTTGGACTGGGGGTGCTTGTAAAGGTGCCGCTCCCCGGCGCGAATGAACTCCACCGGGCTATTGCCGCCTTGCGAGACGGCGTCCTGGAGAATCCGCTGCTCCTGTTCCCGCGTGAGATTCTGCGGCGCCAGCAGAATGGCGAGGAGGGTGGCGAGGGCTGTCAATTCTGAGTCCTCGGGGCACGGATGCGATCGGCGAGCGACGCCGCGCGAACCTGGGCCATATGCAGGTAACCCTTCTGGGTTGCGACCTTGTCGAGGATGGGCAGCAACTGCTCGGCGGCGACCAGGCGGTTCTTGTCCCAGGAGGCCTCCACCAGCAATAAGGCCTTGTTGATACCCATACGGTCGAAGCGGGCCACGCGCTCGAGCATCAGCAGGCACTGCTCGGTCTCGGAGATGCGCTCGAACCAGTCGGAGAGCGTGCGCGCGTCGGGATCGTCCGCATAGTTGAACTTCTGCTCGCCTCGCCTGGCGCCGTCCTGATAACGCAGGGTCTTCATCCCCATATTGGCGACCTTGAACTTCGACTCCAGCGGCCGTGAAAAGAATCCCAGCTTCTCGGCCAGGGCGAAGATCTCGGCGGTGTCCTTAGGAGTGAGATGGAAACGCAGCGGCTGCTCGTCGTTGGGCGCCTCGCGGTAAACGGCTGCGCCGGACTGCTCGATCTCGATCTCGAAATACGCCGGCGAGCTGCCCGGGAAGGACTTGGAGAAAAAGACCTGGGTGGCCAGCAGCGCGGTCGCGGCGAAAGGGGCGGTCATCGGGCGGCGCTCAGCGCGAGTGAGGAGGTCGCGTGGCAGATGGCCACGGCCAGGGCGTCGGCCGCGTCTTCCGAGGCCGGCGGCTCGGCCATCCCGAGCAGGGACGCAACCATAGTCTGGACCTGACGCTTTTCCGCCCGGCCATAGCCGACCACGCTGGTCTTCACTTCCGCCGGGGAATATTCGCCAACCGGAACACCAGCCTGGGCCGCCGCCAAAAGCGCAATCCCGCGCACGTGAGCCAGCAGCAGAGCCGTCTTGACGTTGGTCGCGTGGATGATGGCCTCGATGGCCACGGCGTCGGGCTGGAACTCGGCCAGTGCGCCGGCGAGACCTTCGTGGATCGAGGCCAGCCGGACGGGCATGGCCTGGCGCGCCGAGGTCCGGATGACGCCGGCGGTGATGTAGCGGTGGCTGCGGCCGTCGGTCTCGATCACGCCGAACCCGGTTTTCTCACAACCGCAGTCGACCCCCAGGACCCGCATCATCCGACAGCTTCCATCTCTTTCTCCTCGATGTCGAAGTTGGCGTAGACGTTCTGGACGTCGTCGTGGTCTTCCAGGGCCTCGGCCATCCGGAGCATCGCCTTGGCCGGGTTGCCCTCGAGCTTCACATGGGTATTGGGAATCATGCTGACCTCGTGAAGACTCGGCGCGATACCCGCCTGCTGAAGCGCGGCGAGGACGGCCTCGTGGGCGTCCGGCGCCGAGAGCACCGACCAGTTGTCGCCTTCGTCCTTCAGGTCGTCGGCGCCGGCGTTCAGGGCCAGCTCCATCAACTGGTCTTCGCCGGCCTTTTCCTTCGGCACCACGATGAGACTCTTCTTGTGGAACATCCAGGAGACGCAGCCGTTTTCGCCGAGGTTGCCGCCGTGCTTGCTGAACACGTGCCGAAGCTCGCTCACCGTGCGGTTGCGGTTGTCAGTGACGACCTCGACCAGCACAGCCACGCCGCCGGGACCGTAGCCCTCGAAAGCGACCTCTTCCAGGGTAGAGCCTTCGAGTTGCCCGGTTCCGCGCAGGATGGCGCGCTTGATGTTATCCGCCGGCATGCTGGCGCCCTTGGCCGCGGCGATGGCGGTTCGCAGGCGAGGGTTCGTTTCCGGGTCGCCGCCGCCGCGCGCAGCCAGCGTGATTTCCTTGATGACCCGCGTGAACACACGTCCGCGCTTCGCGTCCGTGGCTGCCTTCTTATGCTTGATGGTGGCCCATTTGGAGTGGCCCGACATGGGATTACCTCACGGGAGATGCTGTAATAGAGAAGATACCACAGCGGAGGCCGTCCCGGATGAAGATCACGAACGTGGAAGCATTTCTGATGTCGTGCGTGCTGCCCGAACCCCTGAAGCTGAGCTTTTGGGGCGGCGAGCGGACCATCCTCAAGCGGGACGCCATGCTGGTGAAGATCTCGACCGATGGCGGCTTGACGGGCTACGGGCCGGGGCTGGCTGCCGAGCAGGCGGAGCGGGAGATCAACGGGGAGGTCCG
>Ga0247727_10016967_pt1 | contig 11658 bp, 9 predicted proteins | sample WisWelCaveWW1625_FD_202498 | JGI IMG/M metagenome (GOLD analysis project Ga0247727, IMG submission 202498) | Biofilm microbial communities from Wishing Well Cave, Virginia, United States - WW16-25 | ecosystem: Environmental > Aquatic > Deep subsurface > Groundwater > Cave microbial mat | place... | reverse complement strand
TGGAAACAGGAGTTACAGAAGAAGTTGTTGAGTTATTGAGAGGTTGAGTTGTAGAAGTAGTTTCCTCCACAGCAACTGAAGTAATTAATTCTTCAGCAGGAGTTACTTCAAGCGATGCTTTTGATTTTATATACTGAACGGCCAGTGCAATGTCAGCGCTGTCCACCTGTGAGTCAAATTCATTTTTGATAATCACTTTGTCCTGACCGCTTTCATTCACAAGCGCAATTTCCTGTTTTAGCGGTTTTATTTCCCGCTGGGTGGGAACCACCACCACCTCAGAAGATTTTTTAAATCCTGCTGACTCCACCGTGAATAAAAACTTTCCTCCGTTTGGAAGATTGAGCGTATAAGAACCATCCCCGGCATTTGTATTGAACACACCCACCACTTCATCTTTCAGAATTTTTGTTACCGTTATTTTCGCGTTGGGCGTTTTATCCCCCATCTCTTTTGTGAGCGTGCCTGTAATGATGGCGAGGTCGAGCGGTTTGCGGTCTAATTTTATTTTATAAACCATAATCATTCCTGTGGCGCTTTCTCTCCGCGAAGAAAAATACGCGCTCTTGTCTTCCCCATCAGAAACAAAAAGTATATCATCATCAGGCGTGTTGATGGCAAAATCCATGTTCACCGCTTTGCCCCATGATTGCGCGCTTTCGCCCCATTCACTTTTGAAAATATCATAACCGCCCATGGAGTTGTGCCCTTTGGAGCAGAAGTAAAGTGTGTTTCCGTTGGGATGAAGAAAGGCGTAATCCTCATCGTAGATTGTATTAATGAGAGAACTGATGCGCGTTGGTTTTGATAAGTCACCGCTCGGAGTTCGTGTCACGTAATAAATGTCCCTTCCGTTTTTTCCATCTTCACCGTAACTGGAATAATAAATTTGGTTTCGGTCAGGAGTGAGGTACATAATACTTTCATCTTTTTTCTTTTTGTCTAATGGTGTCTTCAAATCATCGGGCTTGATGATAATCTTTGCGTTAAACTCAGTTAGATTGTACGAGCGGAAAAAATCTTCTTCGGGAACTTCTTTTTTCTCAAGCACAGAAAGGTCAGTTACATTTCTTAAAAGACGTTTTCCGTTTTCGCACATTTCAATCTGCCGGTTCACATCGTATTTCTCCAATTGTTTTGGAGAAGCAATTCCCTTGTAAGAGTTGTAAGGACGAATGGCATCCGCAAATCTGTAATTCAGATGATAAGCGCGTCCGAGATAGAAAAAAACTTCCTTGTCAACTCCCTGCTTTTGTCGTTTTGCTGCATATTCTATATACGGAATTGCTTTCTCCTTGTCGTTGCTTGAATAAAGGAGGCAGGTTCCGAACTTGTAATTGTACTGCGCGTCTTTCGGATATAAACTCATCAGTTGCGAGAACAGTGGATATGCTTTTGCGAAATCCTCTTCTTCAAAAAGTTTGTTCGCCTGCTTTTTTAAATCTTCTTCGGAGGAAAAAACATTCTGGGCAAAAGCATGGGAAGCAATAAGCCACAATCCAATGGCGATTAGAGAAATACAATATAAGTGGAATGATTTATACATACCTCTATACAGATGCTAAAAATAAGGCAATTACATAACAACAATTAACCCACAAAATTAGTTTTTTAAAGGGAATTTGTTGATAAAGGCGGAATGAGGAAATAATAAAATGGAGCAAAGCCCTGATGAATCGGGGCCGATAAAAGACGGACTCCGTCTTTCAGCGGGGCGGAAAAAGTTTATCTCCCAGCACAAGCACGAGCAACACATCCATCAGTGCAACGACAAGAAACACAAGCGCGACTAAATTATTTCCCAGAAAGTAAAAGACAACTGCTCCGATGAGCGAGGGGATGATTGCGAGTAGAAATAAGGTTTTCTTGGCCATTCTAGAATTTTAATTTGAGTTGAACTTTCACTTCGCTTTTTGTGTGTCCTTGAATTTCGGTGAGCGAGCCGGCACTGATTACATTTTGGTTGGCGTAATACGTTTGCGACCAGCGGAGCCAGAGTTCGATGTGGCGCGTGATGTCGTAATTGAGCATGAGGTAGGCGCGGCTTCCTTTATAATAGTAGGAGGGAATGGAGTAGGCACCGGGGATGTCGGTTTCAAAAGCGTAAATGCGCGTGTCATAACTTTTTGTGTCGAAGAGCGCGTAGCGCAGCGCGAGAGAAATTTTGCTTCCGAGTTTTTTCCAGATTACATCCTGATAAATGAGGTAGCCGTTTTCTTTTTCAGGTTTTGATTTATCATTAAGCACAATATATTCTACGCGGTTGCGGAATTTTATAGATGGAGAAACTTGGTAAGCAACGTGCCAGCGGTAATTTGTCTGCTTAAACGGTGTGATGAAATCTATTTCATCCAGGGAATTATCATTCACAAATTTATCTTTCTGTTTATAGCGGATGTATGTGTCAAATTTCTTGTTCGGTGTATAATTCAACTGAACAAGAAAATCATTTCCACTGGATGGCGCATTGATTTGATATTTCAGCCAGGGAAAAACAAAATGGTCGTAGTACGCATTGATGGAAATTGATTTGGATGGTTTTGCCGTTATGCCGAAATATAATCCCTGTTCGTTTGCCGGCAAAGAACTTTCGGCAAAAGCATTCGCGAATAAACTCTGATAATTTTTCTGAAAGTTGCGGTGAAGAACAGACAGAGAAAGTTTTGGGTCAAGCGCGATGATACAGCCATTTAGATAGGCAATGCCACCATTGTCGCTCATGGCAATTTCTCCGAAGAAATTAAAATTGCGAATGAGCAGTGAATAGTCAGCGCCCAAATTTGTCAATTGTTTTCCTGTGAATTCAAATTGATTGTAAGTGGAAAGCGAACGATTGAGTTCTGCGCCAAACAATGTGTGAATGCCTGTTAGGCCTATGGAATGTTTTCTTTTTCGATAAGAAAGATTTCCACCAACAATAGTTTGAGTGAGGGCATGCTTGTCGGCAATTTCGGATGGAGTGGTGTGAAGACCTGTTGTTTGAAGGGAGGAAACTTCTTCCACGGTATTCAAACTGTCAGTGAGAGAAATGTTGGCGTCAATTTTTTTCTTTGAGAAAAATCCTGTTGCCTGAAATGATTTGTTTCCAATCGTGAGCGCGCTTCCGCGAAAGAAAAGATTTTCATCTGCGGAAGTGTAGGGACGAACGCCTGTTCCGTTTTTCTTCATTCCCATTGCGTCAGAAGATTTTCCATACGCAAGACCGCTCCATGTGGTAAGTCCTTGACCGAAACCAACCTGATAATCTCCAATTGCCAGCGCTTTGATGAAGCGAATGTTTTTGATAAACAAGTGTGCGGAATAAAAATCGAATCCGTCTTTTTGTTTTCCTTTCAGCAAAGAATCGTAGCAGGGGTAATTGAACTTCTGATTTTTCTTGAAGAATAATTCTCCCTGATCTTTATCAGCAGTTATTCCTGCACTTACATTGCTTCCATACGTGAAACGATAGCGCGAATAAATCTTTTGAGGACTTCCGATATATCGTGAGTTCGTGCTATTGCAAATTCCTGCCGAGTCAATCGGAGAAAAACCTGTCTGGTCTTCCAGCACTTGCTGTCCGCGAAGAATAAACGTATGGTTTCCATTCTTCAGCATATCTTTGAAAGTAACGTGCGGTTGGTCGCTGATGTCAAACACTTTTACATAGGGAAGTATCCGTTCTATCGTTTGCAAATCAAACCCATCAATGCTCTGGAGTTCGTACAGTGAAATCAGTTTTCCATTTTTCTCTATGTGAGCAAGCAGATTTTCAATCTGAATTTCATCCAGCAAGCCGAGTTCGGTAAGTTCAATTGTATTTGTATTATTTAAATTGACAGGGCGTTTATTATAAATAGTCAGTCCTTCAAGGAGAATGGTATAATCTGCTTCTTCATTCTGCGATTGTTCAGCGAGGTTTTCTAATTTTTGTTCGATGGCGGCTTCGATAGTGTCTTGTGCCCTCACCTCAGCCCTCTCCCATAAGGAGAGGGAGATAAAAACCAAAAGAGTAAAAAGTATTTTTCGAATGAATCTCATTGAGATGTTTGGGTGACTGTTTTGGCAACTTTTTCAAACTGATAAATCAATCCAACTTGCGGACTGAAGCCGAGCGTGGAATGATAAGTAGAAGAAATATCAAGTTTGAATTGTTTAAGATTAATTCCTATCCCAAAACAACTCAGCGATGGATTTGATGCAACTCCAGCACGCAGATATAATTCTTTAATCAGTTTATATTCCAGTCCTGCTTTCACCATTGCTTTTTTCTCAATGTCTTTTTCTGTTTCAACCGCCACAAAAACTTTTTCGGAAAACTTATAATCAAAACCCAACCGCATGATGGTTGGAATGCGTTCATCATTATAAGAAGCAAGTTTTGTTCTTGTCGGATTGAACAGATGAACGCCCAGCGTTAAGTTTTTTATCGGCTTCGCCTGAATTCCCATTTCCGCCACGAAAGAATTTTTCTTTCCATATTCAGAAATGTTTGTAGAAAGATAATCCATAGAAATTCCAGCCGATATTTTTTCTCCGAAAGATTTTCCAAACGCAAGCGCGATTTTATTTTCGCTGTAAACAGAGTAGCCAAAATTTGAAACACACAATCCGAATGTCCCTCCTTTTACAGGTAAAGCAATCGCGAATGCTTTCGTGCTGAGTTCTTTCATCATAAAGGGATTTTGATAAACAATTCCGCCCGCAAATGTTTTTTTAAATCCCAATCCTGCCTGGTTGTTTTGCACCGACCATAAATCGAAAAGAGAAACAGAAGCACCGCCAAGTCCAGCGGATCGTGCGCCATCAGTGCCAAATGACAAATTACAAATTACGAATGACGAATAAAACAGCAAATAGAGTTTTTTCATTTTAATTGTCTTAGATATAATTGTACCGTATTTTCAAGTCCATAATATAGTGCGTCTGAAATTAAAGCATGCCCGATTGAAACTTCAAGCAAGTTAGGAATGTTTTTATAAAAGTAATTCAGGTTTTCCAAACTCAAATCATGCCCTGCGTTTATTCCTAACCCAAGTTTGTTTGCGAGTTTTGCTGATTCAACAAATGGTTTGATGGCTTCTTCTTTGTTCTTAGAAAAATTCTTTGCGTAAGATTCTGTGTAGAGTTCGATTCTGTCGGTTCCTGTTTTAACTGCGTTTGCAATCTGCTTCAGATTCGGTTCAATAAAAATAGAAGTTCGGATTTTATTTTTCTTCAGTTCAGAAATTATTTCTTTCAGGAAACTTTCATGCTCAATGGTATTCCATCCAGCGTTGGAAGTCAGAACACCCGGAGGGTCTGGAACAAGTGTTGCCTGTTCGGGCTTTACTTTCAAAACCAAGTCCATCCATTCTTTTGACGGATATCCTTCAATATTAAACTCTGTTGTGATAAGTGGTTTTAATTTTACTGCATCATCGTAGCGGATATGTCGTTCATCTGGTCTTGGATGAATGGTAATTCCCTGCGCACCGAAACGCTGAATGTCAACTGCGCATTTCAGAACATCAGGAAGATTTCCTCCCCGTGCGTTGCGAAGTGTGGCAATTTTATTTATGTTGACGCTTAACTTTGTCATTTCCTATAGTAAAACTAATAAATGTATATTTGTAACAACGGTATGTTTATAAATCTTTTATTGACGAAACATATCAGCACATCACACGTTTAACTTTGAAAAGCGAAAACAAATGCTCGCATACGAATTGATTACAGAAGAAGTTCCTTCACTCAAACCCACCGATACAGGCAAGAAAGTTCTTGACTGGATGGAGGACTTTCGCATTTCGCATCTTCCTGTTGTAAACAAAAGAGAATTCCTCGGGTTGGTTTCTTATACGGATATGCTTGATTTGAACGACACGAAAAAAACCATTGACCATCTTAAATTGTCAATGATAAAAGCATTTGTGCGGGAGGACTACCATATTTTTGATGTGCTCAAAGTAATTTCCGATCACAACGTGAGCGCAGTGGCAGTGCTTGATGCAGAAAATAATTATATGGGTGTTATCACTGCCGATTCCATCATTCAGAAAATTGCGAACATGCCTTTTGTGCACGAACCTGGAAGCATTGTGATTCTTGAAATAAATATTAAGGATTATTCTCTCTCGCAGATTGCGCAACTTGTGGAAGGAAATGACGCAAAGATTCTGAACATGCATATCAATGCGCATCCTGATACCACAAAAATTGAAATCACCCTAAAGATTAACAAAGAAAATTTATCCCCTATTCTGCAGACCTTCAACCGATACAACTACACGGTGAAGGCAACTTTTCACCAGAACCAATTCAGCGGTGACATCAAAAAGCGTTTTGATGAGTTTATGCACTTTCTGAACATCTGATTCAGCAATGTTTTATTATGAAAAAATATTTTTGTTGGCTCTCAGCATTGCATTGCCGTCCCCGTTTCTTATTGCTCAAATCGTTTCAAATGATTCAATGGCATCTGCAGAAAAATCAGCAGTAATTGAGCCGCGAGATTTTATTGTCGTGGGCGAAATAAACATTATCGGCAATAAAGTAACGAAGAGCCATATTATTCTCCGGGAAATTTCTTTTCATCCTGGAGATACAATCGAAAAACTTGAGTTGCAGACAAAATTAAAATCAGCAAAAGAAAATCTGCTAAACACTTCTCTTTTCAATTTTGTAAAGGTGGATACAATTCCCCTGGGAAGTCAGCGAGTAAATATTCTTGTCACGGTTGCTGAGCGTTGGTACACCTGGCCCGTGCCGATTTTTGAAGTACAGGAACGGAATTTCAACGAATGGTGGAAAACAAAAAACTTTAATCGCGCTAACTATGGGTTTTTTCTCAACCGAGAAAATTTCAGAGGGAGAAAAGAGGAATTGAGTTTGTATGCGCAGTTTGGATATACTCAAAAGTATGGGCTTTCTTACACCATTCCTTATTTAACGCATAAGCAAACAAGCGGTGCTGGACTTTCATTTTCTTATTCGCGAAACAGAGAAATTGCTTACAGGACACAAAACAATCATGTTGTTTATTTTAAAAATCCTGATGAATATGTGAGAGAAGAGTTGAATGGAAAATTGAATTACACTTACCGCAGAGGGATTCACAACAAGCATTATTTCGAATGCAGATTTATAAAGGCATCCATTAACGATACCCTGAAAAGTTACACGATAGATTATTTCGTGAACAATGAAACGGAGATGAAATATTTCGTAATGGATTATTCGTACCGAAGCGATTACCGGGACTCAAAGCAATATCCTTTGCAGGGTTATTTTTGGGAATTTGAAATAACAAAATTAGGTTTTGGAATTTTGAAAGATGAAAAAATAGATATTACAAATTTATTTCTTACGCTTAGGGATTATGAAAAACTTTCCAATCGCTTTTATTTATCAGGCGGATTGAAATTCAAATTTTCTCCCAGTAAAAATCAGCCGTATTATGTTCAGAAAGGTTTGGGCTGGCGCGATTACGTGCGCGGGTATGAATATTACGTAATTGACGCGCAGAGTTACGGCATCGCCAAACTCGGATTGAAATATGAAATCATAAAACCACATGTTAAATCTTTTGAGATTCCTGCGCTCAACAAGTTCAGCACGTTTCATTACGCATTATATGCGAATATTTTTGGCGATGCAGGTTATGCGGATGACCATCAATATTCCCTGACAAATCCACTTTCAAATTCTTTGATTTATGGTTACGGAGCAGGAATTGATTACGTAACCTATTATGATGTTGTCATCCGCTTTGAATATTCCTTCAATAAAGAGTTCGAGCATGGATTTTTTGTTCACTTCAACGCTGGAATTTAAATTCTCCTCTTGAGAGAGATAGGGGTGTGTTTCCTAATTTGTATATTCGTAAGCCCTGTAGGATATTGATTTTTATCCAACAGGGCAAATCATGAATGTCGCCATTTACGGACGTGCGCTTAGTTCCAATTCTTCAACCGAAGCATTTCAAACGCTATTCCGAAAACTTGAAAAAGCAGGAGTAGAAATTCTTGTTTACGAACCTTTTTTGAAGCAAATCGGCAAGAAGACAAAAGCAAAAAATACTTTCACGAAACACAATGAACTCAAAGGAAAAGTAAAATTTCTTTTCAGCATAGGAGGTGACGGAACGCTTCTGGAAACCGTAACTCTTGTGCGCGATTCAGAAATTCCTGTGATGGGAATTAACACCGGTCGGCTCGGATTTCTTTCCAGTATTTCCAAAGATGAAATCGAAACAGCAGTGGATGCGGTTCTGAAAGGAAAATATTCTCTCGACAAAAGAACCCTGCTCGCACTCGATGTGAAGGGAAAACTTTTTGGAGATTGCAAATTCGCATTGAATGAAATTGCTGTCCAAAAAACCGATTCTTCTTCCATGGTTACGATTCACGCCTCTGTGAACGGAAAATTTCTGAACTCCTATTGGGCAGACGGATTGATTGTTGCAACACCTACCGGTTCCACTGCATATTCTCTCAGTTGTGGCGGACCAATCATCCTGCCCAACTCAGATAATTTCATTATCACCCCTGTTGCTCCGCATAATCTGAATGTGCGTCCTGTAATTATTTCCTCCCACGATACAATAGAATTAGAAGTGGAAGGCAGAATTCCGAATTTTTTATTGTCTCTTGATTCACGTTCCGAAAACATTCAATCATTTGGCAAACTAAAAATAAAGAAAGCAGGTTTTCTTATCTCTCTGGTAAAACTTGAAAATCATGATTTTCTTACCACTCTTCGAAATAAATTAATGTGGGGAGTGGATAAAAGGAATTAACAAAATATTTTTTTCCTATCTTCGTTACGCTTAATTATGAAACCACTCAATAAATATTTTTATTTTCTTATACCTTATACCTTACCTGCCCGCCATCTATTCTTAATCTTATTGACGGCAGGCGGGTGCCTTCTGCCTTCTGCCTTGTTTTCCCAGGACGGTTATGGTGCAATGTATGTTCCGCACCCTATTAAAATCAGTCCTAAAACTGCTGAACTCGGAATTTTTCTGGGAGGAAGTTATTACACAGGTGATTTAAATCCATCAGGACATTTGAATCGTTTTACCCGTCCTGCTGCTGGTGCAATGTATCGTATGAATTTTAACCCTCGTTTTTCCGCCAAAGCAATTGGCTCGCTTGGAATTATAGAAGCAGATGATGCATATTCGTTGAATGAGGCGCATAGCAAAAGGAATCTTTCTTTCAAATCAAAGATTATGGAACTTGCTGTCGAAGGAGAATTTAATTTTCTTCCCTTTTCAACAGGCGCTAAAAAATCAGCCGTCATCACTCCTTATGTTTTTGCAGGAATTGCCGTGTATCATTTCAGTCCGCAGGGATATTACCAGGGCAGGTGGTATAATCTGCAGCCGATTGGAACAGAAGGGCAGGGCTCCGCTTTCTCTGGCGACAAACCATACTCTCTCACTCAGTTTTCAATTCCGTTTGGCGTGGGCGTAAAAGTAAATACAGCAAAGCGCATAGGCATTAACTTTGAATGGGGTCTTAGAAAAACATTTACTGATTATATTGATGATGTGAGCGGACAATATGTTGACCCCATTCTTCTTGCATCAGAAAAAGGACCCGTTGCAGCAGCGCTTTCCGATAAAAGTTTAGAAGCAGGCAGCAATACCGGCAGGCAGCGTGGCAATTCCTATACTAAGGATTGGTATTCTTTCGTGGGTGTAATTATTACCTTCAAGTTAAAGGGCAGCGAGAATGAGTGCGATATGCCGCACTGAATACGGTTAATCGTTAACCGTTCAGGATGAACCATAGATTTCTCCTATTAATGATTAACTATTGACCATTAACATTTTTCTCTCTCATTTCCTTTTATCTTTGTCATCCTTATGAGTGAAGAAAAAAAACCCGAAATGTCTTTTCTTCAGCACCTCGAAGCGCTGCGCTGGCATTTGGTGCGCTCGGCTGCCGCTGTGATAATAATAGCAACCGTTCTCTTCTTCTATAAAGAATTTGTCTTCGGTACGGTGATTTTTGGTCCCATGCATAGCGATTTTTTTACTTACCGCGCCCTTTGTAAAATTTCTCATCTCATCGGACTAAGCGATTCGCTCTGCATGCAAAGCGTTTCTTTCCAACTCATCAATATAGATTTGTCAGGACAATTCACTACACACATCTGGGTTTCTGTTATCGGAGGATTAATTCTCAGTTCGCCCTATATCCTTTGGGAATTATGGCGATTTGTAAGACCTGCTCTTCATGAAAAAGAAAGAAGATATACAAGCGGAGTTGTCTTTTTTGCTTCCTCGCTTTTCATGATAGGTGTTTTGTTCAGTTACTATGTAATTGTACCGATGACAATAAATTTTCTTGGCAATTATCAAGTCACGCCTTTGGTAAAAAATACTATTTCCATCAGTTCATATATCTCCACAGTAACCATACTCACCTTTATTATGGGAATTGTTTTTGAACTCCCCATCGTAATTTATTTTCTCACCAAGATAGGATTGCTCGGACCCGGTTTCATGCGCAAGAACCGCAAGTATGCTATTGTCATCATATTAATTGTTGCGGCAGTTATTACCCCTTCATCCGACATACCAACTCTTTTGTTGGTGTCTGCGCCTCTTTATATATTATATGAAGCAAGTATATTTGTTTCGAAATATGCGGAGAAGAAAAAATAAAAGCCCCTCTCTTATCTCCCCTAAGGACAACGGCAGGTTGCGACCGAAGGTCAGATTGGTTATCTTGCTCTTACTGCTCCTTCCCTTCGGGAAGGCAGGGATGGGCTTTGCCCAGGAAACAAAAATCAGCGGAAGAGTTTACGATGCCCAAACCCGCGAGCCACTTCCGTTCGTGAATATTAAATACAAAGGAGGCAAACCCTTTACTACTACTGATGTTGATGGAAATTTTTCGCTCACCACTTCATCCCCCACCGACAGCATCGAGGTTTCTTACATCGGCTACAAAATAAAAAAAGTTGTTGTAAAAAAATATACTTCCCAAATTCTCAGCATTCTGATGGATACAGATCAGTTGACGCTTGGTGAAGTAATAATTCTTCCCGGAGAAAACCCCGCCCACCGAATCCTGAGAAAAGTTATTGCCCATAAAGACGATAACAACAAAGAAAAACTTTCCGCCTACGAATACGAAGTGTACAACAAGATTGAGTTTGATATGAACAATATTCCTCCTGAATGGAAAGAAAGAAAAGTTCTCAAGCCCATACGGTTTGTTTTTGATTATGTGGACAGCACCAGCATAACCGAGAAGCCCTATCTTCCTCTTCTCCTTTCAGAATCCATTTCTGATTTTTTTTACAGGACAAACCCAAAGTTCAAAAAGGAAGTTATTAAGGCAAGTAAAGTTTCAGGCATACAAGATAAGAGCGTGTCACAATTCATGGGAGAGATGTATCAGAACGTGAATATTTATGACAATAACATTCTTGTTTTCGGAAAACAATTTCCAAGTCCGATTTCAGATAACGCGCTTAACTATTATAAATATTATCTCATAGACAGCGTTTTTGTAGGAAACAGCCGATGCTACCACCTGCAGTTTAAACCAAGGCGAAAACAGGAATTTGCTTTTTCAGGAAACATGTGGGTAACTGATACCACATTCGCAGTCAAGCGTCTTGAAATGACTATTCCGAGCGATGTAAATCTGAATTTTGTGAAAGCATTAAACGTTA
>Ga0247727_10016966_pt1 | contig 11660 bp, 9 predicted proteins | sample WisWelCaveWW1625_FD_202498 | JGI IMG/M metagenome (GOLD analysis project Ga0247727, IMG submission 202498) | Biofilm microbial communities from Wishing Well Cave, Virginia, United States - WW16-25 | ecosystem: Environmental > Aquatic > Deep subsurface > Groundwater > Cave microbial mat | place... | reverse complement strand
TCCTTGATTTCGCCCGCATTGCGGGGATTCTTGAAATGATCGAGCACAGTTTCATTGTACACATACGAAGATTAGTCATTATGGAGGATTTTAGCAATAAGTTATAAAGTATGTGGTGTCAGGTGTCCTCACCCGACAGCACCGATACATACGTAATGCAAGAAGCTACGCGACCTTACCGGTGAGTTTTTCCGCTAGCATATGGATAAACAGGCCGACATCAGTGACCACGCCGATAGTCTGAAGTGAACCCCGGTCTTTTAGTTTGGTCACGACCGCAGGATTAATATCTACACAGATAGTCAAGACTCTGGCCGGAATCATGTTTCCCACTGCTATCGAATGGAGCATTGAAGAAAGCATCAGAACCACATCGACTCCCTGCAGCAGTTTGAAATGTTCGTCCTGCGCGGCGTTCATGTCGGTTTCGGTTTCCGGCAAGGGGCCGTCATCGCGTAGCGAGCCCGCCAGTGAAAAAGGAATGCCGGCTTTGACCACGGCGTACATGATGCCCGAGGTTAAAATACCTTCATTGACCAAATTGGGAATCGAACCAGCCCGCCTGACTTCGTTTATGGCGCGCAAATGATTGCGGTGTCCCATCTCGACCGGCTTGCCGCTCGAGAGATCAATGCCCAGCGAAGTTCCATACAAAACTGCTTCAATATCGTGCACCGCCAGCGCATTTCCGGCCAAAAGCAACTGGACATATCCATTTTCGATTAACTTTATCAAACCGTTGGAGCCGCCGGTATGAATTAAAACCGGTCCGGAAACTACCGCCACTTTTTTAGTTCGGCCTCCGATTATTTCGGCTACCCGGTCGACCACCAGCCGAACTTTCCGTTCAGTCGATATTTCACCGGACATAAAGGCAAAATCGACGCGATTGCGTTCCACAAATTCCGGAATTACTTTGATACCGCCCAATCCGACAACTACGTCCTCTCCCTTTTTAACATCCCGAAATTTTTTGACCTGGGCTTGGTTTCCGTTTACAACAATGGCGCAATCCATCCTCAAACCCGCTACCTTGACCCAGCCGCCTTGGATATGGACAAAAGTTTCATGGTTGGTAGTGCTGTAAAAATCAGGGGGGACGACGCCGTCTTTTGTCGACGGCTTCAATACAACTTCGTGGTCACGGTCGATGACACAGCCCAACGAGGAAAGTTTGAGCAGGATGATGTTTAGGGCGACCGGCTCAGTGGCGGTGATTTTTAATTTCGCTTTAGAGGGTTCTTCGTTATTGCGGCCGATCTGAAAATCCAGGATTTCGTACTGGCCGCCATCGGCTATAATGGTGTCAAAAATCTGCCTCATCAGTCCCGAGTCGATGAGATGTCCTTCGGAAGTGATTGTCTTTTGAAAGGCCGCCATAAAAATTATATCGGAATAAAGCGAGAATATTTGGCAACAACGGCCGGCAGTAATTATATTATTTAAGCATATGCCGTTCGGTAGAACTGGAAATCAGATAGAAAAAGCTTATTTGGTGGGCTTGGCGCTTGATTCCCGCAAGAAATCAGAGGTGGCTAAGTCTCTCGATGAACTGAAGCTTTTGGCTCTTTCGACCGGGACCGCCGTCGTGGGAAAGCGGGTGCAAGTGCGCTCCAGCCCGGATTCGGCCTATTTTATCGGCCGGGGCTTGGTAGACGAAATCAAAAAAGAGCTTGAGGCGCTGGGCGGAAACTGTGTGATTTTTGATGACACTCTGGCTCCGGCGCAGCAGAGAAATCTTGAAGAGGCCTTTGGATTTAAAGTCATCGATCGCCCGATTTTGATCCTGGACCTTTTTGCCACCCGCGCCCGTACCGCCGCAGCCAGATTGCAGGTTGAGTTGGCTCAACTGGAGTATACCCTCCCCCGCCTGACCGGGGCCTGGGTACATTTTTCCCGACAATATGGCGGTTTAGGCGCCAAAGGGCCGGGTGAAACGCAGTTGGAAACCGACCGCCGCCGGGTGCGCACCAAAATCGCCCATTTGAAGTCTAAACTGGAAAAACTTGATATGCAGCGTGCCACCCAGAGAAAAAAGCGGGAGTCATTGTTCAAAGTTGCTATGGTCGGCTATACCAACGCCGGCAAGTCGACCTTGTTTAATCTTTTGACCAAAGCCACCGTGCATACGGCCGATATGCTGTTCACCACTTTGGATTCAACCACGCGGATGATGTCTTCCGGCTACCCCTGCAATATTCTATTCTCCGATACGGTGGGCTTTATCAAAAAGCTGCCGCATCAGTTGATTGAATCGTTTAAGTCTACTCTGGAAGAGGTTTCCAGTGCTGATTTGCTTTTGCACGTGGTCGATTGCTCCGACCCTCATTATGAGGAGAGAATACTTCAAACCCGCTCGGTCCTCGATGAAATTGGGGCAGGGGAAATTGAGTGCCTGATGATTTATAATAAAATAGATGCCAACCCCGCCTTCGAGCTCCCTTGCGAAAACGGCTACAAAAGCTTTTCCCTCTCGGCCCTCCATAAGACTGGAATTGCGGCTCTTCAGGCGGAACTTATCGTCAAAGCCTCAAAAACCGCCCATATTACTGACAAAAGTTAATATTAGCCCGTTTCTGCCGATACCGACAAAGGAGAGAAAAGTGCTGTGGAAAAATTTATACTCATAGTCGAAGATAACCCCAATATGTCCTCTCTTTTAGAGGAGATGCTGGAAGTCTTTGACTATAAATCTGTCCGGGCGGAAAACGGCCAGGATGCGCTGGCCAAGCTGAAACAAGAAAAGTTCGCTATGGTCATAACCGACATAAAGATGCCCGTCATGGGCGGGCTGGAGCTTTTGAAAAGTATCAAAGAGCAGAATCCGAAAATGCCGGTGGTTTTGATTTCCGGCTATTCCGCCAAAGGGACTGAATCGGCTCCCGACAGCCCCAAGCCGGACGGTTTTCTTTCCAAACCTTTTCTGATGTCGGATATCGAAAAGCTCTTGAATACCCTGCTTGATTAAGTGCAGTTACTTTTTCTTCACCCGGTCCTGCGATAACACGCTGAAAAATTCGTTAAAGACAAATTTTTTCGGTTGAGTTGGAAACGGGCCCAAACTGAACAAAGTCTCCGGCGCCTTGATAGTTTCCCGCATATAAATTGTTTCATCGCTGGTGCGGCCGGTGAGTTCAACGCCCATCACTACCGGCATTGAAAAAGCATCGCCAACTTTTTTGGTAACGACGCTTCCGTCCACATAATAGCTGCCGTCCCTTTGAACGAAACTGTATTCAACGTTAAATTCGGGCATGTTATAACCGTAAAGCCACTGGGCAAAAAAATCGGTAAGTGGGGCGCCGTAATACTTTTCCGCCAGCTTCACAAAATCGGCATTGGTGAATGTTTTTCCGTTTAAGGTGACCGAGAGTTCCTGTATGAATTTGTTAAAACTCGGAGAGGTGCGGGTTTTCGTGTCAAACATAAGAAAACGGAGCATATGCATCAGCCAGACACCCTTATTTGACGCTATTGCTTCTCTAAGCCGGCTGCCGGTGGCCAGCGGCAGATCCCAGCCCCGGGCAATGACTTTTATAAGCGTGTCGCTGCGGTTAAATAAATTGGAATAGTAGGCTTTGGCGCCGCGGCTATTTTCCACATACAATAAGGACAAGAATTTCGGCAGCGCCAATGCCACCCAGCTTTCCCGGTCGGATGCCGGCTGCAAGGCGCCGCCAAACCATTGGTTACTTATGCCGTTACCGGCTACCAAATCCATTCCGCCGTAGGCCTCCCACTCCGAGACACAGGCGACTTGAGGAACATAGGCCAACCCCGGCATGCCTTGACCTTCTTCCGGAGATACGAAAATTTCAAAGGCCGCCGGCGGCGAACCGAACCGTTCGGTCATGAAATTGAAAGCGGCGACGACCGCGGGCTGTTGAATGTTTTCGGGCATAAAACAGTTGAAATTGTGCTTCGTGATATAACCCAGTTTGATAAAATTGAGAGCGATGCCGATGTCGGACAGCGCTTGGATGGTGTCGGCTCCCGCTACGTACCCTTGAAATCTGAAAGTGTTAAATGGCCGCTCCGGTATGGCTTCAATCAGCTTGAAGCGCCCATCAATGTCCTGGGCCGCCATTTGTCCTGGGAGATAATAATTGGAGCCGTTGGCAACGGTTAATTCCAGTGACAGCATCGAAGCCCGGGGGTTTTCAACAAATGGCAGAGCCTGGTCGAAACCTTTTCCTTTATACCACAAGCTGAATTCGAGCGTGTCTCCCTTATAATGATATTCAGGCAAAATTATTCCGATAAAATCAAAAGTTCTGCGGCGCAGATAATTAACCGGCTGGCTGTGAAAATAGATCGAATCCTCTTTTAAATGAAAATCCAAAAAAAGTGACACATACTTTAGGCTATCGGCATTGACTATCAGCTTTATCTGGCCCAGACCGGCCTCGATTTGGCAGCCGTCCTGGCCGCCCATTTTAAATTTCCCCTGTCGCTGGAGGCAAGTGGTCGGAAAGCGAATTTCGGATAAAACCATATCGTCGTAGACGCCCAGCGCCTGTTTCTGCAAAATGGCCGCTTCGGTGATGGCAAAATCGCCGCCCTCAAACTCATAGGCCAGCCGGAACTGCTCCGGTTGATTCGGGTCATAGGCAAACACGTAGCGGTTGAAATCTACCCAGAAATACCCGTCGGCCTTGCGCTCATAAGCCGAACGCAAAAGTTGAAAATAATTGTCAAAGCGATGCTGAATGACCGGTTTGAAAAAGACTTCGCCTTGCGCCTGTTTGGCGCTGTTAAAAATTTTCCACGATAAGGTTGATTGCTCAACGGGATACTTGGCTTTTATCAGTTGATCCAGATCATCGGAAAATCGAATAAAACAGTTTTCAAATGACTCATTAACCACGCTGTCATGGGTAATGCAGAAAAGGGAATTGCGCTCGACCTGCGCTGGAATTTGGATTTCCGCCCGGCCGCTGCCGACGAAGATAGCGGTGGTGGGGCGGTTATCGACATAGCGCAGAAAATAAAATGCGCCGTCAGTAAAAGTAAACCTGGCCAGGTCTTTTTGGTAAACAAAATCTTTGACGGCGGCGACTTCGCAGGGGTTGTTTAGCAGATCAATATCCAGATTAGAGTAATCTGCTTGGAATTTCTTAAATTCCGCCGATTCTCCAAATACAGTTGAGGCCGAAATTATTGACAAACCAATGATGTACCTGATAATTGATTGCATTCTTCCTCCGTTAAGCCTATCCATACAGGACGAACCGGCCGGTCGCTTTGTCAAATTACAGTAAGGCTGCGATTTTAACCAGCTCCACGAATTGGTCAAATTTTTTTTCTATATTTCTACAGGGCTCTATGTACTTATACGCTTTATGGCCCTGCCAGACTTTAGTCGTGGCCTGTTCTATTTGCAGAGCTTCGTTATAGGTCTCGCTTCTGATTTCATCCCGCTGGTAAAACTGCCGCCCCAATTTAGCCGCCGAGCCGAGCTGAATGACTCCGGTGTATCTTTGGTACTCTCTTTCGAGCGTGGTGCCGATAGTTTTAAGAGACTCCGGGTAGAATGCGAAACCGTCAACTGTGCCCCGGTCGGTTATGAACGGCTTGCCGGCCAACTGCTCTTCGCGTTCGACCTGAAAATCATAAATGTGGCAGTGAAACTCGACCGGGTCGCGGCGGTAGCTGGTCTTTTGACGCAACAGCTTTCGGGCCAATTCCTCCAAAAACTCGAAATGCGCAAATTCGGGGTTAGCTTTGAGACGTTCTATGAATTCGGTCTTGGCCGAAGCCGGCGCGCCGGTAATGACGATTCTGGGAACATTCATCATAGTGACTTCTCAAGCTATCTCATATTGCAATCACCGTCAATATCCTTCAATACGAATATTATTACTGATATGTCTATTAATTTAGAAAGTTACATTCTTTGAAAAAATTTATATATTCTCAAAACAATCTGACGGCGGAAACTAAGCGCAATGAAGCGATGAGCTTAAACATACAGGAAATACAGAAACATCTGAAATCAAATCAGCTGGACGGCTGGCTCTTGGCAGATTTTCACGGACGCAATTCAATGGCCGTGCAATTATTGGCATTAGGAAGTTTAATCACACGGCGTTCGTTTTACTTTATTCCGGATCAGGCCGAGCCGATTGCATTGGTGAATCCGATTGAAAAACACTTATTTCAGCATTTGCCGGGAAATATGCGATTATACTTTGGCTATAAAATGCTTGAGAGTGAATTGGCCAAAGCTCTTACAGGCTGCAAAAAGATTGCCATGGAGTACTCTGCACTGGGAAGACTCCCTTATATTGGGCTGGTTGACGCCGGCACCATTGAGTTGGTACGAAAATGCGGAGTCGAAATTGTCTCCTCGGCTGACTTGGTGGCCAATTTCCAGGCCCGTCTCAATGATAATCAGGTGGAGCTGCACCGTCTGGCGGCGGCCAACGTGCTAAACATCAAAGACCAGGCCTTTGCATTTATCCGCGATTCGTTGGTTCATGGGATTGCCATTACTGAATATGATGTGGTCAAGCTGATATTGAATAAATTCAAAGAATTCGATATGGAAACCGACCACGGTCCCATCTGTGCCGTTAATGGTAACGCCGGCAACCCTCATTATGAACCAACTGAATTGAATTCAGCTCGTATCAACAAGGGCCAGTTGGTGCTATTGGATCTTTGGGGAAAGCTCAAGCAGCCCGGGGCTGTTTTTGGAGATATTACCTGGGTGGCTTATACCGGCCCCGCTGACCAAATACCGAAAAAATTTCGTGATCTGTTTGAGATTGTCGCCCAGGCGCGCAATGCGGCGGTGGATTACCTGCACAAGAATTTTGGCAAAAGAGAATTATTCGGAGCCGATATAGACGATGCCGTTCGGGCTGTCATAAAAAAAGCCGGCTATGGCGAAAAATTTGTGCATCGCACCGGACATTCCATTACCACCGAAGTACATGGAGTTGGGCCGAATATAGATAATCTGGAAACCGAGGACCGGCGGGCATTACAGGTGGGGCATCTGTTTTCAGTGGAACCGGGGATTTATCTTGAAGATTGCGGGTTTCGCTCCGAAATCAATGTGCTGATTACCAACAACGGCCCGGTTGTTTCTACGTTGCCATTGCAGGCAGAGTTAACTGCCCTGTTTTAGAAAGTCAGAAAGTATATTTGTCATTTTGATGGCGCGATTTTCGGTGGAATTTTCAAGCGCGACTTTCTGGCGCTCCGCCTTTTTAATTTCACTCTTGTCATTTAACGCTCCTTGCACCAAATTGACGAATTCTTCATGGTCACCCGCCACCAGTACTACCTTTTTAACATTTTCCATTTCAGGAAAATTTGTGGAAACTACCGGCTTGCCCGAAGCTAAATACTGGTAAGTCTTATTGGGGGCGCTGTAGCGCATCCAGTCGTTTAATCGAAAAGGCATCAGGCAGACATCGAATCCTTTCAAATAGGCCGGCAGCTGCCGGTAATCCTTGAATCCGAGATAATGAATATTTTCAATTATTTTTGTTTTTTGGTACCAAGTGTCGTTGTGCACCTTGGTAATTTTTTGCTCGCCGCCGATTAGGACTAGGGAGCCGTCACGAAATGCGACAGCCAGTTTCGTCAAAAGCTCGTAGTCAATCAGATGGTTGATATATCCGATAAATCCAAGTATGGGCTTTTTCAAATTCCGTAATTCTTCCGGAACTGTCAAATCAGCGCCGGCGCTTTTTACAAAATGGTTGTAATCGGCGGAATTGTGGAGATAGTGGATATTTCCAACAGGAGTTTTCAGGTTATCATAAATTAGTTTTGACGAAGTTATTACCAAGTCGCTGTCCGACAAAATCTTTTTATCATAGCTTCTGGCTCGTTTGGTGTACCAATGGCTTTCATCCAGTTGATGATGGCCGTAAGGTATGACATATAAGTCAGTGATCTCGTAGCATTGCAAAGAATGGGGAATAGTTTTTGAAAAATGATGCTGTTGTACCTGATTTATGAATGTAACAGCAATATCAAATTCTCCTTTGATTTTGTTCAAAACTTGCTGCAGCTGTCGCCGCATCCAGATCCGGTCCAGTCCTGAAAGAAACGGGAGTAGAAAATCAATTCCCGGCGAGGCCAGCTGGATCGGCCTAAAAAAATACAAATTGCGGCCGCTTTTTCGGAGATTTCTGTCTTTGATATAATAATTGAGCAATCTTTTAGGACGCAACCAGACTGTCAGTATTCCGGCCGGCGGCTCGACCAGCAAAATCCGGGAATGTGCCGCCAGAGCTTCCCAATGCGGCCGCCGGTGATAAATTTCCCATTCCTGCGGCAGAAAAAGTATCAAGAGGGTGCGGCTATTTGTAATCTGCATTTAGAGTCCGCGCGCCAGATTCCATAACATTTTTTGTGGAAGAGTTTTCAAGGCATTAAACGGTCCGTTCAGATAAACTGCCCATTTTTCGGCATAAATTTGGAAAATTTTTTGGCCGGTGATCTCATACATAGCTCGCAATTGCTCAATATGCAGCTTGTGATAAGGAATGGTTGCGGGGTTTTTCAGGCCCTCACCAATATGATACAAAGACCAGTAACCCATATCATATTGTGGAAGCCACTGGGACAAAGTATTCAGGCCTTCTTCCCACAATTGTCTGGCCAACGCATTGTCGTTGTATCTGATTAAATCCAATAGTCCCCAGATTGAATAGATGAAGCCGTTCAGGACGTGGTGCTTTTTTTCGGATGGATATTCTTCATAAAATACCTGCCCGTCAATGGTGCGACTGACCCCGCCGCTGGTAACTTCAATTTGAAAGAGCCGGAGAGCTTTAAGGGCGCATTCGATAAAATTGTTCTGGCCGGTCAATTGAGCAGCCCGAACCAATGTAGAGATTGCCATTCCCTGAATCATGGAAGAATAAAACGGCCGATGGAGGCCAAATTTTGGCATGACTCCTTCTGATTTCCAGCCCCCATTTTCATCCTGGGTTTTAACCAACCAACCGGCAACTTTCAAGAAATTTTGCCGATTGAGTTCGTTTTTAGTCTGGCGGAATTGCTCGCAGCTGCCCAGTGCATAGAGAATATTATGAACCGTAAGAATAACTCCTCTGCCCTGGTGACTGTATAAAGGCAACCCCTCCGGGTCGAATTGACCTTCAAAGAAGGACCGGGGAGAATGGTCGATATAATAGGCCAGAGGATCATCGGCATCATAGTTGGCCGGAGCATCGCTGTGATAATAACTGGTGGATTGAAAGCCAAAGTACTGCATAAAGTTCAAAAATTTCAGATTAAATACCGACATTTTTCGCCTGCTAATATAGCCAAAGCGAACCCAATAAGTAATTTCGATATTGGCCGCAGTTGCAGTGCCGCCGTTTTCGGGATTTCTGTCATAAATCAGGGCTCTTTGGCCGGCCGCTAAACCCTTGACGGGCACAAGAAAGTCTTTATATTAGCGCACTTGAATTTAAGGAAAAACCAATGAAAAGAACTTATCAGCCCTCGAATCGCAAAAGAAAGAACGACCACGGCTTCAGAAAACGGATGTCCACCCAGGGCGGACGCCGCGTTCTGTCCCGCCGCCGTCGCAAAAAAAGAAAACGCCTGACACCCAAAGTTGGCCACAACAAATAAACTTCCCAGGACTCTGACCCTCAAAAGCCACACCGAAATTGACCGGCTTTTGAAAAACGGTCACAGAAAATCGGGAAGTTACGGCACGGTGATATGGAAATTTTCGCCTTCCTTTCGTTATGCCGTGCTGGTCTCCGGGAAAATCAGAAAGGCCGTCAAGCGCAACCGTCTCAAAAGATTGTTCAGAGAGGCCATTCGCTTAAACAGGAAGTCCTTGATTGTGCCTGTTGAAATCGCTTTCTTGGTGCGAACAATTACAAATGAACCGGGATTTGAAGATATCAATACAGAAGTCGCTCGGGCTTTCGCCTTTATCTCAAACCAGCCATCGTAGAGCGCCTGCCACCGCCTATCCCATGATTTTTTTAGTTTATCTATATCGTCTGACACTTTCTCCCATCCTGGGACATTATTGCCGATTTGAACCGACTTGCTCCAGTTACGCATTGGACGCCTTAACCAAATATGGAGCCATTAAAGGAACGCTTCTGACAATCAAACGAATCGGCCGCTGCCACCCTTGGCACCCGGGGGGATATGATCCGGTCCAGTAAATTCTCTACTAATCGAACAAGGATTAATTTTGGATAAAAAAACTCTTCCGATAATTATCGCACTGGCGCTGTTAATAATTTTCTATTATCCGCTGTTGCAGCTATTAGGTCTGCAAGAAAAACCACAGCCGCAACCGGAAGTTGCCGAACAAACTCAACCAAGCGGCACAGTTTCACCAGCGGCGCCGGTCAATGTGGTGGATAATAAACTTGTGGAGCCGAAGCTGCAGGCCGCCGGAGTCAATGATACCACTATCGATCCGGATCGAATAGACGCCGATACGGTTATCGTCAATACCTCTCAATATGAGATCGCTTTGAGCAGCCGCGGCGGCGGACCGGTCGCTCTCTATCTGAATAAATTCAAATATCGGGACGGCCAAAGAATCAACATCCTGTCCAAAGCCCGACAGTCCACGCCGGATTTTACCTTTGCCGGAGAAACTTTTTCAACAGCAAAGGTCGACTTTGCCGGCAGTGTCGCTGCTGGCGTATATGATGCTTCATCGCAGCCATTCGAGCTGCACTACCGCTACCGCCGGGGCGGCGCCGAACTTATCAAGCATTACCGTTTTTATCCGGACAAATATCATTTTGACCTGGCGATTGAATTGGTCAACGGAGAACAAATCGGATTTGAGCGACAGTATGAAATAGTCTGGAATACACCATTGGATGTGACCGAGCCGCAGGCCCAAGAAGATTACGCCGAAATGAACGCGGTGGCCCTGATGGCCGGCGCGCGGGTGACATTGGATGATTTTCAGGACAATCAACTTAACCAGTCGTTTGACGGCCAAACCAAATGGGCCGGCGTGCGTTCCAAATATTTTACTTCAGTCATTATTCCCCGTAATCGCAGCGCCGATAAAGTCTTTGCCCATGGCCAAAAAATGCAGGTGTCTGCTGCGGCCGGGCCGATCGAAGGACGCGAAGTTACAGTCGGGTTGACGTTCCCCTTTGCCAATATGTCATCGTTTTCAGACAGCTTCACGGTTTTTGTGGGCCCGTTAGATTACCAATTAATGGCGGATTACAATGTCGGAATCGAAGATATATTGGGTATCGGCACCACGCCCTTTGTCGGCTGGATAATCAAACCGTTTGCCTGGGCAATCATCTGGCTCTTGCCTCTTTTGTACCAGGTGATTCCCAATTATGGCGTGGTCATTATAATTTTTGCTCTTTTAGTCAAATTCATCACACTCCCTTTGTCCATGAAATCTTTTAAGTCGATGCAGGCCATGAAAGAATTGCAGCCCAAAATTGAAGAAATGAAAAAGAAGCATAAGAATAATCCGCAGGCGATGAATCAGGAAATGATGAAAATGTACAAAGCGCACGGTGTCAATCCGCTTTCCGGTTGCTTGCCCATAATACCGCAGATGCCGCTTTTCTTTGCGCTCTTTTCGGTCTTCCGCTCGACGATTCTCTTAAGAGATGCACCGTTTGTCTGGTTTATCGATGACCTGTCCCGCGGCGCTAACAGCTTCACCGACC
>Ga0247727_10016965_pt1 | contig 11660 bp, 8 predicted proteins | sample WisWelCaveWW1625_FD_202498 | JGI IMG/M metagenome (GOLD analysis project Ga0247727, IMG submission 202498) | Biofilm microbial communities from Wishing Well Cave, Virginia, United States - WW16-25 | ecosystem: Environmental > Aquatic > Deep subsurface > Groundwater > Cave microbial mat | place... | reverse complement strand
GGATCGCCCTGCCGCGCATCGCCGACGGCGCGAAGCTCAAGGAGTTCGTGCGCGAGCAGCGGGTCGACGTCGTCCACTGCCACGCCTCCTTCGACCACTGGGTCGCGGCGGCGACGCTGCGCCGGCTTGGCTGCCTCGTCGTCCGGACCAAGCACAATCGCAAGGACGTCGCGCGCCACTTCCTCAATCGCTGGCTCTACACGCGAGCGACCGACGCCGTGGTCGCCGTGAGCGACGCCGTGCGCGACGACCTGCGCGCCACCGGCTTCTTTCCCCAAGACGTCCCGGTCCTGCGCTACGGGCTCGACCTCGAGCCGTTCGACGCGGTCGATCGCGCGGAGGCGCGTCGTCGACTCGGATGGACCGGGCGGGTGCTCCTCTACCTCGGGCGGATCACCGAGCGAAAGCGGGTCGATCGGGTCCTCGAGGCGGGCGCGAGGCTGCGCGCGCGATTCGCCGACCTCACGACCGTGATCGTCGGCGGCGGCGAGGAGCCGCTCGTCGCCGGGCTCAGAAGTCGCTTCGAAGGACCGCACGCCCGCTTCCTCGGTCCGCGCGACGACGTCGCGGAGCTCCTCGCGGCCGCCGACCTCTTCTGCTGCCCCTCGCGCGGCGAGGCGTTCGGGCTCGCGCCGCTCGAGGCGATGGCGGCCGGCTGTCCGGTCGTCCTGACCGATGAAGCGGGCTTCCGCGAGTTCGCGACCGACGGCGAGAACGCGCTGCTCGTGGGCGACGGCGCGGTCGATGGGCTGGTCGGCGCGATCGGCCGGCTCCTCGATGATGGCGAGCTCGCGCAGCGGCTCGCAGCGGCGGGCCGCGTCACGGCGCGCGCCTTCTCGATCGACGGCTTCGTCGAGCGCTACCGGAAGCTCTACGGCGAGCTGCTCGCGGCGCGCGCTCAGCGCCGCTTCTGAAGCGTCCGCGCGAACTGGGTCGTGCTGTCGGTGCGCACGAACTCGAGCAGGAGCTCGTCGCGGCTGGCGCGCACGGCGACGAAGCCGCCGCCGGTCGCGGCGTACTCGACGTCGTCGGTCCACTCGACGACGCCGGCGTTGTCGCGACCGCCGCCCGCGCCCGAGACGACGCACGCGAGGCCGTCGCGCGGCGGGAACATCTCGAGGCAGTGATGGTGGCCGCTGAGATAGAGGTCGACGCCGTGGCGCCGGAACAGCGGCTCGACCTGCTCGGCCAGCCGGTCGAGCTCCGGCCGCGGCGCGACCGAGCGGATCGGATGGTGGCCGAAGACGACTTTCCAACGCGCCGAGGAGCGGCTGAGCGCCGCCTCGAGCCAGCGCACCTCCTCGCGGTCGGCATCGTCGCCCTCCACGATCGGCGTCGTGTCGATGGCGAAGAAGTCGAGCGCGACGCCGTCCTCGAGGAGCCAGCGGAACTGGTAGTGGCGGTCGGGCATGCACCAGCGCGTGCCGCGCGTCGTCCGCTCGATCTCGCCGTCGATCGAGCCGGCGTGGTCGTGGTTGCCGAGCGCCGCGAAGAACGGGACGGCGAGCCACTTGCCGTCGTAGACGTCTTCGAAGTCGCGCTCGAAGAGCGGGTCGTCGGCCGACGCGACGCCGTGCGGATAGAAGTTGTCCCCGAGCAGCAGGACGAAGGCGCAGCCGTCGCGCCGCGCCTTCGACGCCATCGCCGCGGCGACCTCCCGCTGCCCCGAGCGTCCGGTGCCCGCGTCGCCGAGCGCGAAGAAGCGGACGCTCGCGGCGCCGGGCGGGAGCTCGGAGATGACGACCGGCGGGAGCGGGTGCGTCGCGGCGGGATCGACCGGCCGCGCGTGGCACGCGGCCGCCGCGAGGAGAAGGGCGGCGCTCCATCGAAGCGGACGCGAATTCATCGCTCACGGCTCCACGAATCAAACTCGGACCAGAGAAGGTCGAGCTCCGCGGCTCCCTGCTCGTCGAAGGGCGCCGTCGGGCGTCGGACCTGCGCCGTCGACAGCACGCCTCGCTTCACGAGGATCCGCTTGTAGGCGTGGTAGCTCCACTCGACCGACTGCGAGACGAAGCGGATCAGCGGCGCGGCGCGGCGGTGGAGCGACCCGGCTGCCGCGGCGTCGCCGTCGCGGAAGCGGGCGAGGAGCGCGACGTGGAGCTCGGGGAACGCCGCGCCCGGCAGGGTGCCGGCCGCGCCGTGGTCGAGCTCGCTCAGGAAATTGGCGCCGCCGAGCCCGCCGAAGATCGCGAGCGCGAGATTCCCGCCGCCGCGCCGCGCGAGCTCGCCCGTCTTCGGTCCCGTCGGCGGCGCCTCGACCTTCACGGCGCGCACGCGCGCGCACTTCGCCGCGACGTCCTGGATCCAGTCGCTCGGCAGGTGGAGCCCCGAGACGAGCGGCGCGTCCTGGATCATGATCGGCCGCTCGACCGCCGCGTCGAGATCGCGGAAGAAGGCGGCGAGCGAGGCGAGCGAGGGCTTCGCGGGATGGGCGTGGGGCGGCATGACCATCAAGCCGGCGGCGCCGTGGCGCTGCGCGTGGAGCGAGTGGTCGATCGTGAGCTCGGTGCTCGCGTGGCCGGTGCCGACCCAGACCGACGCGTGCCGCCGCTTCACTTCCGAGTGGGCGAGCACCCGCTCGACGATCGCCTGCCGCTCGTCGTCGGCGAGCTTGTGCACCTCGCTCGCCACGCCGCCGACCGTGAGGCCGTCGGCCCCCGACGCGAGCGTGAAGTCGACCAGCCGGTCGAGGCTCTCGAAGTCGATCGCCCCCTTGGCGTCGAAGGGCGTGCAGAGCACCGGGAAGATGCCGGCGAGCGGGGAGCGTGGCGCTGCGGCCGGGCTCATCGTTCCTTCTCCGCGGCGTCGGTCCCGATCCCGAGCACGCTCTCCGCCTCGGCGCGAGAGCGCATCAGGTCGGCGTTCCTGCCGTGGCGCTTCTCCATCCACTCGACCGCGTCGCGGTAGAGCTCCTGCGCCTTCACCGGCCGGCCTTGCTGCTGCCAGGCCATGGCGAGCACGAAGCGCTGGAAGGCCGAGCCGCCCGCCGCCCATTTCATCGAGCGCTCCATGGCGTCGATGGCGCCGCTCCAGTCGCCGGAGCGGTAGAGCGCGCGGCCGAGCGCGTCCCATGCGAACGTGCTGCGCGGCGAGATCTCGACCGCGCGGCGCGCGCAGTCGAGCGCGCGCGCCGGATCGCGCAGCCTCGGTTCGGGGAAGTCGGCGAGGCCCACCGACAAGGCGCACATCGACTCGAGGCCGTTCTGGTTCGTGCGCGAGGTCGCGTGGTCGAACGCGCTTCGAGCGCCGAGAAGGTCGTGGGCGGCCGCGCGGATGAACGCGGAGTCCCAGGCCGCGAAGATCTGCTGCGCTCCGCGACGCTTCACCTCCTCGCGCTCGCGCTCAGCGCCGTCGACGTCGCCGGACTCGAGGAGCGCGACCGTGAGGTAGTGGCGCGTCTCTTCGTCGGCAGGATCGAGCGTCAGCGCCTCGCGCAGGACGGCGATCGCCTGCTCGAAGTCGCCCTGCCAGAGGAGGCCGACTCCGACGCACTCCCGCGCGCGAGGGCTCTTCGGCTGCAGCCGCGCAGCCTCGACGAACTCCGGGATCGCGCGCTCGAACTCTCCGACGTTGCAGAGCGCGAAGCCGAGGCGGCGGCGGATCCACGCGTCGCGCGGATCGAGCTCGACGGCGCGCTCGAGCAGCGCGAGGCCACGCGTCGGATCTCCCAGCGGCTCCACGAACCAGCGGCCGAGGTTGGCGAGGAGCCGCGCATGGTCGGGCTCGAGCGCGAGCGCCGCCGTGTACGACTGCACCGCCTCGTCGAGCGTGATCGCGTCGAGTCCCTCGGCGAGGAGGCAGAGACTGTCGGCGGGGAGCTTGCCGAGATCCTGCCGCTCCAGCGCGACGCTCTTCAGCAGGCCGTGGTCGCCGCTGCGGATCGCGGCGCGCAGCCGCCGCCGCGTCGGATCGGCGTCGGCCCGCTCGGCGATCTGCATCAGATGGTCGGCGTCGTCGCCCTTGCCGAGCGCCGTGCGCAGGACGGCCCAGCGGTCGAGCATCTCGGCCACGGCCACGCCGATGGCGCGCTCGTCGAGCGCCGCGACCGCCTCGTCGACGGAGAGGTCGTCGATCTCGAGGCCGTGGGCGCTGAAGGCGTCGTGGATCGCCTCGTCGACCGAGGTGAGGTCGGGCGGACCGACGCCCGGCGTGGTGAGCTCCGACAGGAGCGCGAGGAGCTCGTGATGCTGCCGTTCGAGCGCGGCCTGGCGGTCCGCCGCCGCGCTCTCCGTCGCGACGAGCGAAGCGTGCGACTTCACGCGCCGGCGCAGCTCGCTGGTGGGCTCGCCGGTCTCGAGCAGCGCGAGCGCATGCTCGACCGACGCCCTCGCCTCCTTCCAGTTCTTCTGGCCGCGATGGAGCGTCGCCTCGGCGGCGTGGATCTGCGCCGCGTGGGCGCGCTCCTCCACCGACACGAGGTAGGCGTGGATCCGCTCGGCGAGCAGCTCGGCCGAGCGCGGCCGCGACCACTGCGCCGGCGTCAGGCATTGCGTGGTCAGCTCGACGAGCTCGCGGTCGGCGCTGCACTGCTGCAGCCGCCGGTGCGCCCCCTCGAGCCGCGCGTTCAGCGCGTCGTCGAGGACCGTCTCCGGCCCTCCCGAGTAGGGCGGCGCGCCGGTCAGGATCTCGCAGAGGATCGCGCCGAGCGAGAAGACGTCGCTGCGCTCGTCGAGCTTGTCGACGTCGCCGCGCGCCTGCTCGGGCGGCATGTAGGCGGGCGTCCCCATCACCGAGCCTGCGAGCGAGGGCGGGCCGGTCGAGCCCGGCGCGTTTCGGGTCATCTCGATCGCGGTCGTGCTCGAGGCGAGGCTCGGCCGCGCCTGTTTCTCGTCGTCGGGGCCGCCGCGATGTAGCACCTTGGCGAGCCCCCAGTCGACGACCTGCACCTCGCCGAACGCGCCGATCAGGATGTTGGCCGGCTTCAGGTCGCGGTGGATCACCCCCTTCGAGTGGGCATACGCCATCGTCTGGCAGACCGCCTCGAAGACGTCGAGCAGCTTGCGGCGCGTGCTCGCCTCGTGCTCACTCAAGAGCGCGGCGAGCGTCCGCCCCTTCACCAGCTTCATGGCGAAGTAGGGCCGCTGGTCGGCCATCAGCCCGAGCTCGTAGACCGGCACGATGCCCGGGTGCTGGAGCTGGCCGGCGATCTGCGCCTCCTCCATGAAGCGCCGCACGACCTCGGGCCGCTTGGCGAGATCCTCGCGCAGAACCTTCAACGCGACGTCGCGGCCAAGGTCGGCGTCGTGCGCCTTGACGATGACGCGCATCCCGCCGCGAGCGATCTCGCCGTGCATCTGGTAGTGACCGCGACCCTGCGGCCCAAGCCCCGGATCGCCCGGCGGGTCGCGCGCGTTCATCGCTCCTTGCTCTTGCGCCGCCGCGGCGGCGGCTCGTGCGGCACCGTCCGATCCTGGATCGACGGGAGCGACTCGGCGCCCCACTCGAGCGGCGCCGTGAGCTGAGCGAGCTTCGCCGGGTCGAGCTCGACGCCGAGCCCCGGTCCTTGCGGCACGACAAGGTGGCCCTGCACGTAGTCGACGCGCTTCGCCACGACGTCGTCGGCGTAGAGGCGCGGGCCGACCGGGTCGCCGGGATGGTCGAGCCGCGCGATCGACGCGCCGAGGTGGGCCTGCGCCGCCGTGCCGATCGAGAGCTCCTGCGTCGTCCCGATCAGGCCGTGGACGCCGAAGGTCTCGGCGAGCGCGAAGAGGCGGCGCGCCGGCCCGATGCCGCCGATGAAGACGGTGCAGACGTTGAAGATGTCGACGCAGCCCTTCTCGAGCATCAGGCGCGCCTGGTGGAAGCTGTAGCAGTGCTCGCTCACCGGGAGATCGACGCGCCGGCGCACCTCGACCATCCCGTCGAGGTCGTTTCGCGGCGCGGGGCTCTCGATCAGCTCGACGTCGAAGCGGGCGAGACGGCGCGTCGCCTCGACGGCGCGGCGCCACGGCACGAGGTTGCTGAAGTCGAGCGACTTCACCTTCACCTTGCGGCCGTACTTCTCGCGGATGCCTTCGAGGAAGAGCTCGTCGGCGTCGAGGTCGAGCCCGGCGTAGAGCCGGATCAGGTCGAATCCTTCCGTGAGCCGCTCGCCGACGATCGCGACGTTGTGGTCGACCTCGCTCTTCGAGCGGTGGCGGAAGATCGGGTAGCAGACGCGCAGCTTGTCGCGCACGGCGCCGCCGACGAGCTGGCTCACCGGCACGCCGAGCTCCCTGCCGACGAGATCGTGCAGCGCGACGTCGACGCCGCAGCGGATCACGGCGCTCATGTCGTACATGAACATCTCCTCGGGAAACATCTCGAGGAGGAGCTGCTCGAGCGCGTTCAACTGCATCGGATCGCGCCCTGCGAGGAGTCGGTTCAGGTTCTTCTGGAGGTCGCGGACGTCGGGCATGTAGAGCGGAAGGTGGCCGAGGTCGGACATCTCGCCGAGCCCGACCTGCCCGTCGTCCGTCGTGAGCTCGACGATGACGTGGCGCGAGAGGAATCCCGTGCGCCGCTTCACGGCGACGGGCGTGAGCTTGACGGCGGCGATCTTCACGTCGGCGGCTCCGGGCGGTCGGGCGGGGAACGATAACCCGCGGCCTTCGTCGCGGCGCCGCCGGCGGAGGGCGCGCGCACGAGCAGCAGCACGACCACCGCGGCGACCGGGTGCATGAAGCTGTTCCAGACGATGACCGGCGCGTAGCCGACGTGCTCGACGATCCGGCCGGTGAAGTACGTCGCGATCAATCCGCCGATCGTCGCGCCGGTGCCGGTGAGGCCGGTGCACGACGCCACCGCGCCGCCGCGCAGCAGGTCCGCGGGGAGCGTGAGCATGCTGCTCGCCCACGCCTGGTGGCCGAAGGCGGCGACGCTCACGAACGCGAGCAGGACCGCCGCCGAGTCGGCGAATGCCGATCCGAGCGCGACGGGCAGGAGCGCGGCGCTCGCCACCATCACGGCCTTGCGCGCGCGCACGACCGGCCAGCCGCGCCGGACGAGCCAGCTCGACGTCGCGCCGCCGGCGAGCGAGCCCGCGTCGGCCGCGACGAACGGGATCCACGCGGTGGCGCCGATCTGCGCGAGCGTGAGGTGGAAGCGGTCGCTCAAGAGCCCCGGCAGCCAGAAGACGTAGAACCACCAGACCGGATCGGAGACGAAACGGGCGACGATCAGCGCCCAGACGTCTCGGCGCGCGAGCAGCTCGCGCCAGGGGACGGGCCGCGCGTCGTCGGCCGACGCGCCGCCCGCGCCGCCCTCCAGGAGAGCGAGCTCTCCGGCGCCGATGCGCGGGTGCTCGTGCGGCGGCCGGTAGAGCGCGAGCCAGCCCGCGAGCCAGACGAAGCCGAGCAGCCCCGTCACGACGAACGCCGCCTGCCATCCCCATCGCAGCGTGATGAACGCGACGAGCGGCGCGGCGACGATGGCTCCGGTCGCGCTGCCGATGTTCCAGACTCCGGTCGCCAGCGCGCGCTCCTGCGGCGGGAACCACTCGCGCGTGCACTTCGCGGCGCCCGGCCAGTTGCCCGCCTCGCCCAGCCCGAGCAGGAAGCGGCAGGCGCCGAAGCTCGCGGCGCCGCGAGCAAGGCTCGTGACGATTCCCGCGATCGACCAGATGCTGATCGTCAGCGCGAAGCCGCGCCGCGTGCCGATGCGGTCGAACAGCCAGCCCGACCCGAACTGTCCGATCGCGTAGGCCACTTGCCAGGCGATCACGATCGCCGCGTAGGTCTCGTCGCTCCACCGGTAGAGCTCGGAGAGGCTCGGCTTGAGGACGGAGAGCACCTGCCGATCGACGTAGTTGATCAGCGTCGAGAGGAAGAGCAGCGCGAGGATCCAGTACCGCAGGCGCGGGATCGCGGCTCTCGCGGACACGTCGGCTCCTGAAGGAGTGCGGGGCCCGGCGGGCCGAGCGCGGCATGATAGGGGCATGGTTCGGCGACTCGCGTTCTCAGGCGCGCTGCTCCTGCTGGCCGCACTGTCGAGCTGCCTCGAGTTCGACGGGCAGGACGTCACCTGGGTCTTCGACGCGGAGCGCGACCGGCTCGACGTGCAGCTCGTCGATCGCGGCTTCTACGTCGGCGAGGAGTCGCAGCTCTTCGGACCGCCCAAGCCGGGCTTCGATTCGACGGACGAGATGCTCGGCCGGCTGCTCGGCGGCGAGCGGATCGTCGCGCTCCTGCAGTCGTGGCCTTTCGCGTTCCCTCTCGACGACATCACGAAGGAAGGGCTCGAGACCGACGCCGAGGGGAAGCCCAAGGATCTGATCGCCGCCACGCTGGCGTCACACATCACGGTTCGCCGCGGCGACTTCTTCCGCGATGCCAAAGGCAGGGTGTGCGCGTGGCAGCACGTGCGCGTCAAGGGGCTCGCCGAGTGCCTGGCGATGGGCGATGCGCTCCTGCGCCGGGAGTTCGCCGACGAGAAGTGCACCGCCGACTTCCGCAAGTGGTTCGGGCTCGAGGACGAAGAGAGCCTCGTGCGCTGGCAGGCGGCCATGAAGGAGAAGCGCCGCTGGCTGAGCCACCGCGGCAGCGCGCTCGAGTTCCACGTCCCGGCGAGCGACGAGGCGGCGCGCCGCTTCCTCGAGCGTCTGGAGGCGGCGGGCCGGAAGCGTGCCGACGACGGCGCCAAGCCGACCGACTTCGAGGAGTTCGCCGAAGGCGCGCGGCGGGTCGGACTCCAGGTCTCCGTCGACGCCGAAGGCCTCCTCTTCTCGATCGGCGATCCCGAGAAGTCGCAGCACGAGCTGAACTACTCTCCCCCCAACGACGAGCCGCACCACGACGTCACGCCGCTGCTCGAGAAGCGAAACGTCGTGATCCGGACCGACGTCACCGACGAGACGTTGAAGCAGCTCTTCGCCGAGTTCCGGCGCTCCTGAGCGCGCACACGCAGCGCGAGGTCACGCCCGGAACGCGTTCAGCGCCGCGATCGCGGCGTCCTGGTGGTCGCGCGGCAGCTCGGGGTAGATCGGGAGCGAGAGGATCTCGGCCGCGGCGCGCGCCGCCTCTTTCGGCTCGGCGGGGACGAGCGCCATCTTCTGGAAGGCCTGCATCTGGTGGAGCGCGCGCGGGTAATGGACGAGCGTCTCGACGCCGCGCGCCGCGAGGAAGAAGCGCAGCAGGTCGCGCTTCTCGCAGCGCACGACGAACTGGTGCCAGACGTGGCGGGCGCCGGGCCGCTCGATCGGCAGCTTGACGAGGTGGTTTGTCACTTCGGCGAGGTAGCGGCGGGCGTGGTCGCGGCGCCGCTCGTTGTTTTCGGCGACGAGCTTCAGCTTCACGCGCAGGAGCGCGGCGTGGAGCTCGTCGAGGCGCGAGTTGCGGCCGGGCTCGACGAAGTCGTAGTCGGCGATCCCGCCGTAGTTTCCGAGTCGCCGCATCCGCTCGGCGAGCTCCGGATCGTCGGAGGTGAGCGCGCCGCCGTCGCCGAAGGCGCCGAGGTTCTTGGTCGGATAGAAGCTCCACGCCGCCACTGCGCCGAAGGTGCCGGCGCCGCGGCCGTGCAACGTCGCTCCGTGCGCCTGGGCGCAGTCTTCGATGAGCGGCACGCCCGCTTCGCTCGCCAGCTCGAGGATCGGCGCGAGGTCGGCGCACTGGCCGTAGAGGTGGACCGGGACGATGGCTCGCGTCTGCGGCGTGAGCGCCCTGGCGAGCGCCGCCGGATCGATCGTGAACGAGTCGGGCTCGACGTCGACGATCAGCGGCCGCGCGCCGATGGCGCAGACGGCCATCCCGGTCGGCGCGGCGGTGAGCGCCGGGATCGCCACGTCGTCGCCCGCCTTCACGTCGAGCGCGCGCAGCGCGAGCTCGAGCGCGTCGGTCGCGTTCCCGACGCCGATCGCCTGCTTCGCGCCGACGAACGCCGCGAACTCCCGCTCGAAGGCGGCGACCTCCTCGCCGAGGATGTACCAGCCGCGGTCGAGCACCCGCTTCGCCGCCGCCAGGAGCTCCGCCTCCTGGCGCAAGAACGACGCGCGCAGGTCGTGGAACGGCCGCTTCACCGAGCCTCCGCCGTCGGCTCGTCGAGGTAGCGGGCGAGGTTCTTCTCGTAGTAGCGGATCGTCCGCTCGAGCCCGTCGCGCAGCGCGACGCGCGGCTCCCAGCCGAGCTCGTTCTTGATGAGCTCGGCCGAGCCGTAGTAGCTCCCGATGTCGATCGCCTTCTTCTCGGGCGGCCACGGCACGAAGGCGATGCGGCCGCGACCCGCGACGGCGACCATCTGCTCGGCGAGCTCGCGCAGGCTCACCGGCGGCGAGCCGGCGAGGTTGTAGACCTTGCCGTTCGCCCGCTCGTCGGCCGCGGCGAGAAGGAAGGCGTCGACGACGTCGTCGACGTAGTTCACGTCGCGCATCTGCGAGCCGTCGCCGTAGAGCTGGATCTCGCCGCCTTCGACGACCGTCCGGAGGAACCACGGCAGGAAGCCCTGCCGGTTGTGGCGCACGAGCTGGCCCGGCCCGAAGGTGTTGGTGAGCCGCAGCGAGACGGCGCGCACCTTGTAGACGTCGCTGTAGAGCAGGTGGTACCACTCGCCCGCCACCTTGTTGATCCCGTTCACGTCGACCGGCTGGGTCGGGTGCTTCTCGTCGACCGGCAGGTACTGCGGGCGGCCGTAGACCTGGCGCGAACCGGCGAAGATCACCTTCACGTCGCGGTGGTTGTGGCGGCACGACTCGAGGATCGAGAGCTGGCTGCGGCAGTTGATGTCGAGGTCGGTGAACGGGTCGGTCATCGAGTCGATGTGGCTCACCTGCCCGGCGAGATTGAAGAGGTAGTGGCGCCCGCGGATCAGGTAGTCCATCGAGCTGCGGTCGCGCACGTCGGCGATGTTGACCTCGACCTTGCCTTCGAGGTCGGCGACGTTGAAGCGGTTGCCACCGTAGCCCGGGATCATCGAGTCCATGAGCGTCACGCGCGCGCCGAGCTTCACGAGCCGCCGCGCGACGTTGCTGCCGAGGAAGCCGAGCCCGCCGGTGACGAGCACGCTCTTGCCGGCGAACGCCCGCTCGACGTCGACCCGCTGCGTCATCGGGGTCCCGCCGGCGCCGGGGCGGCGCCGCTCCTGGTCACGCGCTTCTTCACGATGAGCTCCCACCAGAGCCTGCCCATGTCGCGCGCCACGCGGGCCACACGCGCGAAGTTGAAGAACTGCGACCGGCCGTGCAGCCGGTGGTGGTGGTGGACCGGGACGTGCGCCACGCGGAAGCCGTTCTTCTCGATCTTGGTCACGAGCTCGACGCAGATGATGCCGCTGTTGCGCGTCAGCTCGATCCGGTCGAAGACGGAGCGGCGGATCAGCCGGAAGTCGCAGTCGACGTCGCGGATCCTGAGCCCGAAGAGCCGCTTCACGCACCAGTGGTAGAGGCGGCCGATCACGATCCGGTGGAGCGGGTCGTGGCGCGCGATCTTGTAGCCGTTGACCATGTCGAAGACGACCGGCGCGCCGGTCGGGTCGGCCCCCTCGCGCGCCTGCCACAGCAGCGCGAGCTCGCGCACGTCGTACTGCGCGTCGCCGTCGGTGTAGAAGATCCACTCCTTCGTCGCGGCCGCGAAGCCCGAGCGCAGCGCGCCGCCGTAGCCGCGGTTCTTCTCGTGCGTGACGACCTTGAGCCGCGGGTAGCGCTGCGCGAGCTCGGCGAGGATCAGCCCGACGTGGTCGGGGCTGCAGTC
>Ga0247727_10016964_pt1 | contig 11661 bp, 10 predicted proteins | sample WisWelCaveWW1625_FD_202498 | JGI IMG/M metagenome (GOLD analysis project Ga0247727, IMG submission 202498) | Biofilm microbial communities from Wishing Well Cave, Virginia, United States - WW16-25 | ecosystem: Environmental > Aquatic > Deep subsurface > Groundwater > Cave microbial mat | place... | reverse complement strand
GGCGGCGAGCTCGTGGCGCATGGCGACGAACGCCCGCATGATCGCGACGTTGACCGCGACCGCTCGGGCGCTGCGGAGGACGCCAGAGAGCATGGCGACGCCCTGCTCGGTGAAGACGTACGACAGCGTGCGGCGCCCGCCGTGCGAGCTTGATGTACCAATCTGGCACATCAAGTCGTCCCACTCCGCGCGGGTGAGTTGGATGGCGAAGTCGTCCGGAAAGCGCTCCGGGTTTCGCTTCATCGCTCGCACGAGGGCTCTCGTCTGCACCTCGTAGAGTTGGGCGAGGTCGCTGTCGAGCATCGCGTTGCGGCCACCAACGGCGATGATGGCCGCGCGCAGTTCTGGTCGCTCTAGAGCCTCAGCTTGATGCACGGCTCGCGCACGGCGGACAGGGGCACCGTCCGCCACGAAACCCTGGGTGGACGTGAATCAACCCGTGCATCGACTCGCCGACAGCGTCGAATCTGGGCCAGAGAAGCTTCGAGTACTTGTCGTCCTGGGCAGGCCCGTAGTACCGGAAGAGGCCCCACGAGACGAAGTCGGCGGCCTGGATCAGGCGGCTCGCCCGGGAGTCCGCGAAGAACGGGACGTCTGCGATGTGCGTGAGCTTGCCGATCCGTCCCGCAACCTGACGCCATGACTGTGTCCAGCCCTGGACGTCTCCTTCAATCACTCGCCGGTCGTGGATCACGATCCCACGCTCGTGCACCCCGGAGTCGCGCGCTCGGCGCGTCAGCATCTCGTCGAACTTGTGGAGCACCTCTTCGTAGGCGCGCTGCTCGCGATCCGGGTAGCTCCCGTCAACGACGGCGCCGAAGAGCACCGTCGGTCGAGCTGTGTCCTTGCTCTTGTAGCCGACGAGCGACCGGTAGGTCGCGGCGATCAACGAGAATCTGTCAGACACGGGTACCTCGGCCCAGATGCTCTTGATCTTCTTACCCCGGACGTTCTTCACCGGGTTCTTCATCTCGGCCGCGTGCAACTCGAACAGAGATGCGTCTAACCCCTTGGGAACGCGCCCCGCGACCAGCCGGTCAAGGCGTTGCTGAAGGTGCCACGCGTCGTGCTCGTGCACCGCCATTCCGGCGAGCACGAACGCGGGAGCACCCGCGTGGGTTCCGGATTCGTCTAGGTAGAGGAGGTACATGCGCCCCTTCCAAGCTCACCGGACTCGCTCAGAGAGGAGCAGCCGGGCCTCCGGAGACGCAAAGACCGCGAAGCAGTCGCACCTCGAAGGTCGGACCGCGAAGCAGTCCTCCCAGCCGCACATGAAGTGTACGACCTCTGCCCAGCCGTGTAAACACCCGAACCAGCAGAGTCGGGGAAATTCACGTTCGGATGGGAAGGTGCCGATGTCATGCAATGTGAAGTATAGTGTGAAGCGATGACAGGAACGGCGAAATCTCCTTTTGGCGCGGGAGACACGCCACCGACGATCCTCCTTGTGGATCCACCGCTGGAGCGCGTGCTGGTTCAGGTGCGGTTTGCCCCGGTGCTGGCTGTTGCGAACGAATCGTTCGTCGGTCCCTTCCAGCAGGCTCTCGCAGAGCGCTATCCGATCGGCAGCTCGGACATGGAGTTCGCGATCAGCATGCCGGCCTCGGCCGAAGCGCCGCCGACACCCACGGCGACCCGCCTGTGGCGCTTCGAGACTGTTGATGGCTCCTCCCGGGTCACGTTGGCGACCTCGTTTATCGCATTCGAGACCAAGCGGTACGAGGGACACATGGCGTTTCTCGCCGAGCTCGCATACGTCCTTGAGGCGGTCGGTGAGTACGTCGGACCGGCGCAAGTACAGCGTGCGGGGATTCGCTATTTCCAGCGACTCACGGGGACGGCGGATCTCGAGCGTGTTGGTGAGTTCTTCCGCCCGGAGCTGCTCGGTGTGGTGGCGAGCCCGGAGGCCGCGGATCACCTTGACCTCTGTCTGACTCAGGCACGGCACGCTGTCGATGGCATGACTCTCGCCGCTCGGTGGGGGAAGCTCCCCGCTCGCACTGGGATAGACATCGTCGAGTCCATCGAAGAGCCGAGCTGGGTGTTCGATATCGATGTGTTCGACGAGACACGCTCGCCCTTCGATCCATCGGAGCTCGTCGAGCGGGCGGAGAGCTACTCCCGACGTCAGTACCAGTTCTTCCGCTGGGCGATCGAGCCTGCCTTCCTCGAGAGGTTCGGAGCGACCGCCCACGATCTCGCCGGCTTGAGGGAGTTGATGTCTCCGTGAGCGTCGCGTACGCGGAGCATGGAACGGCGAGCGGCGGGCAGTTCATCCCGGGACGGGATAGGTCGTTGCCTCGACTGCGCCAGGTTCTCGAGGATCTCACCTCGGCGAACATCACGGCGTCACCGTGGGTGAAGCCCCTGGATTCGACGAGCGCGGCAGTCGTGATCGACCTCCCGACCGTCGCGACCACACCTCCGCAGGTCGCCGCACTCGACGACCTCAAGAAGCACTCTGGCTTCACGTGGGACCAGCTTGCACGCCTGTTCGGCGTTGACAGGCGCTCCATCCACAACTGGACGAACGGTCAGCCGATGACCCAGGCGCACGAGGAAGCACTCCACCGCATCCACGAGATCGTGCATCTGATCGACGATGCGAACCCCTTCGTCGTCCGAGGAACGATGCGGGACCGGACTCGCGGATCATCGATAGCCGACCTCCTCGCCGCACACCGCTTCGACGATGCCCGTGTCGTTGCCCTGGGAGGCGTCGTGATCGACGAGCGGGCCGCGCTGCGCGCACCTTCACGACCGCTCTCGCCGGAGGAACGCCGCAAGCGGAGCGACGGGCTCACACCCTTCGATCTGACGCAAACGGTCGGCAAGGGCGAACTTCCTCGACCTGGCCTGAGGAAATCGACCCCAATCTCGAGACGTCGCCGACATGGCGACGGATGAGAACAGACTGGCACTTCACGCCAACCGTGAGCGGGTGGACCGTGCCGCAGGTGCGTGGCGCCAAGGTGACGTGTTCCGCTTCGACCAACTCGCTCCGTTGGTTGTCGCGAACCTCGACGTTCCATTGACCCCGGAGTCTGTCGCCGCGGCGGCGCAGGCACCCGAGGACGAGGATCGAATCTCAGTGGTCTGGCACAACGAGGAGGAGTTCGCTCTCGTCTCGCAGGACTGCGACATCGTTGGCCCCTCGGCATACGAGCCCTACGTCTCGGTCTGTCCCATTGTCGCCGTCCCGGCCGAGCAGGCACCGTCTGCGGCGCGCGGCTGGATGCCCGGGCTGGCGCCAATACCCGCTCTCGGTCCCGAGCGATGCGCGGATCTCTCCCGGGTCGTCACGCTCGAGAAGGCGGTGCTTCTCGATGCAACCCGGGTCGCGCGCTTGCGCGATGACGGCGAGGTGAGACTGTTCCGAGGTGTCGTTCACCGGCACTTTTCACGGGCAGCGTTCCCCGACGAGCTTCAACCTGCGCTTCGCCCGATACTCGACCGGCTGAGAGAAAAGCGGGGTCGGCAGTCCGCGGAAGGTAATGCTGCGGACGCCATTCATGACATCCGCATCAAGGGACACCCGAGTTGGGACGCGGTCACGGTCAGCATCGACGTCAACGTCTACCTCCTTTGCTTCCGCGACAACTACGCCGCAATCGCTCAGGAGGACGGAGGGCAGGACGCAGACGAACTGTGGGCGGAGCACCGTGAGCGGTGGTCGCAGTTCTTGCCGACCGACGCAACCGGCCGGATCAGTTCGATCGAGCTCTCGATCGAGCTCTACGAAGAACTCAGCGCAGCCGACTATTTCGACAGCGATCCGCTTGATCTGGGCGGGATGAGCCCACAGCCTGTCTGACCTTGCCGGCCTGCGTCAGCGACTCAACTCGGCGAGGCGGTCGCGCACTCTCTGGCGGTTGGGCTCGGGGATGGCGTCGAGGGTGAAGTCGGCGAAGATCGTCTCGAGGTCGGCGGCGTCGAGGCTCCACGCGTGAGCGACCCGCGCGTCGATCTCGGCGCGGAGCGCGTCGCGCTCGTCGGGTGCGAGCGGCCCGACCTCGACCCCGGTCGCGGCGGCGAAGTCGGCGAAGCGCTCGTCGGGGCAGGAGAGGCGGGCGGCGGCGGTTGCGATCGCCTCGTAGGTTGCGTCGTCGAGCGTCGGGACTCGGAGGCCTTCGAGGATGAAGAAGTTGAGGTTCGTCTCGACGAAGCGTCGGGCCTGCCAGTCGAACGGGAGCGAGTTGAGCAGCGCGAGCGCGGCGGCGCGGGCGGGGTCGTCGCCCTCGGCGAAGGCGAGGTAGGGCGCCTTGTTCGTGAGGAACGTCTCCGGCGGGACGAGGCACGCGAGGACGGTACGCGAGTTCGTCCTGTTCGTCACGTCGCGGAAGGCGACCCGCGCCCGTCCCAGCTCGGCCGCGACCGCGGCGACGCGCTCGGGCTTCGCGGTTGTCTTGGCGACGAGCGAGTCCTTGCCCGGGCTCGGCTTGCGCGCCTTCTTCAGCGCCGCCTCGCTCGGCGGGCACCGGCGCTCGCCGGCCCCTGACGGGTCGTACTGGTCGAAGCTCTCGCCCTTCCACAGGCGCCAGCCCTTGGTCTGGTCGAGCCAGAGTGCGCGGTCGAAGGTCTCGTTCAGCTCCTGGATAGGGAAGCATTTCCATCGCCCGGCTCCAAGCGGGAACGGCTCACCCTTTCGGAGCTTCGCGAGCAGGTCCGCCGCAGGCTGCGACGGGAGCAGCGGCACTTCGAGCTCGGGACCGAGAGCGGCCGGGTCCAGTGCAATCCCGTCGGACGATGACTGCGCCGCGAACTCAGCCAGCGACGAGGCGACTCCGGCGACTCGAATACGGTGACCGTCGACCTGCTCTCCCGCGACGGCGTCGAGCAAGGCGACGGTGTACTGGGGGTGCGTGTCGAACATCCAGCGTCGGTTGTTCAACAGGAAATCGAGCCGCTCGACGGTTGTCCGCTGGAAGAGCCACCTTCGAAACCCAGCTGTGCCCTTGGTGGAAAACCCACTCCGCGGGAGCACAACGGCCAGCGATCCGCCGGATCCAAGAACGCGGCGATACCGCTCGCAGAAGTACCGATAGAGGTCGGGGTGTCCGGGCCCGCCTTCGAAGCCCGTGTCGCCGCCGAAGTACGCGCGCAGTGCTTCCGTCTCCCGTTGCTCACGCTGGTAGACCGCGTCGATCTCGGGCCGGTCGTTCTTCAGTCGTTCGAGTGCCGCGAGCCGCTCTCGTTCGGGCAATCCCTTGAGCCCTGGCTGATACCGCGCATAGACCGAAACCTCGTCCGTCATCGGCTGTTCCCAAGGCGGGTTGCCGACGACAGCGTCGAACCCCCCACCGCTCGCGAAGATCTCCGGGAACGCGAGCGGCCAGTGCAGCACCCGGTGCTCGCGAGCGAGCGTTGCCGCGGCGTCGGCGAGCGCCGGGATCCGTCCCGCCCCGATCGCCTCCGCCGCCGCCCACAGCTCGGCACGCGCGCCCGCGAGCCCGAGCGGCTCGGCCACCCACAGGTCGAGCAGGATCCGCGCTCCCTCGACCTCGCGCTGCACCGCCTCGTCGGCCGCCTCGCTGCGCGCCACCTCATCCGGGTTGCGGTCGAGCAGCCCGTGGAGCGCCTCGGTCGCCTTCGCCGCCCGCTCCATCTGCTGCATCACGAGGTCGGCCGGGAAGGTCATGCCGCCGTCCGCGTCGAGGAGCTGCTCGGGGCTCGCGACGCCGATCAGCGAGTTGCCGATCCGCACGTTGTGATCGAGGTACGAGAGCGACAGCCCCGGCACGAACGAGGCGAGCCAGAGCGAGACCTTCGCGATCTCCGCTCCCATCGGCGAGAGGTCGACGCCGTACACGCAGCGTCGCAGCACGAGCCGCCGTAGGAGCGCGACGTCCTCGACGCCGATCCCGTACGTCGCGCCCGCGCCGGCACGGAGGTCGTCCAGCTCGCGCGCCACCTCGGGCAGCGGGTGCTCGGCGAGGAAGCGGGCGATCCGGTCGGCCAGCTCGTCGACGACGGCGACGAGAAAGTGGGCGCTGCCGCAGGCCGGGTCGAGCACGCGGAACGCGAACAGCTCGCGGGCCGCCTGCGCCGGATCCTCGCGCACGAGCGCTGCAATCCGCTCGAGGTGACGCTCGAACGCCGGCAGCACGCCGCGTCGCACGAGATGCCGGACGAGCGGCTCGGGGGTGTAGTAGACGCCGCCGCCCTTGCGGCCGCCCTCGTCGGTGAGCCACAGCAGCTCGCCCGTCTCGTACTCCGCCTCGTCCGGCTCCGCGACGACGTAGCGCTCGCGTCGCGCGTCGTAGCGGTAGGCGCGGTCGGCGAGCGAGAGGCGCAGCGACAGGAGCCCCTCGTAGATGTGCCCGAGGTGCCCGATGTCGAGGCCGGAGAAGTCGTACCCCACACCTGAGTCGGCCTCGATGCCGAGCGCGACGAGGGCCGGCCCCAGCGCGGTGTCGGGAAGGGCTGCGCGATCGAGCGTGGCCGAGCCGTCGAAGCCGTCGGGAGCGAACAGGTCGCCGTTGTAGGGCGGCACCCCGAGCGCCGCGTCGCCCGAGCGCATCGCGTGCACCAGCGTCTGGGTGCGATCCCAGAACTTCGCCGAGCGCCCGTCGAAGCTGCCGCCCTGCTCCCAGGCGTCGCGGACGACCCGAGTCAGCGAGCCGCGCTCGTACGCGTCGCGCGCCATCGGCAGGTAGCCGGCCGACTCGGCGTAGAGCAGGAAGAGCGCCCGGAAGACGAACGTGAGGGCCGCGGCCTCGAGGTCGCGCCTCACCGCGTCGTCGGCGAGGTGGGCGCCCTGCGCGGTCGCCCACCGCCCCAGCTCTCGGCCGAGTGGCGGCAGCACGAGCTCGCGGATCGCGCTGTCGAGTCGCTTGCGCAGGCCGACGCCGAACGCCCGCGCCTCGGCCATCAGCCGCGCGAAGCCACCCTGCGCCAGGTACGGCGGCGTCAGCAGGCCGAGAAGCGGCCGGTCGTCGTCGGCGAGCGCGGCGGTGTCGAGCTCGAGGTAGCGCGCGATCGCCGAACCGGACTCCGGCGAGGCCTCGAACAAACGCAGCCGCGTGCCGGCGGCGAGGATCCCGTAACGGGCGTTCGTCACGCGGCACGCCTCGAGCAACAGACCCTCGGGGGGCCGCCCCTCAGAGTCGAGCTTCGCGAACGCCGACACGTCCGCGACGGGGTGGACGACCGCCGCCGGAGCGTCGTCGTGGCGTGCGAGATAGCCGCGCTGCAGCTCCTCGAGCTCGTAGCCCGCGGCCACCAGCGCCGCGCGCCATTCGCCCTGCACCGGCGCTGCGAGCTCGGCGAGCGCCGGCCAATCGGCCGTCTGCCGCAGCCGCTCTCGAAAGAGGTGCTCTGTCCCGAGCCCCTTCACGGTGAGCCCCGCGACCCCGGTGCGGTCGAGGTGCTCGAGCTGCTCGGCAAGCTCGCGTACGGCCTGCAGCGACGGGAGCGTCGACGCGCGGCGGAGCACGTCGCCGAGCGCGTCTGCAGAAACGAGCCTGACCGGCCCGTCGTGCGTCACCGGACCGAGGGCGATGACTATCCCGTCGGTGTCGGGATCGTCCGCGAGGAGGAGGAGCGGGGTCGCGCCGCCTCGCGTGCGCCGCCTCCATGTGGCACGAAGCGCGCGCTCGTCGGGCCGCTCGGCGAGGGCGACCTCGATGCCGTTGACGAGTGACCCTCCCTCGATCCCCTCGGTCGCCGTCGTCACAGCTCGGACGCCAGGCAGCGCACCGAGCGCGTCGAGCAGCTCGCGGGCGTTCACAATCGTGACCCGCCACGGGACATGGCGTGACCGTACCGACCGCGCCGGAACGAGCGCCGCAAGCGCCATGTCCAAGCGGTAGCGGGTGATCGCATACCGCTTTGTGCCGACTTCGTGTCAAGAGTGCGACACGGAGCGCCGAGAAGATCGACGCCTCGTGCGCCGTCTACGCAACTGCGAGCCGTTCGCGCTCCTCCGGCCTGATCACGAGGCGGCCACGAGCCGGGACAGCGCGTCCGGTCCGAGCCGCTGCACCGGATCGGCAACACCACCGCCATCGATGCGGACGCCGACCTCCTCGAGAGCGTGACGCAGCTCGCGTGTTTCGGACGGGTCGTTCCAACGGAAGTCAGGTCGTGCTTTGCCATCGGCACCGAGCACACGGAAGGCGTTCTTAGGTGCGGCGCTCGACGTCACCCACCTGCCGACCGCGATGGCCGACGTACCAACGAACTGTGCGATATCGCCGTATGTAGTCCACGCTCCCTCTGGAAGTCCATTGAGCGCTGCCGCTGCGCGGCTCCAGTCGAACCGGCCGGACGGACGAGGCGCCGCTGCACGATACGCGTCGGACAGCGCTTGAAGGAGCTCGTCAGAGACGTCCCGCGTCGTGTTCCCCTGGCCGAGCGCCGTCGGCGCGAGGAGCTCCTCGACGCGTGGGATCGTTTCTCTCGCCTTTCGCTCAAACACGCTGCGCCATACGGATAAGTACGCACCGTTGTCGTTCCAGATCGTGACGAGACCGGCCTCCTCTCCCGGTACCCACACGAGGAGAAGGCTGCTGCGGTCGGCGACGTAGCTTCGCAATCGGGCAACGCCATCCTGCTCGAGCCCACGAGCCCAGTGCGCGAGCCTCGACAGCTTCTCCTGCTCCGCGGGATCGGACTCGGAGATGCGCTGCAGAAACGCGTCAGCGCTCTCGGTGGTCTCGCCGCTCAGTCTCCGCGCCGGCCGCGGCGCCTGGGCGGTGGGTGCGGCATCGGCTCGCCCAGGGTCGACACGCTGAGGAACGAGGAGTCGCGAGCCGTCAACATCGAACGCCGCAACCGTGATGAGATCGACGTCAAGCCGCTCACCGATCTCCTCCAGATATCCGACAACCCTGATGAGCTCCTCCGGAGCGTCGTCGAGAACGAGCACGAGCCGGAACGACCCAGACCGCAGGCACTCACCGATACCGTCAAGGAACCCCTCGGGATCGAAGGCGCCCTCTTGATCGGCCTCCGCCGCGGCCGAGGCAAGGTTCTCGAATCCCCGTTGCTGGAGATGGGTGCCAAGGACGTCCCGTTCGAAGGAGTCGGTCGTCAGGCCTCGGAGAAAGGCGGCGTAGCTCAGGACCTGACCCACAACGGCCCTTCGTGCCTCGGAACTGCGCCCGAGCTTCACCTCGATGAGGACAACGCGACCGCTCGGTTCGATTGCGATGACATCCGCCTGATTGGAACCGAGCGAGACCCGACTCCCGACGACGGCGAGACGCGGTGACCCGCTCAGAGGAAGGAGGTGCGGCGCCTCTGCGATCAGGTCGTGCAGCGCCGCTTCGTCGGAGAACCCCACCGGCTCCAGTGGCGCCCAGTCGTTCCCGTCGAACTGCCAGATCGCGCTCATCGTCGAGGATTGTCCACAGCGGTCAGCAGTTCACATACCGAATGGGGTTCTGTGCTCCGTTGGGAAGGTACTCACGAACGTCTCGCCAGCTGTAGATCTCATCGAGCGCCGGGTCTCGCGAGCCGGTGAAACGCCAGCGGCCGCGTAGGCCGCTTCCATCCGGCGCAGCCTCCCACCCATTGCGGCCGACCGAACGGTCGATCGTGTAAGCGGCGCGCACGACCCCGTCAAACACGGCGAGGGCGTAGTCGGGCGCGTGTCTCGGACTCACCTTCCACCACTCCCGTGTCGCCGTGTAGAGCTCATCATCCGTCATGCCGTGGCGGTAGCGCCGATTGATCCTGATGAGCACGAGTCTGTGGTCAGGACCGATGCGCACGCGCGGAGCTGCGTACGCGGCTCGGAGATCGTCCAGGGGCCTCCACCCCATCCCGCGCGCCTTCCCGGCGACGAGATTCGCGAGGTCGTGGCCTGCCAGCCGGAGGGCGTCAATGACGGCGGCCTCGACTGTGTACGCCTCTTCGTCGGGCAGACCGTGGCGAATGATCTCAACGTCGACGTCGCGACGCGCAGAGTGAATCTCCTTGATTGTCGCGAGCTTCAAACCGCGACGTCCCTCGGCAGGGTCAACGACTCGCGCAAGCGCAGCATGCTGGTAGACCCGATCGCCGACGCCCTTTCCGACGTAGAAGATCTTGCCGCTTCGCGGGTCGCTGAGCGCGTAAACGTAGTAGCGGAGCTTCTCCGCCATCCCTGGCAGGAAGCCGAGGGAGTCAGCCTTCACGCTGGGTGCTCCGCGACCAGTCCGACGCCGTGCCGCGCCCGTACGCCACCGCGCAGCAGACGCCAAGCGACGAGGTCAGCAGCCGCTCTGCCGGCAACAACACGCCCGAGCAGTGGTTCAATGTGAAGACCATGGATGACTTCGAGTACGTGCTGCTCGACCGCGCCACCGCCAACTTCCTTGGCGAATGGCACACGTACGAGGAAGCCGAGGTGACGTATCTCGAGTACGTCCGAGAAGCACCCGAGGCCGTTGATCGGCTCGAGCTCTGGCATCTCGACCAGCGGATCCAGGTCGACCTCGAAAAGATCCGCGCCGTAACCGCCGCGTAGCCGGCGATCGACTCCACCGCCACCGGGATCTCCTCGCCGCCGAAGGCGCGCAGGTGGCGGGCGCGCAGCGCGTGGGCGCACGGGTCGGCGTAGCGGGTGGCACCTGGGCCGTGCTCCCCCGTCATCGGCCGCATCCTCGTCCGAGCGTCCCATGTCCGGAGAGGGCGTCTGGCGCCGCAGGCCCGAAGCATGCCTCAAGGCGCTGCACCGCGCGCGCAAGCGCTTCAACCCGGCGCAGGCCACTGCCACACTCGACCTCCATACAGCCGAGATCGCGTGGGCAGAGACCGGCCGAGCCGACCATCTGACCGTCTGGGCGGTGCCGGGGCTGCTCGGCCGGGTGCTTCAATGTGAGCATGGTCACTGAGCCGGCATACGTGCTCTTCAGCCGTCCATCCGGGAATCTGCTCGGCCAGCACCGGACGCTCGCGGAAGCCGAGGCCGTGCGCGCCGAGTGCATCGCGCTCGACCCGAGATACGCGGACGCGCTCGAGATCGTCTTCGACGACGGCACCGACGACGAGCCCGCCGGCGCCACGGCGCTGCCTCGCGCGAGCTGAGCGAACGCAGAAACAGGCGGCCGCAGGTAGTCGGCGCGGAACGCGTGGGCGCGCAGATCCACGTAACGCGACGACTCCCCCTCACTGGCCGCCGCAAAGGGCCTGACGGCCTCGGCCATGGATGGGATTCTCGCGACTTCTCGCTTGAAGTCAATCCGCGATTCCGCGTATGAGGACATGGCGGCGCAGGGCATGTCTCGGAGTCGCCCGCCGGCGGCCGGCTTCTTACCGCGCTCGGTTTGTCCGGGTGGCGGCGATCAGCGCCGTCGCCGACCGACGAGTGGCGTGTCGCTGGGGACGCCGGCGCACGGCAGGACGAGTCGGAGAGCGTTGCGTGGGAGCAGGCCGACCCTCGTTGTCCGCAAGGGACGCAGGTCCGGTGCGCCGGCGTTTGCTCGACTGAGGAGCCTCGGCTGACGAAAGGCGGGTCAGGCCGGAAGGCCCGCCCAAGGCCTGCGAGGCCGAACACAGAGTCGGCGCGAAGTCGACCGCTTCGCGGACACACCGCTCCGCCGCCGCTTCGCGGCGGCTACGCGGTCGGATCGAAGTCGACGAGCTCGAGGTAGACCATGTCGGCGGCGTCGCCGAAGCGCGGGCCTAGCTTGACGATGCGCGTGTAGCCGCCGGGTCGCTCCGAGAACCGCGGCG
>Ga0247727_10016963_pt1 | contig 11661 bp, 10 predicted proteins | sample WisWelCaveWW1625_FD_202498 | JGI IMG/M metagenome (GOLD analysis project Ga0247727, IMG submission 202498) | Biofilm microbial communities from Wishing Well Cave, Virginia, United States - WW16-25 | ecosystem: Environmental > Aquatic > Deep subsurface > Groundwater > Cave microbial mat | place... | reverse complement strand
CCTCGATTTCAACTATTATCGGCAGATCTATGCCAATCCAAACTCATTTGCAGAAGGTCTGGCAGGCGAGGTCACGACATTTAAACGGCGGGATCATATCTATACGTTTACCGGGACCGTGGGGCGGGACTTTACGGAATGGTTGTCCGCGTCACTCCAGTATGCGTACACGCGGGATCAATCCAACCTCTCGTCATTCGACTATAATCGCAGCGTCTATTCGTTGATGATCACAGGACGGTTTTAACATGGCCCGGCTGTGTGGGCGCATCCGAGAGCTTCTCGCGGTGTCGGCACTCTTCCTGGGAGTCACTGCCTCGGCCTGGGCGCAGCAGGCGCCGGAGGCCATCGGCGTCATCACCGCGATTCAAGGGGTGGTCTCTGTGGAGCATCGGGGCTCATCGACCTCCGTACGACTCGCTGTCCGTCAACCACTGCTTGTCGATGATACGATCGACACGGGCGCGCACGCGAAGGTCAAAGCCCTGCTCCACGATGATACGATGCTGGCGATGGGGCGGCAGACGCGCATGAAAATCGACGAATATCTTCACGCGCCCGACCAACAGGTCCGGCGGATGACGGTGCATCTGGCGCAGGGGACGATACGGACGCTGGTGGGGCGCGCCTTTTCAGGATTGGGTTCGACTTTTGTCATCCGGGCAGGGACGGCCAACGTGATTGCCAATGCAGCGTACTGCGTCGTGTGGCACCATGAACAGGAAACGGGCGTCGTCAATATTGGATCGGGTGGCGCGGTCAGTTTTGTAGCCGGAGGCCGCGTGGTGATCCTTGAGCCTGGTTTTTATTCGATTGCACGAGCCGGCAAGCCACCGAGCGCAGCGGAGCCGATGAGCGCCACGGCGCCGCCGGCCGTACGACAGGCCGTTGGCGACACCGAGGTCGGTGATGATCTCGGCTCAACCGTCAATGAGCTGGCTGAGCAGGAGATTGAAGAGGAGCTTCGCGCCTGTCCTCCAGACAGTCCTCCCGGCGGAATCTGTCCGCGCAAACCCCCTCCAGCCGCCCTGTCTCCGGCCACGCCACCTGCCGTGACATCCGGCGCGAAGCGACGGTAGACTGGTGCGGGAAAAACAGGTTTTCCATGCATAAAATCAAAAAGCGTGCTCCGGCTGCGGCGAAACGTCCGGCGCTCTACAACATCATCGACGACTACAGCGAATTCGACCCTCCGGGGAATGTCTGGGTCTGTGCGATGACGGATGCGGAGGATCTCGACGCGCACGCCCTGGTTCTTGGGGAAAGCTATGCGATCCCGCACGGGGATATGCAACAGCTTCTGCGGCAGGGAGGGGTGTACGTGTACCCTCAAACGGGGCTGCTGGTGACACGCGGCGCCTGTGCCTGCCGGCTCGACCCGGCCCACAGTATGCCCAAACTCACATGGATGCTGGATGTCGAGCAATATGCCGAGACTGAGCAGCTGAAACGTGCCTATGGTCTGGCGCTGGAGGAGGCTGCCTGGCGCGTCTTCAGGCGCACGCTCGCACCGGAACTCCGGGACAAACTTGAGCGAAAGAACCTTGGGCTCGATTATGCCAAATTGGATCGCGCGATCGCGCGCGGGGGAGATATCAAATACATTGACTTCAGAAAGGACTGGTCCCCGCATTTTAAACGCCAGTGCATCATGCCGGATGGGACACTGGTGGAAACCAGCGGCATCGACGGGTTCGCGCGGCTCCATGCAATCACGGTTGCGCAGGCTCATGCATTGATTGAACGGGGCGGGATTCTGGAAGTGGGCGGGGAGGTGCTGGCGTGTCAGATTGTCGGCGGGCAGCCATCCGTCGCCCGGTTCAATCAGGCACAGTATGCCAAGGCGAAGGAGCTGGCAGCCCGGAAGGGCGAACATATCATCGATGCACTCAGTGAAGTGGGATTGAGCGATCCAGGAATGATGCGCGCGTTGAAACGCCTGGAGAAGCCTTATTCGTGACTGGCTGGCGTGCCAGCCGGTTGTTATCGTGAAGAACTCGACGGAGCCATCGTCAACTGGGCGACGATTTCCGGGGGGACCGGGTACGCGTCTGGTTCTTCGCCGATGCCTTTCAAGTTGACGACTTTGGGGGGGAGGTCCTCGGGGAGGACGCCCTGCTTGCGGGCGAGCGCGTAGGTACGGCGGGCCAGGAGAATCCCGCCAGGTTCCGCGGCGCTTTCCAGGCGCTGTGCCTTGTTCACTTCAGGGCCGATCACAGTATAGTCCATCAGGTATTCGGTCCCCAGATTGCCCACCGTGACCACGCCTGTGTTGATGCCGATGCGAATCAAGTGCGGTTCCTGCCCCAGGCTCATCCAGCTGGCGTTCAGCTCGGCCATTTTCTTTTGCATGGCGAGGGCGGCGCGTACGGCGCTGGCGGCGTTGCGCTCGACGAGATTCTCCTCCGCAGCCTCCCCGGCTCCTTCCGGCTCGGCGTCGCCGAAGAAAGCCATGATGCCGTCTCCCATGTATTTGTCGAGCGTGCCACCATGTTCCAGGATGATGGCTGTCATGGCCGTGAGGTAATCGCGCAGGACGCGTTGAATCTGGAGCGCGTCAGCCTTCTTGCAAAACACGGAAAATCCTTTGATGTCGGCGAACAAGATCACCAGTTCGCGGCTGTGACCGGCCAGCAGAGTCGCCACCAATCCCGGGCTGTCTTTAATGATTTTAAGTGTGTGGGGAGGCAGGCAGGTGCCCAGCACGGATTGAAACCGGACCCGTTCGCGGTCGACGATGAAAAAACGCGTCAGGAGCAGGAACACCAGCCCGAGCGTCAGCGACAGCAATGGGCCAGCCGCAGGTAATACGGCCGACTGGGTATTGAACACGTATTGAAGGGTAAAGGTATAAATGCCAGCCACAACGAGGAATGTGGGAATGATGATCGTGGGGCCCCCGGCAAGAGCGGACGCGGTCAAGAGCGTGATCGGGAGGCCATAGCAGACGATCAGTTCGCCTGTGGTGGCGTTGCGCAGGAACTGCTTGGTCAGGATCATATTCAGGATGTGTAAATAGGCTTCGCTGGTGGGAAAATCCTCATCGAAGGGCGTCGCGATAATGTCGCTGCCTGAAGTGGTGGTCAGATTTGATAGCAGGACGTGTTTGTCTTTAAAGAGGCTCAGGACTCGCGTTCGGTGTGCCGGCGATTTCATTTGGGTCATGACCCAGCTATAGGGGTAGTGGACAAATCGCTTGCTCCATTCGCCGGCGTAGTTGATCCAAACTTTTCCATTTTTGTTGATCGGGATCACGATCTCGTCCGAGAGCCTCGGTTTGAATCGGATCGCCCTGCCGCGCTCGACTCGGATCGAGGTGGGATCAACTTCAAGATCGCGCAGGGCCGCCACCAGCGCCATCGAGGGGACGAACCCTCCCTTGGTGGCGTAGAGGAGCGGAGTCCGCCGCATGGCTCCGCTGACGGTCGTGCTCTGGATATGTCCCAACCCAGCTGCGGCGGTGACCAGACCTGGCAGGGGGAGAACCAACTCCTTGACACCGGGGATATCGCCAAAGCCCTCCACCTCGGCGTGAAGCAGGTGCTGAGGCGCTTTCGTAAAGAACTCGTCCGTGCCGGACCCTTTGGCTTCTGAGAAGACGACAGGAAGGATGACGTTGCCGGCGCGGCGTGTGGCCTCAATCATGGCCCTGTCTTCAGCCGGATCCTTGACGGGATAGTCGAAGACGATATCGACGAGGACCGACCGCGCGCCGGCTTGTTTCAGCATGTCGAAGACCTGGGCATGGACGCGGCGGTCCCAGGGCCAGCGGCCGAGTCCGAGTTCGCCCGATGCATTGGCATCATAGTCGAGGGCGACGATCGAGTTCGAGACTGTTTGCGCGGAGCCGTCAGGGGAGGGGACCGGTTCGAGGACGGCCGCAAGCGGCCGTCTCTTGAAGCGCATGTCGACAGCCTTGAACTCGATCGGTTCTAGCGGGTCCTTCTCCCAGATGACATCGAGGAGAATCGGGATGAGTGCCGCGACGATGCCGCAACTGATGAGCGCTACAATATGTGGCCAGTGCCATGTCTGTTTCTTAAACAGCATGAATCCTCAGAAAGCCGGACGGCCCGGAGATGGGTTGATTAGCCGCCTGATCCACCGATCGCAGCGGGTTTGGACGGGAGTGGGATGGGAGGGAGAAAAACATCCTCTGTTGGCGGTTGCGCCTCTGCTTGGGACTTTGGTGATTTCCTCGATTTCTTGTCAGAAGCCGCACGAGCTTTGTTCTCTTTTTTAAGCTGATCTTTCTCTGCCAGTGCCTTGTCCTGTTCGGGCTGTTTCGATACCGATTCCGGCTGCGACTGGTCCGCCTTCTTCTTGGCGTCAGGTTTCGAGGCTGGTTCAGTCGTCAGAACCGGACGATTCTCATGAGCCGGAGTGACTGGCGCAGACTCGCCAGCACCAGCCTGCTTGCCCATCAGCTGGTCCAGTTGCGCACAGCCGGGAACGAGAAGGAGGAAGGAGATTCCGATGGGAAGAGCGAGCCCTTCAAGGGATGGCCGATATCGCCGCGCAGTACGCATCGTCCGCTGCCTGGGCCTACCCATTGGTCGCGCTCCTCAACGCTGAATAAGGATACTCCTCGGAAAAGTGTACGTCCAGCACTATGTTATTTCAACGTGTTAGGGCCTGTCTCGCACGCTTCCGCTATTTGCTCGATCAGCCGCCAGCACCACCGAATGTGGGTGGTTTGAGGGGAGGAGGAGGAGCGAAGGTGTCGGTGCTGGAGTTTTCCGGAGGTTCAAGCTTCTTGCCTGGAGTTTTATCGGTCGCCGCTGATGATTTTTTCTCAACGGTGTTTGCGTTGTCGGGCTGCTTCGCGCGTGTCGGCTGTTGAGACGACAATCCGCCCGGCGGTGAAGATAATGCTGGATTGGAGGGGGTCTGCTTTCCCTTTGTCGTGGATTTGGAGGGCGACGGCGTCTGTTCAGGCGTCGAGTGAGCGCATCCAATTGCCTGCAGCATGAAGCAGGCCGTCACAATGAGGCCAAGTATTGCGTGGTATCGAGGATGGCGAATAGGGTGTGGAAACGTCGTGGGTTCCTGGTGGTGCATGGCCACGTTCCTCTCAGTGCAGTTATCATACTCCCTGAAAGGGTGAGCGTCTAGTCAAAGGGGCTCTTGTCGTCAGGGTCTTTGATGGCTGGCGCGCTGACTGGACTGAATCGGATATGCCCAGATCGTGAATGATCGCCCAACAGGACTGAATCGGATATGCCCAGGTCCGTGAATGGCGCGCCCGACAGGACTTGAACCTGTAGCCCCCAGATCCGTAGTCTGGTGCTCTATCCATTGAGCTACGGGCGCGAAAGGAAAAGAATCGTGAAACCGCGACGGCATATTTGCAGCATTCAGTGCGATGAAGCCGAAAGCCCGCCCGCCTTACTCCTCAGGCAGATGGCCTGCCAGCCGAAGCCCGCCTGAGCGTTTCGCTCTAGGCGGACGAAGGCTGGCGGAGAGGGCGGGATTTGAACCCGCGACAGGCTTTTGACCTGTGCCGGTTTAGCAAACCGGTGCCTTCGGCCACTCGGCCACCTCTCCGCAGAGCTTGCTTGGCGGGCATGTTCGATTTATATGCCCGCGAAAACCTCCAGTAATCTCCAGTTTCGTCATGGCGGACGCGTCGTTTACATAGTGCGTCCGCGAATACCTCCAGCGTCCTAGTTTTCTGCTCCAATACCTTTGTACGCCGCGCAATAAACGGAGGGATTATACCCGACCTGATGGGGATTACTGAAGGTTTTTATCCGTCGCCGCAGTTACAGCAAACGATCAAGAGGCGATGGTACTAGCAAGCTTGGTCTGGCGGAGGGGGTGGGATTTGAACCCACGGTCCAGTTTCCCGGACTCCGGTTTTCAAGACCGGCGCTTTCGGCCGCTCAGCCACCCCTCCACACCAACCTTCGGTTGAGCCGGCGGCTCATCGGGCGGAGCCCCTCCCAATTACCGCCGCCGGAGAAACACCTTAAGTGTCTTGAAGTATCTCAATCAACTCCTCGTAATCCGCTCCACGCCGCCCATATAGGACCGCAGCACCGGAGGGATTGTAACAGACCCGTCCGCCTGTTGGTAATTCTCAAGAATGGCGACGAGCGTCCGGCCAACTGCCAGGCCCGAGCCGTTCAGGGTGTGTACAAAATCCGTTTTGCCGTCCTTCCGTTTATAGCGGATGCCGGCCCGTCGCGCCTGAAACGCCTCACAATTACTGCAGGATGAAATTTCCCTGAATCTATTTTGCGATGGCAACCAGACTTCGATGTCATAGGTTTTGGCGGCCGAAAAGCCCATGTCGCCGGTGCAAAGCGTCACGACCCGGTAGGGAAGCTTCAGTTCCTGCAAGATCGTCTCGGCATGGCTGGTCAGGCGCTCGAGTTCCTGATAGGACTCTTCGGGCCTCGAAAAGGCGACCAGTTCCACCTTATTGAACTGGTGCTGCCGGATCAGCCCGCGCGTGTCTTTGCCGTACGAGCCGGCCTCGCGCCGGAAGCAGGGTGTATAGGCGGTGTAGCGGACCGGCAAGCGGTCATCCGGTACGCTTTCATCCCGAAGCAGATTGGTGACGGGAACTTCGGCGGTTGGAACCAAAAAATAATCGTCATCGCACAATTTGAAGAGATCGTCCTCGAACTTCGGAAGCTGGCCTGTGCCGGTCATGGCAGCGCGGTTTACCATGAAAGGAGGCAGGACCTCCTGATAACCATGCCGGGTCGTATGCAGATCGAGCATGAAGTTGATCAGCGCCCGCTCCAGCCTGGCGCCGAGGCCGGTGAGCACTGCAAACCGGGCGCCGGCGATCTTTGCGGCCCGTTCGAAGTCGAGAATGCCCAGCATTTCGCCGAGGTCCCAGTGAGGTTTGGGTGTAAAGGTGAAAGAAGGCACGGTGCCCCACATTCGCACTTCCTGGTTGTCGGCCGGGTCCTTTCCGTCCGGCACGGAACCGTGCGGCAGATTGGGGATGCGAAGCGCCACGTCCATAGCCCGTTCTTCGGCGGTGCGGAGGCCGTCTTCTGCAGTTTTAATGCGATCGCCCAGCGCTTTCATCTGCGCCATGGCGGCATCGGCCGGCTGTTTCTCGCGCTTGAGCCGGGCGACGTCTTCCGAGCCTTTCTTCAAGTCATGTCTGAGCGTGTTCACGGTGACGGTCAGCGTGCGGCGCTCTTCGAGCAGTGCCCGCAGATCGTCCCAAGCCACGTCCCTGCCACGGGGACCGAGTTGGCTTTTGATGGCGTCTAAATTGTCGCGGAGAATGCGTAGATCGTGCATGGTTGTGCGTAAGCGGTTGGCAATCTAGCACCTGACCTATGGGGAGTCAATGAAGGTGCATGCACGTGTGAGCTTGACAAACGGCGGCTTGCGAAGAAACGATAGATGCTGTGCAGGCGTCGCTATTTCAGGAGATGTCATGAAGCATAATCCGGGTTTTCTCAAGCTGGTCGAGCGGCAAAGCGCGCGATCAAGGAATGTCTGAGTGCGGATGTCAAAGCCAGGCTGGATCGTGGTGAGTCCTTCCATTTTATTGACGTACGGGAGGACGAGGAATTTGCGAAGGACCATGCGAAGGGCGCCTGGCACATCGGACGCGGCGTGCTGGAGCGGGATATTGAAAGCCTGATTCCCGACAAACAGGCCGAAATCATCCTCTACTGTGGTGGCGGGTACAGGTCTGCGCTTGCGGCTGAAAGCTTAGGCCGGATGGGCTACGTGAACGTCTCTTCAATGGATGGGGGCATCCGGGCCTGGCGGGAAGCAGGCTATCCGATCGAACGGGGCAGGGGACGGAGGGATTCCTGAAACACCATTGCTGTTCACGGACTGAAAAACAGCACGGGCTGGAGCCGATGCCGGCGCCAGCCCGTTGTCATCCATCTACTCGCAGCTTACTTTGCGTCTTTCGCGCAGCGGATGCCGATGTACACGCGCCGCTCTGAAGGGACATGCTTGTTCCGATTCGCCGCCCTCAGCATGTCGGCTGTATTTCTCCAGGACGCACCGCGGATGACGCGGCCCTCGCCCTTGGCCGGTCCGGCCGGATTTTTGGCCGGGCTGCTCTTGTAGTAATTTTCATCGTACCAGTCCAACGTCCATTCCCACGCGTTGCCGGCCATTTCAAAGGCGCCATAGGGGCTGCGGCCGAATTCATATTGGTCTTTCTTGGCCAGCGAGGCTGGACCATCCCACATGGAGACAGGGTCGAAGCTATAGTTCGCCCGGTTTCCAGAGGGCGGCTCGTTGCCCCAGGGATAGGTCCGGCCGTCCGTGCCACGGGCCGCCTTTTCCCATTCCGCTTCGGTCGGCAGCCGGGCGCCGCTCCATGTGCAGAAGCCTATGGCATCGTCCCAACTGACGTTGACGACCGGCAGTTCCTCCACCCCGGTCGGCACGGTGTCGCCTTTCCAGAGGTTGAACTTGGGATCGCAGCAGTTTTCCGGCACGCGATGGCCGGTGGCTTTGACGAAGGCGTGGTACTGCGCATTGGTGACTTCATGCTTGCCGATGAGGAAGGCGTCCACGAAGATTTTGTGCTTGGGTTTTTCATCGGTTCCGGCCTGGTCGCCGTCGGCGCCCATTTCGAACTCGCCGGCCGGGACAGAGACCCATTCCAGCGGGATTTCCTTTGCGGCCTGTGTTTTGGCGAGCAGCGCCAGCATCTTGCCTCGCTCGGGATGGGTTTGAGGAGTCAGTTTGAGCCACTTCATCACGGTTTCCTTACCCTCAGGACGGCCCATCTCCGTTTCGCAGATTCCCTTGATCCGGATCAGCATTTCATCGTCATGCAGATCTTTCAGCGCTTCTGTCGTTTCGACCATGGCATTCTTGCACTGGCCCTGATTGGCCATGTTTGCGGCCAGGACGGCACGATCTTTTGCGGACAACCCGGCAATCGGTTTGTAGTCTTCGGCCTGGGCCGTTCCTGCCCCCAGCAGGGCCAGGCAGACCGCGAATGCGCATGCGCATGCGTGTGAGAGGGGAGGGGTCACTGTCGGTCTCATGCAGCCTCCTCGAACGGCAAATGTCATTTGTTGAGTTTGTCGAATTCCTTGATGACCTGTTCCGTCAGATCGATGGTCTCTTTGTTGTAAATCACGATTTTGATGGTGGCATCGCTGCCCTTGTCCACGACAAGCGCCACGCTGCTTTTTTCTGCGACGCCCTTGGTGGCCACCTGGATTTTCTTCATGTAGTCGTCCACCAGCTCTTTTTGCTTCACAGCCAGTTCCTGGTTAAAGTCCTGGACGCGTTTCTGGTAGTCCTGGATTTTTGTGCGGAACTGCGCCTGCTTTTCACGTTTCTGCGCCTCGCTCAATGTGGATTCCTGTGTCTTGAGCTGGCTCTCGAGGCCCTTGAGGTCCTCCTCATCCTTGGCCAGCAGTTTTTGCCTGGATGCGGCATGCTCTTTGAGGCCATCGAGGGCCCTGCGGCCTGCTTTGGATTTTTCCAGCACCGCCTGCGGATCCACCACGCCCATTTTAAACGCGTCGCCGGCATGGCCGGTTCCTGAGAACCCAACCAGCAGTCCGGTCATCAGCGCAGCTATGGTCAGCGCGACCACCTGCGCACGCATGGATGTCATTGAGGAATCTCCTTTCTCACTTACAATGGGAACGGTCTACAATGTTCATTGAAACCGCGCGAGAATAGCGGTTGTGACTGCGTGTGTCAAGGTTCTTGCTGATGCGGCTTTGCCTTGACATTCCGCAATCCGCACCGCTATATCCCGCCGACTGACTGTGATTCGAGTTGGAGGATATGTGCGCCGGTTTCGTGCCTCCCGCGTGCAATTGGCCGGGTGGTTCATGCTCTGGGCGAGCATCATGCCGGCCTATGCCGAAGAAGCCCCGGGTGTCTCTCCGAACACGAAGGACGCGAGCGACTGGCACTACGGCGGCTTTGTCGATCTTAGTTACCCAATTAACTTCAACTTTCCCGAAAACCACCGATGGCGGAGCCGGACGACGGTGCCCCGTCACAACGAGCTGGCACCGAACATGGCCGTGGCCTACGTCCGCAAGGACCTCTCGGCTGAATCACGCTGGGGCATGGAACTGGGCGTGCAGGGCGGCTACGACTCGAAGAACTTCGCGTTTCTGCAAGGGGAGAATGAAGTAGCGGGCGCCGATACATTGCGCCATGTGCACCGGGCCAACGTGTCGTATCTGGCGCCGTTGGGCAAGGGACTGACGGTTGCAGCGGGGCTGTTTAACAGCCTCATCGGCTATGAATCCCTCTATGCTCGGGACAATTTCAACTATACCCGCTCCTGGATCGCCGACAATACGCCCTATATGATGTTCGGCGCCAAGGCCAGTTATCCGGTGAGCGAGGAATTGACGGCCACAGCGTTTGTTGTCAACAGTTATTACCATCTTGCGCATCCCAATGATCAGCCTAGCTACGGCCTCCAGGGGGCCTGGAAGCCGACGTCGCGATTCACGCTGACCGAAACGTTCTACGCCGGGCCCGACCAAACCGATACCGCATTGCGATTCTGGCGGCTCTATCTCAATAACATCGCCGAATGGAAGGGCGATGCGGTGACCATTGCGCTGTCGTATGATATCGGTACCGAAAAGATCGCCGGGCGCCCTGGCGATCCCCGCGCGCTTGTCATGGGAGGCGCCCTCTTTACGAGGTGGAATGTGTCGGGACCCTGGAGTGTGGCGGTCCGGCCGGAGTTCTACTGGGATCGCAATGGCCGCTGGACCGGTAACGAGCAATTCGTCAAGGCAGTCACATCCACTGTGGAGTATAAGCTGCCTTTGGCGAAGACGACGACGCTGTTCCGGCTGGAACACCGGTTTGATGAGTCCACTGGCGCGGCGGGCGGCTTCTTTAAGGGCGGTGATGTAAGTCCCGGCGTGCCCGGTCTAGCGGGCACGCAGCACCTGCTCCTGTTGTCGCTGATTTTGTCGTTCGATTCGTAAGGGTCGCTATGGCACCTGCACATTCTTCATCGCATCAACAGTTCGTCCATGCGTTGCAGCATGAGCCGATCCACTGCGCAACGACGGGGTGTGCCGGCCCTGTGGAGGTGCACGACCTGTCCCAGGTTCGCGATCGGGTCAAGGTCTTCGAAGCGCGATGCCAGCAGTGCGGGTGGCAGACTCGTTTAGGTGGACAGGAACAAGTGACTCCTCCGTGGGACGATGCGGCGATTCTCGTCATGGCCGACGAGCATCTGATGCACCAGCAGCCGAGCTGTCCGTTTGACGGCACGCCGGTCGTGTTCACCTCGCTCCCGAATCCTCGCCGCCGGGCCAAATACCGGCTCTCCTGCTTCTATTGCGGGCGCCAGATCGAGATGGACTGGCCGCCGGCTGAAGCGCGGCGGTAACGAGTCGAGTCGCGCACTTGGCATGAGTCGGAATCCTTCCCGATCCCCGGCGGCTCCACTGATCGTCTGTTTCGGCGACAGCCTCACGGCAGGCTACCAATCTCCCACACCGGACTGGCCGCAACTTCGCGAAACACCCTATGGTGCGTTTCTGCAGGAGCGGCTTGGCGCCTGCGCCACCGTGGCCGTGAGCGGCCTGTGCGGCGAATTAACCGGAGAAATGGTTGCGAGATTCTCCCGTGACGTGATCGCGTGGAAGCCGGTCAGTGTCGTCATTCTGGGCGGCACGAACGATCTGGGCTGGCAGGCGGCGCCAGCAGACA
>Ga0247727_10016962_pt1 | contig 11661 bp, 9 predicted proteins | sample WisWelCaveWW1625_FD_202498 | JGI IMG/M metagenome (GOLD analysis project Ga0247727, IMG submission 202498) | Biofilm microbial communities from Wishing Well Cave, Virginia, United States - WW16-25 | ecosystem: Environmental > Aquatic > Deep subsurface > Groundwater > Cave microbial mat | place... | reverse complement strand
TGCGCTTCCAAGTCCTTTTTTGTATCTAGCGGATGAACCTGTCTCCGTAAGAGACTGGTGAGAAATTACGTTGGCATGTGAGATGAGCCAGACTGGCAAGACGGGTTAATCTGGTTTGTTTTGTTTATCTGGTTGATTTGGTTCATTTGGTTAACCAAACAAACGAAACAGACCAAATAAACCAAACAACGGTCTTCTTAGGACGGCGGCCTTGCTAAACGGCTTTTTGGACTTTGCCGCTACGGAGACAGCGGGTGCAGACCCGAATGCGTTTGGGCTGACCGTCGATCAGTGCCCGGACTGGTTGGAGGTTGGGCTTGAAGGTCCGCTTGGTCTTATTATTGGCGTGACTGACGTTATGGCCAGATTGGCGACGTTTGCTACAGAGATCGCATGTATATGCCACGGGTTAACTCCTTTATCTAGTCGAATCGATGCAAGATCGCAACGGTTGAAATGTAGCACAGGGCCATTTGTCTTGACAAGCAGGTTTGACAGGGTCGGTTAGCTATCCCGCATTATTCATGACGGTTCATCGGTCCCCCACCCATCCCTCCTCCATACTATGGGGGAGGGTGAGGGAGGGGGCGCGTTCCTCGTGCAGCGTCGTTCGTTTCCGGATTAGGACGTTTCACGCTTCACGTTTTACGAACGACGGGGCTGGCCCTTTTTAATATCCTGCTACGGGAATGGGCTAACGGCGGTTAGTACGGCTGGTTGGAGCAGCTGCCTGCGATTCTTTAGGCTCTGGCGCGAGCGAGACAATAGCAGGCACGCTGATATCGAAACTCGCGTCGCCCCCATCGTCGTATCGGTCTTTCCCTACGCTATAGATCTTTTGTTGCGTCGGGCTCCACAACATCGGTAATCCACTAAAGGGATCGTAGTAGGACGAGCCCACTTGAGCGAGTTGATTGGGCACGGTGGTCTGTGCACTCGGGCGCCGCAAGACGACCTGCAGCGAGGCGAGCCGCAGCCTGGCATCGGTTTCCCTCAATTGATAGTGGAAGGGATCCCAGTCCGGTTCGAAGAGGTTTGGGCTGAGGAGGCTCTCCACGATGCCTTGGTGTGTGGTCCCTGTAAGTTCATGAAGTTTTGGCAAGGTAGTCTGTCCTGCTTGTGCCGCATGGATCAATGCGGCGTAGTATGTGGCGTACATTTCCCAGGTCTCTCGCGTCTGCAGTGGGATTCCAAGGAACGAGTGTCCGGGAGGATGTGCGATCAGGCGAAAGGCTTGTTTGGGAAGACGAGCAGTGCTCGCCAACCACTGTTCCTGCGTATTAAGGGATTCTGTCTGCCTCTCCGATGTGAGTTCACCTGTGTGACCGTCATGGACACCGAGTGTGAATTGATGTTGAAGCGGCCAGCGGAGCGATGATTCTGCGGCGGTGAGTGGAGGGGCAATGTTGGGGGTCATCGCCAACACGGTTTTGTTGACGGCGGACTGCGACAACAATGTCGAGAGCAGGCGGAGATCGTCATTGATGACGATCTCCGCCATGACTTTGGTGGCAATGGTCGTCGCGTTTTGAAGTACGCTCCGCCACGTGTGCATATCCTTTTTCAGTCGCTGCATGCCCAGGGCCGTCTGGCGAGAGAATCCGTCAGCGATATAGAAACGGTGGCCGACAAAAATTTCCACAAACCGGGGTGTGCCTTGGTGCCCGAATCCCATATCCTCGAAAGGCATCGCGAGCCAGCGTTCATACCGCGCCAACAGGGTGCGGTCGCGACCGGTCAAACTCTGGAACCGTGCACGCATGTTTCGGAACACACTGACTGGATTCTCGGAGTTCCAGGAAGGAAGGACTACTTCCAGAGGGAGCTGAATCTGTAGTTCGGAGCGACCCGGCTTGTCGTAATTGAATTCGCCAGCGCCTGGAGCGGCGGTGGTTTCCAGCCACATCTCATGGCCCACCTTGGCTGGATCGAGAGAAGCATCTGCAGCAAAGCCGAGGAGATAGTAGTAGCCATTCTCATAGGGGTTGGTGAGACGGTACTGCGGCGGCTTCAGGAGTCGAGTAAATGTGGCGCTGGAAGGTTGTCCCTTTGAGGACCATATGAGGCCCGATATCTGGAAGAAGGCCCAGAGGATGACGAGACTAATGATCAAGTGCTTCATAGATACGTATATAAACGTTGCATGGTAGGCCGGCGATTTATCTAAGCTCGTATCCTCTTCGCGAGAGTCATCCACCATACAGGTGAGCAAAGCCTATGCCGGGAGGTGACCTGAAAAGCCACGGTCTTTCGCTCTGTTTGCCGATGGGCATGAACAGGTACCAGTCAGAACCTGAGCAGAGGAGGGGTCGACGGCCATTAATGAACTTGACAACCTTCTTCCCGGTCTCCTAGAGTGCCCTCCACATTGTGATTCCTGGGTAAGGGAAGAGGGTGCAAATCCCTCGCGGTCCCGCCGCTGTAAATGGGGACGAAACCCGTGGAAGCCACTGTCTTTGAGACGTTAAACGTTATTCGTGAACCGTTAATCGCAAGAGTAGATCTCCTCGATTAACGAATAACGTTTCACGGTTCACGTCTTCAGATGGGAAGGCGCGGGGAGTAGGGTGAACCATGAGCCAGAAAACCTGCCGGGAACGGGAGCCTGCCAGAGGATCAGTTCGCCGCAGCAGAATGGCGATCCTCTGGTAGGTTCCCAAGACTAGCGTTCCCTCGTGGCCTGGGGAATTGGCGAGGATGAGTTGCGGGTGCAATCCTCAGGGTCTTTATAAGGCCGTGGGGATTTTTTATTTTCAGCACATTGAAAACGGTTTCCAGCTTTCTTCTTGCTTCGCTCCCAAGAACCGTGAACCGTGAAACGAGGGTCAGTCTCGGAGCTGCGGCCTTGCTGGGAAGCCGTTTTGAACGTGCTGGATGGCGAGATTGGGCGGTTGGGTTTTTTCTGTGCCTTCTGTGGTTGGACATTGGAGTTGTTCTTGCCGACGATGAAATGTCACATATGAAACAACGACAACAGGGCATTTTGACCGGCATGCCGTTTATGGCGAACATTACGCCACGGACTTTTGTGGACTCGTTGGGGAGGAAACTCTTTCTTGCGAAGACACCCAGCCGCGTGGTGTCGATGGCGCCGAACGTGACGGAAATGCTCTTTGCGCTCGGTCTGGAGGAGAAGGTCGTCGCGGTGACACCACTCTGTGACTATCCACCTGAAGCACGGAGCAAGACACACTTGGGAGGGACGAATCCGAGTATCGAGCAAATTCTTGCCCTCAAGCCAGACCTAGTCCTGGCCCCGCAGGACTTTCTCCAGCCAAATCTTCTTCAAAATCTCGATCGTGTCAAAGTCCCCACCTTCGTGTTGCAAGCCGCGCAGCTGGAAGATGTGCTCGCACAAATTCAGACGATTGCACGGATGTTTGATCGGAGCAAGGCTGGGGACGAGTTGGCGGCAACAATTCGGCAGCGTATCGCGCTCGTCAAGGAGCGCACGCAATCACTGGCCCATCCGCGTGTGCTCTATGTGTTGAATACAGACCCACTGCAAACGGTAGGGCCTGGGAGCTTTATTCATCAACTGATCGAGGCGGCGGGCGGTGCCAATATCGCAGCGGGCACGTCGACGGCTTACCCAAGGTTTGCGCTGGAGGAAGTACTTGCCCGCGACCCGGAACTCATTATCTTCCCAGTCGGCACGGCGGAAGGTATTCCCGAGGAGGATCAACAGCAGTGGCGGCGGTGGGCGAGTCTGTCAGCTGTCAAACACAATCGCCTGGTCCTTGTGCCCAGTGTGCTGGTCGACCGACCAGGGCCACGAATCGTGGAAGGGCTTGAACTCCTTGCGAAGGCCATTCATCCCGAGGCATTTACGGGAGAGTCCCAAATAGAGAAGCCATGATCGTCCATCCGCCTTCATCTCCATCTCAATCCAGCGTGTCCGATCCACAGCTGATGGCTCCGCCTGTTTCGTTGCGGATGTATGAAGGGATGGCATCGTGGCAGGCCTTGCGCGCTCGTCGGTGGTATGCGGTGATGGGACTCATGATGCTTCTGACATGCGGCGCCATCGTGTTCTGTCTCCAGTTCGGGGCGCATATGCTGACCATGGCGGAGCTGTGGTCTGCCCTGACATTCTCGACGGATGGGAGGGAGGATGTGGCTCGCGTCATCATCTGGGACATTCGGTTCCCACGGATCCTGATGGGTCTGTTCGTGGGGGCATCGTTGGCAATCACAGGAGCCGCGCTGCAAGCCCTCCTCCGAAATCCGCTGGCCGATCCCTACGTGCTCGGCATCTCGAGCGGGGCCGCGTTGGGTGCGACGATTGGGCTTGCCCTCGGGCTTGGCGCGATAGTGGGCGGGCTCGGGTTGCCGCTGTTCGCCTTCATCGGAGGTGGTCTCTCGATCGTCCTTGTGTATGGGATCGCGGCATCGCAAGGACAGTTACCGATGCACCAGCTGCTACTGGCGGGAGTGATTGTGAACGCCATCTGCTCGGCTCTCATGATGTTTGCGACATCGATCTTGAATCCGGCCTCGCTCTATCGGGTTGTCTTGTGGCTGATGGGGACGCTGAGTGCACCGAGCATTCCAGCGCTGATCGGGATTGGATCCTGCTTGTTGATCGCTAGTGTCCTGCTCCTTCGGGAAAGCCAGGCCTTGAATCTCCTTGCTGTGGGGGAGGACACGGCTCGCTCCTCAGGGGTTGACTCGGATCGAGTACAAAGGACCGTGTTCCTTGTTTCGGCTGTGTTGACTGGGGCCGTCGTGTCGGTCAGCGGCATGATCGGATTCGTCGGCATGGTGGTTCCGCATCTGGTGCGGATACTGTGCGGCGCGGATCACAGGCTGCTGTTACCGGTTTCCGCGTTGGGCGGAGGTATCCTGCTGATGGTGGCTGATACCGTCGCGCGTACGGTCGTGGCACCGGCGGAAATTCCGGTCGGCGTGATTACCGCGTTGATCGGCGGACCATTCTTCATCTATCTCCTGATGACTCGGAAGTATCGGTTTTTCGCATGAGCCAACAGGCATCGGTCAGTGCTGTTGTTTCTTCTCTCCCGGCCTTTGAGGTACGTCAGCTGTCGTTCCGGTACGGCTCTGTGCGGAGCCGTCGGTCTGGTGACCCCTCAGCCTGGGTCATCAATGGAATGGAGTTCACCGTCCGCCAGGGCGAGATCGTCGGCGTGATTGGGCCCAACGGGTCCGGAAAAAGTTCGTTGCTGAAACTGTTGACGAAACTGGTTCGACCTCAAGAGGGAACCATACGCCTGTTTGGGGCTGAGCTTGGAGCATTGTCGCGTGAATCAATCTCCAGGCAGGTGGCGTATATGCCACAGGATCTCTCATACGACTTCCCGTTTTCCGTATTGGACATGGTATTGATGGGGCGGTATCCCTATCGCCGCGGTGGGCTATGGAACCTCGTGGGTTGGGAGCGGCGAGAAGATCTTGCCGTTGCAGAAGAAGCCATGGCCCAGACGGATGTGACGCATCTAGCCAACCGGATGATCGCGACGCTTTCAGCAGGAGAGAGACAACGAGTGCTGCTCGCGCGTGCCTTAGCCCAGGTGCCTCGCGTGCTGATGCTCGATGAGCCGACCGCGCATCTCGACCTCAATCATCAGCTCGACGTGTGCCGGATTCTTCGCCGCGTTCATGCGCAACTGCAGATGACGGTGCTGCTTGTCTCACACGACATTAATCTGGCCAGTCAATACTGCGATCGTATTCTGGTCGTGAAACAGGGAGCCGTAGTGTGCATCGGTTCTCCACAGGACGTGATTCATCCGCGAGTCTTGAGCGAGGTCTATGGCTGTCAGGTGCTGGTCGATGCGCATCCGGACACGGGGTTGCCGCGAGTCTCTTTGCCCAGTCAGAGTTGTCATCAGGCTGGTGCCGTATCTGGTTCGCATTATTCATGAGGGCTTCTGCTGCAATGGCCAATAATCAGGCGAGAGGCACGGGGCTAGAGGCTAGTGGTGAAGACTTCCGGTCGGAAACACGGCTCTTTCCTCTAGCCCCTAGCCTCGCGCCCCTCGCCTGGCCTGTTGGCACGCTTTCGCGACGAACCGTCATGAATAATGCAGGCTAGGATGTTGTGAGGTTCATTAGTACGGGTGAGTTTTCGTACCCGAACCGCCCGTTGGTCGAGGGGGTACTGTTTAACCAGGGAGAAAGGTTGTTCGAGTCAACGTACCGTCGGGGACGGGGAAGATGGTGCAAGTCCATCACGGTGCCGCCACTGTAAGCGGGGAGTGATCCTGCACGAATGCCACTGTCGTGGGACGTTAAACGTTAGTCGTGAACCGTTAATCGCAAGAGTAGATCTTCTCGATTAACGAATAACGATTTACGATTCACGTCTTCAGATGGGAAGGCGCAGGGAAGCGACGAGCCGCAAGTCAGGAGACCCATCCAACGGGCATTTCGACTGGACCCTTCGAGTCTAAGGGAGGTCTCTGTGCACATACATCTTGCGATTGTCCTGCTCGGTGTTGTCCTGGTATCCTGCCTCACTGCTTCCACCATTCATGCCCAGTCAGAGGATGTGCTTGAGACGCGAGAAGTCGTCGTCTCCAGTACACGTCTTCCTGACACACCTGTCGATGCCCGGACATTGCCGGCGAAAGTGACGATTATTACTGCTGAAGACATAAAGAAAACCGGTTCAAAAACAATTCAGGAAGCCCTTCAATGGTCGACCGGCATTGTCATGTACGACCAAATTGGCAATGCATTTCAGCAAACGGTCGATATGAGAGGATTCAACGGTCAGCCGGTCACACATGCGGCAGTGTTTGTTGATGGTATGCGCATGAATGAGCCAGATTTTAACGCGGTCAATTTTGATCTTATCCCAATTGATACAGTTGAGCGCATAGAAATTACTTCGGGGCCAGGGGCTGTGTATGGCAAGAATGCGATGGGAGGAGTCATTAACATCATTACCAAACGAGGAACCGATAAGCATCAAGTGACCGGTGAAACTATGTTTGGTAGTTTTCACCGTGAACGCCACACCCTCAATGCCAGCGGCCCAATCGGCAAGTTCGACTACAATGCGAATTTTGGGCGGGAGATTGAGGATGGGTTTAGGAACGAATCGGATGCGAGAATCTCACGTTTCACGGGGAAGCTCGGTTATAGGCCATCATCGGATACAGACCTGAATGCATCATACACATACGTCAATAGTCGGCTTCTGCAGGCCGGTCAGATTTCTATGGCTCAGGCTTTTATCGATCGAAAGTTCAATGCTTCGCCGGGTGACTTTGTGGCGAATGAGACAAACGTTGTGCGATTGAATGGCAGGCAGGCTCTCCCGTTCGGATTCTCGCTCAATGCGAATGCGTTCTATCGACAGATCTCTCAAGACTCCCTCATTGTCAGCGGCTTTGGCAGGTCTGATCAACTGATCAAGACTGAATCTCGCGGAGGGACATTGCAGCTTATGCAAGAGTCTTTCCTGTTAGGGAGAAAGAATAGCCTGGTGATCGGAGGCGAGTTTCAGAGAAACAATTTCGATCAGACAAACGTTTCCGGCTCGCGCAATGCTTCAGTTGGTGAAGATGTCGTCGGGTTGTACGTCCAAGATAGCTTCTCTATCGCTGATCAGATTGTGGTAACGGGCGGCGTAAGATACGACCATGATCAGTACGTCTTTATGGATGCGATTGCGTCCGCGAATAATGCTGCTCTTCGTTTCAGTGGCCTTACACCGAGAGCCGGCGTAACTTATGTAGTGTCGCCCTCCACAAATGTGTATTTCAATTATAGTCAGGGCTTCCGCAATCCCTTCCCGGTGGAAGTATTTGCCACACAGGTTGGCGCTCTTCAGTTTGCTACAAATAACGGATTACGTCCTGTCAGATCAAACAACTATGAAGTGGGAATGAAGCAACGGATAGGGCAATCGGTGGAGGCATCACTTGCGCTGTTTCAATCTGATGTAAAAAACGATATTGTCTTTGGATGTACCGTCTGTCAATTTGGAATCTTTCAGGGGCAGAATATTAATGTTCCTGAGTCTAGAAGGCGAGGAATTGAGGCAACTGTCAAGGGCAAGTACGAATCTCTACTCGAAATCACCTTGAACTACACGTATCTTGAAGCCGTATCAAGAGCTCAATATGTCAATTCCAATTCTGGTCAGACGGTTGATGTCGGAGATACTCTTCCATTGGTGCCGAAACATCGCTTAAGCCTAATCGGCAATCTCCATCCGGTCGAAGGCTGGACATTTTCTCTCCTTGGATTGTATGTGAGTACGCAGTTTGGCCTCTTCGACGAAGCCAATCAATTTCCTGGATTGCCAGGCTATCTTCAGCTGAACGGTAGAATAGCTTATGAGAGACCTGTTCCTGGTGGGCACCTCTCCGGGTTTATCCTCGTCAATAATATGCTGGATCAGAAGTACTTTGCATTCGGCTCCACATTCGGTGCTGATGCAGGGAGCCGATTTGTCGTGCCAGCCCCTGGGATCGCCGTATATGGCGGCTTGAGCTATCGGTTCGAAGGGTTCTAGGAAGGAGAGACAGGATGCGGATTACCAAGGTCTACACTCGAACCGGCGACAAGGGGAAAACCCGTTTGGCTGGTGGCCAACAGGTCTGGAAGGACAGCTTGCGGGTGGAGGCCTATGGGGACGTGGACGAACTGAACTCGACGATCGGGGTCGTCAGGGCTTTTAATGCGGAGTTGGTCGGGATTCATCCGGCTGCCGATCGGTTAGAAGAAGAACTGCGGTGGATGCAGAATAAGCTGTTCGATGTTGGTGGGCTGCTGTCCACGGCGCCTGGGCAGACATTCAAGAATATGCCGACGGTCACAGTACGGGACGTGACCAGGCTGGAAAAACTCATGGATAGCTGTCAAAAAGACCTGCCACCTCTGAAGGAATTTATTCTTCCAGGGGGCGGGAAGATTTCCAGCTTGTTACACCAGGCCAGAACGATCTGTCGACGGGCTGAACGTATGTGTGTGCGGTTGGGGAGGGAAGAGCCTCTGGCCCCCTCTCTCGTGCGGTTCCTGAACCGTCTCAGCGACGCACTGTTTGTCTTGGCCCGTTGGATGGCCAAGCAGCAGAACGAGCCGGAGTTTTTGTGGGAACGGGACCCGATGGGCGCGTGAAGCGCGAGAACCGGCTGGTTTCTCTTGTCTCTTTGGTCTGTTTGGTTGAACGAGACTAACCAGATAAACAAAACAAATCAGTTAAACCAGTCCCGCCAGTCTCACTCGGCTCTCCTGCAGCGGTGTTTTCATCCTGTCCCGCTCGACTGAGCTCGTCGCAGGCAGACTTGCAGGCGATCGCCGTTCTGCTGTGGGTGGGGATCAGTCCGGATGGGGGGTTGTCCTTGCCAGGCACACCTTTCTTCTCCGCTTTGTCGATGCGCTTGGTAATGCTGGGAATCTAGCCTCGATCTTTTCCTGCCGCTTCCACTCGTTCAGTCACGAAGAGTACGCCGGTCAGCGACATACTGGCCACCAACGGGCCATCACGTCTCGAACAGTCAATCTCTGCATCATCGCAGCCCACCTCATGGATATGATTCCTGCTGGGTTGCCGATTTTACCAGATGTATAGGCACGGCCACGACCAGCTAACCGTACCACATTCGATTATCCAAACTGTCTAGCTCGCATTATTCATGAAGCTTCGCCGTTGAAGATGACGCTGCCGGAGAAAATGCAAATTTCTGGCGCACTGCACAACTGTGCACAAGAGGGATGATGATCAGGGCTGCAGCAGTCAACAATCTTTGCGGCAACTGCTATTGATTTGACAGCATTCTCCACATGAACTGTATGAACTGATGAAGTCGGAAATCGATGGTCCTTTCAAGTTCTTGTGTCGGTACGTAAGTTCCAGGAGTCCGGAGCGACATTGTGTGCCGTAGTGGAGAATCGCTCATCCTGCCAGGACGCACAGGCCGATGACGGTTTGATACTCGGGCGATGTCGAAATTGTTGATTTGCTTGCCAATTGCGAATGACCGGCTACACTGAAGCTCGTGTGACGAAATTTCAATCTAAGAGATGAAACGAGCGGCAATATGTCTTTCTCGACGCAGGGATGAATGGCTATGCCTAGACAGGTTCTCATGATGGTGGCGGTGGGGATGACGACGATTTCCTTGGCGTGGAGTACGCCGACGAGAGCCGCGAACGAGGCAGAAGTGGTGGCGGAGCACTTGATCGAATTGGTGAAAATCGGCCGCGTGGTGGTATCGGAGTATCAAGCCACCATTAATGACGCTTCGAAAGCTGAGAAGGGCTTTACGGCTGATTTCGTGGCCGATCAAGTCATGGAGCGGTTCAAGAAAAAGACCAATATCGATCTCCGCATCCCCAATGTGATTCCCCAGGCCAACTTCTATCTCGCCTTGGTGGAAGCGGAAAGAGAAGTGGTCGATGAGGCGCAGCCAGTCATCAATAGACAGGGAGTCGGCTTCAAGGGCTTCCTTCATGCCGTGTTCGCCCGCCGCGTAGGAGAACATTTCTATAAGAAGACTGGTATTCGTATGAAGCTGACCGGAATTGACTATCGGAATTCGAACAACAAGCCGGATGATTTCGAGCAGGAAGTGCTTCGAATGTTCAGCGATCCGCGCCATCCTAAGGGCCAGAGTTATGTTCGCAACACGATGGTCGATGGAAGACCGGTGTTGCGTGTGATTGACCCCGAATATGCAGCCGCCTCCTGCCTCAGCTGCCACGGTGCGCCTAAGGGCGAGCGGGACATCACGGGCATGAGGAAGGAAGGATGGAAGGAAGGGGACTTCGCTGGAGCGATCAGCCTGGTCCTCCCGTTGAGGTAAGAGATAGTAAGTAAGGGGCGGTTTCAATGACCACCTGCGCGCTAGCATTGGTCGAACTACAAGGAGATGCCGAATGAGCAAGATCGTCGTCGTGGATGATTCCTATGCCGACATTCAACTGATCGAAGGCTGTCTGAAAGGGGCACACCATACGGTCGTATCCTTTCCAAGCAGCGACAAGTTGGAAGACAAGGTAGCCATCGAGAAGCCGGATTTGATCGTATTAGACGTGATCATGCCAGGCCGTAACGGCTTTCAGGCCTGCCGCGACCTTAAAAACGATGACCGCTGCAAGAACATTCCGATCATTCTCTGCACATCCAAGGCCAACGAGAGCGATAAGTTCTGGGGGCAGCAGCAAGGGGCGAACGGCTATATCGTCAAGCCATTCAAGGCTGAAGACCTGTTGGCTGCCGTCAAGAAGGCGATGGGCTAATGCCGATGGACCCCGCACAGCGCTCAACGGCTGCAGATCGTGCCCTGACTGCACAGGGGACCACTTCGTCCGGATCCGGTCAGCCCCAGGCGGCCGGGTCCTCGACCATTCGTGCCGCCATTATTTCTCTGGGGGGAGAGCTCTTCACGATCGACCTGCTAAACGTGCGAGAAGTTTTTGTCGTCGAATCCATCACCCCGGTTCCCGGTATGCCCTCCGGCTTGGTGGGAGTTACGAATCTCCGCGGCACCGTGATTCCGTTGCTCGACCTCAGACCGATGTTCAGCCTCAACGTCGAGGCGACCTTGAGACATGCCGTCGTGGTGCAACACAGAAATTGGCAGGTCGGTGTCCTCGTCGATACGGTTCCGGAAATTCGTACTATTGCCAAAGATCAATTTCTGCCGGCTCCAGCCGGCACGGGGGAAGGGGCGTTTCCCTTCG
>Ga0247727_10016961_pt1 | contig 11661 bp, 10 predicted proteins | sample WisWelCaveWW1625_FD_202498 | JGI IMG/M metagenome (GOLD analysis project Ga0247727, IMG submission 202498) | Biofilm microbial communities from Wishing Well Cave, Virginia, United States - WW16-25 | ecosystem: Environmental > Aquatic > Deep subsurface > Groundwater > Cave microbial mat | place... | reverse complement strand
CCGCAACATCACCTAACTCCTTACCCGTACCGTCTGGTTCGCGTCTGTGCTCGCCGACCCTTTGTCTTCGGCACTGAGGTCAAATCAACCACGCTCGTATCGACCGGCCGGCTCGGCGCCTCGGTGCTGGTGAAGTGACCCACAGAGACTGGATCACTCGCGGGGAACGTCTCTTTCAGACCTTCATCAAGCAGTTCGTCCAGGTGCCTCTTCTCCCTGCCTCCCTTCGACCCTGAAAACCGCACGAGCATCACAAGCAGCGCTTCCGCCTGCGCCACCTCTTCCGGATCATCGCCCTCGAGCTTGCCGTCCGCACTTTGCTGTCGTAGCCACGCAAGCTTTTCCGCCGGCGTGCCCGGCACGTGCGCCATGATCAGGTCTGATATGCGCGGCGCCGCCCGCCCATCAGATGCAGCGGCCTTGCGCTTCCCTGCGGAGACCCGGAACATGGGCCAATCGCGCAATCTTGGCAGCGCGGGGTTCTTCGGTTCCGCCACGGCACCACTCCATACGCTGGGTACCACGGAACTATCCTACCCCATCTCTTTGTTGTCCGTCCCCCCAACGGCGCGGCGACCAGTCAAGGGCCCGCCTCCGGCGGGGCCGCGAAGCGGCGCACCCTTGACGGGCCGCATCAGAGCGCCGGTTACCCTCGCACGAACAAAGGTCAACTCTCAAACGCCCGCAGGGTAATCGAAATCCGCCGACCCGTATCGGCGGCACGATGCGGCACCCCATGCTTCACACGCCGGTTCATCTGCCACGGGAGCAGGAAGACCGTGCTCAACAAGACCGGCGGCACACCACCGGAGGCGTCATCGCCCGGGGGCGGATGACCGAATACCAAGCCGCAAATGACCGCTCAACCGCTGGCGCGGCTCGCCGTCGCACCGCCGAAATCTGTGATGCGCACACCGTACGATTTCCGTGCGCTCGCCTTTCGATCTGCGTGAGGTGTGATAGCGTGAACCTATACTCGCCATCAATCGCTCGCCTATGTCTACCGGCCGCTCGCAAAACGCACCCCGACGAGTTCGGCCGCTTCCCCGCATCGCGCACGTCCCGCACACGTCCAAGCCGCCAGAGGCCTGCCCGCACTGCGGCAGCCACGTGCTGACGCGCAGAGGCATCCGCCGAAAGAAGCTGGAAATCGTCCAGCTTTGGCGTTGCTCATCATGCAAGCGGACGTTCACGCCAGGCCCGGCTGCGCTTCATCACAAGTCGTATCCGCTCCGAATGCTCTTGGCCGCCCTGACCGACTACAACCTCGGCTACTCGCTGCCTCAGACAGCTGCCCGCCTCAAGAAGAAGACACATCGACACGTCTCTGCATCAACAATCGGCCGTTGGCTGGAAGAGTACAAGGAGCACTGCTCGTACCGGCGACTGCGGGCCGCAGGGTTGACCAGATTTCCGGCGGAGCAAACTATTCGCTCCGTGAAGCTCTACCACCGGCAAGTGTACGCGTATGCGTATCACCGCCCCAAGCTCGAATTCGTGCGCAATGGAACTCTCGACGACAAGCGTCGTGGCGACCGTCGCTTTGTAGCGCTCTCGAATTTTCTGGAGGCCGTACCGACCACATGTCCGCACGATCTGTTCCGCAGAGAGGACGACCCGAAGGCGAGAGCATCGCAGGCCCACCCAGCGTTCGCCGACACATCGCGCATCATCGTCAATACGAAAGAGAACGCCGCCACGCAGACCGCGGCGCTGATCATCCCCGCCGTCGGCAACAACAAACTCCGGCACGAGATGCTTCAGCGGTTCCTGCTCGCCAACGACAGCGTGACGGTCGCAGTCGAGATCCCGATCTGGCTCACAGACCCGGACATTGCCGCGCTCGAAGCAGAGCACAGTATCGAGCTCGCGGCACGTGTCGAGAGCACACCGCGCGTCATCACCGGCCACATCGATTTTCTGCAGGTCAGGAACGGCGCCGTGCACATTCTGGACTACAAGCCGGATGCGCGTACCAACAAGCCGATCGCCCAGCTCGCGATTTATGCGCTCGCGCTCACGCGACTGGTACCCGGCCTCAAACTCTTCGACATCAAATGCGCCTGGTTCAACGAGAACGAGTATTGCGAAATGTTCCCACGAACGCTGTTCGTCGCACAGCGCGGCAACGCCGCCGACTAAGGGGTGCGCGGCAAATACTTCACGAGTTGGCTCACGTTGCTGCTTCGAGAAGCTGGACGCCGTAATATCGATCGCCGAACTTCTGAATCTTCTCCAGCCGGTGTTCGATGCGTGACCGGTCGAACTCAACAATGAACGCCGTGCCGCTCAAGGCGTTCGTACCCTTGCGCTCGCACCACGATTGATAGTCGGCGTAGAGCGCATCGCAGCTGATGGCGCTTCCCTTCCCTGCCGGTTCGATCCGCTCCAGCATGTACTCAACGGCACTCGTTGCGCGAAGTTGATCCAGCCGATGAGAATCATATCTTGCCGCGTCCGTATACCCCGCGAGCACGACGGGCCCGAACGCCGAGACCAATTCAATGACCACTGCGAGCAGAAGTGCCAATCCGGGACCCACATCTCGGGCAGACACCCATCCTCCAGTAAGCCGGGCGAACAGCTCCGCTTGGGGATCAGAAGAGAGTGTCGCGCCCCGCTCGCGTAGCTGTGCGGCCTGGCGTCGCAACTCGGCGATCCGCTGATCGAGGCGTACGGCTTCGACAGCTACCGCGAACTCCTGCCGCAAGATGGAAATTTCAGCGCAGGCGCCGGTCGTGCGCGTGTCGACGCGTGAGCAATTGACGGATACGCTGCGGACCGTACCGCGGATACGCTGGCCACTACTCACGGGGCGCATCAACACAACGCCAATCGCCGCCTCCAACTCGCCGGCCGAGCGATTCTTGCCGAGCGCCCTTCGCTTTCCTTCAACATCGTCAAGCTGTCTTTTGACATCTGCGTATCCGGCCTGCAGCGTCTCGCGCCCGCCGGTGAGCATCGTGCGGTCTTGAATGGCAATGCCGAGCGCTGAGCTGACCGAGTACAGAAAGCATGCGACCCACACGATGATTGCCGCGGTCGCCGTCGGCCATCGCCGCGCACGCGCGAGGGTCAAGATGAAGACAGGCCCCAGGCCCTTCCAGGCATCAGCGATGACACTGACGGCGCCAAAGACGAGCGCATTGTCCGGAGTTTGACCCAAGCCATGCCCAAACAGATAGTTGAGCCGCATGGAAATGCCGAGCATGGCTGCGGTTGCAACGCCACCGCCGACTAGAAACAGCCAACGCATGAGACCTTCGTCTGTTGCCGCCCGCGCTAGCCGCGCCGGCTCGGTTCCAGTTTGGGGGCGGCCCCGAATTTTTCTTCATAGAGTCCGATCGCTTCGATCACGATCTCTGACATTTCTCGGCGGTCACGCGCGGCGAGGATACGCACGCGATCCTTCACCTCCTCGGGCACGCGCAGATTGAGCTGCGCCATCTTCTCTGCTTTCCGCTTCCGGCCGCCGCGCGCTGGTCCTGCCGCCGGCACGCCCAAGCTCCCCTTGACGTCTTTGCTGCTAGGCGGCGACCCCAAGCCGAAGCGCTCCTTGATCAGCTTCGCAGCGTTGCTCGCACTCATGCCGCGTCTCCCTTGCTCTTGCGCCGTGCGCTCTCGCCGGCGGATTCCATCAGCGTCGCGACTTTGACCAGCAGTGCTTCCATCAGCGCGTCAGCTCGTTTATTGAGCGACTTGTCGACGGTTTGCGTCAGCGACTGTCCTCGGTTTTGCGCTAGCCGGTACGAAGCACTTTCCGGAATGGACCCTGGCAGCACTTCATAGCCAGCCTCCTCGATGTACAGTCGCGCGGCTTCCTCTTCGTCTTCTGTAAGGAGACGGCACAGTGCCGCGACCTGTCGCGATTTCGGAATTCCCGCGCCGACGAGTTCGTGAAAGACCAGGACGGTCGGGTGCAAATCATCGGCACTCGCGCCGCTCGGTTGCACAACGAGATGTGCATGGCGCGCGATGTCGAGCGTGCTGCGGTTGATCTGGCCGGGTGTATCGAGAACGAGCAAGTCAGCGCGCGCGGCCGCCGCTACGGCATCTTCAACGCGATCGAAAGCGGCGACCGCAATCTTTGAAGAGACCTTGTTTGCTTTGCGCGCCCGCTGCCACTGAACGAGTGTTTGCTGGTGCGGGTCAAGATCGGCGAGCACAACCTTGAGACCACCATGCGCTGCGACCGAGGCAAGGGCGCGAGCGAGCGTGCTCTTCCCCACCCCACCCTTTTGGCTCACGAAGGCAACTACAATGGGCATTGTGATCAACCGTCAACTTGGGCACTCGCTTCGGCGAGACCCTTCGGGCGATCGGCGAGCCACGCCTCGATATCAGACAGATACCAGCCCACCCGTCTCGCACCGACCTGGATGCGCTTTGGGAATTTTCCTTGCTTCTCAAGACGCCAAATGTGCTGAGGCGTGTACGGCACGATCAGGCGCAACTCTCGTTTCGTGACGACGCGTGGAAGAACGCTGCTCATGCCAACCTCTGGCGCGAGTGCTATTTCGCACACCGTGCAGCGGCCGTAGGTGGCCGTCAAAACAAAAAGCCCAAATGCTATTTAGATAGCAGATCAACAAATCGCGAGACCGCGGTGCGCCGCGGCCTGTCGCGACTAGAGAAAGACCCGGCGCTGGGACCGACCGGCGCGCCAGTCACGCAGCCCAGCTTGCTAGGCAGCTTTTCTTGCGGGCATCTCAATCAGAGCGCCAACGTGCGCCGCCCAGCGTTGCAGCCCGATGCGCATCTCCGGCAAGTATTGGAAGCGATTGTAAATGCCGGCGACGCCGCCGAGCGTCCCGCTTGTGTGATTGAGAATTCGTTCGACGACGTGCGGGGCGACACCAAGGCTTGCCATGCCGGTAGCCGCAGTGCGGCGCAAATCGTGCAGGCGCCAGTCGCTGACACCACTGAGCTCATCCAATCGATCCTTCCATTTCGAGAAGCCCGAAATCACGCCGGTGCCGTCGATGGACGGAAAGAGTAACTGATCGTTGAGACGAGGTACGTTTGCAATGATCTCGAGCGCGAGTGAGCTTAGCGGTACGACATGCTGGCGTTTGCTTTTCGTGCGCTCGCGCGGCAACGACCAAGCCGCGGTTTGGCCATTGATTTCGACCCACTCCATATGCGTTACCTCGCCCTTGCGTTGTGCCGTGACCACGAGCAAATGTACGACCGGCCCAAATGGATACCCCATCGCTCCCGCCGCATTCCAAACTGAGCGCAATTCATCATCGTCGAGGACCCGATCGCGACTGACCGGCGGCACCGGCGCGCGCAAGGCCTGGCACGGTGACACTTCCAACACGCCGCGTTCGACGCACCAGTTGAAGAAGCGGCGAACGGTGGCGAAGCGGCGCGCCGCCGATCCGGCCGAGCCTCGCTCCACAATGCGATCGATCGCTTCGCTGACTTCCACTTTCTTGATCGAACTGACCGCGCGATTTCCCCAGTGCCTTTCGAACTCACCGCGCAAGGTGCGTTCGGTTTCCTTCCAGTCCCTGTTGCGCGGCCGCGCGTACTTGTCGATGAACTCGCCGACAAGCATGCCGAAGCCTTCGACCGTCGGTTTGCGCCGTTCGACCATCTTGTCGGTCGCGGGATCGCTTCCCTCCGCCACTTGTCCGAGCGCCGCGTGCGCTCTGGCGCGGGCCTTGGCGAGGCTCACTCCTGGATAGGGCCCGAGCGTCAACCGCCGCGGCCGGCTCTGCGAGCGATAGAGCAACACGAAGCACTTGCGCCCTTTGGCGGAGATGCGGATACCGAAACCGGGAATGTGCGCATCCCAAATCTCGACCTGTCCCCGATCGGGTATGGGCGCCTTGCGGATCGCCACGTCGGTGAGCGGGCGTCGGGTGCGTGCCATAGTGCGTTGCTCTCTCAGGTAGCGGCCAGGTAGCGTGCGGTCCAGCCGAGGCGTCCCCTACTGCGTTGATGTGTGCGTTGGTCGCTCAGGTAGCAAATAGGTAGCGAAAAAACGCGGCTTGCCCGGAGTCGTCAGGTTCCGTTGTGCGTAGGCTGACGTGACGAAAAGTCACGCTCGGTTCGGCACTTAGAAGAGAATACGCGCCGCTAGGTGCGATTGCGATTCCGTGCTCAAATCCGTTCGTAATGCGTGGGTCGGGGGTTCAAATCCCTCCTGCGGCACCAGAAACTACAACGCGTTAAGCAACACCAATGCGGGGGCATGCAGGGCACGTCGCTCGTGGCCGCACCCCTCGAGCAGCCGGGCCACGAACCTGAGTCGTTCGTCCATTACCCATCCGGCGAGAGCCGTCGCTCGTTTCGCCGATCCGGGCTTCGGGTTGCTCAACGCTTGCGGGCGGCATCGGCTAAGCCGAGCCAATTGTGGAACCGGGAACTCGCACCGTGCAGGCACCTGAGCGAAGGTCAAGTGGCCGACCCGCACCGCCCGGGCTCGCGGCGCGCTGCCTTGCGCACGAACTCATCGCCGGAGTCCTGTTCGACCGGCGGCCCCTGGAGCACATGCTGAGCGAGGCCTCCACGCAAGCCCAGGCGGCGGCGATTGAACCGCGCGATCGCGCATTTGCCAGGATGCTGGCGGCGACGGTGCTGCGCCGGCAGGGCGAGCTGGAACGCGTGCTCGGGGCGTTTCTCGAGCGGCCGCCAAAGGAAAACCGGCGTGTTTGGCCGATCCTGCTGGCGGGTGCCGCCCAGCTCCTTTGCCTCGACACGCCGCCGCACGCCGCCGTCGATCTCGCCGTGGAAGCGGCAAGGAGGGAGCGGGGCGGGGTACGCTTCGCCAATCTCACCAACGCCGTGCTGCGCCGGGTCGCTGCCGAGGGTAAGCGCCTGCTGACCGGGCTGGACGCGGTCAAGCTCAACATTCCCGCCTGGCTGTGGCGGCGCTGGTGCGAGGCCCATGGCGAGGAGAACGCGCGGCGCATTGCCGAGGCGAGCCTAAGGGAGCCGGCGCTCGACATTTCGCTCAAGCCCAGCGCAGATGCGAGCGCCTGGGTGCAGCGCCTCGGCGGACGCCTGCTGCCGACCGGCTCGATCCGGCTGGCCGCTCATGGCCGCATCGAGGACCTGCCGGGCTATAGCGAAGGGACGTGGTGGGTGCAGGGCGCGGCGGCCGCCCTGGTGGTGCGCGCGGCGGGTGACGTAGCCGCCCGGGCGGTTGCCGATCTCTGTGCCGCGCCCGGCGGCAAGACTGCGGGTCTCGCCGCCGCCGGCGCCCATGTGACAGCAGTTGACGACTCGCCTCAGCGGCTCGACCGGCTGCGTGAGAACCTCCTGCGGCTCAATCTTGGCGCAGAGGTGGTCGCCGCCGACGTCACAAGCTGGGCGCCGGGCCGCACGTTCGATGCCGTCATTCTCGACGCGCCCTGTACCGCAACCGGAACCATCAGCCGTCACCCCGACATCTTGCGTCTCAAGCGGCCGGGGGACGTACACCGGATGGCGGAGCTGCAGCGCGCGCTGCTGAGCAATGCCGCAACTCTCGTGCGGCCGGGCGGCGTGCTGGTCTACAGCACCTGCTCGCTCGAGCCTGAGGAGAATCGGGCGCAGGTCGACGGCTTTCTCGAGCGCGAACCGTCTTTTCGCCGCGCGCCGATCGAAGCCCGCGAAGTCGGCGGCGAGCCGGCGTGGATCACCGCCGGGGACCTGCGGACTTTGCCGTTCCACCTGGACATGGAGCCCCGCGAGCTCGGCGGGATCGACGGTTTTTACGTCGCGCGGTTGCAGCGGCACGCCTGAGCCCATTTTGTCCACAACTCGCCCACAGGCTCATCGTCAGCGAGCCTTGGCGCGCCGCTACGAGCGAGCTAAGCGGCATCGATGGAGAGAATTCTGCCGCTGGGCCGCTCTGGCAAAGCGCCGGCCCAGGCCCGTTCGCCTGCACCCCCGGATACGGCAAGCCCCCTGCGTGCCGCGCGCGAGAAGCTCGGGCTGGCGATGCTGGCCGCAGAAGGTGTGCGGCGCGGTGCGCTCGCCCATGTGCGCCGTTCCCGTCTGTTGCGCTGGCGCCATCGGGCGCCCATTGCGCGCGAGCTGGTGCTGGCGCCGCCCGACCTGCGCCCGGCCGACCCAAGCTTCGCGGATGAAGTCGCATCCGGGAGCATGGGCCTAGCCGGCCTGACCGTGACCCTGAACGGAGCGTCTCCGTTCACCGTCGCGGCACCGAGTGTGGCCTGGGTCCGCGAGCTGCACGGGTTCGATTGGCTGCGCCACTTTGCGGCAGCCCGGACGCTGGAAAACGAGGCGCTGGCGCATCGCCTGGTTGGGGAATGGCTTTCCGGTTCGCGCCGCAACCGCGCCCACGCCTGGGCGCCGGACGTGGTCGGCCGCCGCATGATCTCCTGGCTGTCGCACGCCGGGCTCTTGCTCGACGGGCCAGACCACCGGCGACAAAAGGCGATCATGCTCAGTCTCGAGGATCAGACCGGCTTCCTCTCCGCTTCGTGGCGGGACGCGTCGGACGGTTACCCGAAGCTGCTGGCATTGATCGGATTGGTGCAATCCTGCCTGTGCGTTGCCGGATACGAGCGCCGGCTCGGCGATGCAGAGAGGCATCTCATAAGAGAACTGGACGGCCAAATTCTCGCCGATGGTGGCCACACGAGCCGCAACCCGAGGGTTTTGATCGCCCTGCTTCTCGACCTGCTACCGCTTCGGCAATGCTTCGGCGCGCGCGGTTTCAAGCCGAACAGCGCTATGCACGCCGCCATCGACCGCATGATGCCGATGCTGCGCAGCATGCGGCTTGGCGACGGTCAATTGGCGCGTTTCAATGGCGCGGGCGCCACGGAGCGCGATGCGCTCGCCACGGTGTTGGCCTACGAGCGGGGCGCGCACGGGATCGCGGCAACGGCGTCCGCGTCGGGCTATGTGCGCATGGAGCGCGGCGCCACCGCAATCGTTGTCGACGCCGGCCCGCCGCCGCCCCTCGTGCTCGCCGGGCAGGCGTGCGCCGGATGCCTCTCCTTCGAGCTGAGCACGGGCAGGGAGCCGTTGCTGGTCAACGGCGGCACCCCCGTACCGGCGCACGAGCGCGCCACGGCCGCCGCACGCGGGACAGAGAGCCACAACACGCTTGTGCTCGGCGGCCAGTCCTCCGCCAGGCTCGTGCGCAACGCCGGTCTGCACCGGCGGATCGGCGCCGCGCCGATCCGCCACCCCGACCGCGTCACCTGCGACGTGCGTGAAGCCCGCGGCGGGGTCGTGCTGCGGTCTTCGCACGACGGCTACGCCGATCGATTTGGGCTGGTCCACACCCGTACGCTCGTGCTCGACGCAACCGGCGAGTGTCTCGATGGAGAGGAGGCCCTCGCCGGCGCCGAGGGCGAGTTGCGCCTCGCGCGGGATGTGCCGGTAGCCGTGCATTTCCATCTCCACCCGCTGGCGGGGGCACGCTACGGGGCGGAAGATGGCACCGCCGAGTTGATCTTGCGCAGCGGCGAGCGCTGGCGCCTGTCGGCGGTGGGGGCAGCGCTGTCGATCGAGGAGAGCACTCACTTCGCGGAGGTTCTCGGCCCACTGCGGGCACAGCAGGTGGTGCTGCGGGCGGCATGCTATGGCGCTACAACGGTGCGCTGGAGACTGGAGCGTATGGCGGGGGCCCACCCCGCCAGCGAGGACCCTGCGAGCGCGGAAGAGTAGGGCGCGCAAGCTTCAATGTCCGCGGGAGGCAGCGCCGAAGCTCGAGCCGTGCGCTGTTTCTCGGTCGATTTCCGTGCTAACGGGCTCCCGCAAAGGCAATCCGGCGTAGGCCCGTTCCCATGACGGACGTTGTGATCCGGCGAGCGCTGATCTCGGTTTCCGACAAGGCCGGGCTTGTCGAGTTTGCCACGGCGCTGGCCGAGCGCGGCGTGGAAATCCTCTCCACCGGCGGCACCGCCAAGGCGCTCCAGGCGGCCGGGCTTGCCGTCAAGGACGTGGCCGAGCATACGGGCTTTCCCGAGATGATGGACGGGCGGCTCAAGACGCTGCACCCCAGGGTGCACGGCGGTTTGCTTGCCATCCGCGGCAATTCGGAGCATGCGGCCGCGGCCGTTGCCCACGGGATCGCGCCGATCGATCTGCTGGTGGTCAATCTCTATCCCTTCGAAGCGGAAACGGCACGGGGCGCGCCCTTCGACGATTGCGTCGAGAACATCGACATCGGCGGTCCGGCGATGATCCGGGCAGCTGCCAAGAACCATGCCGATGTCACCGTCGTTGTCGATCCTGAAGACTATGCCAGGGTGCTGGATGCGATGAGCCGGCATGGCGGCGCGACCACCCTGGATTTGCGCAAGGCTCTGGCGGCCAAGGCTTACGCGCGTACCGCGGCCTACGACGCGGCGATCGGCGCCTGGTTCGCAGGGCAGATCGGCGAGCGCGCGCCGCGCTGGCGCACGATCGCTGGCGTGCTGGCGCAGGAACTACGCTACGGGGAGAACCCCCATCAATGGGCAGCCTTCTACAAGTCGGGTGAAGGGCGCGCGGGTGTTGCGACCGCCGTGCAGCACCAGGGCAAGGAGCTCTCCTACAACAACCTCAACGATACCGACGCAGGCTTCGAGCTGGTGGCAGAGTTCGACCCCAAGATCTCGCCGGCGGTGGCCATCATCAAGCACGCCAACCCGTGCGGCGCGGCGCTGGGAGCGACGCTGGCGGAGGCCTACCGGAAGGCGCTGTGCTGCGACCCCGTCAGCGCGTTTGGCGGCATTATTGCGCTCAACGCCACGATTGACCGAGCAACCGCCAGGGAGATCACCGGCATCTTCACGGAGGTGGTAATCGCGCCGGAAGCCACGGACGAGGCGAAAACGATTTTCGCCGAGAAGAAAAACCTGCGCCTGCTCACGACAGGCGGCCTGCCCGACCCGCGCGCCGGCGGCTTCGTATTCCGCTCGCTGGCCGGCGGCTTCCTCGTGCAGTCGCGCGATAACGCCGTTGTCGAGGACATGGACCTGAAGGTCGTGACCAGACGCCAACCCACGGCGCGGGAGCTGGCTGATCTCAAGTTCGCCTTCAAGGTGGCCAAGCACGTCAAGTCGAACGCCATCGTCTATGCCAGGGACGGCGCGACGGTGGGCATCGGCGCGGGCCAGATGAGCCGCATCGACAGCGCGCGCATTGCGGCGTGCAAGTCGGCAGAGGCCGCACAGGCAGCCGGCGAGACTGCGCCGCTTGCCAAGGGCTCGGTGGTGGCCTCGGACGCCTTCTTCCCCTTCGCCGACGGCCTGCTGGCCGCAGCCGAGGCCGGCGCCACGGCAGTGATTCAGCCCGGCGGCTCGGTGCGCGACGCGGAGGTGATCAAGGCGGCGGACGACGCTGGGCTAGCCATGATCTTCACCGGCGTGCGCCACTTCCGCCATTGAATCTGCGCACCGCTTGCCGCTCCCCTGCTACCGCAGTCGAGCCGCTGACGGGGTGCCTGCTCCGGCCGGTCGGTCTCGCGTTGTACGTCGACCCTACCGGGGGGCGAGCCGGCAGCGGAGTTGCCGATGCTCTTCACCCCTTCGTCCCCACCTGTAACGCGGGCCGGGGCTTTTTTTGCCTTCGCGGCTCGTGGTAGAGTCGAGGAGAGGCGCGGTGGCTTGGGGTCCGACAGGGACCATCACTCCGTTTCCTCTCCCCGCTCATCGAACCGGACGTGCCGATTTCCGGCATCCGGCTCTCCAGCTGACTTCACGC
>Ga0247727_10016960_pt1 | contig 11661 bp, 7 predicted proteins | sample WisWelCaveWW1625_FD_202498 | JGI IMG/M metagenome (GOLD analysis project Ga0247727, IMG submission 202498) | Biofilm microbial communities from Wishing Well Cave, Virginia, United States - WW16-25 | ecosystem: Environmental > Aquatic > Deep subsurface > Groundwater > Cave microbial mat | place... | reverse complement strand
TGGCGCTCACGGCTTGTATGCGCAAACTGCTGGTCATCCTGAATGCCATGATGCGTTCCAATCAGCCCTGGCGCACACCATCCGCATAACCTTTCTGGTTCTGCTGCCTTGACATTCAACACAGTTGACATTCAACACAGTTGTTGCGAGCCGTGTTTTGGCGAAGCAATCTTCCAATGTGGGAGGCAGATTGCTTCGGGGCATCCTTCGACAGGCTCAGGACGCCCCTCGCAATGACAAAAAATGAGCCTTTCCGAAAATCCATACTTCAATGCGATTACCCTGAACCCCAAAACCCGCGTGGGTTCATGCGGGGATTTGCGCCCCCAATGTGTTCGCGGCCCCTATTTCCCCACCGCACCCCACAGCCGGATAATGCTGTCCGTCCCCGCCGAAAGAAGCAGACTGCCATCCGGGGAGAATCCCAGCCCGGTCACCTGCCCGCCATGCCCGGAAAGCGTATGCAACAAGTTTTCGTTCGCCAACTGCCAGACACGGATTGAGCCATCGGTCAGCCCGGTCGCCAGGATGCTGCTGTCCGGCGAGTGCGCCAGGCTGCGGATGGCCGAGGCGTGCCCCTGGAATTGTTTGTGGAAAATCAGGCTGGTGGTTGTTTTCCATTGTGCAATGACGCCATCGGCTGTCCCACAAGTCAGGAAGGTGCCATCGGGCGTGAACTCGGCGCTCACAATTTCATCCTTGAAACTGTCATCTGCCTGGATCAGGTTCCCCCGTGAAGCCCGCCAGAGCTTAATCGACCGGTCATCCCCCATCGTAGCGATCATCGTCCCGCCGGGCGAAAAGCAGATCAGGCCGATGCGGGCGGGGTGGGCTTGCATCGAAAATTTTACCGCCCCGGTAATCGTATCAAAGACCTGCAAGCCGCCGCCGGCACTACCCAGCGCCAGCGTATGGCCCTCCGCCGAAATGGCAATCGAACTGACCGGCTCGTCCAGCGAAATGGTGTGCACCAGTTGGCGGTTGCCCAGTTTCCAGATAAACAGCCGGTTCTGCTGGGTGATGCCGGCGGCCCAGGCCCCGTTTTGTGAGCACGCCACGTACTCGGGGCGCATGTTCTCCCCCAATATGGAAACCTGGCGGCCATCGGCCAGGTTCATCAGCCGGATGGTCTGGTCGGCCAGCGTGGAGAGCACCAGTCCGCCCTCGGATGGCACAAACAGACGCTCAATACTGCCGGTAAAGCCATCCAGCGTTTGGAGGACTTGACCCTTGCCGAGGTCCCAGAGGCGGACGGTATTATCACGTGCGCTGGAGGCCAGCATATTCCCGCCCGGCGAAAACGTCAGGCTCCGCGGCCCGGCGGTATGCTGGTCGAGCGTCCATTGCAACTCGCCCGTCTCTAAATGCCAAACCCGGATGACGCCATCGCGCGACCCGGCGGCCAGCTTGTCGCTTTGAGCGGAGAAGCGCAGGGCCTGGATCGGCCCCGGGGGCGCGGCCAACACGCGGGGCTGGTCGGTGCGGGCGGGGTCCCAGACTTCAACCGCCCCCGTGTCCACCCCGGCGGCGAGGTACCGGCCAGCAGGCGCAAATGCAAGCTGGCGATAGGAGGCTTCGCCGCCTTCAAAAATACGGACGAGACTGGCGTCATCAATTTTCTGCACCCTGATTTTGTTGTCGCCGCCTGCAATCGCCACATGCCCGCCGTCCGGGGAAAAATCGATCCCCGTGATCCCGCGCAGACGCCCCTGCATCATCATCAGGATTTTGCCATCGGCGACGTTCCACAAGCGCACGGAGCCGTCATCCGCGCCGGAGGCCACCACTTCGCTGTCCGGCGAGAAGGCCAGCACGGTGACTTTGCGGGCGTGGCCGCGCAGCTTGCGGATCAGCGCGCCATCCGCTACGCGCCAGACGAGGATGGTGCCATCTTCAAAACCTGTCGCGATCCGGGAGCAATCCGGCGAGACGGACATGCACTCGACGGCGGTATCCGTATCAATGAACCGCACGATTTCGTTTTTGCCCTTGCGATAAAAATACACGCCCACCGAGGAGCTGACCACCAGATACTGGTCGTCGCGGGTAAAGGCCACCTCGCCCACCTTGCCCATGCCCCAACGCGCCAGCCGCACCATCCGGCGGGCATTTTGGATGGAGATCATGGCAGGGGCCAGTTTGAGGGGCGAGAAAACAGGGAGGGATTGGATGAAATCCACGGAATCGGCGCGTACCGCGTGGTCGAGTAATTCGGTGGCAAAGTGGCTCCCCCGGTGATAATCCAAACGGCGGTTTAGCAGGGCCAGCAGGAGCTTCTGCGCCGCGGGCCAATCCGTGGCCTGGAAGGCCAGCATGGCCTCGTCAAAAACCACGGCAAGTTCGGCCTCCTCTCGGCAATGGCTGAGCGCTGTTTTCCAGGATTCCTTGATGTCCTTTTCGTAGGCAATCTCGAGGAGCTTCTCGTACATGACAATGGCCTCAGCCCAGCGCTCGTCAATTTCAAGCGAGCGGGCGCGGGCCTCCACGTCGGCCTGCTTTTGCCAGCGGAAGAGGGTATGCACCTGCTCCGCCTTCTTGAGATCCCCCGCCAGGCGGTAGGCGTTGGATGCGCCTTCCAGATCGTCCCGCAGGAGCGCGCCATCCCCCTTGCGCATGTACAGGGAAAGTTGGAGTTGGTAGGCAGCCCCGTTCTGGGGCGAGAGTTTCAGGGCGCGGTCGCAAACCTCGAGGGCCTCATCCTCCCGGCGTTCCCCGGATAGTTTCCGGGCACGGGCCACCAGTCCCCGTACCAGCGGTTCACGGCCTGCTTTGTCATCCTCCCGGCAGGCGGATTCCAATTCCACCAGCCCGGCATCCACGTCTCCCAGGTTTACCAGCGCTTCCCCAAACAGGATGCGCGCAAGCGTAAAGGCAGGGTCGGCGCTAAGCGCGGCCTGAGCATAATGGGAGGCATCCTCCCATTTATTCTCGTTGACATAGCCCTGGGCAACCGCCAAAAGCTGTAGGGGACTCGTGATCTGCTGTACCAAAGGCTCCCACCCCGGAATGAGGTTGATGACGGGATTATAGGAGAATTGTACTGGCGGGGCAAGCAAAAAGTCCAGCGGCCCGGCAGGTCTGCGGAATACGGTATGATCCGGGCCTGTCCGCCCATCCCATTCCCCTCCCCACAGGTCGCATGAACAAAAAAGAAAACCTCGTCTATTCCCTGCTCGCCATTACCGCCGTCGTCTTTGCCTTTGCCGCGGGCTACCTCACCAACGATCTGGTTGCCAGGGCACAAGCCCCCTTCCCGCTCCTCTCGCTGGCCCACGAAATCCTATCCACCCGCGGGATTACCCCGCTCCCCGCCGACCCCGCGCTGGAATACGGCATGATCCGTGGGATGATCGAGGCCTATGCCGACCCGTTCACATCCTTTAGCGAACCCGCCCAGCACGAACTCCAGACGAACAACCTGGAGGGCACTTTTGGCGGGATCGGCATCCGGCTGGAGCGGGACCCCGACGGGCACGCCATCCTTTACCCGTTCCCGGATGGCCCGGCGGCGCGGGCAGGCCTGCTCGATGGGGATCGGCTGATCTCGGTGGATGGGCTGGCGATCACGGGGGAAATTTCCTTCGATGAGATCACGGCGGCGATCCGGGGGCCGGAGGGGGCCGCGGTCAATATAGAGGCAGCGCGCGCCCCGGGGTTTGTACCCTTCGAGGTCTCCATCCGCCGGGAGGCGGTGGCGCTGCCCTCGGTGACGTGGCACCTGGCCGCCGGGGAGCCGCGCATCGGCATCGTGGAGGTCAACCTGATCGCCGATACCACGCCGGAGGAGATCGAGCGCGCGGTGGCGGATTTGCAGGAACAGGGGGCTGGTTATTTTGTGCTGGACTTGCGCCACAACGGAGGCGGCCTGCTGGATGCGGGCGTGGAGGCAGCGCGGCTCTTCCTGCATGACGGGGTCGTGATCGAACAGCAATACCGGGGGGAGGAGATAACTTCATTCGAGGTGGAGGCTCCGGGAACTCTGGCCGACCTGCCGTTGGTGGTCTGGGTGGATGGGGGCACGGCCAGCGCGGCCGAAATTATTGCGGGGGCCATCCAATCCCACGGGCGCGCGCCCCTGATCGGGTCGCAGACCTTTGGGAAGGATGTCATCCAACTGGTGTTTGAGTTGGCGGACAAATCGAGTATCCAGATAACGGCGGCGCGTTGGTGGCTGCCGGGGCATGACTTCCCAAACGGGGAGGGCGGTTTGCTGGCGGACGTGGTGGTGGAAGGGGATACGGGCGTTTTTCTGGAAGCAGCCGCGGCGTGGTTTTTTGGGGAGTAACGCCCTTCGACTGCGTGAAACCTTCGGTTTCCCTCCGCTCAGGGTGATAAAGGGTGGCGTGGTTTTTGGGGGAGCGGTAGAACAAGTTTGAAACTCGTTCTACAAAATGAAAAGACCCGCAGGAGCGCTGCGGGTCTTTTTTTGAAGCGGGAGGGAGGCTTACTTTTGCAGGTTGAGCCGGGGCGGAACCTGATAGGCCTGGTTGTTCTGGAAGTTGATGTCGAGGGTGACGTTGCCGTGGAATTCCACGTCCCAGCCGATGAGTTGCGTCGAGTAAGTGGGTTGGACACCGCTGCTGCCACCGATGTCAATCTGGCAATCGGGGGCATAGATCGTACCGGTATACCATGATTGGCTCGTGCCCTGTAGATCAACACACTGATTGCTGGTGCTATGATCATATTGGGAATTGTAGATAAGGACGCCGGGAATTTCCGGGCTGGCTGGGGCGAGAGGGGCGTCCAGTTGGACAGTAGCATTACCATTGACGTTGAAATCGCCGGTAAGGTAGATGGTAACCAGGTTGCCATATAGCTCACCCTGTGAACCGATGGTCACGTCGCCGCTGACACAGTAGAGGCCAGCGCTCATGGTGGCAACATCATTCGCGCCGATGTTGATGCTGTCATACTGTCCTTCGACGAGAGCACCCCCGCCGTTCCACGCGCCCTGGTTTGTCAGCCCGGAGCAATCGGGAGCGGGAATGGCCGTGACAGAGGGGGGCAAAGACTGGGTGCTTTGCGCGGGGGCCGGGCTGACGGAAAAGCTGCCGCTGGCGACATAGCTGCCAACATAGTTGTTTGAACCATTGGTCACGTTGATGGAACCGCTGGTACCGCCAACACTAAAGCAACCGTTGGAAAACACGCCGCCGCCATTGATCAGGATGGTGTTGTTCCCGTTGAAGAGCGCGCCGCTCTGGTTACCGGAACATGCGCCGTCGTTTAGCGCAACCACAGCATGCCCAAAGGCCAGTGAGGTTTGCGGGTAAATGCGGGCGATGGACTCTGTGGTCTGGCGCAGGGGGCCGCTAAAGACGAACTGGGCGAACGATGAAGGGGTATCGTGGGTGATAAAGGTCTGGATGTCAATGTAATTGTCTTTGAAGCCGACGTAGTCATCCGAGCCGCACCAAGTCTTCACGCCATTGTAATCGCCGCCCGGGAGAGGCACGCTGGTGTCTACAGTGGTGTCAATGACGTAGCCATTGTTGTTGGCACGGGAGATGGCTGCGTTTTTGGCGTCCACGGTGGCGCTGATAAACCAGCTTTCCAGTTCGCAATCGGCGGCGGTGGCAGGCCAGTTGGAGTACAGGATGCCGTTGGCATCAAAGTAATTGGCATATTCGGCCGCGCCAGCCAGCGATGAGGTATCGGAGGCGTTTTGCATATCCTGCCGGTCGGTATAGATGCGCCCGCCGTCAATAGCGAGGGCGGCAAAGCCCAGCAGGGCGACGATACCAAGCACGATCAAAATCAGCGCCTGCCCTTGTTCGGAACGGTTGTGTTTTTCCATTTTTATCACCTCAATTGAATTATTGATCTTTGTTAACTGCTCAGCCACAGCGTATTGTGTCGCTGCGAGGGGCGGTTTTTGCCCCGAAGCAGTCTGCCACACCGCAGAAAAGATTGCTTCGGCGAAAAATCATGCCTCGCAACAACAAGCCTGAGCAGTTACGATCTTTGTTTACCTAACAGCTAAAACGATACCGCTGAACGGGCGTTACAACCGGGATGGGATGGATTTGGAATGGGTGGGAACGCAAATGGATGCTTTACTGAAAGCGGGTACATCTCGCGCTTTTGCTCAACTGTTTCGGCGGGATAAATCCCTGCCTCAGTTCGTGGAAGTCCTGCGGACTTGTGCGGCTAACCTGAAAGAATTCCATGGTCTGAGCGGGCGGCTTTAGCCCCGCGCATCAGGCGATAAAAACTGCAATTTGTGTGCGTGCCGGTATCGGGTTACGGCGGGCAGGTGAGCGCGTTGGTGAGGACGGAATCGGTCACGCTGGAACTGAGCGGGATATTGGCCCCTCCCATAAAGGGCATGGACATCCTGAAATTGGGGCTGGCAACCGTGACTGTCACGCCCTCGCCAGCGTTGCATTCGGCGACAACCTCGCAGGCCGAGGCAACTGTAATATCGGTTGTATTCAGCAGGTCAACCGGGCGGGTGGAGGCGGTGCGGACGCGCACGTCTATCCCGGATGTGTCAAATGGGCAAAATGAGGCATACGCCGCGCCTTCCTGGGCGGCATCCCGCAGGGCAATGAAGGTGAAGAGCACACGCCCCAGATCCACGACCCCGCCCAGGAGGACGAGAATAAATACAAGGGAGATGGCGAGTTCAACAAAGCTTTGTCCCTTTTCGGACTCGGGCTGTTGCATGTTCCTGTGAACCATAATCAATCCTTTCCGGCTATTTATGCATGACGGCGGGCAAAAAGATGGAGAGCGCGCCCTCAAAGGGGGCAAGGCCGCCGCCATTCTTACTGGTGATGACAAATCCACTGGACGAGGCGGCCTGCCGGAAGGCCATGGGCGGGGTAAGTACAATCCCGCTGGTGTCCAGGAGGGCGTAAAACAAGTATTGGGAGGCCGTGGCATCCATCCAGGTGATGATCCCGTGATCGGAGTCATCCTGCGTTACCGAAAGGTAAATTGCGTCGCGTTGGATGGGCGTGGTCAATTGGGCCGGGCCAAAAGATATATTGTACGATGCGTTCATCATGGCGTACTTGGGCTGGTCGGCGCTGGCATCGATCCAGGCGATCAGGATGGAGCCATCGGACAGTTCCACGGCATCAATCCCGCTGCCTGCGGAGCCGGTAATCGTCGTTTCGTTTTTTACTGTGCTGCCAGAGTCATCCAGGACTTTGTATTTAATCGAGATGGGATTGCCTGCCGCATCCGTCATGGTATAGGCCACCAGCGCCCGGTCTGTGGACAGGGTACTCACCGCCGGGAGGGCGTAACGGTTGCCGCCCGCGGCGCTGTCGGCGATTTTATTTTTCGGCCAGGTGGTCGCACCGGTCTCGGAAAGGATCATGCCATAAACGTCATCTTCTTCCACCGAGCCGGATTGCAAGCGGTTGTCAATCCAGGTTACGAGGAAATCGGAGCCTACCGCGGCCACGCGCGGCGCAGAGAAGAGCGGTTCATTAAAGTCGGTCGGCGCGCGCCAGTCGGTATTCTGGGTGAGGTTGACCGGCCCGGCGGCCAGCGTGCCATCCGGGTTCAAGACGACGAGGTAAACGTTGGAGTTGGTCTCGGAGGGCAGGAGGTTGTCATCCACTCGATCAACAACGTATACCACGGCCACTTTCCCATTGGGATTGCCCGCCGCCGCCGGGGATTTGTCGGCGGTGGGGAGCGGTTGGTTATTGTTGTTATTCACCACAAAGCCCGACCCGCTAATGGCGCCAAACCGGGTAAGCAGGCTGTACTGGATTTCTGTTACCGTCTTGCTGTTGGAATTCAGGTAGGTGTATTCCCAGAGATAGATATAGTTGCCGCTCGCGGTCTCACTCATCGAGAGACTGCCAAGCAGACCGGGGAAAATTGTTGGGGACACTACCTGGATGCCGGGGGCGTAGTATCCCTGGTGGGGCCCGGCCTGGCTGTCCTGGTAGGCCAGGGCAAACCCGGCAGGGATGGCATTCTGGATGATGACATCCTGGCTGACCGAGGGGTTCAGTTGGGAGGTGGCCGTCACTGTAAAGGTGGTATTGTCCCCGGCTACGGCGCTGGGCGGTGCAGTCGTGGTCACGTTGATCAGCGCAACACCGCCCTGCGGGATGGGGCCGGTATCGGCGAAGCCATTGCCATTCGTGTCCACCAGAGGGGCCAACTGATTAAGGGTGAAGCCAATCCCCCAGCCGGGGGCCGTGCTTATAAAATCCAGATCGTAAGTGTCCGTCCCAAGCGCGCCCGTGTTCCGCACCTTGAGCTGGAAGGAGGTGGAGCCGGAAGTAATGAACTGCCCCTGGTAGCCGGGAGTCACCTTGACCCGCGCCGCCGCCGGGGGCCGGATAAAGCAGAAGTGCTGGAAACTGCCGACGCCGCCTGAGTTGTCAAAGCCATCCTCCCCCTCTGAATCTTCAATCCCGGCCACAGCCGTCGAGGTCGTGCCGGAAAGCGTAAAATACTGATAGCAGACATCGCCATTTTCGTGGAGGATGATTTCAAAGGTAAGGGCGTTGGACGGGGTCAATGTGCGATGCACACTTTCCCAGGCGATGACAAACTTCCGATTGGGCGTGCTCCCCTGGAGCAGGTAATACACCGCCCCCCCGGTAGGTGCGCCAAGCTCAAGATCGTCCCAGAAGGCGGGCACAATGTTATTTGGTGAGGTTGTGGATGGGATGGGGGCCGTGATGGGCAGGAGCGTTCCCTGCCCGAAACTCACCAGTCCGTTGGTGGCAATGTACAACTGGGAATAGTCAAACTCATAAAAGGGGAGGGTGAAGCCGATATTGATCGGCCCCGCATAAGAGTTATCCGGGGATGGAAAACTGACCTGTGTCCCACTGGTGGCGTCGATCCAACTAAAGGACTGTGACTGAAGCACATACCCGAAGGTGTCAACCGGGACCGACGGGGCCTCCAGAGCCGCCTGAACCCCTGAGGGGCGCGCGCCTCCGAGGACGATCAAAAACAACCCGCCCAGCACGAGGAACCAAATGAGCTTTTTCATGCGGGTCAGGGCCGGGTCTGCGTGATGATGCAGGCATCATCAAACTTGACCTGCACATCAATGAGTCCGGTAAAGATGTCTTTGAAGAAGGTGAATTGGAAGGTTTTCGTTGCGCCAGTGACGATGCTCCGATTGGCAATGGTGCCGCTCCAGCCGCTGTTGATTTCGGTGGGCGGGCTGTTGCTGTTCCCCTGCCAGATCAGTGTCCCATCAAAATAAATTTCCTGGAGTTTCTGCGAGGACGGGACGCCCGGCCAGTTGGGCAGGTTGATGGCGGAGATGGTCTTGGTGGCCCCGGTATTGTTGGTGACATCCCAAAACATATCGTCCCCGCTGACGAGCAGGGAGCCATAGCTGTAATTGCAAAGAGGCGTGGGTACGGGCGTGACCGTGGCAGTGGGGGTGATGGTGGGGGTGGGGGTCTCAGTGGGCGTGGAGGTCGGCGTCGGGCTGGGGCCGGGGGTCTCAGTGGGCGTGGGGGTGGGGGTTTCGGTGGGCGTGGGGGTGGGGGTTTCGGTGGGCGTGGGGGTGCTGGTCGCGCCAAAGGTGACAGTATCGCAAGTTTCAACGTTGGCGGAGGCGTTGTACCAGTGGGAACCTTCGGTGACACCGGTGACACAGAATTGCCAGAAGGCCCAACTACCGTTGACAAAATCTCCAATCAGCAGGACTTCGCCAAAAGTGCTGGTGAAATCGGAAGTAGTGCTGCTGGAATCGCCGGAGAACGAGCCAAAGACCTCGGCATTGAACACAGCCCCATTGGAGTCCACAATCGTTACCGTGGCCTGTGGTTCCCATTTATTGGCATTGGGGTTGGTAACCACCAGATCAATATTCGAGACCCACATCGTCGGAACCGTAGGGGTATTCGTTGCCGTACCAGGTACGGACGTGGGCAGGGCCGCTGCCGTACCCACCTGGATTGATTCCAGAATGGTGCGGGAGGAGGAGGAGCGAATGGGGAAGGACGGGATCGGGACGATGGGCACCAGCGGGGCATAATTGGCTTCCACCTGCACCACAATCCGGGCGCCGAGATCGACCGAGGTCAGACCGGTACCACCTACGGGGCAGCTGCCCAGCGAGGTCGAGGAGGGCGTACCGCCGGTGATCACCGGGTCGGAATCATACGTGATGGAGATCTGGGTGGGCTGGATGCCAACGAGGTTCCCCAGGGTGGAGGCCTCATTCCGGATACCGGCGCAATCTGCATAACGGGGGATGCCGCCGCCAATGTCCTCCACCGACGAGCCATAGCGGGCGGCCTCGCGGCTGGCAGAGGTGACCGCCACGAAGATGAAGAGCAGGCGGCCCATCTCCATCACGCCGAAAACGAGCAGCAAGAGAATTGGCAGGATCAAGGCAAACTCGACCATCCCCTGGCCTTCGTGCTGCTTGGTATGAATTTTGCGCATAAATTTCATCAGGGCCTCATGCAAAATCAATCAATAAATCAGGACTTACGCAAAATAGGTCTCGGTTTCGATAAACTCAACCCGGCGGATACGGCGGATGCGCTGGTTGAGTGCGGTTTTTTGCGTATGCTTCGACAGGCTCAGCACGGCGTCGAAACCAGCGCATCCGCCTACTCGACCAGCAATTTCTTCCAGGTTGCGTAAGTCCTATAAATGTAAAAAAATTATAACATTTTTGGCTATCCGAAATCGTTCATCCATTCGTACTGCAAATGATCAGAGCAATTCAGGCCGTTGAATAGGTGACAGTCACCTTTTTGAGTATTTGCGGTGCAGGCTATGCTTGCAGGTGACTGTCACCTATCATAGCAAAATACAGGGGTTTGCGCTCATTGAACAGGATAACGATTCCGCGCCGCCCCCATTACGGCCTTCCCCCAAAAGGCTGATAGAATCTTTGGAATGACCGATAAGATTGTGGCTTCCAACCGGAAAGCCAGCCATGAATATCACCTGCTGGACAGGTTTGAGGCGGGCATGGTCTTGCAAGGCAGCGAGATCAAGTCCATCCGCGCCGGGCAAATGAGTGTGAAGGAAGCCTACGTCCGCATTGACGAAATCCGCCTGGAAGCCTGGCTGATTGACGCGCACATCGCACCCTATGACCCGGCCAGCCGCCAAAACCACGAACCGCGCCGCCCGCGGAAGCTCCTGCTGCACCGGAAGGAAATCTACAAACTCCTCGAAGCCGTCCGCCAGAAAGGGCTGACCATTGTGCCCCTCAAGGTGTACCTCGCCAAAGGCCGGGCCAAAGTGGAGATCGCCCTGGCCCAGGGCAAGCACAATTACGATAAGCGGGCAGCGATGGCAAAAAAAGACGCCGAGCGCGAAATGCAACGCACCATCCGGGGACGGGAGTAGCCCGCCCTGACAGGGCTATCTTAAAGTCGCTCAGGAGATAGCAAGTCAACCTTGTGATGTCGTTGCGAGCCGGTTCCTTCGGCAGGCTCACGACAGGTTTAGGCGAAGCAATCTTCCAATGTGGGGCGGCAGATTGCTTCGGGGCATCCTTCGACAAGCTCAGGACGCCCCTCGCAACGACAGAATAAATGACTTTAAGCAAGCCCCGCGCCCCGCCAGTATGGCTTTTTCAAGAAGGGTGATTTACGGTGAGCAGTAGGCTAAAAGCTTCGGCGAGATGACCTTCGTAGTATCGCCGGGCCTTTGCGGCGTTGCAATGGCCAGCTCGTTTGATCAAGCCGATCA
>Ga0247727_10016959_pt1 | contig 11662 bp, 10 predicted proteins | sample WisWelCaveWW1625_FD_202498 | JGI IMG/M metagenome (GOLD analysis project Ga0247727, IMG submission 202498) | Biofilm microbial communities from Wishing Well Cave, Virginia, United States - WW16-25 | ecosystem: Environmental > Aquatic > Deep subsurface > Groundwater > Cave microbial mat | place... | reverse complement strand
AGTGTGCCTTCGCGGTTCGCGAGCCCGACCGCTGCGGCGTGGCAATGGCATATCGTGCCTCGCTGCGAAGCAAAGCCGACCTGCCGATCCTCGACTACGCGGACCTCCGGCCGGGCGGCGACGTCGGCTCGGCCCTCGGCCTGGCGAGGCTCCTGCGCCTGCTGCGGGAAGCACGACTCTCGGCTGCCGGCGACTGGCTCGGCGAGCCCGAGGCCGCGGCAAAGCGCCTTGCCGGCGCCATCGGCAAGGAATTCCGGCTCCAGGTCGTGCCGCGCTCTCGCGTGTACTTCGAAGCCCTGACTGAGGACGGGGCGATCGCCGTGGCCGACGTCTCTGAGGTCTCGGCCGACGAGAGCGCCTTCTTCGTGCGGCGCGTCGCTCCCCACCCACCCGTTCGCCTCGAACGCGCGCGCGTGGTGCGGCGACATACGACGCTCGAACGCTGGCTCGAGGTCCAATCGATCGCGCGCAAGCCTGCCTGAGCCGCCGAGCGAAGCCGTAGCGCATGGCTATGCTGCCCATTCCTGCTCCGGGAACCCCCGATGGCCGAACCCCTCGTCATCCCCGAAGTGAATGCCCTCCGTAGCTGGGTCGGAAAGAAGCTCGGAACGTCGGACTGGCTCGAGATGACGCAGCAGCGCATCGACCTGTTCGCTGAAGCGACGGGCGACAAGCAGTGGATCCACGTGGACCCCGAACGGGCGCGGCGCGAGTCACCGTTCGGCACGACGATCGCGCATGGTCACCTCACGCTCTCGCTCGCCCCGTTCCTGTTCGGCCAGATCGTCGAGGTCAAGGGCGCGCGCATGATCGTCAACCCCGGCATCGAGCACATGCGGCTGCGCGCTCCCGTGCGCTGCGGCGACCGCCTGCGCCTGCACGCAACACTCAAGGATCTGCGCGAGATCCCGGGCGGTGCACTGCGGGCGACCCTCACTTTGCACTTCGAGATCGAGGGGCAGGATCGCATGGCGGCCTTCGGCGATGCCGCACTCGTGTACTACGTGTAACCGCCGTGAAGATCGCCCTCGCCCAGCTGAACCCCACGGTCGGCGACCTGGCCGGCAACCGGAAGCTGGCCGAAGAGGCCGCCGCGCGCGCAAGGCAGGCCGGCGCGGTGCTGGTCGCCTTGCCCGAGCTCGCGCTCACGGGCTACCCGCCGCTCGACCTGCTGGAACGCGACGGCTTCGTGCGCGACCAGCTGCGTGAGCTAGACACGCTCGCTGCGGCCGCGCGCGGAGTCGCCATCGTGGTCGGCGCCGTGCTGCCGGCCCCGCGCTCGGGTGGGAAGCAGCTCGCGAACGCCGCCGTGCTGCTGCAGGACGGCGCACGCACGGCCTGGCAGGCCAAGACACTGCTGCCGACCTACGACGTCTTCGACGAGAACCGTTACTTCGTCCCGGCCGAGACGCGCAGCCTGGCGAGCATCGGTGGGCGGCGGGTCGGCCTCGGCGTGTGCGAAGACGCCTGGGTCGATGCGATCGGCTACGCGCTCGATCCGGTCGGCGAACAGGCGCGAGCCGGCGCGGAGCTGGTGCTCAACCTGTCGGCGTCCCCGTTCAACGTCGGCAAGGCGGCCTTCCGCAGGCGCATGCTCGCCGAGCTGGCCGCCAAACACGGCATCCCGATCGCTTTCGTGAATCAAGTGGGCGGCAACGACGACCTCGTCTTCGACGGCGGCTCGTGCGTAGTGGATGCGCGCGGCCGCGTGCTCGCGGCGCTGCCGCTCTTCGAGCCCGCCTTCACGGTCGTGGACCTCGAGGCCGCGGCCGCACAGCCGCTCGAGGCGATCGAAGATCCCAGCGCCGTGGAGCAGCTCGCCGCGGCTCTCGTGCTCGGCATCCGGGACTACTTCCGGAAGCAGAACCTCCCGCCCGGCGCCGTGGTCGGCCTCTCGGGCGGCGTCGACTCGGCCGTGACCGCCTGGCTGGCCGTACAGGCGCTCGGCCGCGAACGTGTGCGCGGCGTCGCCATGCCGGGACCGTTCTCGTCCGAGCACAGCGTGCATGATGCCCTCGCGCTCGGACGCGGACTCGGCATCGAGGTGCGCAGCGTCGACATCCGGCCGGTCTACGAGGCGTACCGCGGCATCTTCGCCGAGCTGTTCGGGGACAAGCCCGACTACGGCGTCGCGCAGCAGAACATCCAGGCCCGGATTCGCGGTGCGCTCCTGATGGCGATCTCGAACGCCGAGGGCCGGCTCGTGCTCGCAACCGGCAACAAGAGCGAGCTCTCGGTCGGCTACTGCACGCTCTACGGCGACATGGTGGGCGGGCTCGCGGTGCTGGGTGACGTCTACAAGCGCGACGTCTACGCGCTGGCGCGGCTCGCGAACCGTTCGGCCGAGCTGATCCCGATCGGCACGATCGAGAAGCCGCCCTCCGCCGAGCTGGCGCCGGGCCAGCTCGACAGCGACGACCTGCCGCCCTACGACGCACTCGACGCAGTGCTCGAGCAGGCGATCGAAGGCGGGCTCGGACCGAGCGGCGTGCGCCCGCCCGCGGCCCTGACGCCCGAGCAGGCCGCCGCCATCGTGCGCCGCCTCGACCGCAACGAGTACAAGCGCCGCCAGGCGCCGCTCGTGCTCCGCGTGTCATCCAAGGCCTTCGGTGTCGGCCGGCGGCTCCCGATCGTGCATCGGTACGCGCTGTAGCTCCTCTCCCCGGAGGGCTCCGCCTGCCGTCGTGACTCTCGGCCGCGCGGAGGGCCGAGACGCCTTTGGGTAGGAGGCGTGTGAGCGTCCTGCCCGCGCGGCGGCCGCTCCGCCTCGCTCCTCTCCCACCCCGACCCCGAGGATGCGACCCAATGGCCAACACCCTTCGCCACCGCCCCGTGGGCACTTCGCTCCTCGCGCAGCTACTCGAAACGCCCGACCTCGCGCAGCGCCTGCAAGCGCTGCCGCCCCCCGCACTGCGCCAGCTGCTCCTCGAGGTCGGCCTCGAGGACGCGGGCGAGCTGATCGCCCTCGCGAGCTTCGAGCAGCTCCGCGACGTCTTCGACGAGGACCTCTGGCGCTCCCACACGGCGGGCGCCGACGCCGAGTTCGACGCCGAGCGCTTCGCCCTCTGGCTGGAGATGCTCCTCGAAGCGGGCGATACATTCGTCGCGGACCGCCTCGTAGCACTCTCCGAGGATTTCCTCGCGTTTGCGTTCTCCCGCCTGTTCCGCGTGATCGACGTCGCGCGGGTGACCGACGCGATCTCGGACCCGGACGAGGCCGACCTGCTCGACAAGGTGGTCGACGGCGCCGGAAGCCAGGAGCTCGACCGCTACCTGATCGTGGCACGCCGCGAGAACGGCTGGGACGCCGTGTGGTCGACCCTGCTCGCGCTCGACGCGCGGCAGCCCGAGCTCCTGCGGGCACTCCTGCAGCGAGCATGGCTCGCAACGGAGAGAGAGGCCGAGGAAGCCGGAGGCTTCTACACGCTGCTCTCCGAGAGCGACGCGCTGCGTGAGGAAGCGTCGGGGGAGCGCGACGATCGGCGCGCCGCGCGCGGCTACGTCTCGCCGGCCGACGCGCGCGCGTTCCTCGCCCTCGCGCGCCGCGAGTCGGCGACGCCCGAGATCGACCCGATCACCCACGCCTACTTCCGAGAGCTCGCGCCGCTGGAGGCCGGCGCTCACTCGGGCGCCCGCGCGCCGGCTGCGAGGGTCGATCGCCTCGCGGAGTGGGCCCTGCGCTCCGGCGAGACCACTGCGGCGCTCGCGCCGGCGGCGAGAGAGAACGAGAGCGCCCTGTTTCGCGCGGCGCTCGGCGAGCTGGCGGGGCGCGATCCCCGCGCGCATCAACGCATCCTCGAGGAGCTGGCGTATCTCGCGAACGTGCTGGTCGCGGGAGATGGCTCGCGCGGCCGCCCGTGGTGGCCGGTCGAGGCAGCTGGGCACGTGCTCGCGCTCTGCGAGGCGGGCCTGCGCGAGGCTGTCGGCGCGCCGCCCGAGACAGGCCCGGCGAGCACGCTCGCGCGCTGGGGCGCGGTCGGGCTGTTCCGCATCGCCTGGGCGGCCACGGGGGCCGAGCGTGGCTCGCGCTCGCATTCGACGGATTGAGGCGCGGAGTCGCGCCGCCTGAGGGCGGCGCTTGTTAGGCCGCCGAGTCCTGGCTGATGGTGCGCACGTGTTCGGCGCGCGCGCCGCGCGGGCCTTCCTGGATGACGTACTCGACGGTGTCGCCCTCTGCAGCATTGTCATAGTCCGCACCCGCCATTCCTGAACGGTGGAAGAAGACTTCCTTGCCGTCCTCGCCGCGGATGAAGCCGAAGCCGCGGTCGCGCACCATCTTCTTGATGCGACCTCGAGACTTCGGGCCGGTGGGCGCGGCCGTCGGTGCAGAGGAGGAGGTGCGCCGCGGCCCACTGCTGCGGCTGCCAGTGCGCCGCCCGCGCCGTGCTCCCGAGTAGCCGCCGATCGCGAACTCGCTGAGGAACAGCTCGGTCTTGACCGTGAGCGGCTCGTGGCCGGAGGTCTCTGCCTCGAGCAGGATCTCTTTTTCTTCGACCTCCACCACCGTGTAGCGGAGGCCCGTGTTCTTGTGGGTGCACGAAGCGCCCTGTTCGACCTCTTCGAGTGTGAGCATGGGGGCGACCTCGTTCTCCGGGGAGCGCGGCCCCGAGCGGCTCGCGCTGGGCGGGCCCGGGACGACCCGCGCGGGCGGAAGCCGGGCAAGTTAGGGGACCGCCCCAGGGCGGTCAAATCACGCCTGTCGGCCGCTACGCTAGGCGGCGCGTGAAACGCCTGCTCAGCTGGATCACGGTCCTGCTGCTGGCTTGTGCCGGCCGCGCTGCCCAGCAGCCACTTCTGCGTGTCGGCACGAGTGGCGACTACGCTCCCTTCTCGCAGCAGGGCCCGGCTGGCCAGCGCGATGGCTTCGATGTTGCACTGGCGCGTGCCTATGCGCGCGACCGCGGCCTCGCCATCCGCTGGGTGCCGGTGCGCTGGGCAACGCTGAACTCCGACTTCGGGGCCGGCCGTTTCGACGTCGTGATGAGCGGCGTGACGATCCGCCCCGAACGCTCGGCCGCGGGCCGCTTCAGCGTGCCGGTCGCAACGTCGGGCGCCGTCTTGCTGGCCGCGAGTGATCCCCTCCCAGCGGGTGCGCGAATCGTCGTGAATGCGGGTGGACATCTCGAGCGTGTGGCACGGCGGCTCTTCCCCGGTGCGACGCTGCGGCCGCTCTCGCCGAACGCCGCCGTGCGGGAGGCGCTGCTCTCGGGCGCTGCGGATGCGGCCGTCAGCGACACGCTCGAGGCGCCGAGCTGGCTCGCGGGAACAAGTGGGCTCCGCATGCTCGGCCCCTTCACCCGCGACTGGAAGGCCTGCTGGCTGCCCGCCGCCGCAAGCGAGCGTGCGCGCGACCTCGACGCCTTTTTGCTCGCGCGAGAGGCGGACGGCAGCCTCGCCGCACTGCGCGCTCGCTACTTGCCCGAGTCAGCGCGCGCACCGAGCGCGACGGCCCTCGTCGCGCTCGGTGCCGCGATCGAGGAGCGGCTCTCGCTGATGCCGCTCGTTGCGGAGGCCAAGCGCGCCGCAGGGACGCCCATCCGCGTGCGCGCGCAGGAACGAGCCGTGCTCGACGCGGCACTCGCCTCCGTGCGCGAAGCCGCCGTGCGTGACGCATTGGTGCCGCTCTCTGATGCCGCCGTGCGTGAGTTCTTCGTCGCGCTGATCGAGGCCGCACGCGAGGTGCAGGAGGCGACGCCTCTCGGCCCTGCTCCCGACACCGCGCAGCAGCAGCTCGAGCAGGTGCTGCGGCCGGCCCTCGCACGCATCTCCGAGCGCATCGCGTGGCTGCTCGTGCGCCTCCCCGAAGCGCTCGATGAATCCGCGCTGAAGGACGCACTCGAACCGATCCAGCAGGCGGGCGTCGCGCCGGCGACGAAGGTCCGCATCGTCCGCGCACTGCTCCGGCTGCGCGGGCCCTGAGCTCTGGACGCCGCGACGGACGATCCCACCAGAAGAAGAGCAAAGGGGTCTAGAGGGCAAAGGAAGGGCAGCCCGACGCGAAGCCCTCCATCCACCCGCTCGAAAGCCTCTTTTTCATGCGTGCCGACGCGCCAATCACCTCGGCCCAGCCTCGGCCTCAGGGTTCGCTCGGCGGAGCCGGCTCCTCGGCCGGCGCAGCAGGCTCCGCCGACTCGGCGCGACCGATCGAGATCTTCACGCGCTCGGGCCGGATGCTGGTGACCTCGAGCCCCTCCGGATGCTCCACGAGCTCCGGCGTGATCGGAAAGGTGCGGCGGCCGAGGCGCGCGAGCAGCGCATCGACGCGCACCTCCACCGAGCCGCTGCGCGCGAGCACGAGATCGCGCCGTCGGCCCGCCAGGCGCACGCGCAAGACCTGCGGCTCGACGCCTTCGAGTCGAAGCTCCGCGGGCAGCTTCTCCACGATCACGGGCGCCTCCACCTCGACCTCGGTCACCACCGAGCCGGGCACCTGCACCACCCACAGGCCGGCTGCGATGCCGATGGCCAGCAGGGCGTCGCGAAAGCGCGGCTCGCGCCAGCCGTTCCCGCTGGTCCGCAGCGGCACCGGGCGCTGGTGGCGGCGCAGCTCGATCGCCAGCGCACGCGGCCGCTCGATCAGGCGCAGGCGTCCGCCGACCGCGAGTGAGATCGTCCCACGCTCCTCCGACGCCACGATGCACAGCGCGTCCGTGCGTTCCGAGAGGCCGAGCGCGGCGGCGTGACGCGTGCCGACGCCTGCCAGCTGCTCGCGGTCGGTCGAGAGCGGGAGGTGCACGGCGAAGCGCGTGATGCGGTCGTTCACGAGCACCACCGCGCCGTCGTGCCCGGGCGAGCTCGCATCGAAGAGCGAGAGCAGCAGGGGCTGCGACAACCGGCCGTCGAGCTCGACACCCCCTTCGAGGTGGCGGTCGATGGGCTCCCGCCCGGGCACCACGATCAGGGCGCCGGTGCGCGCGGCGGCGAGCTGCTCGACGCTCCGCACCAGCACCTCGTTCGGGCCACCGCTCGGCTCCTCTCCGCGACGGCGCGAGACCCAGGCGCCCACCTGCTCGAAGATGCGGCGCAGGTCGTCCTGGAAGACGACCACCAGCACCAGCACGAGCACCGCGAAGAAGGCCTGGAAGATCGCAGCGGTGAGCCCGAGGCCGAGCTGACGAGCCGCCAGGTAGATGGCGCCGAGCGTGGCGAGCCCGAGCAAGGCCGGCCGCGCGCGCGTGCGACGCACCAGGCGCAGCCCCAGCCAAGCGAGCACCGCAACCACCCCGATGTCCACCACGTCGAGCAGTCCGACATCGCGCAGCAGATCGATCACGAGGCCTCGCGCTCTTCGTCGGCATCGGGCGCGATGCGCTCGAGGCGCAAGCGCTGGATCCGGCGCCGCGCCACCTCCATCACGCTGGCGCGATAGGGTCCGACGAGAACGCCATCCCCGCGCCGCGGGAGCCGTCCCAGGCGGGCCGTCACGTGGCCGCCGATCGTGTCCACCTCTTCGTCCTCTTCCCAGTCGAGCTCGAAGTCGAGTCGGTCGCAGACCTCGGGCAGCGACATGCGACCGCTGAGCTCGAACACGCCGGGCGCGATCTCCGTGAACTCGGGCTGATCGACATCGAACTCGTCGCCCAGCGGTCCGACGATCTCCTCGAGCGCGTCTTCGCGGAAGGCGAGACCGATCACCGTGCCGCGCTCGTCCACCACGGCGGCGCAGTGCGCGCGCTTGCGCTGCAGCTCGAGCAGCAGATCCGAGAGCGGCATCGTTTCGGTCACGAAGACCGCCTCCTGCGTGAGGCTGCGCAAGTCGGGCTGCTTGCCTTCGAGCACCGCCTCGCGCACGTTCCGCGCGTTGATGAAGCCGACGATGGTATCGAGACCGCGCTCGCACAGCGGATAGCGCGTGTGATTCGTCTCGCGCACGACCCGCACACACTCGGCGAAGGGCCACTCGAGCGAGAGGTGCGCGACGTCCACGCGCGGCAGGATGATGTGCCGCACCTCGAGGTCGATCATGCGCAGCACGTTCTCCGACAGCTCCTGCGCGCGAGGCGTGATGTGACCCTGCCGCGCCGACAAGGACAGGATGCTGCGAATCTCCTCGGCCGTGTGACTCGAATCGAGCGCGGAGTCGGGCGACAGGCCGATGACGCGCAGGATCGCGTTCGAGAGACCATGGATGGCCGAGATGAAGGGGCCGAAGGCCGCCGTGAAGCCCCGCAGCAACAGGGCGCTGCGCAGCGCCCCGGCCTCGGGGCGTCGCAACGCCCACATCTTCGGAGCCTGTTCACCGAGCGTCATGTGCAGCGTTGTGATCACGAGGAAAGCGACCGTCAAGGAAACGACGTGGAGCCAGAACGCACCCGGCGCGACCGTGAAGCCGACCGCGCCGGCCAACGCAAGCAGCAAGCGAGAGACGGCCGGTTCACCGAGTGCTCCGAGCGCCAGGCTCGCCACCGTGATGCCGAGCTGGCAGGCCGAGAGATAGCGATCGAGGTGCGCGAGGATGTGACGTGCGACACGCGCCGAGCGGCCGCCAGCGTGTGCGAGCTGTTCGATGCGCGCCGTGCGCACCTTCACCAGCGCGAACTCGGCGGCGACGAAGAAGCCGTTGAGCAGCACGAAGAACAGCGTGGCGCCGAGCCGCCAGAGCACGCCAAAGAGGTCGAGCGAGATCGACTCGTTCATGCCCGCGGCCTCAGGGAAAGACGCCGCGGCGCCGCTTGGCTTCGGCCACGCGTTCGATTCCACGCATCAACGCGGCCGTGCGCAGGTCGACCCCACGCTCGCGCGACACGCCCCAGACGTCCTTGGAGGCACGCTGCATCAGCCGGATCAGGCGGTCGTTCACCTCCTGCTCACTCCAGAAGAACTGCTGGATTCCCTGCACCCACTCGAAGTAGGAGACCGTGACGCCCCCCGCGTTCGCAAGGATGTCGGGCACGACGGTGACACCGCGCTCGCGGAAGATCGCGTCGGCCTCGAGCGTGGTGGGGCCGTTCGCACCTTCCACCACGAGCCGCGCCTGGACGCGCGCGGCGTTCTTCTCCGTCAGCTGATTCTGCACGGCGGCCGGGATCAGCACGTCGCAGGGCTGCTCGAGCAGCGCCTCGTTCGTGCACGGCTCCGCGCCGGGCAGGCCCTTCAGTTGGCCGTTCTCGGCGAGAAAGCGGTCGATCTCCGCGAGCTCGAGCCCGCCGGGAGCGAACACGCCGCCGCTCAGGTCGGAGAGGCCCACGAGCTTCGCGCCGTGCTGCACCGCGATGCGTGCGGCCGCCGCCCCGACCTGCCCGAAGCCCTGCACGACGACGCGCGCACCCGAGAGCGAGAGGCCGATCTCGCGGCACGCCTCGAGCAGGCAGGTGACCACGCCGCGCCCGGTCGCCTCGCGGCGCCCGTGGGAGCCGCCGATCTCGATCGGCTTGCCGGTCACCACGCCCGGCACGGTGTGGCCCTTCTGCTGCGAGTAGGTGTCCATGATCCAGGCCATCACCTGCTCGTCGGTCCCCAGATCCGGCGCAGGGATGTCGGTGTCGGGGCCGATCATCTCGATGATCTCGGAGGTGTAGCGACGCGTGATGCGCTGCAACTCCGAGCGCGAGAGCGAGTGCGGGTCGATGCGCACGCCGCCCTTCGCGCCGCCGAAGGGGAGTGCCATCAGCGCGCACTTCCAGGTCATCCACATCGACAGCGCCGTCACCTCGCCGAGGTCGACGTCGAGGTCGTAGCGGATGCCGCCCTTGGTCGGACCCATCGTGAGCAGATGCTGCACGCGATAGCCGAAGACGGTGTCGACCGTCGCGTAGTTGTCGCGGCGGAACGGAAAGGAGACGACGAGCGCGCGCTGTGGGGTGCGGAGCCGCTCCCAGATGTTGTCGTCGAGGCCCATGCGCTCGGCGGTCTGGTCGAGCTGGGCCGCCGCCAGCCGGTACATGGGAGAATCCCACTCGAGCGCCTTCCCGGACACAGGAGGCAGGCTAGCAGGTCCGTCCGACTCGACGGACTCGACGGGGACGCGGACTCGACGGGGACGTTCGTCAAGTTGTCAAGTTGTTTCGCTCACTCGCGACGCGAAGCACGCTCCGCGGACAACTTGACAACTTGACGAACGTCCCCGCTTCACGCTCGCTCCCCGCTTTACGCTTCAGGTCAGGCGCTTCAGCACGCTCGCCAGCATCACCTTGCGCAGATCGGAGTAGTGGACCTCGCGCTCTTCGTTGCTGGACTTCGCCCGCGCTGCCTTCGGCTTGGGCTTCGGGGCACTCTTCTTCTTCACGGTTGCCTTCTTCGTCACCTTCCGCTGCTTCGCCACTTCTGCCCGACCTCCTTGCTCACCCGCCCGCGCTCGTCGATTTCCACAGCCCCCGCGTCAGGAGACCCGCGAGCACCGGTAGCGCAGCGCAGATCGCATAGCGTATCAGAGCGAAGCGCGCTCCGAGAATCGGCACCTCCCAGGCCACCAGCCGGTGAACGGCGAGCAGCGACCAGGCCGTCAGGTACGTGACCACGGCGGCAGGCTCGGCGCCGGCTCGGAGCAGGGTCGCCGCGATCGGGAACGAGACGAAGGGCCCGGCCGGCGTCGCGATGCCCGCGGCCGTCGCGAGCGCGATGCCGCGCATGCCGGAGTCGCGACCGAGCGCCCCGCGGATCCACTCACTCGGGATCAACACCTGCGCGAAGCCCGCGGCCAGAAAGGACACCGCGATCAGCAGCCCGTAGCGGACGAGCTGATCCCCACCCTCCGAAAGGCCCGCGCGCAGCAGACTCTCGCCGCCTCGCCACCAGGCCAACCCGGCGAGCGCCACCCCAACCGCCAGCATCAAGAGGAATTGCGCGTCCAGAATCGGGCGTCTCCGACCCATCAGTAGTAGGGGCAGCGCGTGCGATGGCGGGGCCGCGCCTTCACGAGCGGGCTCTGGCCGCGCGACCAGAGCAGGTGATCGAGCCGGCGCGGCGAGACGCGCCAGCCACGCCGTACACACGAGCCGGCCAGGCGCTCGACGGCGTGCAGCGCAACCGCGCGGATCTCGACCTCCTCCTCGCTGCCCGAGGGGATCAGCTCCTCGGCGTCGATGCGCTTCGCCAGGTCGGGCGAGTACAAGAGCACGCCGAAGCTGCGCAGTACGTGCGGCACCAGGTTGTCGGCGAACAGCGTGAGCTCGTCGATGTCGTCGAAGCGGCCGAGGCCGCGGCCGCCGAGCGCCTCGGCGAGGTCCGCGCAGGTGATCTGGGCACGCTTGTAGAACGGAATCTCGAAGCCTTCGTAGCGCGCCACGTCGCGGTAGAGCGGCATGCGCGCAAGGCTGCGCACCAGCCGCTCCGCCGAAGCGCCTGCTGCCTCGATCGGCCCCACACTGCTCCCCCCATACTCGTGCGCGAGGAAGCGCCCGAGGTCGCTCAGCGCCTGCGCGAACAGCTCCATCAGCTCGGAGACGGGCGGCACGAGCGTCTGCCCGAGGACGCGCGCGCAATCCGCCGGGCGCAGCCGTGCGAGCTCGGCCGCCGTCCACGGCCCCTCGCGCTCGAAGCGCTCACGCAGCGCGCTGGCGATGCTGAGGTAGCCCGAGAGCCCGTCGCGCTTCGCGAGGTAGGGGAACCAGCCCGAGCCGAAGTTGATCGCGTTCAGAGCCAGCACGTAGGCGACGGTGTGCTTCTCGCTACCGAGGGCGCGCTGCGCCGGATCGAGCGAAGGCGGAGGCGGCCGCTCGCGGGC
>Ga0247727_10016958_pt1 | contig 11662 bp, 13 predicted proteins | sample WisWelCaveWW1625_FD_202498 | JGI IMG/M metagenome (GOLD analysis project Ga0247727, IMG submission 202498) | Biofilm microbial communities from Wishing Well Cave, Virginia, United States - WW16-25 | ecosystem: Environmental > Aquatic > Deep subsurface > Groundwater > Cave microbial mat | place... | reverse complement strand
TCACCGGGCCGGGGTTGGCGCGCAGCCAGTCGACGCACTGCCTGACGATGCGGGTGGACTGGCGCATTTCCTCGATGCGCACGAGGTAGCGGTCGTAGCAATCGCCGTTCTTGCCGATCGGGATGTCGAAATCGAGTTTGTCGTAGACCTCGTAGGGCTGCTTCCTGCGCAGGTCCCATTCGATCCCCGAGCCGCGCAGCATGGGCCCGCTGAAACCGAGCGCCAGGGCGCGCTCAGAGGTCACCACGCCGATGCCCACGGTGCGCTGCTTCCAGATCCGATTCTCGGTAAGCAGCGTCTCGTAATCGTCCACGCACTTCGGGAAGCGCTGCGTGAAGTCCTCGATGAAATCGAGCAGCGAGCCGCGCCGGTTGGCATTCATCTCGCCCAGAACCCGCGCGTTCCTTGTATGCTGCGCTTGGTACTGCGGCATGGATTCCGGGAGGTCGCGGTAGACCCCGCCGGGCCGGTAATAGGCCGCGTGCATGCGTGCGCCCGAGACCGCCTCGTAGCAGTCCATCAGATCCTCGCGCTCGCGGAAGCAGTAAAGGAAGACAGTCATCGCGCCGCAATCCAGCCCGTGGCAGCCCAGCCAAAGAAGGTGATTGAGGATGCGCGTGATCTCGTCGAACATGACGCGGATGTACCTGGCGCGCAACGGCGGCTCGACGGCGATCAGCTTCTCGATCGCCATCACGTAGGCGTGCTCGTTGCACATCATCGAAACGTAGTCGAGCCGGTCCATGTACGGCAGCGACTGGATGAAGGTCCTGGTCTCGGCCAGCTTCTCGGTCGCGCGGTGCAGCAGACCGATGTGCGGATCGGCGCGCTGGATCACTTCGCCATCGAGCTCCAGCACCAGGCGCAGCACGCCGTGCGCCGCCGGGTGCTGCGGGCCGAAGTTCAGCGTGTAGTTGCGAATCTCCGCCATCAGCTCAGCCGCGGCCCTCGGCGTAGTGGTCTTCCCTGACGATGCGCGGGGTGACTTCCCTCGGTTCGATCGACACCGGCTGGTAGATCACCCGCTTCTGCTCCGGGTCATAGCGCATCTCCACATAGCCGCTGACCGGGAAATCCTTGCGGAACGGGTGGCCGGCGAAACCGTAGTCGGTCAGGATGCGGCGCAGGTCGGCGTGGCCGTCGAATACGATGCCGTAAAGGTCGAATGCCTCGCGCTCGAACCAGCCGGCCGCCGGCCAGACCTCTGTAAGCGAAGCCACCAGCGGGAACTCGTCGTCGGCACAGTACGTCCGCAGCCGCAACCGCCAATTGTTCTGTATGGACAACAAATGGACTACAACGGCAAATCGAGAGGCTGCGCGCGGCCTGTCGCCGTAGGTCTGGTAATCCATGCCGCACAGGTCGATCATCTGCTCGAATTTCAAGTCAGCATGATCGCGAAGCTTCAGGGCGGTGCTTTTGTATTCCGCAGGTTTGATCTCGACCGTCAGCTCGTTCAGCTTTTCGAAAGGAGAAAGGCCTTCCTTGGAAAGCAGATCATTCAACTTCTGAAGTCTCGGACTCATCTTGCGATCGTATTGGTCCGCTTGATCTTGTTCTGCAGCTGCAGGATGCCGTACAGCAGCGCCTCCGCGGTCGGTGGGCAGCCCGGCACGTAGACGTCCACCGGCACGATGCGGTCGCAGCCCCGCACCACCGAATAGGAATAGTGGTAGTAGCCGCCGCCGTTGGCGCAGGAGCCCATCGAGATGACCCAGCGCGGCTCGGCCATCTGGTCGTAGACCTTGCGCAGCGCCGGCGCCATCTTGTTGCACAGCGTGCCGGCGACGATCATCACGTCCGATTGCCGCGGGCTGGGACGGAAGACGATGCCGAAGCGGTCGAGGTCGTAGCGCGCGGCGCCGGCGTGCATCATCTCGATCGCGCAGCAGGCAAGGCCGAAGGTCATCGGCCACAGCGACCCGGTGCGGGTCCAGTTGATCAGCTTGTCGGCAGTAGTGGTGACGAAACCCTGCTGCAGCACCCCTTCTATTCCCATTCGAGCGCTCCCTTCATCCATTCGTAGACGAACCCTACGATGAGGATGCCGAGGAACAGCATCATCGCGAGGAACCCGGCCATGCCGATCTCGTTGATGACGACGGCCCAGGGAAACAGGAATGCGATCTCGAGGTCGAACAGGATGAACAGGATCGCCACCAGGTAGTAGCGCACGTCGAACTTCATGCGCGCGTCCTCGAAGGCTTCGAAGCCGCACTCATAGGGGGAAAGCTTCTCGGGGTCCGGGCGGTGCGGTCCGAGCAGGGAGCCGAGCACCACCGGCGCGACGCCGACCGCGAGGCCGACCAGGATGAACAGCAGGATCGGAAAATACTCGGCAAGCATGTGCTTCTGGTTCCCCTGATCACCGCCAAAGGTTGGTGCCCACGAGCAGACTCGAACTGCTACGGCGTTTTAGGCCACCAGCCCCTCAAGCTGGCGTGTCTACCAATTTCACCACGTGGGCGCGTAACGTCAGGATTATCCCCTAAAAATCATTGGGGAACGTCCTTCGGTTTCGAACTCACCGGTGGACTTTCGGCAGGCACGGATTTCGGCGCATCTTTGTTCGGTTCTTCCGCCGCCGGCTTGGCCGGCGCGGACTGATGGGTTTTCACCGCGTCCAGCACGCCGCCGCCCGACTTGGGCTTGTTGGTGGCGAGGTAAGCGAGCCCGAGGCTGGTGAGGAAGAAAAGCGTCGCCAGCACCGCGGTGGCGCGCGACAGGAAGTTCGCCGAGCCGGTGGCGCCGAACAGGCTGCCGGAGGCGCCGCCGCCGAATCCCGAGCCCATGTCCGCGCCCTTGCCGTGCTGCAGGAGCACCAGGCCGATGATCGCCAGCGCGATCAGCACGTGCAGCGCAATCACCACATTCAACCAGGTATCCATCTCAACCCTTTCGTTGCGCGGCGCGCACAATGGCGATGAAGTCCGCCGCCACCAGCGATGCGCCGCCGATCAGTCCGCCATCGATATCCGCCATCGCAAATAATGACGCCGCGTTTTCCTTCTTCACGCTGCCGCCGTAAAGGAGGCGCGTGCCTGGGGGCAATCTTTTTCTCAAGAAAGAATGAACTTCCTGAGCCTGCTCCGGTGTGGCTGTACGCCCAGTGCCGATCGCCCACACCGGCTCGTAGGCGACAACAGCCTGATCGAATGCTTTTTTCTCACTTGAACGAAAAACCGCCTCAAGTTGCCGCCCCACCACTTCTTCCGTTCGTCCGGCTTCGCGCTCGCCGAGCGTCTCGCCCAGGCACAGGATCGGCGTCATGCCCTCTGCCAGCACCGCCGCGAACTTGGCCGCGACCGCGGCATCGGTCTCGCCATAGAGCTGCCGGCGCTCGGAGTGGCCCACCAGCACGTAGCGGCAGCCGAATTCCGCCAGCATCGAGGCGGAAACCTCCCCGCTGTACGCGCCCTGCGCATGCTCGCTCAGGTTCTGCGCGCCCCAGGCCAGCGGCGTGTTCGCCAAGCGCTCGGCCACGTCGCCCAGATAGGGAAAGGGCACGCAGACCGCGCACTCCACGCCTTCCAGGCCGCCCGGGCCAACCATTGCCGCCAGCACAGCGTCCAGCAGCGCCCGGTTCGAGGCCCGGTTGCCGTGCATCTTCCAATTGCCGGCGACCAATGGCGTGCGCATCGTACCCGGATGTCTGCAAACCACTGAATTTTACCGTATTGGGGCCGAATCACTTCAGCAGCGCTTGCAGGATTGCGTCGGCTCCCAAGCGGGATTCGTCTTCCAGCGGGCGCGAATAGCCCACCGGGATGCGCGCGCCGCCCAACCGCCGCACCGGGATGCCCAGATCCTCGGCCACGGTGGCGGCTATCTCGGCGCCGAAACCGGCCACGCGGATGGCTTCATGCGCGACGACGAGGCGCTTTGTCTTCGCAGCGGAGGCAAGCACCGCGTCGCGGTCCCAGGGCCAGATGGTGCGCAGGTCGATCAGTTCGACGGCCACGCCCTGCTTCGACGCCGCTTCCGCCGCCACGCTGGCGGCCTGTACTGTGCGCGACCAGGTCACCAGGGTCACATCGGTACCGGCACGCAGGATCTTCGCTTTGCCGAGCACGCCTTTTTCGCCCTCGACGACCTCGCCTTCCAGCCCCCAGAGCTCCTTGTGCTCCATGTAGATCACGGGATCGCCCGAATCGATCGCCGCAGCGAGCAGTGAATGGTTGTCCTGAGCGCTGCCCGGCGTCACCACGACGAGGCCGGGCACGTGCGCGAACCAGACTTCCAGGCTCTGCGAGTGCTGCGCCGCCGACCCGGCCCAGATGCCGATCGGCAGGCGCGCGACCAGCGGCACCCGCCCCTGACCGCCGAACATGTAGCGCGCCTTCGCGGCCTGGTTGACGATTTCGTCCATGGCGCAGAGCGCAAAATCCACCACCCGCATCTCGACCACGGGCTTGAGGCCAGTCAGCGCCATGCCGACCGCGGCGCCCATGATTGTGGACTCCGAAATCGGCGTGTCGATGACGCGCGCCGCGCCGAATTTCTGTTGCAGGCCACGGTACTGGCCGAAAATACCGCCGCGGCCGACATCCTCCCCCAGCGCCACCACGCGCGCATCCGCCGCCATCGCGCGCTCGAGCGCCGAGCACGCGGCCTGACCGTAACTCATCCGAGCCATCGGCCGCTTCCGGTGTCCTGGATATCGGTGTAGGCGCTGCTCGTATCGGGCCAGGGAGCAGTTGCGGCAGCGTCAAGCGCCGCTTTTACCTCGGATTGCACTTCAATTTGAATGCGCTCTTCGTCTCCCTTCGCAAGCTTTCCCTCAAATCGGAGCATCGGATCGTCTTCCAGGGCGCGCGCTACCTCCTCGCCGTCGCGGTAGGTCGCCGGGTCTACCGATACATGGCCCTTGAAACGATAGGTGATGGCGTGCAGGAACTGCGGTCCCTCGCCGGCCCGGACCTTTTTCACCAGAGAAGCAGCAGCGGCAGCGACCGCAAAAACGTCGTTGCCGTCAACTTCCACGCCATCGATCCCGATCGCCTTCGCGCGCGCGAGTGGACCGGCGCCCGCGGTCATCGCGTCGGTGGAGGTGGTCGCCGACCAGCGGTTGTCCTCGCAGACGAACAGCACCGGGAGTTCGTGAATTTTCGCCCAGTTGAGGCCCTCGAGAAACGGGCCGCGGTTGATCGCGCCGTCGCCGAAGAAGCAGGCGACAAGATTGCTTCTTCCCTGCACCTTGAGCGCGTGCGCCGCGCCTACCGCGATCGGGATGCCGGCAGCGACAACGCCGTTCGCGCCCAGCATGCCGACGGAGAAATCGGCGATGTGCATCGAGCCGCCCTTGCCGGCGTTGAAGCCGGTGGCGCGGCCGAACAGCTCGCACATCATCTTGTCCATCGACGCGCCCTTGGCGAGCGTGTGACCGTGGCCGCGGTGCGTCGAAGTGATCAGGTCTTGTTTCGTGAGGTTGATGCAGACGCCAGCCGGCACCGCTTCCTGCCCGGTGGACAGGTGCAGCGGGCCGCGCACCCGCGCGTCGCTGCCAAGCGCCGCGCCGAACGCCGCAACCCCGCCTCTGGATGCCACCTCCGCCGCGTTCTCGAATGCGCGGATGCGCGCCATGGTGCGGTAGAGCGCGAGCGTGCGCTCCAGCGATATAGGAGTGGGGCTACTCAAGGAAGCGCGAGTGTACCAGCGCCCACCGCGCTGCTCAGGGCGTGGCCGGCCTGAAAACGAGGAAATATTGGTACGGCAGGAAGGCGTGCTCGCGATCCAGCGCGTAGCCGGCTTGCTTGAGTTCGGTCGTCACCTGCTCGGGCGCGATGCGCGCCGTCTTGGGCGGGCCTACCGGCGAATCCATGCGGAAGTCGATGATCGCGACACGGCCGCCGGGTGCAAGCGAGTCGCGCAGCCTGCGGAAATACGGTTCGCGACCTTCGATGTGGTGGAACACATCCACAAAGACGATGAGGTCGGCCTTCTCCGGCAATTTCGGATCGCCGGGGGCCGCCGCCACGGCCCTGAGATTGCCCAGGCCTTCGCGCTTCGCGCGCTCGGCCAGGTATTTCACCATGTCCGGCTCTGTATCAACGCCGTAGATGCGGCCCCTGGGCGCCATATGTGCGAACCGGACCGTGAAGTAACCGGTGCCCGCACCGATGTCCGCAACCACCGCATCGGGCTTGACCGCCAGCGCGCGGATCACTTCATGCGGCTTTTGCCACGCGTCGCGCTTCGGGTCGTCGAAGACCTTCGCCCACTTTTCCGCGTCGCCAAAGCTGTGATCACGGGTATGCGGGGATTGCGCCGTCGCCGGGCCCGTGGCCAGCGCCGCAATCGCCAGCACAATCAGCAGTACGGGAAACCTGATCATTCCATTGGCCGGATCTAGACGGAGGCCGCCTTGCGGACCGTATCAGCTATGGATTTCGCTGCGGATTCAATGGCTTCGCGCGGCTCGCCTTCGACCATGACACGCAGCACGGGCTCGGTGCCCGAAGGCCTCAACAGCACCCGACCCCGGCCGTTGAGAGAGCGCTCCACGCGCGCCCGGGCGTCGGCGATCGCCTGGTGCTTCTTCCAGTCGAAGCCCTCGGGCACTTGAACGTTCAGCAGCACCTGCGGGTACATCGCGAGGTCTGCGGTCAGTTCGGCGAGAGTCTTGCCCGACTCGCGCATTGCGGTCAGCACCTGCAATGCCGAAACGATGCCGTCGCCGGTGGTGTGCTTGTCGAGGCAGATAATGTGGCCGGAGTTCTCGCCGCCGAGCAGCCATCTTCGCTCGCGCAGCAGCTCGAGCACGTAGCGGTCGCCGACGCGCGCGCGCGCGAACGGCACATTCAGCGTGCCGAGCGCCTGCTCGAAGGCGAAATTCGTCATCAGCGTGCCGGCGACGCCGGCGATCTTTTCCCTCGCCGCGCGGTGCCTGACGATCGCATACAGCATCTGGTCGCCGTCGTAGCTGCGGCCCGCGCCGTCGACGAGCACCAGCCGGTCGGCGTCGCCGTCCAGCGCGATGCCGAGATCGGCGGACCTTTTTTTCACTTCCTTGAGCAGATTTCCCGTCGCAGTCGCACCGAACGCGTCGTTGATGTTATAGCCGTCGGGGGCAGCGCCAATGGCGCTCACGTCGGCGCCCAATTCGTGGAATACATGCGGCGCGACGTCGTAGGCGGCGCCGTGGGCGCAGTCCACCACGATCCTCATGCCCTTCAGGTCGAGCTCGTTCGGAAAGGTCGACTTGCAGAATTCCACGTAACGGCCCTGCGCGTCGTCGACACGCCGCGCGCGCCCGAGTTTCGAGGATTCGTTGCAGCCGATCGGCTCATCCAGCATGCGCTCGATATCCGCCTCCACCGCATCGGGCAGCTTGAAGCCGTCGCGCGAGAAGAACTTGATGCCGTTGTCGGCGTACGCATTGTGCGAGGCGCTGATCACCACGCCCGCCGACAGCCGCAGCGCGCGCGTCAGGTAGGCCACGCCGGGCGTCGGCAGCGGGCCGCACAGCAGCACGTCAACGCCAGCGGCTGAGAAGCCCGCTTCCAGCGCGGCCTCGACCATGTAGCCGGAGATGCGCGTGTCCTTGCCGATCAGCACGGCGGGATGGCCGTCGCTCCCGCTCATCTTCCCCGCCAGCACCCTGCCCGCGGCGTAGCCCAGGCGCAGCACGAAGTCCGGCGTCATCGGGCTTTGCCCGACCGTGCCGCGCACGCCGTCCGTGCCGAAGTACTTGCGGCTCATTTTCTCCACGCTTGCCACACCGCGACCACGTCCCGCGTCTCCTTTACGTCATGCACCCTCAATATTGTCGCGCCGCCTTGCAAAGCGAGCAAAGCGGCCGCCAGGCTCGCCGCCAGCCGCCCGGTCACCGGCTGCCCGGTAACCGCCCCCAGGGTCGATTTGCGCGACCAGCCCGAGACCACGGGAACCCCCAGCGCGGCCAGCTCGGGAAGCCGCTTCAACAGCGCGAGATTGTGCTCGACCGACTTGCCAAAGCCGAAACCGGGATCGATGGTGATGCGATCGCGCTGAATTCCTGCTTTTTTACAGGCTGCAATCCTGGCAGAAAGAAAGGCTTTCACCTCCGCGACGACATCGTCATAGCGCGGCGCCTGCTGCATCGTGGCCGGATCGCCTTTCTTGTGCATCAGGCACACCGCGCAGTCGCGCGCCGCGACCGCTTCCAGCGCGCCCGGCGCCTCGAGCGCCTCGATGTCGTTGATCATGGACGCACCTTCAGCGAGAACCGCGCGCATCACGGATGGCCGGCGAGTGTCGACGGAAACGGGTACGTCTCTCAGGGCTTTCAAGACAGGGACGACACGATCCAGTTCTTCCCGCTCCGCAACGGCCTGGGCACCAGGCCGTGAGGACTCGCCGCCAATATCGAGAATATCAGCACCCTCTTCAATCAGCCGGCGGCCATGCGCGATGGCCGCCTGAGGATCGAGGAATTTGCCGCCATCGGAAAACGAATCGGGCGTTACGTTCACCACGCCCATCAGCAGCGGACGGTCCAGCGGCAGGATAAACCCGCCGCAGCGCAGAACCCCGCTCAGGCGCCCGGTCTCAGGCGCTGGCTGCCGGGGCGGCGGCGACCTGCGCGCCTTCGCTCGGGGCGGTGGGCGCATTGCCCGCGGCAGGCGGCTTGGGCGCGCGCGGCGGCTGGCCGGCCATGATGTCGTTGAGCTGCTCGGCGTCCAGCGTCTCCCATTCCAGCAGCGCTTTTGCCATCGCTTCGACCTTGTCGCGATTCCCTTCCAGCAGCCTGCGCGCGAGCTTGTACTGCTCGTCGATGATGCGGTGGATCTCGGCGTCGACCTTCTGCAGCGTCGCCTCGGAAACGTTCTTGTGCGTGGTAATCGAGCGGCCGAGGAACACCTCGCCTTCGTTCTCGCCGTAGACCATGGTGCCGAGCGCATCGGACATGCCCCATTGCGTGACCATGCGGCGCGCGATCTCGGTGGCGCGCTCGAAGTCGTTCGCGGCGCCAGTAGTCATCTGGTTCATGAACAGCTCTTCGGCGATGCGGCCGCCGAACAGCACGGTGATGGTATTGAGCAGCCGCTCGCGGTCCTGGCTGTAGCGATCCTCGGTGGGCAGCTGCATGGTCACGCCGAGCGCGCGCCCGCGCGGGATGATGGTCACCTTGTGCACCGGGTCGGTCTTGGGCAGGAGCTTGGCGACCACCGCATGGCCGGACTCGTGGTAGGCGGTGTTCCTGCGCTCCTCCTCGGGCATCACCATCGAGCGCCGCTCGGCGCCCATGATGACCTTGTCCTTGGCCATCTCGAAGTCGTCCATGTCCACCAGGCGCTTGTTCTTGCGCGCGGCGAAGAGGGCCGCTTCGTTCACCAGGTTGGCGAGGTCGGCGCCCGAGAAACCCGGCGTGCCGCGCGCGATGATGTCGGCCTTGACGTCGGGGGCGAGCGGCACCTTGCGCATGTGAATCAGCAGAATCTGCTCGCGGCCGCGGATGTCGGGCAGCGGCACCACGACCTGGCGATCAAACCTGCCTGGCCGCATGAGCGCGGGGTCTAACACGTCGGGGCGGTTGGTCGCCGCGATCACGATCACTCCCATGCTGCCCTCGAAACCGTCCATTTCCACCAGCAGCTGGTTCAGCGTCTGCTCGCGCTCGTCGTTGCCGCCGCCCAGGCCCGCGCCGCGCTGGCGCCCGACCGCGTCGAGCTCGTCGATGAAGACGATGCAGGGCGCGTGCTTTTTCGCCTGCTCGAACATGTCGCGCACGCGCGCCGCGCCCACGCCGACGAACATCTCGACGAAATCGGAGCCCGAGATGGAGAAGAACGGCACTTTCGCTTCGCCCGCAATGGCGCGCGCGAGCAGCGTCTTGCCGGTGCCCGGATTGCCGACCATCAGCACGCCGCGCGGAATGCGCCCGCCCAGCTTCTGGAATTTGGACGGGTCGCGCAGGAAATCGACCAGCTCCGCGACTTCCTCTTTGGCTTCCTCGCAGCCGGCGACGTCGGCGAAGGTCACGGTGTTGGTGGACTCATCCAGCATGCGCGCGCGCGATTTGCCGAAGCTGAACGCGCCGCCGCGCCCGCCGCCTTGCATCTGGCGCATGAAGAAGATCCAGACGCCGATCAGCAGCAGCATCGGGAACCACGACACGAAGATATTCATGAGGAGCGAAGGTTCCTCTTCCGCCTTCGCCTCCACCTTGACGCCGTACTTGAGCAGGTCGGAGACCAGCCAGATGTCGCCCGGCGAATAGCTCACCACGCTCTTGCCCTCGGTGGTGGTGGCTTTCAGCTGGCGGCCCTCGATCGTCACCTTCGCGATGCGCCCGGCCTTCACCTCCTCCAGGAACATCGAGTAATCCATCGGCGAGCGCGCCGTCTGGCGGGTGTTGAACTGGTTGAACACCGTCATCAGCACCAGTCCGATGACCAGCCAGATGACGAGGTTTTTAAGCATGTTATTCAAGAACTTGCTCCTTCAGCAGAGGACTAATGTCCATTGTATCCCTTCAGACCGCGCGCGAGCAGGTACGTTTCCCGCGATTCCCCGCGCGACGCCGCGGGCTTGAGCGTCCTGACACTGCGGAACATGGCCTTCATCTCCTTGAGCAGGTCCGCGAACTCCCGGCCCAGAAATACTTTTACCAGCAGCGCGCCGTCCGGCTGCAACTGCGCCCGGCAGAAATCCATCGCCGTGCGAACTAGTTCCGCGGCGCGGGCCTGGTCCGCCGAGGCGATGCCCGAAATATTGGGCGAGAGGTCGGACATCACCACGTCGGCCTTCTGACCGCCTTGGGCTGCCGCCACCTGAGCCCGTACCGCAGCCTCCCGGAAATCCCCCCGGAACACGGTAACTCCGGAGATTGGGGCGATTTCCAGCAGATCAACCGCGATGACCCGCCCGCCGGGGCCGGTCCTTTTCTCCGCCACTTGGGACCAGCCGCCGGGCGCGGCCCCCAGGTCGACAACCGTCGCGCCCGGAACCAGCAGCCGGTCGCGCGCGTCGATCTCGATTAGCTTGAACGCAGCGCGCGAGCGCCAGCCGCCGGCGCGCGCCTTGCGCACATAGGGGTCTTTCACGTGGCGCCGCAGCCACCGCTTGCTGGACTTGGTGCGCGCCATCTACAGTGCCGCCATGCACGGATTGTCGCCCATCGAGCGAAAGAAACTGAAGGCCCGGGCGCACGGACTCGATCCGATCGTCCATCTCGGCGAAAAGGGGCTGACCGGGGCGGTGCTGGCTGAGATCGACCGCGCGTTGACGGCGCACGAGTTGATCAAGGTGAGGGCCGGCAGCCTGGACCGTGAGGCGCGTGAGGCCGCGCTGGCGGAAATCTGCGCCCGGTTGGATGCCCGGCCGGTGCAGCACATCGGCAAGGTGCTGATCGTGTACCGGAAGAAACCCGCAGAATCCTGAGTCGCTAATTTACTCGTAGCGCACGTCGAGGATCTCGTAGCGCTTCACGCCGCCGGGGGTTTGCGCGTCGACAATGTCGCCCGATTCCTTGCCGATCAGCGCGCGCGCGATCGGCGAGTTGATCGAAATGCGTCGCTGCTTGATGTCGGCCTCGTCGTCGCCGACGATCTGGTAGGTGGTGGCGGGCTTGCCCTTCTCCTCCAGGTCGACGGTGGCGCCGAACACGCAGCGCCCGTCGGCGTCGAGCAGCTTGGGGTCGATCACCTGCGCGTTGCCGAGCTTCGCCTCGAGCTCGGAG